>JAEEGF011490431.1_pt1 | contig 162035 bp, 137 predicted proteins | sample 9134171 | NCBI WGS metagenome assembly JAEEGF01 (sample SAMN16246542, study PRJNA631951) | gut metagenome | biome: gut microbiome; feature: rumen; material: AP-attached | host: Bos | place: Iran: Karaj | collected 2018-10 | reverse complement strand
GCTTTAAGCGGGGGTATAAAGCTTACTAGTGTCAGAAGGGGTTAAAGCCCCTTCTGACAGGTGGCACAAAGTGCCACTGCGTTCATGAGGAAGTAGCGAAGCGGATTCCGAATGTCCGCTTTACTATGAGAAAAGCTAGTAAATAGCTTATTTTCCTTGCGAAGGCAGGGGCTTTATTTTATAATTAAATTAATCTTTTTTTTAACTTTGGAGGTTTAAATATGGAGAATAGAAGAATTGTAGTAGCACTAGGAAGAAATGCGTTTGGTACAACATTTAATGAACAGAAAATAAATGTATCTAAAGCAGCTAAGGCAATTGCTGATTTAGTTGAGGACAAATATCAGGTTGTTGTAACTCATAGTAATGGACCACAGGTAGGTATGATTCAGACAGCTATGACTGAATATGCTAGACTTGAGCCAGAAGATAGAACTGTAGCTCCTATGTCAGTTTGTGGCGCTATGAGCGAGGGTTACATTGGTTACGATTTACAGAATGCTATTAGAGAGGAACTTCTTAACAGAGGTATTTATAAGACAGTTTCAACTGTAATTACTCAGGTAAGAGTTGATCCTTTTGATGAAGCATTTTCAAATCCAACAAAGATTATCGGCCGCTATATGACAAAGGAAGAGGCTGAAGCTGAGGAAGAGAAGGGTAATCACGTAGTTGAGGAGGAGCCAGGCAAGTTTAGAAGAATTATTGCAGCTCCAATGCCTATTGATATTTATGAAATTGATGCAATCAAGGCTTTACTTGATGCGGATCAGGTAGTTATTGCTGCTGGCGGTGGCGGAATTCCTGTTTTACAGCAGGGTACACACCTTAAGGGCGCTTCAGCTATCATTGAAAAGGATTATACAGCAGCTAAGCTTGCTGAATTTACAGGCGCTAAGACACTTTTATTCTTAACAGCTGCAGATAAGCTTACAATCGGCCTTGGAACTGACAAGGAAGAGGAAGTTGATGACATTAAGGTTGAGGCACTTGTTAAGCATATTAAGGAGGGCGACTTCCCAGCAATTACAACACTTCCTAAGGTTGATGCATCAGTTAGATTTGTTTCAGCTATTGAAGGCTCAAGAGCAGTAATTGCAAATCTTGAAAAGGCTAAAGATGCTCTTAATGGAAAAACTGGTACAACAATTACAGCTTAGTTTTTAAAATTGGGTTGATTTTTGGAAACAGAGAAATAATTTTTTAGAAAAAATTCATTAAGAACTTTAACAGCTAATATTTTTTAATTGTTAATAGTTTCTTATAAAAGATTTTTAAAAATGTATTTAAACCGGCAAATATAAGATTTCGTAAAAGAAATTAAACTTACAGTTTAATTGGCGAAAAGCTTGTATTTGCTGGTTATTTTTATATTAACCAGTTTTTTATTAGGAAAATGTTGTCGATATTTTTCAAAAGAGAATTTATTTAAAAAACAAATTAAAGGAAAAAATATACAAAATGCAATTTTTCAAATTTGAAAAAATTTTATATGCTAGAAATATAGAAAAAATCTTTATTAGAGACATATGAACAGAAATATTTTAGCAAAAATATAAAAAAAGTACTTTACAAATAAAAAATCCTTTGATAATATTTTGTCGTTGCAAAAACACAAACTAATTCATAAATAGTCAAACACAGATAAAAGGGGGGATTTACTGTATAAAAAGTGTAAATGCCCGCTTATTTTTTTGACTATTATGTAAACGATTACACTAGTCGTATCTGAAAGTTTAAATTTGGCGATTTAGTTTCTGATTCGATTGGAATAATCTAGAATTATGATTTAAATTGATGATATGATTGGAAGATTCGATTTACTGATTAGTTGGTTTGTTGGCTTACTGCGACACATTTTCACAAAAAGTAATTCAAGGAAATAAACGCATTTCATGGAGGATTGCGAAAGGATGAAAGGAGTCATTGAAAACTAAAGAAAAGTAAAAAACCAAAAAACTAACAGAGAAAGAATCAATTGATTAATATTATGCTTAAAGATGAGAGAAAAAGATACAAGAAGATAAAGGAAGAAGTCACAAAAAGATAGAAGTAAAAGATAGAAGAAGTCACAAAAAAATAGAAGAAGATACAAGAAGATACAAGAAGATACAAAAAGATGGGTTTTAGTTAACCGTAAATGTACTGTAAAGATAAAGACATCCCAGGCTTAAATTAAGAAATGGGACAGTTTTGAGAATATTTTATACGTATTTTAAGGCTGCTTAAATTGAGGCCAATTAAATTAAACACTATACAATTATTTAAAAATGTATAGATGAAAGAAAACAAACAGAGAATGTTAGAAAATGAACTATAAGAAAAAGATTAGTGCAGGAGGAAATTATGCTATATTTAGGATCTAATGATTCAAAAATTTCGAATTTTAATTTAACAAAGATGTTTGAGGATTATTTTTATAATATCTTTAAAATTAATAGTATGTGCGAGAAGATCACAAATGAGGAAATTGAGAATATGATAGTGGGACATAAAATGATTGTGGTTTCTTTAGATGAGACGGTGTTACAGACAGAACATGGAGACTTCTTATTAAATATGATAAAGAAGCTTCTTAAGAGAAAGGCTATTTATGTGAGATTTTTGATGTACGATTATGAGGATTTGCCAGCTAGCTTTTCCTGGATTGTTGAGAAATATAACAAGTATATTCAAACCCTAAGCTATAATGACGATCCTTTTGATGTATTTTTTAAATATACATTTCCTAATATAGAAGTGAAATAGATTTCTTTCATAATTATAAGAAGGAAATATAATAAAAAGAAATTATAATTAAGAAGAAATTATAATAAGAAGAAATTGTAACTAGAAGATTTATGATAAGATGATAAATAACACCCCAGTTTTATGGCTATATGTACCGACCTCCAATCGTTAGATTTTTGGTCTAACTTTTGGGGGTCACCTCAATACATGAAGCGGGGGTGCTATTTTTATTTTAAAATGTGTAAATTAGTTTTACTTGCATTTAGGCTTTATAACCTCTATAATTATTATGTTTGTGCTTTAATGGCACGTTGTTTGTAATTTTAGATTAGACTGAAATACTTTGTATTTCTATTTGGAGGTTATATTTAGATGATTAGTGCTAATAATGTAACATTGAGAATCGGTAAGAAAGCTCTTTTTGAAGATGTTAATATTAAGTTTACAGAAGGTAATTGTTATGGCCTTATTGGTGCCAACGGTGCAGGTAAGTCAACATTCCTTAAGATTTTAACAGGCCAGATTGAGCCAAGTAAGGGTGATGTTTCAATCACACCTGGTCAGAGATTATCTTTCTTAGAGCAGGATCACTTTAAGTATGATGAATATACTGTTTTAGATACTGTAATTATGGGTAATGCTCGTCTTTATGAGATCATGAAGGAGAAGGAAGCAATTTATGCTAAGGAAGACTTTACTGAAGAAGATGGTAATAAGGCTTCTGAATTAGAGGCAGAATTTGCTGATATGAACGGTTGGGAATCAGAGTCAGACGCTGCTCAGCTTCTTAATGGTTTAGGTGTTGAAACAGAGAATCACTATAAATTAATGAGCGAACTTGATGGTTCACTTAAGGTTAAGGTATTACTTGCTAAGGCTTTATTTGGTAACCCTGATATCTTACTTCTTGATGAGCCTACTAACCACTTAGATTTAGATGCTATTGCTTGGTTAGAAGAGTTCTTAATTAACTTTGATAATACAGTTATTGTTGTTTCCCATGATAGATATTTCCTTAATAAGGTATGTACTCATATCGCTGATATCGACTATGCTAAGATTCAGTTATATGCTGGTAACTATGATTTCTGGTATGAATCAAGCCAGTTACTTATTAAGCAGATGAAGGAAGCTAATAAGAAGAAAGAAGAGAAGATTAAGGAATTACAGGACTTCATTCAGAGATTCTCTGCTAACGCTTCTAAGTCTAAGCAGGCTACTTCAAGAAAGAGAGCCTTAGAGAAGATCGAACTTGATGAAATCAGACCATCTTCAAGAAAGTATCCTTATATCGACTTTAGACCACAGAGAGAAATCGGTAATGAAGTATTACAGGTAGAAGGAATTTCTAAGACAATTGATGGTGTTAAGGTATTAGATAACGTTTCATTTATTGTAAATCATGATGATAAGATTGCATTTGTAGGTTCTAACGAGCTTGCAACTACAACACTTTTCAATATTATTACAGGTCAGATGGAACCTGATGAAGGTAGCTACAAGTGGGGTGTTACAACATCTCAGGGTTACTTCCCTAAGGATTCAGCTGCAGAGTTTAATAGAGAAGATACAATCGTTGAATGGTTAACACAGTATTCACCAGATCCAGATCCTACATATGTAAGAGGATTCCTTGGAAGAATGTTATTTGCTGGTGATGATGGCGTTAAGAAGGTTAAGGTATTATCCGGTGGTGAGAAGGTTAGATGTTTACTTTCTAAGATGATGATTATGGGTTGTAACTGTTTAGTATTTGATGACCCTACAAACCACTTAGACATGGAATCAATTACTGCTCTTAACAATGCTTTAATTAAGTTTAATGGTGTTGTAATCTTTACTTCACACGATCATCAGTTCATTCAGACAACAGCTAACAGAATCATGGAGATCGTTCCATCAGGTCAGTTAATCGATAAGATTACAACTTACGATGAATATCTTGAAAGTGATGAAATGGCTAGAAAGCGTCAGGGATTTGCTGATGCTGCATCAGATGATGAAGACTAATTTAAGAATTGCTTAATTTAAGGATTAGATTCATTTTTAAAAATGTTCTAAAAGTTTGGACATATACAAACTAATATAATATGTGAAATTAGGAAGTGATTTGCTTAATTGCATTTCGCTTCCTTGTTTTACTTTTGGCTTATATGGTATAATAAATAAGTTTAAAGAATGCTTTGGGACGGGAGGAAATCATAAATGGCTTTAGCTAGTAAAAATAATAAAAGGCCAGTAAAAACAGTAAGTAGGGCAAATAGTAAGTCTAGCAGTGATGCTAAGACTAGTTCAAATAAAAAGACTAAGGGCGAAGAGGCAAAAAAGACTGAGGAAGCTCAGGAAGAATACGGTCTAAAGGAAGAAATAGTGGTATTGATTGCATTTGCATGCGCTGCTATTTTAGTACTATCAAATTTCGAATTAGCAGGTTCTGTAGGTAGAGCAATTAAGTGGCTCATGTTTGGTTTTATTGGAGTAATGGAATATTTCTTCCCATTTGTTGTGGCAGGAACTATTATCTTTATTTCTGTAAACAAGAGCTTTATTAAGATTGCACGAATCAAGGCTATTGCAGTATACGGCCTTATGGTAGACCTAGCTGCAATGTGGCAGAGAATTACAAATGTACCTAGAGTTGAAGGTAACATTTTCTCCTTCTTTACAGTGTGCGCTAATGACAAAATCGGCGGCGGCTTTTTTGGCGGCCTTCTTTGTAAGATTTTATATCCTCTTGGAACAGTTGGATCGTTTGTGATTATGCTTGCTTTAATGATTATTTGCATCGTGGTTATCACTGAGAAATCCTTTATTAAGGGCATGAAGAATGCTAAGACTAAGAGTAAGGAATTTATCGAAGTAGCTAAGAAGGATTATTTTGAATATAAGGAACAAAATGACCTTGCAGATTATGAAGATGATGAAGACGAAGAACTTGAAAGAAATGGACATTTTTCTAAAAATGCTAACAAAAACGCTATTGAAGAAAATGGACAAATAGATTCAATTAAAAAGAAGAAAAAGAGCCCAGTAAGAAGAATGGGACGAAAAGTTTTAGGCGTTACATCTGATACTTTAATTGAAAGAAACGGACAAGAAGATGGTGATATTAATATAGAAAATGTTGAGGCAATTTCTAATCCTGAGGATGAGTATTCAAAGGATATTTATGAACTAGATTCTAACAATCAGGTCTTTAATGGCTTTAATAGCGTAATGACAGATGAAAACTATGATGAAGGCTATCCTGATAACCATAGTGACAGCTATAAGGAAAGTCTTAACGAGGCAGCACAGGAAGCTCCTAATACATTAGATGAGGATTTAAGAGCAGATGTTGCATCTGATAATGATTTTGTATCCGCTTATAATGCAGGTTCTAATGCTTATGCAAGTTCTAATACTTATGCAAACCCTAATGCACATGCTAGTTTGGGTGCTAGAGATAGCTTAACTGAAAGTTATGGTCAGGCAGCAGCTAAGGAGACTCCGTTTGAAAAGGGCAATCAAAAGAAATATCACAAGCCAGATATTAACTGCCTTAAGCGTAGTAAAAAGACTGCATTTCTTGGAGCATCAACAGGTAAGAATGATGAGACTGCAAGAGTATTAAAGCAGACTTTACTTAACTTTGGTGTAGCTGTAGATGTAGTTGGAATTAGCTATGGCCCATCGGTTACAAGATATGAAATTCAGCCTGAACAAGGAGTAAAGGTTAGTAAAATTGTTTCCCTTGCAGATGATATTAAGTTAAGCCTTGCGGCAGCAGATATTAGAATTGAGGCACCAATTCCTGGTAAGTCAGCCATTGGTATTGAAGTGCCTAATAAGGAAGCAACAACAGTTGGACTTAGAGAGTTAATTGAATCTAAGGAATTTAAGAATGCTAAGTCAAAGCTTGTATTTGCTACAGGTAGAGATATTGCTGGTAAGGTGATTTTAGCGGATATTGCTAAGATGCCACATATGCTTATTGCTGGTGCTACAGGTTCTGGTAAGTCAGTTTGTATTAATACAATTATTACAAGTATTTTATATAATGCATCTCCTGAAGATGTAAGAATGATTTTGGTAGATCCAAAGGTGGTTGAACTTAGTGTTTATAATGGCATTCCACATCTAGCTGAAAAAGTTGTAACAGATCCTAAGGAAGCTGCTAAGGCACTTAACTGGGCAGTTATTGAAATGGATAGACGATATAAGGATTTTGCTAAATACGGTGTTAGAAACCTTGAAGGTTACAATGAGAAGGTTGTTAAGGGCGAAATTATTGATGATCAGGGTGAAGTTGTTAAGGATAAGAAGCCACAGATTCTTATTATTATTGATGAGTTAGCTGATCTTATGATGGTTTCTGCTAATGAAGTTGAAGATGCAATCTGTAGACTTGCTCAGCTTGCAAGAGCTGCAGGAATTCACATGGTTATTGCAACACAGAGACCTTCAGTTAATGTTGTAACTGGACTTATTAAGGCAAATGTACCGTCAAGAATTGCATTTGCAGTATCCTCAGGTGTGGATTCAAGAACTATCCTTGATATGAATGGTGCTGAAAAACTACTTGGAAAGGGCGATATGCTCTATTTCCCTTCAAATTTACCAAAGCCTTTAAGAGTGCAGGGCGCCTTTATTTCTGATGAAGAAGTGGCAGACATGGTAGAGGATGTAAAGAGAAAGAATCCACCAGTAGTATATGATGAGAGCATTTCAAAGACTGAAATTGGGGCAGCCTTAGTTGGCCAGTCACAAAGTCAGGATGAAAGAGATCCTTTATTTGCTGAGGCAGGACGATTCGTTATTGAAAACGAAAAGGGTTCCATTGGTATGCTTCAAAGACATTTTAAAATAGGATTTAACAGAGCCGGCAGAATCATGGACCAGCTCTTTGATGCAGGGGTTGTTGGCCAGGAAATGGGAACAAAACCTAGAAAAGTTGAGATGTCCCTTGAGGATTTCAACAATAATCTTGCAAATGGTTAATTAAGATAAGTCTTTTTTGGAAAGATAGCTAGAATAGTAAATGTGTTTAAATAGCAATTGTGAGAGAACTAACAATATGGTACAATCTACATGCGTTTACAAAACGTATCTTTTATTTTTGGAGGATTTGTATGGCAGTGAAAAGTGATATTGAAATCGCACAGGAAGCAACAATGAAACACATCAAGGAAGTGGCTAAGTTAGTAGACATTTCTGAGGACGATTTAGAGATGTATGGCAAGTATAAGGCTAAGATCTCCGATGAGGCTATTGAGCGTGTTTCAAAAAATGAGGATGGTAAGTTAATTCTAGTTACAGCAATTAACCCAACACCAGCAGGTGAGGGTAAGACTACAATTAGTATTGGACTTACAGAGGCACTTAATAAGTTAGGAAAGAAGACTGTAGCAGCACTAAGAGAACCTTCTCTTGGACCATGTTTTGGTATTAAGGGTGGTGCAGCTGGTGGCGGATACGCTCAGGTAGTTCCTATGGAGGACCTTAATCTACACTTTACTGGAGATTTTCATGCAATAACTTCTGCTAACAACCTATTAGCAGCTATGCTTGATAATCATATTCATCATGGTAACGAGCTTGACATCGATGTTAATAGAGTGGTTTGGAAGCGTTGCCTTGATATGAATGATAGAGCATTACGTAATATTGTAGTTGGACTTGGCGAGAAGACTGATGGTGTTCCAAGACAGGATCATTTCATAATTACAGTAGCATCTGAGATTATGGCTATCCTATGTCTTTGTGAAGATATGCAGGATTTAAAGAGAAGATTAGACAATATTATCGTTGCATATAATAGAGCTGGAGAGCCTGTAACAGCTAAAGATTTAAAGGCAACAGGTGCAATGGCAGCCTTACTTAAGGATGCAATTAAGCCTAATATGATTCAGACATTAGAGAATACACCAGTACTTGTACATGGTGGCCCATTTGCTAATATTGCACATGGATGTAACTCAGTAAGAGCAACAAAGCTTGCACTTAAGCTTGCTGATTATACAGTTACAGAGGCAGGATTTGGCGCAGATCTTGGTGCTGAGAAGTTCCTTGATATTAAGTGCCGTATGGCAGGCCTTAAGCCAGATGCTGTAGTAATTGTAGCAACAGTTAGAGCTTTAAAATACAATGGTGGCGTTGCAAAGCAGGATTTAAACGAAGAGAACTTAGAAGCTCTCAAAAAAGGTATCGTAAATCTTGATAAGCATATCGAGAATATGCATAAATACGGTGTTCCAGTAGTAGTAACACTTAATTCATTTATTTCAGATACACAGGCTGAATATGAATTCATTAAGGAACATTGTGAAAGCCTTGGCTGTGAATTTGCATTGGCAAATGTATGGGCTAAGGGCGGCGAAGGTGGAATCGAGCTTGCTAACAAGGTATTAGAGACAATTGAGAAGAAGGAAAGCAATTTCGCTCCAATTTACTCGCTTGATTTAAGCCTTGAAGATAAGATCAACACAATCGCTAAGGAAATTTATGGCGCAAGTCATGTAACATTTGATTCAAAGGCAAAGAAGGAATTAGCTAGATTAGAAGAACTTGGCTTTGCTAAGCTTCCTATTTGTATGGCTAAGACTCAGTATTCTTTATCAGATGATGCAAGCTTACTTGGTAGACCAGAGAATTTTGATGTTAATGTAAGAGAAGTTTATGTAAATGCAGGCGCAGGCTTTGTAGTTGTGCTTACAGGTAAAATTCTTACAATGCCAGGACTTCCAAAGAAGCCAGCCGCAGTTGGAATTGACTTTGATGAAGAAAATAATAAAATAACAGGTTTATTCTAAAATATATTTACACATTTACTTAAAAGACTTTCACACATTTACTTATAATTTGCTTATAATAAAGCAAAAGATTAATGGGAGGACAAGTTATTATACTTGTTAGGTAAAAATTATGTTATTATCAGAGATTTTAAAAAATTGTATAGAAAATGAATGTACAGATTTCAGCTATGAAATCCTACAGGGTAAAGAAGACATTTATGTAACAAATGTAAGTTCTGACTCTAGAAAAGTAGATAAGGACGGCGTTTTTGTTGCAATTAAAGGAGCGGTAGTAGACGGACACAAGTTTATCCCTAATGTGATTGATAGAGCTAGTGCTATTGTAGTTGAATCTACTGCTAATTTAGCTGATATTCCAGAAGGAATCACAGTTATTAAGACAGATAACACAAGACTTGCTCTTGCCTTAATGTCAGCTAGTATCTATAAGAATCCAGATAAGGAAATTTTTACTATTGGTATTACTGGTACAAAGGGAAAGACAACTACAACATATATGATTAAGAATGTATTAGAGGCATGCGGTATTAAGACAGGTCTTATTGGTACAATCGAGACAATCATTGGTGATGAGCACATTCCATCAGAGAATACTACTCCTGAATCAAGCCAGATTCATGAAAGCTTTAGAAAGATGGTTAATGCTGGTTGTAAGGCTGTTGTTATGGAAGTTTCAAGTCAGGGACTAAAGCTTGATAGAACAGCAGGTATTATGTTTAATATTGGCGTATTTACAAACCTTGAGCCAGATCACATCGGACCTAATGAACATGAAAGCTTTGAGGATTACTTAGAATGTAAGGCTAAGTTGTTTAGACAGTGCTCAACAGGTATTTTTAATGCAGATGATGAGCATGTTGAAAAGATGATTAAGAATGCAACTTGTAAAATAGAGACATATGCTATTGATAAGGACGCAGACCTTAAGGCAAGCGATATTAAGCTTTTCCACGAAGGTGGTAATATTGGATTAAACTATAAGTTAGTTTCAAAGGATGATAGTAAGGACTTAGAAGTTAAATTAAATCTTCCAGGTCGCTTCTCAGTTTATAACTCTTTATCAGCTATTGCGGTAACAAAACATTTTAATGTGCCAGAGGCAACTCTTTTAAAGACACTTCAGGAGGTTAAGGTAAAGGGTAGAATTGAACTTGTAAAGGTATCTGATAACTTTAGTTTAATGATTGATTATGCACATAATGCTATGTCCCTTGAGAGCTTACTTACAACATTAAGAGAATACAATCCACATAGAATTGTAACTTTATTTGGTTGTGGCGGTAACAGGTCAAGAGATAGAAGATTTGAAATGGGCGAAGTATCTGGAAAATTATCAGATTTAACAATTATTACATCTGATAATCCAAGAGATGAAGAGCCTGAAGCAATTATTAAGGATATTATAACTGGAATATCTAAAACTGATGGTAAACATGTGGATATAATAGACCGTAAGGAAGCTATTAAGTACGCAATTGCTCATGGTGAACCAGGAGATATCATTGTTCTTGCAGGTAAGGGACATGAGGACTACCAGATTATTAAGGGCGTAAAGCATCACATGGATGAAAGAGAGCTTATTGCTGAGGTTTTAGAGGAACTTAAGAGGTAAAAATGTTTGCTGATATAATAATAGATATATCTCATGAACAATTAGATAAGACTTTTCAATACAATATCCCGGATGAACTCCGGGATATTGTTAAGATTGGAAGTTTGGTTAACATACCCTTTGGTAGAGCTAACAAGATGATTCAGGGCTATGTAATTAATATGGGGGAAGAGGCAAAGTACCCTGTGGAGAAGATTAAGTACATAGACAGCCTAGTTACAGACAAAGTAGGCCTTGCAGGGGAAATGATTGAGCTTGCTTACTGGATTAAGAAAAACTACGGTTCAACCATGAATCAGGCTCTAAAGACAGTTATTCCTGTAAAAGATAAGGTTAGCCAAAAAGAAAAGAAGTCTGTGTGCCTTAATGTGCCGGTGAATGAGGCAAAGGCAATGCTTGATACATTTTTAAAAAAGAATGCAAAGGCAAAATTTAGATTAGTAGAGGCTTTGATAGAAGAAGAAATAATTGATATGAGTATTATAAAATCTAAGCTTAATATCTCAGCATCAACTATTAAATCACTTGAAGATGACGAAATTATAAAGATTAACTCAGAAGAATATTATCGAAATCCTGTGCCAAGAAGGAATATGTTTGGTAAGAATGTAGAATTAAACCCAGAACAAAGACAGGCAGCAGATTTGATAAAAAAAGACATAGATGAAAATGTATATAGAACTTATCTTCTACATGGAATTACAGGTAGTGGAAAGACGGAAGTTTACCTGGATGTAATTGAGAAGGTTATTGAATCTGGAAAGCAAGTAATTATGCTTATTCCAGAGATTGCTCTAACTTTACAGACAGTGCAGAGATTCTACTATAGATTTGGAGATAAGGTTTCTATCTTAAATTCTAAGATGTCAAAGGGCGAGCGATACGACCAATTTTTAAGAAGTATGCGTGGGGAAATCAGTGTAATTATTGGACCTAGGTCTGCACTGTTCACACCATTTCCTAATTTAGGTCTTATAGTTATTGATGAAGAGCATGAGGGAGCTTATAAATCCGATAAGACTCCAAGATATCATGCTAGACCCGTTGCAATTCATATAGCAAAGAAGAAACAAATTCCAGTAATACTAGGCTCGGCTACCCCAAGCGTGGATAGTTATGAAAGAGCCCTAAATGGAGAATATAAACTAATTACTTTGACTAAGAGAGCGGGAGATGCTAAGTTACCAAAGGTCTATGTAGAAGACATGAGAGACGAGCTAAGAGCTGGCAATAGGTCTGTTTTTAGTAGAAGGTTAAAGGCGCTAATTAGTGATAGACTTGAAAAGAAGGAGCAGATAATGCTCTTTTTAAATAAAAGAGGCTATGCAGGATTTATATCTTGTAGAAGCTGCGGGCATGTAATGAAGTGCCCGCATTGTGACGTTTCCTTAACGGCCCATAATAACGGGAAACTTATCTGCCACTATTGTGGTTATGAGCAGGAAAATGTTACAACTTGCCCAGAATGTGGTTCGAAATATATAGCTGGATTTAGGGCGGGAACCCAAGCATTAGAAAAATTACTAAAAAAGGAGTATCCTAATGCTAGAGTCCTTCGTATGGACACAGATACAACAAAGAATAAGGGTGGACATGAAAGAATCCTTGAATGCTTTGCAAATCATGAGGCAGATATTTTAGTAGGTACTCAGATGATTGTAAAGGGACACGATTTTCCAGATGTTACTTTAGTTGGCATTGTGGCAGCAGATATGTCACTTTATGCTAGTGATTACAAGGCCCCCGAAAAGACCTTCCAGTTGCTTACTCAAAGTGCTGGTAGAGCTGGTAGAGGTAAAAGTCTTGGTGAGGTAGTAATTCAAAGCTATACACCAGATCACTACAGTATTCAGACTGCGGCACATCAGGATTTTAGAGGATTTTTTGATCAAGAAATAAGCTATAGAAAATTACTTGGCTATCCTCCTATATTAAATATGCTAAAAGTTACCTTATCAAGCCCTAATGAGGAGGCACTAGATAGGGCTAGCATTAGCTTAAAGGAGAGAGCGGACAAGGTAAATAATTCAATAGTTTTAGGTCCAACTAAAGCTAATATTTATAAAATTAATGATATTTTTAGCAAAGTTATATATATTCGCAATAAAGAATATGGTAAACTAAGCAGTGTATATGAGAACTTGGACAATTTTGTTATTGGAAACCCATTGTTTAAAAATGTTTTAGTCAATTATGACTTTAATGAATAATATTATAAAGATAGGAGAATAATAATATGGCAATCAGAAATATTAGAGAAATTGGTGATGATATATTAAGAGCAGAATGCAAAGAAATAAAAGAAATGACACCAAGAATTAAGGAACTTATCGAGGATATGTTTGAAACAATGTATGAGGCTAATGGTGTTGGTCTTGCAGCTCCTCAGGTAGGTGTAAGAAAGAGATTAGTAGTAATTGATTGTGGCGATGACCCAATCGTATTAATTAATCCAGTTGTTTTAGAGACAAGCGGAAGCCAGACAGGACAGGAAGGTTGCCTTTCAGTTCCAGGTAAGGTAGGTATTGTTACAAGACCTAACTATGCTAAGGTTAAGGCTTTAAATGAAGATATGGAAGAAATTATTGTTGAAGGTGAAGAATTACTTGCTAGATGTATGCTTCATGAAATCGACCATCTAAACGGTGTAATGTACGTTGATAAGATGGAAGGCGAGTTAATGGAAGTTGACTACGACGAGGAATAATCCGTAAATATAGAAGATAAAATCATAAATATAGAAAAGAGGCAAATTAGTGAGAGTAATTTTTATGGGAACACCGGATTTTTCGGTGGGTACATTAGAAGCTATTATAAAGGCAGGACATGAAGTTTGCGCAGTAGTTACACAGCCTGATAAGCCAAAGGGAAGAAGTAAGCAATTACAATTCTCTCCTGTAAAGGAGGCGGCTCTTGCCCATAATTTAGAAGTCCTACAGCCAGAGAAAGCTAGAGACCCTGAATTTGTAGAAGAATTAAGAAGATATAATGCAGATGTTTTCGTAGTTGTGGCATTTGGCCAGATTCTACCAAAGGAAATTATTGAGATGCCAAAGTATGGTTGTGTTAACGTTCATGCATCTTTACTTCCTAAGTATAGAGGTGCTGCGCCTATTCAGTACGCAGTTATTGATGGTTGCGAATATTCAGGCGTTACAACAATGCAGATGAATGAAGGCCTTGATACAGGCGACATTCTTATGGTAGAAAAGTTAAAACTTGATCCTAAGGAAACAGGTGGTTCTTTATTTGATAAATTAGCAGTTGTAGGCGCTAACCTACTTGTTAAGACTTTAGTAGGTCTTAAAGAGGGAAGCATAAGTCCAATTCCTCAAAATGAAGAGGATTCTACATATGTTAAGATGATAAAGAAGTCCATGGGAGAGATAGATTTTAATAAGTCTGCAGTAGTTATTGAAAGACTTATTAGAGGTCTTAATCCATGGCCATCAGCTTTCACACATTTACAAGGAAAGACTTTTAAGATTTGGGAAGCTAATTGCCTTGATGATGTTACTGATGCCAAAGTCGATTTAAGCACAGCAAAGAACGGCGAAATCGTAGCTCTAAGAAAGAATTCCCTTGTAATTAAAACAGGAGAGGGTTACTTAGAGGCTCTTGAAGTTCAATTAGAAGGCAAGAAGAGAATGGATGCAGGCTCCTTCCTTCGTGGCAATAACATTGAACTTGGCACAGTTTTTGGTAAGGAAGAATAATCATAAAAAGAGGTGACTTATATGTACTATGGATATGGTTTAGGCTATGGATATTATTTTGATCCAACTTATATACTGATAATTATAGCAGCAGTATTAGCCTTGCTTGCACAGCTTAGAGTTCAATTTACATTTTCAAAATACTCAAAAGTAGCGAGCTCTAGAGGTCTTACAGGAGCTATGGTTGCTGAACAGATTCTTAGAAGCGAAGGAATCTATGATGTGGGTGTTGCCCATGTTTCAGGTTCTCTTACAGATCACTACGATCCAAGAACTAAGATGGTAAATTTATCAGATTCAGTATATAATAAGTCTTCTATAGCAGCGGTTGCTGTAGCAGCCCATGAATGTGGACATGCAATTCAGCACAACAGAGGCTATGTGCCACTAAGCCTTAGATCTGCAATAGTACCTTTTGCCAATATCGGTTCAAAGGCATCTTGGATTTTTATTATACTTGGTGTGCTTTTAAGCTGGAATCAGACACTTATTACAGTGGGAATCTTAATGTTCTCTCTTGCAGTGCTTTTCCAGATTGTTACACTTCCAGTTGAGTTTAATGCCTCAGCTAGAGCCCTTAGAATTTTAAAATCTAACGGAATGCTTGTAGATAGAGAAAATTCTAAGGCGAGATCTGTACTAACAGCAGCAGCTCTTACTTATGTAGCAAGTGCTGCCTCAGCTATTTTACAGTTACTTAGATTAATAATTTTATTTGGAGGAAATAACCGTGACGACCGCTAATAATTCGGTTAATCTAAGAGCAGTTGTTTTAGATATGCTCTTAGAGAATGAAAAGAACGGCGAATTTTCTAACTATCTTTTAAATAATGCGCTGGCTAAATACCAATATTTGGAAAAGAGCCAGCGCTCATTTATCGCTAAGCTTTTTATTGGAAGTATTGAAAGAAAGATAGAATTAGACTATGTTTGCAATCAATTTTCAAAAACCAAAACTAATAAAATGAAGCCCTTAATTAGGGTCTTAATTAGAATGTCGATTTATCAGCTTTTATACATGGATTCAGTGCCTGAGTCTGCAGTTTGTAATGAGGCTGTTAAGTTAGCAACTAAGCGTGGTTTTGTAAGCTTAAAGGGCTTTGTAAATGGCGTATTAAGAAATATTGCAAGAAATAAGGATTCAATAGAATACCCAGCAGAGAGTGACTACATTTTACATAATAGTATTAAATATTCAATGCCAGAATGGATTATTAAGCTTTGGCTTGAAAGCTATAGCAAAGAGGAAGTTTCTGATATTCTAGAGGGTCTCTTTAAAGAGAAAAGAACCTACATTAGAGTTAATACAAGTAAGATTAGCCCTAAGGATTTAAAGGAAAAGCTAGAATCTGAAGGGGTTAAGGTTGTTAATACTGAGATTAATTATGCACTAGAGATTTCGGATTATGATTATTTGACGAATTTAGACAGTTTTAATGAAGGACTTTTTCAGATTCAGGATTTAAGCTCAATTATTGCAGGTTACAATTCTCATTTTGAAAATGGACAGACAGTAGTGGACGTTTGCGCCGCACCTGGTGGCAAGACAATCAATGCTAGTTTGTGGGTTGGCGATGAAGGAAGAGTTTATTCTAGAGACATTTCCTATGAAAAGCTTGATAAGATTGAGGAAAACCTTGATAGATTAGGAATTACTAATGTAGAGACAGAAGTGTTTGATGCCTCAGAACTTGATGAGAGTTTAGTAGCTAAGGCTGATGTAGTAATTGCTGACCTACCTTGTTCAGGTCTTGGTATTATAGGTAGAAAGCCAGACATTAAATACAATGCGAGTCCTGAAAAATGTGCTGAATTGGTAGAGATTCAGAAAAATATTTTAACTACAGTAGTTAATTATTTGAAAGAATCTGCTATACTAGTTTATAGTACTTGTACAATTAATAAGGCAGAGAATGAAGAACAAGTGGAATTTATAAAGGGTCTAGGCTTTGAACTTTTAGACATGAAGCAGTTATTAGCTGGAAAGACAAAGGACACAGACGGATTCTTTTATGCAATTTTAAAGAAGAAGTAAGGTATTAGAATGGATATTAATTATAAGATTAAGGACGGTAGAGTGGATTTAAAGAGTCTAAACTCTAGCGAACTAATTGAATATATAGAGAGCTTAGGAGAGAAGAAGTTTAGAGCTAATCAGCTTTATCAGTGGATGCACGAAAAGCTTGTAACTAACTTTGACGACTGTCTTAACATTCCTGCTAAGCTAAGAGATAGTTTAAAGGAAAATGCATATCTTATGGCACTTGAGCCAATAAGGGTGCAGACATCACAAATTGATGGAACACAAAAGTACTTATTTAAACTCTACGATGGCAATGTCATTGAAAGTGTATTAATGAAGTACCACCATGGAAATTCAGTTTGTATTTCATCCCAGGTTGGATGTAAAATGGGTTGTCGCTTCTGTGCGTCAACACTTGACGGTTGTGTAAGAAACCTCACACCTTCTGAAATGTTAGATCAGGTCTATAGAATTCAGAGTATTTCAGGAGAGCGAGTTTCTAATATAGTAATTATGGGTTCTGGCGAGCCTATGGATAATTACGACAATGTTATTAAGTTTCTAGAGTTGATTAATTCTGAAAAAGGGCTTAATATTAGTCTTCGTAATTTAACAGTTTCTACTTGTGGTTTAGTGCCGAAGATTAGAGAGTTAGCTGACCTTGAGTTACAGATAACTCTTGCGATTTCTTTACATGCACCTAATGACGAGCTTAGAAAGACTATGATGCCTATAGCTAATAAGTATTCTATAGAAGAAATAATGGATGCCTGCAGATATTATCTTGATAAGACAGGCAGAAGAATTTCATTTGAGTACAGCTTAGTAAAGGGCGTTAATGATACTAAGGAATGTGCAAGTCAGTTAATCGATTTAGTACATGGCCTTAATTGTCATATTAACCTTATTCCGGTTAATCCGATTAAGGAAAGAGATTACGAACAATCTAATAAGGATGCTATTATGGCATTCAAAAATAAACTTGAAAAATGTGGAATTAATGTTACTATTAGAAGAGAAATGGGCCGAGATATTGACGGCGCATGTGGTCAATTAAGAAAAAGTTATATGGAGGATAGTCATGAAAGCAGTAGCAATGACTGATATTGGTAAAAAAAGAAAAACCAATCAGGATTTTGTCTATACATCTATGACACCTATAGGAATACTCCCGAATCTTTTCATTGTGGCAGATGGCATGGGGGGCCATAAAGCAGGCGACACAGCATCAAGATTTACAGTGGAAACACTAGTAAAGCTACTTAAGGAGAACCTAACTAAGGATGCTGTTAGCACAGTAGAGAAGGCAATTTTAGAGGTAAACACATTACTTCTAGAAAAGGCTAAGGAATCTGAAGATTATACAGGCATGGGGACAACACTTTGCCTAGCAAGTATTATTGATGATACACTTTTAGTTGCCAACGTAGGGGATAGTAGACTATATGTAATTGATGAGGACATACGACAAGTTACCAGAGACCACTCATTGGTTGAGGAAATGGTTCTTGCAGGTGAGATTAACAAAGAGGAAGCAAGAAACCATGAGAGGAAAAATGTTATAACGAGGGCTATTGGCGGTACAACTACCGTAGAGCCAGATATGTTTAGAATAGACCTAAAGAAAAATGATAGGATTTTATTATGTAGTGATGGTTTAACTAACATGCTCGAGGATACAGAGATTGCTGATATCATTAAAGATGAGTCAGATATTAATAATGCCGCAAAGAAACTGATAGACAAGGCTAATAAGAATGGCGGGCTAGATAATATATCGGTTGTTATTATTAAAACTAATTAGAAAGGTATAAATTAATATGTTGAGAAAAGGACAGTTTTTAGCTGACAGATATGAAATACTAGAGCAGATCGGCACTGGAGGAATGGCTGATGTGTATAAGGCTAAATGCCACAAACTTAATAGATTTGTTGCCATTAAGGTTATGAAAAAAGAGTTTAGTGATGATAAGACATTTGTTGCTAAATTTAGAGCAGAGGCACAATCAGCAGCAGGCCTTACACACTCTAATGTTGTTGGTGTATATGATGTTGGAGATGAAGATGGCATCTATTATATTGTTATGGAATTAGTTGAGGGTATTACCCTTAAGAAATATATAGAAAAAAGAGGTAGAATTCCATTTAAGGAAGCTGCTAGTATTGCTATTCAGGTAGTAAACGGCATGGAAGCTGCCCACAAGGCTGGAGTTGTTCACAGAGATATTAAACCTCAGAATATTATTATTTCAAAGGACGGTAAGGTTAAGGTTACTGACTTTGGTATTGCTAAGGTTTCATCTAATACAACAATTAACTCATCACAGGCAATGGGCTCTGTTCACTATATTTCACCTGAACAGGCTAGAGGTGGTTATTCAGATGAAAGAACTGATATTTACTCAATGGGTATCACAATTTTTGAGATGTTAACAGGAACTGTACCATTTGATGCAGACAATTCAGTAACAGTTGCTGTAAAGCATATACAGGATAAGATTCCACTTGCATCAACACTTGCTGAGGGAATCCCTGTAAGTATAGATAAGATTGTTGCAAAATGTACTGAGAAAAAGCCTGACAGAAGATATCAGTCAGCAGAAGAATTACTTGCTGATTTAAAGAAATCTCTTGTTATGCCAGATGTAGATTTTGTTAAAATGGCACCAGTAATGGAGGATGAAATGTCAAAGAAAGAAGAAAACGAAGAATTAAATGAAGATTTAGACGTTCTTGACGATGACAATGAAGAAACACTAGAAAATCTTGATGACGAAGATGGCGTTTTAGATGATGAAGACGACGATGAAGATGATATTGATGATGAAAGCAATGAAAAGCTTGATAAGATCATGAAGTATATCGGAATCGGTATTGCGGCTATTATTCTTATTATTACAGTATTTGTAATCTTAAAGTTAGTAGGTTGTGGTTCTTCTTCAACAGAGACAGAAACAGAGACAACAACAGTTTCAGAAGATGATTCAAGCCTTGTTTCAGTACCTGATGTTACAGGTAAGTCAAAGGAAAAGGCTATTGAAAGCTTAAATGAAGTTGGCCTTGGTTACTCAATTGTTACACAGAGCTCTTCAACAGTAGAAGAGGGCTATGTAATTAGTCAGGGTACAACAGCAGGCTCTAAGGTTTCTGCTAATACAAGAATCGTTCTTACAGTAAGCAAGGGAACTGAAACAGAAACAGTTTCTGTAACTAATGTAAAGGGCATGACAGAGGAAAAGGCTACTGAAACTCTTAAGGACTTAGGCTTTGAGGTTGAAGTAGAATATGCATATAGTACAACAGTTGAAGCTGGTAGCGTTATTAGCTACTCACCAACAGGTAGTGCAGAAAAGGGCTCTACAATTACTATTAAGGTAAGTAGAGGTGAGGAAGAGACAAAGGTAGAGATGAAAAACTTAGTAGGAATGTCTAAGTCTGAAGCTATTTCTTGGTTAACATCAAATGGTTTAAAATATCAATTTACTGATAATTCTGATTCGGATGGATATGTAACAATTCAAAAAGAAAAAGAAGGCGAACAGTTAACTAAAGGTACAACTGTGACATTAACTATTAAAAGCAGCACAAGTAATAGTTCGGGAACGGGTACAAGCTCGGGATCTGGAACAAGCTCAGGATCTGGAACTAGTTCAGGAACCGGAACAGGTTCAGGAACGGGTACAAGCTCAGGATCTGGTTCAGGAACAGGTGCAACTACAGGAACAGAATCTGAAAGTACAACTGAAGCTACAACAGCTGCAAACTAGGTAATTCATGCAAGGTAAGATAATTAAAGGTATCGCTGGCTTCTACTATGTTTACATAGAAGAAGTCGGCGCTATATATGAGTGTAAGGCGAAAGGCGTTTTTAGAAATAAGAAGATTAAGCCTTTAGTAGGTGATAATTGCCTAGTGGATATTGTGGATGAAGAAAATCTAAAGGGTAATATTACAGAAATTCTTGAAAGAAAGAATTCTCTTATTAGACCGGCTTTTGCCAATATAGATCAAGCGATGGTTATATTTGCCGTTAAACAACCAGATATAAACTACAATCTCTTAGATAGATTTTTAGTTTATATGGACTATCAGGATGTGGATACAGTAGTGGTTTTTAACAAGGTAGATTTAGCAACTAAAGAAGAAATTGATGCATTAGAATCAATTTACAATAAATGCGGTTGTAGGTTAATATGGGTAAGTGCCTATGACAAGACTGGTGTAGACGAGGTTTTAGAATGTCTAAAGGGCAAGACAACAGTGCTTGCAGGCCCTTCAGGAGTTGGAAAATCTTCCCTCACTAATTTGATTTTACCAGAGGAGGTTAATGCCACTGGTGAGGTTAGTAAAATTGGTAGAGGACGTCATACCACAAGGCATTCAGAAATTTTTAATGTAAGTCCTAATACGTATATTGCAGATACGCCGGGCTTTACATCACTTAACCCTCCTGATATAGAAAAGGAAGAGTTAAGATTTTATTTTGAAGAATTTAAAGAGCATGAGGGAAATTGCAGATTTAACGGTTGCGTACATGTAAATGAGCCGGACTGCAGTGTAAAGAAAGCTCTAGCGGATGGACAGATAAGTAAGAGACGATATCAGAGCTATATAGAAATATTTGATGAATTAAAAAATAAAAAGAAATATTAAAGTGTAAAAGGAAGTAAGATATGAATTATTTATCACCATCAATTTTATCAGCAGATTTTAAGAATTTAGGAAGAGAATTAGAGATTATTGACGAGGCAGGAGCAGAGTACGTACACATCGATGTTATGGATGGAAGCTTTGTACCAAACATTTCCCTTGGTATTCCTGTTATTAAGTCAATTAGAAGTGCAACTAAGAAGGTTTTTGATGTACATCTTATGATTGATGAGCCAATCAGATACATTGAGGAATTTGCAAATGCAGGCGCAGACATTATTACAGTGCATGTTGAAAGTTGTCAGGATGTTAAGGCTACACTTGAAAAGATTAAGTCATTTAATTGTAAGGCAGCCATTACACTTAATCCTAAGACTCCAGCAAAGGCAGTTATTCCATACCTTTCAATGGTAGACATGGTGCTTGTTATGAGCGTTAATCCTGGATTTGGCGGTCAGAAATTCATTCCAGAATCTCTTGATAAGGTTAGAGAAATTAAGAAGGCATTAGAAGAGAAGAACTTAACTAATGTTAACATCGAAATTGACGGTGGTATTAATATTGAAAATCTTGCTAGCGTCCTTGAAGCTGGCGTAAATGTAGTAGTTGCTGGTTCAGCTATTTTTAAGGGCGATACTGCAGAAAATGTTAAGAAGTTCAAGGAAGTTATGTCATCTTGGAACTAAATAAAAACTAGCTAAAATTAGCTAAAGTTTCCTAGATGATACATTTTCAAAAAAATAAGGACGATATCAAATTGATATCGTCCTTTTAAGTTTATATATATCTTATACGTTAAATCTAAAGAGGATTACATCGCCATCCTTAACCACGTATTCCTTACCTTCCATACGAACAAGACCCTTTTCCTTAGCTGCGTTATAAGAACCGCAGTCAAGTAAATCCTGATAGTAAACAACTTCTGCCTTAATGAAACCTCTTTCAAAGTCAGAGTGAATCTTACCAGCAGCACCAGGAGCCTTAGTTCCCTTAGTGATTGTCCAAGCACGAGTTTCTGTCTCACCAGCTGTTAAGTAACTAATTAGACCAAGTAACTTATAGCTTGCTGCAATTAACTTATCAAGACCTGATGATTCAAGACCTAAGTCATCAAGGAATTCCTTCTTCTCATCATCATCAAGTTCTGAAATTTCCTGTTCAATCTGAGCGCAAATAACAAATACTTCTGAGTTATTAGCTGCTGCATATTCCTTAACCTTAGCAACATTAGCATTACCTGCACCATCATTTCCTAAATCATCTTCAGCTACGTTAGCAGCAAAGATAACTGGCTTAGCTGTTAAAAGGTTGTATTCTTTAATAAAGGCTTCTTCTTCTTCGCCTTCAAGTTCGAAGCTAGCTGCTAAATTGCCATCCTCTAAGTGCTTAATAAGTCTTTCGATGAATTCAACTTCACGAGCTAAGTCCTTATTGTTATATGCGCCTCTCTTTTGCTTAGCAAGTCGTCTCTCTAAAACTTCAAGATCAGCAAAAATTAATTCTAAGTTGATTGTTTCAATATCTCTTACGGGATCAATTGAACCATCTACGTGAACGATATTAGAGTCTTCAAAACATCTAACAACATGTACAATAGCATCTACTTCTCTGATATTAGCAAGGAACTGGTTTCCTAAGCCTTCTCCTTTAGAAGCACCCTTTACAAGACCTGCAATATCTACGAATTCGATTACAGCAGGTGTAATCTTTGCTGAATTATAAAGTGCTGCAAGCTTATCAAGTCTGTCATCAGGTACAGTAACAACACCAACATTAGGATCGATTGTAGCAAAAGGATAGTTTGCTGCAAGTGCCCCTGCCTTAGTAAGGGAATTAAATAAAGTTGACTTACCAACATTAGGTAAACCTACGATTCCTAGTTTCATTATAACCTCCATGCCACCTTTAAGTGGATAAAAATATTTTAATTTGAAATTAATTGATTGACGTTTAATAAATCCTTGTAAACGCAAGGAATATTTTATCATAAATTCACTAATAATGGGAAATTATTTTTATAAATTTGGCGTTTAATAACTATATTTATAGAAAAAAATCCCCACAAAAGCACATTATATGGGAAAATTCACCACCTTTCCCCCAATATGTGCAAAGTCCCGTAATTAGCGGAATTCTAAAGGATTTAGACTTGCTTTTTATTCCTATTAGGGTTACAATAGGGATGAAAGTGGAGGTAATGTGATAATAAGTGGTGAAATGTGGTGGATTTAAAAAATCCCACAGATTACTTAAATAACGGGCTTTAATACATTTGTTATCCCAATGCAAGTATGATTCTTAATCTAAGTGGAAGGGGGAACGGTTATGCTACAAGGTGAATATACACATACAATTGATGCCAAGGGCAGACTTATCGTTCCAGCAAAACTCCGTGAAGGATTAGGAGATACATTTACAATAACAAGGGGATTCGATGGATGTATTTATGCATATTCCAACGATGAGTGGGAAGCCTTGAAAGAAAGAATTGCAAAGTTACCTCTAAACGATGCAAGAGCACGTTCACTTACTCGATTCTTTATTGGTGGAGCAAGTGAAGTGGAAGTGGACAAACAGGGACGAATTCCTATTACACAGACTTTAAGAACTCACGCAGGACTTGAAAAAGACGTGGTTTCATTAGGCGTTGGTAATAAGGTGGAAATTTGGAGTGCTAAGAAGTACAACGAAGTTAATGCCGAAAGCTTTGAGAATATCGAGAATGTGGCAGAAAGCATGTTGGAATTTGGCTTCACAATTTAGATTAAGGAGATTTCGTTATGGAATTTAAGCATTATTCAGTTTTATTAGAAGAGACAATTGAAAATTTAAATATAAAGCCAGACGGAATCTATGTAGACGGTACTTTAGGCGGCGCAGGTCATTCAAGCGTTATTGCTAGTAAGTTAGGTCCTAATGGTAGACTTATTGGAATTGACCAGGATGAAAATGCTATCGAGGCCGCAAGTAAGAGACTAGAGCCTTTTAAAGATAGAGTAACTATTGTTAGAGATAATTACGTGAATTTTAAAAAGGTATTAGATGATTTAAATATTGATAAGATTGATGGAGTGGTACTTGATTTAGGAGTATCTTCATATCAATTAGATACAGTAGAAAGAGGCTTTACATATAATGTTGACACAGCCCTTGATATGAGAATGGATAACAGACAGTTAATGACTGCAAGGGATATTGTTAATGACTATAGCGAATCAGATCTTTATAGAATCATTAGAGATTATGGTGAAGATAGATTTGCTAAGAATATTGCAAAGCACATTGTTAATGCAAGACAGGAAAAGCCGATTGAGACAACATTTGAATTAAATGACATTATAAAAGCAGCAATTCCTGCAAAGGTAAGAGCTACAGGTGGTCATCCATCAAAGAGAACTTATCAGGCAATTAGAATCGAACTTAATAAGGAACTAGATGTTCTAGAAAATTCAATAGACGACCTTATTGATAGATTAAATCCAGGTGGAAGATTATGTATTATTACTTTCCATTCACTTGAGGATAGAATCGTTAAGGTTAAATTTAAAACAGCAGAGAACCCATGTACTTGCCCACCGGAATTTCCAGTGTGTGTATGTGGCAAGAAATCAAAGGGTAAGGTGATTTCAAGAAAGCCAATCTTACCTTCTGATAAGGAGTTAGAGGAGAACTCAAGATCAAAGTCGGCTAAGTTAAGAGTTTTTGAGAAGAGATAGGAGTAGGAGAAGTAAAACAAGCAAAGGAGGAGACATGAATGGCAAGAAATAGCAAAAAAAGACATTATAAAAGTGCTAGAAGAGCGACTTATGTGTCAGGTAGTGCTGCTAGGGAATTAGCGCCAAAACCACAAGAACGAGTAAGAAAGCGTCATGTGGAAACTAGCGAAGAGCGTAGAGAGCGACTAAGACGCCAGAAGAATCAAAGACAAGCCAATAAAATCAACATGATATTCATGGGAATGATGACATTGGCAGTTGCGATTAGCGTTGCTGTTTGCTATCAGCTAGTAAGTCTTCAATCAGAATATAAAGCTAATCAAACGAAGCTAGATGATTTAAAGACAGAATATCAAGAACTTAAATCTGATAATGATGAACTAGATGCTAAGTTAGATGCAAGTATTGATTATGAAGCAATTTACAATACTGCAGTTAATGAATTAGGTATGGTTTATCCAGATTCAAGTCAAGTTATTCTTTATGAGTCAGGTGAGAGCGAATACGTTAAGCAGTATAAGGATGTACCTGGTCAAGAATAGATAATAATGCTGGCTTTTATTTAAGCCAGCATTTTGTGTTAATAATTAGTATTTAGTGTTTAGTGTAATGAGAAGGAATATTCTAAAACAAAACTAGAATATGAAGGGGCAAGTGTGTATAATTATAAGGCTGATAACTAGCCTGGATGGAGTAAAAACTAATGGCTGATTACGAGAAGATCAAAGAGAGAAAATTAAAAAAGAAAAGGATGCTTCTTAAAAGAACTGGTAAGAAGATACAGGTTATGTTAGTTATTGTAGCATTACTACTTGCTGGTTTAGGTGGCAGAATTTTTTATATAGTATATAACCGTGGTGATGAGTATACACAAAGTGTTTTAAACGAACAGACCCAGACTAATGATACTGTGCTTGCAAAGAGAGGTCAGATCAAAACCAGTGATGGTACAATTCTTGCTTACAGTGAGAAAATGTACAACGTAATCCTAGATGTGGCACAACTACTAAGCGACGATGAGGAAAGTGAAGATAATCTAACAGATGACACAATCACAGCCCTTTGTAATAGCTTTGGTCTTGATAGAGCAGAGCTAGTTGCTAAGATTTACGATAATCAAACCAGCAGATATTTAAAGTTAGTAAAGGAAATATCAGAAGAAGATATGGAAAGCTTTAAAGCCCTTATGAGCACCACAGATTCTAAAGGCAATAAAGTTGATACAACAGTTGTAGATGTTTGGTTTGAAGAAACTTATGTAAGAAAGTATCCTAATAATAATTTAGCAGCCGATGTGGTAGGCTTTTATAGTCAGAATAACGGCGGCGAGTTAGGTCTTGAATTACAATATAATGACTATTTAACAGGTGTTAATGGCCTTTCCTATAGTTATGTTAATGACGGACTTGAGATTACTAACACAACTAAGGAAGTAACAGATGGCTATAATGTGGTAACAACTATTGATTATAATATTCAAAAAATAATTGAAGATCATATTATAGCATATAATCAAGAAAGCCCATCAAAGAATACAGCAGTTGTTGCTATGGACCCTGATACAGGAGAGATTTTAGCAATGGCAAGTTATCCAACCTTTGATTTGAATAATCCAAGAGATCTTTCTGGTGTTTACACTGAGGAAGAGCTAGCAGCTATGTCAGATGAGGATAAGACAAATGCCCTATATGAGCTTTGGACTAACTTCTGTGTTTCAGAAAGTTACGAGCCGGGTTCTGTATTTAAGCCTGTGACAGAGGCATCAGCCCTTGATGAAGGAGTTGTAAAGGATGGAGATACTTATAATTGTACTGGTGCTGAAGTGGTAAGTAATTGGACAATTAAGTGTCACGCATATTCTTTGGGTGGACATGGAGTTATTACTCTAGAACAAGCGCTTATGGAATCATGTAATCCATACATGATAAATTTAGCAATTAAGTTAGGAACAACAAAATTTGCTCAGTATGTAACTATGTTTGGTTTTGGTTCCCTTACAGGAATCGACCTACCAGGTGAGACTAGCGGTATTACATATTCTGCAGATTCTATGACAGTTATAGATGCTGCGACTAACTCCTTTGGACAAAATATCAACGTTAATATGATTCAAATGATATCAGCATATTGTTCTATTATAAATGACGGAAATTATTATCAGCCTCATATTGTTAAGCAAATTGAGGATAGCTCTGGTAATATAGTAAAGTCTTTTGATCCTGTATTAGTAAAGCAGACATGTACAGTGGATACATCAAAGCTTCTAAGACAGTACTTACTTGCAACCGTTGAAGAAGGTACAGCGAAAAAAGTAGCAGTTACAGGATATTCTGTAGCAGGTAAGACAGGTACTGCCCAAAAGGTAAACAGAGATGAGAGAAAATGGCTCATTTCCTTTATTGGACACGTTCCAGCAGACGACCCAGAAATTGCAATTTATGTAATTATTGATGAGCCTGATGGTACAACAGGTAGTTCTGGTTCTTCAGCAGATGTATTGCAATTAAGTCATGATATCCTAGAGGATTTATTACCATATTTAGGAATCTATGAAGACCTTACAGCAACAGATGTAGATACATCTAATAGCGAAGATGAATTGACAGTTGATGTACCAGATACATCACAAAACTAAGATTTTTTGGGAGGAAGTTATGGAACTTAAAGGAAAGAAAGTAATGGTAGTTGGCACTGGAATTAGTGGTATTGGTGCAGTTGACCTTTTAAATAAAGTAGGCGCAGACGTAATTCTCTACGATGGCAATGAGAAGCTTAAAAAAGCTGACGTAGAGGCTAAGCTTAAGTCTAATAAGGCTGAAATCGTCATTGGCGAGTGTAGTGATGAGTTAATTAGCAAGGTGGATTTACTTGTAATTAGCCCTGGTGTGCCAATTGATAGCCCACTTGTTTTAAGATTTAAGGAAGCAGGCGTTTTAGTTTGGGGCGAAATTGAATTAGCTTATAACTACGATAAGGGTAGTGTTGTAGCAATTACAGGTACTAACGGTAAGACTACAACAACAGCCCTTGTAGGTCAGATTATAAAAGCCTATAACGAGAAGACATTTGTTGTAGGTAATATAGGAAATTCCTATACAGGAGAGGTATTTAATACTAGCAAGGATTCTGTTACAGTGGCAGAAATTAGTAGTTTCCAATTAGAGACAACTAATGAGTTCCACCCTAAGGTATCAGCAATTCTTAATATCACTCCAGATCATTTAAATAGACATCATACAATGGAATGCTATGCTGAAACTAAGGAAAGAGTGGCACTTAAGCAGACTAAAGATGATGTATGTGTACTTAATTTAGAAGATGAGTGGTTACAGGATTTTGCGAAGAAATGTAGCGCAAGCGTGGTTTACTTCTCATCTAAGAGAAAAGTTGAAGTTGGCGCTTATGTTGATGGAGATACAATCCGTTATACAGACGGCGTTAATGATAAAGAGTTCTTAAACGTTCATGATATGAAGCTTTTAGGAGTTCATAATTATGAAAATGTATGCGCAGCCATTGCTATGACAAAGGCCATGGGCATTCCTGATGAGGTAATTATCAGAGAAGTTAAGAACTTTAGAGCTGTTGAACATAGAATTGAATTTGTAGCAACTAAGTCTGGAGTTGACTACTATAATGATTCTAAGGGCACTAATCCAGATGCAGCAATTAAGGCTATTGAGGCTATGGTTAAGCCAACAATTCTTATTGCAGGAGGCTATGATAAGGGTTCAGAATTTGATGAATATATCAATGCCTTTGGTGATAAGGTAAGACTTATGGTTTTACTTGGTCAGACAAGTCAAAAGATTGCTGATACAGCTAAGAAGTTAGGATTTACAAATTACATTTTTGCAAATTCTATGGAGGAAGTTGTAGATATTTGTGCAAAGAATGCAAAGGAGGGAGAAGCAGTCTTACTATCTCCTGCGTGTGCTAGCTGGGGAATGTTTGACAACTATGAGCAAAGGGGAGAAATCTTTAAGGACTTAGTTAATAAGTTAGCTTAAAGAAATGCTTATTAATGCGTGGAGAGTTTATGGAAACCAATCAAAGAAGACAAAGGTCGACGATTAAACAAAACACACAAAACAAAAAGATAAGTAAAAGAAGTGTAAATAGAAGAGCTAAAAAGAATAAGAATAATTACATGAAAGCTCATAGAAAGAAATTTAGCTTTAGAAAGAGTTTATCAAGAAGCACAGGCTTTTATCTAGATTACTCTTTAATGTTAATTATGATTATTCTAATTGGTATAGGCCTTGTAATGGTTTATAGTAGTTCATCTACCACAACTGATTCCTTAAAAGGCGTTTTAAAAAGTCAGGTAATTTTTGCAGTGTTTGGCTTGTTTATGATGATGATAGTAGCAAGAGTTTTGGACTATCATATACTAACCAACAAGTATGTAGCTAGAGGGCTATATATATTTTCATTAATACTTGTATTATTACTTTTAACGCCACTTGGTAAAAACTATAATGGTGCCACAAGATGGATTGTAATTGGCGGATTTAATTTCATGCCAGTTGAATTTGTTAAGGTAGGAATAATTGCTGCGCTAGCCTGTAGAATATCAAGTCTTGGAGAAAAGATGAAGTATTTTAGAGTGGTTGTTTGGTTGATAGCATGGTATGGAGTAGTTCCAGCGGCAATGCTGTATTTTATATCTAACAACCTAAGTAGTGCCATTATTATTTTAGGAATGGCCTTTTTAATTACATTTGTTGCTTATCCAGGTTATAAACCATATATTGCCATGTTTGCTGGTGCTACAGCCTTTATTAGCGTAGCATTTTCAGCAATTCTATCTGCAATTCAAAAAGGAGACGGCTTTAGATCAACAAGAATCTTAGCTTGGCTGCATCCAGAAGATTATGCAGATGGCGAGGCTTACCAAACGATACATGGTCTTTATGCCATAGGTTCTGGAGGACTTTTTGGTAAGGGACTAGGTAAAAGTGTTGTTAAGCTAAAGTTACCAGAAGCCTATAATGATATGATCTTTACAATTATTTGTGAGGAGCTTGGCTTGTTTGGGGCTTTATGCGTTTTAATAGCTTTTGGCGTTTTATTATGGAGAATAGCCCATGTTGCAAGAAATGCGCCTGATATGCAGGGAGCCTTGCTTTGTGCCGGTGTATTTTCACATATTGCACTTCAAGTTTTAGTTAATATCGCTGTAGTAACAGATACCATTCCTAATACAGGTGTTACATTGCCATTTATTAGTAAAGGTGGTACGGCGCTGCTTATCCTATTGCTTGAAATGGGTGTGGTGTTTAATGTCAGTAGCCAAATTAAGGATGAGTTAAATGAGTAAGCGAAAAAAAGAAGAGTTAGAAGGGTATGATTTTTATGATGACATCGATGAACTAGATAGAGCATCAGATGCCAAAGCTAAAGCTAATGCAAACAAGTCTAGGGCAAGTAGGAAGAGAAGGACTAATACGAAAAGAGTTACATTTCCATTAGCACTTTTAATTTCCTTCTTAATTATCTTTATTGTAGGCTTTAGTGCTTATGTAGTTTTTAGAGTTGATGTAATTGAGTATGAAGGTAATACTCATTACAGTGATGAGGAGATGTCAGACTTCTTATTTGAAGGAAAGACACCTAATTCACTAATATATTTTTTATTTGGAAATACGAATATTGAAATTCCCTTTATCCAAAAATATGATGTTGAGATTAAATGGCCTAATAAATTTTACGTTACGGTATACGAAAAACCTATAATAGGATATGTAAAATATATGGGTAGCTATATGTATTTTGATAAAGACGGTATTGTGGTTGAAAGCTCCACTGAGTTAATTGACTCGGTACCGGAAGTTCAAGGTTTAGAGTATTCCTCAATTGTACTTAATAAGAAAATCGAAGTGGCGGACGAGTCAATATTTGATAAGATATTAGAGCTTGCCCAAGGTTTTGATAAGTATGATTTAGATGTAGATTCTATCTTCTTTGATAGTGAAGGTAATATCTATGTTTACATTGGAAGTGTTAAAGTAGCAATGGGAAATACAGACGATTATAGCGAGAGATTATTTGAATTAAAACAATTGTACTCAAAATTGAACGGATTGTCAGGAACCCTGTATTTAAACGAGTTTGACGGCAGTTCAGACACAATTATTTTTAAGAAAGACAACTAAAACGGTTGATATTTTATTTGAAAAACGATATTATATTTTATAAGTGATTTTTAAGGGAGTAGAAGGAGGCAACAACTTTGTTAGAAATTATGACTAATGACGCAGAAGGCTCTGCAAAGATTATAGTAGTAGGAGTCGGCGGATCAGGCAACAATGCTGTTAACAGAATGATAGATGAAAATATCAGCGGGGTGGAATTTGTAGCTATCAATACAGATGGACAAGCACTTCAGTCATGTAAGGCTCCATCTGCAATCCAAATTGGAGAGAAACTTACTAAAGGTTTAGGAGCTGGTGCAGTTCCTGAAATCGGAGAAAAAGCCGCAGAAGAGAATATTGAAGATATTACTCAGCTCCTTAAGGGCGCAGACATGGTATTTGTTACATGCGGTATGGGTGGCGGAACTGGTACAGGTGCAGCCCCAGTAGTTGCTAAGGTTGCTAAGGATATGGGTATCCTTACAGTCGGTGTAGTAACTAAGCCTTTCGCTTTTGAAGGTAGAACTCGTATGAACAATGCCAATTTAGGTATTGAAAAGCTTAAGGAGAATGTTGATACATTAATTATTGTTCCTAATGACAGACTTCTTCAGATTATTGACAGAAGAACATCAATGCCAGATGCCCTAAAGAAGGCCGACGAAGTTTTACAGCAGGCAGTACAGGGAATTACAGACCTTATTAATGTTCCAGGTCTTATTAACCTTGACTTTGCCGATGTTAGAACTGTTATGACAGATAAGGGTATTGCCCATATCGGTATTGGTACAGGAACAGGTGATGATAAGGCTATTGAAGCTGTTAAGCAGGCCGTATCAAGTCCACTTCTTGAAACAACAATTGAAGGCGCATCACATGTTATTATTAATATTTCAGGTGATGTAGGTCTTATGGAAGCTGATGAAGCTGCAAGATACGTTCAGGAACTTGCAGGTGATAATGCTAACATTATCTTTGGTGCTATGGTTGATGAAACAGCAACAGACAAGGCAACAATTACTGTTATTGCAACAGGTCTTGAAGATCGTAATGTTAACCTTGCCTTAGCAGGTTTTTCAGCTAAGGCAACAACACCAGCTAAGACTGTAGTTAAGCCAACATATACTTATAACGGAGCAAGTACAGCTCCACAGCCAAGCGCTCAAGTTACTGAGACACCACTTCCTGGTCTCAAGCAGCCAGAGCCTGTTACAAGTAATGTTAAAGAAAGAGGAATTACAATTCCTACATTCTTACAGAAGAGCAAGAAGTAATTAAAGTTAGATTATTTAATCCGGACGGATTCATTCTCCGTCCGGATTTTTTTCTTCTCTATAATTGACAAAATTAAAAAAATGATAGAAAATTGAACTAGCAACTTTTACTTGAAAAAATGAATAAATTTCTATGGGTCAGGATAGGGATATTTTAATCAGATACTAATTATCGGGAGGAACATATTTTATGAAAGATCAGAAGAAAACTCAGAAGGATAATCAGAAAAGTTATCGTTATGACAAGATTTTTGGACTATTAACATTGATTTCTTTACTTGTTTTAGTTCTTATGGTTTATTTAGATTATGGCAGCAATATTTCATCTTATGCCAATGATGAGCTTAAGAATGTAACCTTTAGCTCAGGAGATGTGGCTTCAGATGAGGTTGCAACAGGAACTGAGATAACTAAAGAAGTCACTGTAGTAGTTGATCCTCAGCTTGGTGGATCATCTAATGGTGGTACTTCTCTTGATGGCACTCTTTTAAAGAATCAGAATTTAGAGATGGCCCAGCTAGTAAAGGAAAAGCTTGAAGCAAAGGGCGTTACAGTAGTACTTACAAGAGATAGTGATAAGACTGTCTCAGACTCAGATAGAGTAGAAACAGCTAATGAAAGTGACGCTGCTGTGGTTGTTTCTTTAGGAAGAAATGTTTATAATGGTAAGGCTAGTGGCGTGGAAAGCTGGATTTATTCTGGTGAGCCAATTGAAGCTATTGAATTATCAAACTCAATTCTTGAGGAAATAGCCAATGAAGGTTTTACTAGCAGAGGAATTAAGGCAGGAACAGAGAAATCTTCCGAATCAGATTATGCAATTAACAGTCAGGTTAAGAGCACAAGCTGTATCATTTTATTAGGCTTTTTAGATAGTGAAAAGGATAATGAGATGTTTACATCTAAGAAAGATGCTACAGCGCAGGCAATTGCAGACGGAATCGCTTCTTACCTTATTTCACAAGGATATTAATCTAAAGGTATAATTAATAGAAAAGGAATGTAATTTTTATGGCTAGCATTAAACAGGAAAATATTAGAAACTTTTGCATAGTCGCACATATTGATCACGGTAAATCAACATTAGCAGACAGAATTATTGAGAAGACAGGACTTTTAACTAGTAGAGAAATGCAGGAACAAGTCCTTGATAATATGGATCTTGAAAGAGAAAGAGGTATTACAATTAAGGCCCAGACGGTAAGAACTGTTTATAAGGCAAAAGATGGTGAAGAATACATTTTCAACTTAATTGATACTCCAGGCCACGTAGATTTTAACTACGAGGTTTCAAGAGCTCTTGCTGCTTGTGATGGTGCTATCTTAATCGTAGATGCGGCACAGGGTATTGAGGCTCAGACTTTAGCTAATGTTTACTTAGCTCTAGATCATGACCTAGATGTTTTCCCAGTAATTAACAAGATAGATTTACCAAGTGCAGAGCCACAAAGAGTAATAGATGAAATTGAAGATGTAATAGGAATTGAGGCACAGGATGCTCCTCTTATTTCGGCTAAGAACGGAATTAATATTGAAGAGGTATTAGAGCAGATTGTAACTAAGATTCCAGCTCCAACAGGAGATAGAAAGGCGCCACTTCAGGCCTTGATTTTTGATTCGATTTATGATGCCTATAAGGGTGTAATTATATTTGTAAGAGTCAAGGAAGGAACTGTAAAGAAGGGCACTAAGATTAAGATGATGGCCACAGGTGCTTCAGAAGAAGTAGTTGAGGTTGGTTATTTTGGTGCAGGCCAGTTTATTCCATGTGATGAACTTTCAGCCGGCATGGTAGGTTATATTACTGCAAGTATTAAAAATGTATCTGATACCCGTGTAGGTGATACAGTAACAGATGCTAACAGACCTTGTAGTGAGCCACTTCCAGGTTATAAGAAGGTTAATCCAATGGTTTATTGTGGTCTTTATCCTGCAGATGGTTCTAAGTACCAGGATTTAAGAGATGCCCTTGAAAAGCTACAGCTTAATGATGCTTCGCTTTTCTTTGAACCAGAAACATCTATTGCCTTAGGCTTTGGTTTTAGATGTGGTTTCCTTGGTTTATTACATCTTGAAATCATTCAGGAAAGACTTGAAAGAGAGTATAATCTAGACCTTGTAACTACAGCACCAGGCGTAGTTTATAAGGTGCATAAAACTAATGGTGAGGTTATTGATTTAACTAATCCATCTAATATGCCAGATCCTTCAGAAATTGACTTTATGGAAGAACCATTTGTTAATGCTGAAATCATGGTAACAACAGAATTTGTTGGTCCTATTATGAAACTTTGTCAGGAGAGACGTGGTATATATCTTGGCATGGAATATATTGAGCAGACAAGAGCTCTACTTAAGTATGAATTACCACTAAACGAAATTATTTATGATTTCTTTGATGCCTTAAAGTCTCGTTCAAGAGGTTATGCTTCTTTTGACTATGAAATGAAGGGTTATGTAAGATCTAAGCTTGTTAAGCTTGATATTCTTATTAACAAAGAAGAGGTGGATGCCCTTTCATTTATTGTATTTGCTGGCAGTGCTGAAGAGCGTGGAAGAAAGATGTGTGAAAAGCTTAAGCTTGAAATTCCAAGACAGCAATTTGAAATTCCAATTCAGGCAGCAATTGGAAGCAAAGTCATTGCAAGAGAAACTGTTAAGGCACTTCGTAAGGATGTACTTGCTAAGTGTTACGGTGGTGATATCTCAAGAAAGAAGAAATTGCTTGAAAAGCAGAAAGAAGGAAAGAAGCGAATGCGCCAGATTGGTAATGTAGACATTCCACAAAAGGCGTTTATGAGCGTTCTAAAATTAGATGAAGAATAATAATCAATTAGGGATATATATACATATCCCTTTTTGTGTGCAGAAATGTATTTATTGTGATTTTTTATCTGCACCAGCAAATGAAGAAACAAAATATAGCTATGTTCACGCACTTATTAAAGAGATTGAAAAGACTTCAAAGGATTTTAAGGATAGGGATGTCAACAGCATTTTCTTTGGAGGTGGAACCCCTTCAACCCTAGATCCAATCCTGATAGTTGAAATCATGGACGCCCTTAGAACACATTTTCAAATAAATGAATTCGCAGAGGTGAGTCTAGAGTGCAATCCAGGAACCCTTGATGAAGATAAGGCCTATATTTATAGAAATGCTGGAATTAATAGAATAAGCTTTGGCTTGCAGTCGGTAAACAACGACGAGCTTAAGATGCTTGGTAGAATACATAGCTTTGAAGAGTTTAGAGATAGCTTTAGACTCGCTAGAAACTACGGCTTTAACAATATCAATATCGATATTATGACAGGCCTTCCAGGGCAGACTAAAGAAAGTCTAGAAAAGACCTTAAAGACTGTGCTTGCCTTTAAACCTGAGCACATCTCCGCTTACGGACTTATCCTTGAAGAGGGTACTAAGCTTTTTGAAAATATAAACAATTACCCAAGTATCCCATCTGACGAGGATGATAGAGATATGTATGAGCTTGGTAGATCTCAGATAACTAAGGCAAAGCTTAGACAGTACGAGATTTCAAATTATGCAAAGAAGGGCTATGAGTGCATTCACAATCTGAAGTACTGGAATAGAGAAGAGTATTTAGGTTTTGGTATTGGCGCTGCAAGCTTTGTAAATGAAACAAGATACTCAAATACTAGAGATATAAATGCTTACATGGACGCTTTGAATAAAAAGGACATGAAGTTAGATTCCATTAGAGAAAATGTGGAAAAATTGGACATCAATGATGCTAAGGAAGAATTTGTATTTTTAGGACTTAGAAAAACGGATGGCATCTCTCTAGAGGACTATAAAGAGCGCTTCGGAGAAGACATAAATAAACAATATGAAAAAGAAATTGCAAGCAACGTGGAAAAAGGCTTGCTTGTGATTGAAGGTGATAGGATGAAGCTCACAAGAAGTGGGGTGGATATAAGTAATAGTGTGATGGCGGATTTTATAATAGGTTAGGTAACGCAGATGGGGCGTTGCTAGTAAAAAAAGACACGATTCAAAGTATCGTGTCTTTTTTGCTAGTATTCACTACGCCGTTAGCAATCTACTTTCCTTCCTTTTCCCTACAGAGAAGCTCAAAAGCTCTTGGTGTATTCTGCATCATTTTCTTAAAATCCCTATGGAAGTGAGCCTGATCAGAATAGCCGTAGCCATTTATTATCTTTCCAATTTCAAGGTTTGGATATTTAATCATTTCCTTAACAACACACTGGAAGCGAATTAATTTTGCATATTCCTTTGGTGTAAGGCCATATGTTAAGAAGAAAATCCTTGTAATATGTCTTGATGAGTAACCATATTTGTCTGCTAATGAAAGAATAGGAAGTGTTCCTTTGCTTGCGTTAATATCGTCTACGATATCATTAACGATTGGCGAGATAGGAACGAAAGTCTTACTCTTTGATAAGTAATTTGTAAAAGCCTTAACTCTTTCCTTTGAAGACTGGCTAGACTTTAGGTTGTCGATTAATATTTTCTCAAAAGAATCCTTTTCTGGTGCGTAGTCTGAAACTGTATCTTTAAGTAATACAGGATAAGATTCTGCATCAGCGCCCTTTCCAAAATATGCCCCCTTTTCATCGAAACGTACACCAAAGAAATGTTTGTAAGCCTTAAGCTTTATTTCTTTGTACTCTGATTGAAGACCAATGCAATAAAATGTTGCATTTTCATTATCATCATTATAACCAATAATCCAATCGATATATGGTGATGGTACAACTCTTAAATTAAGAGAGGTTGGTCTTTTAGCGTCCAGCTCGTAAATCATCATACGAGATGGTGTGTAAAGAGTAGTTGTTGTTACCTTAAATGCACTTGTGTCTAAGTCAAAATAAGGCTGAATCATGTTGCTAGTAGTGCTCATATTTCCCTCCTTTAAATATTGAACAAACTGACTTTTTTATCATAAATATTTCTATCTATTTTAATAATAGTACATTTATTCCAAAAGTCAATAAAAAATGTCCTTTTTTTTCAAGAAATGTAAACTTTTGTAAAAAATGGATGGCAAATTATATTTTTCACAATGTTTTTTTCAGTGCCAAAACTATAGTTACACTAAAATATTTGTCTATTTACTATTAATATGGTTATATTATTATCAAATTACGATAAAAATTTAACTAAGTAAATTAAAAGTATACAATTTATAGGGAAAATTTATGTATTTTATTTAATTCTTGCCCTTAAATTGTTTACTTTTTTGTGCTAAAACTATAAAATATTATATAGTCGACGTTATGTAGTACTATAACGTCAAGCATCAAAAGGAGGATGAAAATATAATGGCAAGAGTTAAACATTCTATGGATGGTAACACAGCCGCAGCTCATGTAGCATATGCCTACACAGAAGTAGCTGGTATCTATCCAATTACACCATCAAGCCCAATGGCTGATGTAGTGGATCAGTGGTCTGCAGCCGGTAGAAAGAACATTTTCGGAAACACAGTTAAGGTTTCTGAGATGCAGTCAGAAGCTGGTGCAGCTGGTACTGTTCACGGTTCATTAGCTGCTGGTGCACTTACAACAACATTTACAGCTTCACAGGGTCTTTTACTTATGATTCCTAATATGTATAAGATTGCTGGTGAGCAGTTACCATGTGTATTCGACGTATCAGCTCGTACAGTAGCTACACAGTCACTTAATATCTTTGGTGATCATAGTGATGTATATGCATGTCGTCAGACAGGTTTCGCAATGCTTTGTGAAACAAACCCACAGGAAGTTATGGATCTTTCTCCAGTAGCTCACTGTGCAGCATTAGAAGGTAAGGTGCCTTTCCTTAACTTCTTCGATGGTTTTAGAACTTCTCATGAAATTCAGAAGATTGAAGAATGGGATTACGAAGATCTTAAGGATATGTGCCCAATGGATGCAGTTGAGGAATTCAGAGCTCATGCTCTTAACCCAGAACATCCAGCAATGCGTGGTTCTCATGAAAATGGTGATGTATTCTTCCAGCACAGAGAAGCATGTAATACAGCATACGATCAACTTCCAGCAGTAGTAGAGAAGTACATGGCTAAGGTTAACGAGAAGTTAGGTACTAACTACGACTTATTTAACTACTATGGTGCAGCTGATGCAGATAGAGTTATTATCGCTATGGGTTCTATTAATGACGTATGTGAAGAAGTTATTGATTATTTAACAGCTAAGGGTGAGAAGGTCGGCCTTGTTAAGGTTAGATTATATCGTCCATGGTCTTCAAAGGGCTTACTTAAGGTATTACCTAAGTCAGTTAAGAAGATTGCTGTTCTTGATAGAACAAAGGAACCAGGTTCTCTTGGTGAGCCACTTTACCTTGATGTTGCTACAACACTTCGTGAAGCAGGCTTAAATGACATCACATTAGTTGGTGGTCGTTACGGTTTAGGTTCAAAGGATACTCCTCCTTCATCAGTATTTGCTGTATATAAGGAATTAGAGAATGACCAGCCTAAGCACAGATTTACAATCGGTATCGTGGATGATGTTACTAACCTTTCACTTCCAGAAGTTAAGCCAGCTCCTATTACAGCTGCTAAGGGTACTGTTGAATGTAAGTTCTGGGGTCTTGGTGGTGATGGTACAGTAGGTGCTAACAAGAACTCTACTAAGATCATCGGTGACCATACAGATAAGTATATTCAGGCATACTTCCAGTATGATTCAAAGAAGACAGGTGGTATCACAATTTCTCACTTAAGATTTGGTGATAACCCAATTAGATCTCCTTACTATATTAACCAGGCTGACTTCGTTGCATGTCATAACCCATCTTACGTAATCAAGGGTTACAAGATGGTTCAGGACGTTAAGCCAGGCGGAATCTTTATGATTAACTGCCAGTGGTCAGACGAAGAATTAAATGAACATATGCCTGCAGAAGCTAAGCAGTATATTGCTAAGAATAACATTCAGTTATATACAATCAACGCTATCGATAAGGCTATCGAAATCGGTATGGGTAAGAGAACTAACACAATCTTACAGTCAGCATTCTTCAAGCTTGCTAACGTAATGCCTATCGATGATGCAGTTACATTTATGAAGGAAGCTGCTAAGAAGTCTTACTCTAAGAAGGGTGACGCAGTAGTTGAAATGAACTACAAGGCTATTGATGCTGGTGTTGATGCTCTTCATAAGGTAGAAGTTCCAGCTGATTGGGCTAATGCTACAGCTGAAAAGAAGGTTATCGATCGTAAGGGTCGTCCTGCTACAGTTAAGATGGTTAACGAATTACTTGATCCTATCGGATTAATGGATGGTGATAGTCTTCCAGTATCTGCATTCAAGGATTGCGCTGATGGTCAGTTTGAAACAGGTGCTTCTCAGTACGAGAAGAGAGGTACAGCAGTTATGGTTCCTGAATGGGATCCAGCATCATGTGTTCAGTGTAACAGCTGTGCATTCGTTTGTTCACATGCTACAATCAGACCATTTATCTTAGATGCAGCTGAAGTTTCAGCAGCTCCAGAAAACATTAAGTTAGCTGATTCTAAGCATGCAGTAGATACATCAATGAAGTTTACAATGTCTGTATCTCCACTTGACTGTATGGGTTGTGGTGAGTGTGTTACTGTGTGTCCTGCAGCAGCTAAGGGTGCATTAAAGATGGTTCCACAGGAATCACAGGCAGCAGAGCAGCCAGTATTCAATTACTTAGTTGAAAATGTTGGTAAGAAGGAAATCAAGCCAGTATTTACAGATACAACACCAATCGGTTCTCAGTATAACCAGCCATTACTTGAATTCTCAGGTTCATGTGCAGGTTGTGCAGAAACATCTTATGCTAGATTAATTACACAGTTATTTGGTGAGCATATGTACATCTCTAACGCAACAGGTTGTTCTTCAATCTGGGGTGGTCCAGCTGCTACATCACCATATACAGTTAATAAGGATTCATTAAAGGGACCAGCTTGGGCTAACTCATTATTTGAAGATAACGCTGAGCACGGTTTCGGTATGTACTTAGGTCAGAAGGTATTAAGAGATCAGGCTATTGCTAAGATCGAAGAGATGGCAGCATCTGATAAGGCTTCTGCTGAATTTAAGGCAGCAGCTAAGAACTTCCTTGACACTAAGGAAGATACAAAGAAGAACTCTGATACAGTTGCTCCATTAGTAGCTGAATTAGAGAAGGCAGCAGCTAACGGTTGCGATATCGCTCCAGAAGTTCTTGCTAAGAAGGATTACCTTGCTAAGAAGTCTGTATGGATCTTCGGTGGTGATGGTTGGGCTTACGATATCGGTTTCGGCGGTCTTGATCATGTACTTGCATCTGGCGAGAACGTTAACGTTATGGTATTCGATACAGAAATGTACTCTAATACAGGTGGACAGGCATCTAAGGCTTCTAACATCGGTGAAGTTTGTCAGTTCGCTGCAGCAGGTAAGGAAATCGGTAAGAAGTCATTAGCTGAAATCGCTATGAGCTATGGTTACGTTTACGTAGCACAGATCGCTCTTGGTGCAAACCCAGCTCAGGCTGTTAAGGCAATTGCTGAGGCTGAGGCTTATCCAGGTCCATCACTTATCATTGGTTATGCTCCTTGCGAACTTCACGGTATCGCTAAGGGTGGTATGAACCACTGCCAGGATGAAATGAAGAAGGCTGTTAAGTCTGGTTACTGGAACCTCTTCTCATTCAACCCAGCTAATAAGGCTGAAGGTAAGAATCCATTCACACTTACATCTAAGGAAGGTGATGGATCTTATCAGGAATTCCTTAATAATGAAGCTCGTTATACAAGACTTATTAAGCCATTCCCAGAAAGAGCTGAGAAGCTCTTCGCTGATTCAGAGAAGGCAGCTAATGATAGATTTAAGCATCTTCAGAAGCTTGTTGCTCTTTATGGACAGGAAGACTAATAAGGTTTTAAATTAAAGATATAACTAGGGATTAGTTATTAATATAGTTGGTACGCAAGGGCCTAAGGGACAGTTTATCTGTCTCTTAGGTCCTTTTTTTATTATTAAAAATCTAGTTCACTGCCGCTAAGTTATGGTATACTTAGATTAGTGAATAGATGTTTAGGAAGTGGATATATGTCAAAATGTGGTTGCGGTTGGGAGTTTTCCTCAGACCTTATGATTAAATACCATAATGAGAAATTAATTTATGAATTTATTAGACGAAAGGAGTAACGCTATGGATAATACAGATTTTTTTGAGGACATGAGTTGTTGCGGACACAATGGTATGGAGGTTAAGTGGTCTGACACTTGCGGAATTTGTGGTAAGAAGCTTGTGGGAACTGACAGAGTGGTAGATTATATCGTGCTTCCAGAAGATGGGGGTTCTAATTCCGTTGATAATCAGTTTTACATTTGCAGAGATTGTAAATATAAAAGACAGGATAAGGGAACAAAGGTTAAGAAGTAGTTATGTCGTCATATTTTGAAAAGGCCTTATCAAATTTCCTTTCGGAATTTACCACCACAGGTTCTATAAAGCATTTGGTAGATAGGGGCATGACCTTAGATCAAATCATAGAGAATATGGACTATCCAGCCTCAAGAGAGAAGGTTTCTAGGAAAATGTATGAATACATGCTAGAGGCCAAAATATTGGTTGAAGATTTGGATATGAGTAAATATAATATAGTGGAATATAAAAGCAGGAACGAGTTGTCTCATATTGTATCTAAACATGGCAAAGAGAGGCTTTATTTTATGTGCCCTTTTGGCTATTATCTAAAGAATAATAAAGAGGAATTGTTAAGACTAACTAGTTGCCTGACTAAGCGTGAAGCTGACTATATTTTAGGCATACCATGGATTTTAAATAAGACATATCACTGCGCGGATTTAAGAATGCTTGAAATCGCCTCTGAGCTTATGGATAAAAGAGATTTAAAGCTAGAACTCTATCTTAATAGGGAGCTTCTCTAAAAGTGATATGTAAATTTGGGAGGATATATGGATAAGTTGACAGATTCAATTATAGAAGCGGTATTTTCTAACTATATTGAAATCTACGAGATTGATTTGGAAAATGATTACATAAAACTTGTATATTTACAAGATAAGGCACTTAGCTTAGACCTTGATAAAGAAGGGGTTTATAGCGAGCTTAATAGAAAATATTCAAGAGAAAGAGTAGAGAAGGAATACGCAAGAGAGCGTGAAAGACGTGGAACCCTTGAGAATTTACGAAAGGAGCTAGGGGAGAAGGAAAGCTTCGAATTTAGCTATATAGTTAATTCTGACAAGGTTAGAACAGTAGAATATAAGCGTCTTTTAATGGATGATAATGGAAAGCCTATTAAGGCTTTAATGGGCTATAAAAGAATTCTAGATGATAGAGCTGAGGTTTTTAAGCTTAAGTTAGAGAGAAAAAAGCACAGAGATCTTTTAGAGGAAAAGCTTAATGAAGCGAAAGCTGCAAGCCTTGAAAAGTTGAGATTTCTATCAAACATGTCCCATGATATAAGAACACCTATTAGTTCAATGATAGGCTATATTAACCTATCTAAAACCCACATCGACAACAAGGATTTGGTTTTATCTTATCTTGATAAGATGGAGAGTAACTCAGAGCAGCTAATTTCCCTTATTAATGATGTTCTTGATATTTCAAGGATTGAGAGCGGTAAGGCAAGCATTGAAGAATATCAGCAAAGTCTTTATTCAATTATTGAGGAAGTTAAGGACTTAATAGAGCCTATAGCCCAGTCAAGAGAGCAAAACTTTAATGTAAATATAGAAGTGGAAAATGAAGAGATTCTAGCAGATAAGTTAAGAGTAGTTAAGATTTTATCTAATATCCTTACAAATGCTGTGAAATACACACATAGATGTGGAACTATAGATTTTACAATTAAAGAGGATTTAGAAAGGAAAGAAGAGGGCTATGTAGCTTATCTTTTTGAGATAAAGGATAATGGTGTGGGTATTAGCGAAGAGTTTTTACCACATATTTTTGATCCCTTTGAAAGAGAAAATGATAGAGAAATCGCAGCCATACAAGGAACCGGCCTTGGCCTTTCTATAGCAAGGGAATTAACTAAGATGTTATCTGGTGAACTTGAGGTGGAAAGTGAGAAATATAAGGGCACAAAGGTAACAATAGCCATGAAGTTTAAGCTCTTTAGACAGGATATCCTTGCTAATAAGCCTAATTTAATTCATGAGTCTAACTTTAGAAGAGCCGAGGATTTGGCTAATCAGAGAACTTTTGAAAGAAAGAGATTCTTGATTGTGGATGATAATGAGGCAAACCTAGAGATTTTGTCTACATTTTTACAAGACCTAGGAGCTAGCACAGATACTGCAACTAACGGTTTTGATGCCCTTAATAAGTTTAAGAAGAGCAGAATCTATCAGTATAATGCGGTGCTTATGGACATTAAGATGCCTATTATGAATGGAAATGATACAACAAGGGAAATTAGAAAGCTTTCCAATAGAACCCTTGCTGCCGTTCCTATTGTGGGTATTAGTGCAAATGTATATCCCCAGGATAGATTAGATTCCCTTGATGCAGGGATGGACGCCTATTTAGTAAAGCCTGTTAATACCACAGAACTTATTAGAGTTTTAAAGGAAGTAATGCTCTAAATTTTGTAAATAAAAGACATAAAAAATGCTATGTAACTAAAAGGGGTTGTTACATAGCATTTATTTTTTGACCGTATTTATTCTGCTTATATAAGGCTATTTAGCTCTGTTGCAAGATTATCAAGATTAGATGCGACATTGCTATCTAGCTTATCTATCTTTGTCTTTGCAAGGGCACGTTTTAAGTCGTTTAGGGAACGCTTAACTTCCTTTTTCTTTTGCTTATCCCAAATCTTTTTATTTGCTTCTAAGAGATTTACAGCATTGTTATAAGCCTTAGTAGCTTCATTATAGCTATCAATATAGCCCTGGTAGGTTTCATCCTTTTTACCATAGATTTCAGCTTCCCACTTTGCCTTTGCGATTTCTTCCTCTGTCATGTTGTCATTAGAAGTGATGGTAATGGATTGTTCATTTCCTGTACCTAAATCCTTAGCAGATACATTTACAATACCATTGGCATCAATATCAAAGGTAACCTCAATCTGTGGGATACCAGCGGCAGCTCTCTTAATTCCTGAAAGCCTGAAATTTCCAAGTAACTTATTGTCTCTTGTAAATTTACGCTCACCCTGGAAAACCTTAATATCAACGGAAGTCTGGAAGTTTCCAGCAGTTGTAAAAATCTGGCTGTGTCTAGTTGGAATAGTTGTATTTCTCTCAATTAATCTACTTGAAATACCACCTACTGTCTCAATAGATAGAGAAAGTGGTGTTACATCCATAAGTAAAATCTCAGAGGCCTTAGAACCAGGAACTAACTGGTTTCCTAGCTTACCACCCTGAATTGCAGCACCTAGGGCTACGCATTCATCTGGATTAATATTTCTTGTAGGTTCCTGTCCCATGATTTGACGAACCATGTTAACTACAGCAGGGATTCTTGTAGAACCACCAACTAAAACTACCGAATTAATATCATTTTTACTAAGACCCGCATCCCTTAAGGCATTCTCCACTGGAGGGATTGTTCTCTCCACAAGGTCCTGGCATAATTCTTCAAACTTAGCTCTTGTAATATTAGATTCTAAGTGATATGTCTGGCCCTTTTGCTGTGTAATAAAGGGAAGATTAATATTAGCGGTTGTGGCGCAGGAAAGGACCTTTTTAGCATTTTCCGCTTCTTCATATAAACGTCTCTTTGCAGCGTCATCCTTTGCTAGATTAATTCCATGGGCCTCTTTAAATTCTTCTATTAAATATTCTACAATTCGCTCATCAAAGTCATCGCCACCTAGGTGATTGTCGCCGGATGTGGCTAAAACCTCGATTGTGTTGTCATCAATTTCAATTACTGATACATCAAATGTACCACCGCCTAAGTCATAGACCAAAATCTTTTGAGATTGTCCATTATCAAGTCCATAAGCTAGGGCAGCAGAAGTTGGCTCATTAATTATTCGAAGTACGTTTAGACCTGCAATCTTACCAGCGTCTTTAGTGGCTGTTCTTTGAGCGTCGTTAAAATAAGCGGGAACAGTAATAACAGCGTCTGTAACTTCTTCTCCTAAATAATTTGAGGCATCTTCTTTAAGTTTCATAAGGATATATGCTGATATTTCTTGAGGGGTGTATACTTTTTGGTCGATCTTTTTAGTGAAGCTTGAACCCATATGTCTCTTTATTGAGAAAAATGTTCTGTCGGGATTAATAGCTGCCTGTCTTTTAGCTAAATCTCCCACTAATCTCTCTTTATTCTTATCAAATGCAACAACTGATGGAGTTGTTCTATATCCTTCTTTATTAGTGATTACTACTGGCTTATCACCTTCAATTACAGCAACACAACTATTTGTGGTGCCTAAGTCAATTCCTATAACCTTACTCATAATCTGCCTTCCTTAGAAAATATTCATTTTTATTTAACTCTATTGTAGCATGTCCTTAGAAATATAAAATGGATAAAAAATGATAAATGATAAAAAAAGTATAAAGAAAATTATAGGTTTAATTTTAGCTTAAAATATGGTAACTTATTAAGGTATAGAAGCAGAAGTGTTTTCTATTTTCGATATGTAATAAGTTTTGTAAGAACGTCCAAACTACTTGTTTGTGACTTTGATTGGAGGTAAATTTTGGCAGGCTCAACATTTGGCAACATTTTTAAGATATCAACTTGGGGAGAGTCCCATGGAGAGGCTCTAGGCGTCGTAATTGACGGCTGTCCCGCAGGACTTAAACTAGAGGCTAAGGATATTCAAGATTTCCTTAATAGAAGAAAGCCAGGTACATCTAAGTTTACTACACCAAGAAAGGAAGACGATGAAGTTTCCATTCTTTCAGGTGTTTTTGAAGGTAAGACAACAGGAAGCCCAATTTCTTTAGTAGTATTTAATAAGCAGCAAAGATCCGCTGACTATAGCGAGATTGCAAGCTATTATAGACCAGGTCATGCTGACTTTACATTTGATATGAAGTATGGTTTTAGAGACTACAGAGGAGGCGGTAGAAGTTCTGGTAGAGAGACTATTGGTAGAGTTGCAGCAGGAGCAATTGCAATTAAGATTTTAGAAAGTCTAGGAATTAAGATTGATGCTTATGCTAAGGAAATCGGTGGAATTTCTATTGATTATAACAATTTTGATTTAAAAGAAAGAGATAAGAATCCTTTTAATATGCCAGATAGCAAAGCAGCTAGTGAGGTGGAAGAACTTGCTAGTGAGAAGAGAGCCGAAGGGGATTCCCTTGGTGGAGTCATTGAATGCCAGATAAAGGGCGTCATGCCAGGAATTGGCGAGACAGTTTTTGATAAGTTAGATGCTAGACTAGCACAGGCTATTATGTCTATCGGGGCTTGTAAGGGCTTTGAAATTGGAAAAGGCTTTGAAGTTGCTAGTATGTTTGGCTCTACTAATAATGATGCATTTTCAATAAAAGATGGCAAGATAACTAAGGAAACTAACAATGCCGGCGGAATACTTGGCGGTATGTCAGATGGTAGCGATATTATCTTTAGAGCTGCCTTTAAGCCAACACCATCTATTTCTAAAATGCAGAACACAGTTAATAAATCTAACGAAGAAATTGAGGTTAGCATTAAAGGCCGCCATGACCCATTAGTGGTTCCAAGAGCGGTGGTTGTAGTTGAAGCAATGGCAGCTCTAAGCCTTGTAGATTTAATATTTACCAACATGACAGCAAGAATGGACAAGATTGTTGATTTTTATAAAAATTAGGAGAAAATAATATGTATAAGATTTTAGCAACTTCAGGAAATGCTAAGAGAGCTGAATTTACAACAGTTCACGGAACAGTTCAAACTCCTGTCTTTATGAATGTAGGTACAGTTGCAGCAATTAAGGGTGCTGTAGCAACAACAGACCTTCAGGAAATTGGCACACAGATTGAACTTTCTAACACATATCATCTTCATGTACGTACAGGAGATAAGCTAATTAAAGAATTAGGCGGCTTACATAAGTTTATGAATTGGGATAAGCCAATCCTTACAGATTCAGGCGGATTCCAGGTATTCTCTCTTGCAGGCTTAAGAAAGATTAAGGAAGAGGGAGTTACTTTCCAGTCTCACATTGATGGACATAAGATTTTTATGGGTCCTGAGGAGAGTATGCAGATTCAGTCAAACCTTGGTTCAACAATTGCCATGGCCTTTGATGAGTGTGCTCCTGCTAAGGCTGATAGAAACTATGTTGAGAAGTCAGTAGCAAGAACTACACGTTGGCTTGAGCGTTGTAAGAAGGAAATGGATAGACTTAATTCTTTAGAGGATACAGTTAATCCACATCAGATGCTCTTTGGTATTAATCAGGGTGCGGTTTATGATGATATTAGAATTGAACATGCAAAGAGAATTACTGAGATGGACCTTGACGGTTATGCTGTTGGTGGTCTTGCAGTTGGTGAGACTCATGAGGAAATGTATCACGTACTTGATAAGGTAGTGCCATACCTTCCAAAGGAAAAGCCTACATATCTTATGGGTGTTGGTACACCAGCTAATATCTTAGAGGCAGTTGATAGAGGTATTGATTTCTTTGATTGTGTTTACCCATCAAGAAATGGTAGACATGGTCATGTTTATACTAAGTTTGGTAAGATCAACCTCTTTAATGCTAAGTATGAAAAGGATTTAGCACCAATTGAAGAGGGCTGTAATTGTCCTGCTTGTCGTAATTATTCAAGAGCCTATATAAGACACTTACTTAAGGCTAAGGAAATGCTTGGTATGAGACTTTGCGTTTTACATAATCTCTATTTCTATAATCATTTAATGACAGATATTAGAGGAGCTATTGAAGCTGGTAATTATAAGAGTTTTAAGGATGAGAGATTATATTTACTAAAGACTTATGATAAGGATAAAAAATAATTGTTTGAATTTATTATTATTTAATAGACATAGCAGTTAATTTGGTTTATTATTCTTAAAGTGAAGTTAGTTTTAGACTAGCGATTAATGAAGAAAAATTAGGAGGTTATTTATGTCAGCTATAGTTATGGTCATTTATATTGTTGCTATCATCGCTATGATGTATTTCTTGGCAATTAGACCACAGAAGAAGCAGCAGAAGGAACAGCAGATTCTTATGGAATCAATGGAGGTAGGAGATGTAGTTCTTACTACTAGTGGTTTCTACGGAGTGATCATCAGTCTTTCTGAGGATGATGTTATCGTTGAATTTGGTAACAACAAGAACTGTCGTATTCCAATGCAGAAGAAGGCAATTGCTCAGGTTGAAAAGGCTACAACATCAGAAGATAACTAATTTATATAATAAAGCTTAAGTCGCTAGAGATTTCTAGCGACTTTTTTTAATGCAAATTTTTTATAGTCATGATATAATATATAAAAATATTGTGATTTTAAATTAGTCTAAGTATTGGGGGTAAAAGTGAAATCTAAACTAGTAAAATTGCTAAAAATCAATCTTAGTTTACTTATATATACGCTTCTAGTCTTAATTGTTGTGATTACATTTTCATATGCCAAATATCTAGATAAGGCTAATGAGACCATAAATTCAACCATTGAGAGCATTCAGACTAATATTGATAAAGAGGACTTAGAAAATCTAAATGCTTACGTTTCTAGTATTTTTTCAAGTCTTTCTGATAGAAATGTGGCAGAAGACGAGATAAATACTAAGCACACGGCAGATTTTGGCCACCTAAAGGACTATAAGGAATATGCATCCATAAAGAATGCCCTTTCCCTAGTTTATGGGGCCAATGAAAGTATCTATGACTTGTCGCTTTTATACATAGATCTTGATAATAACAGAATGGTATATTTAGCTGATGAGGGGCCATATGATTTAGGGGTCTTTAGGGGACTTAGCTATTCTTATTATAGTAAGATTGTCTTAAAGAAGAAGGCTAGCCTATCAAGCTTAAATAAAACCTGGATTGTTTACAGGGGCGCTAATATCTATAACGACAACAACAAGGTAATTGCCACTGTCAATGTAAGTATTAATATGGATTTGTTTAAGGAAAATGTAATCTCTATATGCATTTTATGCTTAATAATCTATCTTTGTACTTGTCTAGTAGTTTCCTTAGTTTTCTTAAAGCTACCGGCAGCTTATAAAAAGGCCAGCGTCTATTTAAAGGCTAATGAAATAATTGTCCTATCTAAGAAGGAAAAGAAAAGAAGGGCAAAGGAAGAAAAGAAACTAAGAAAGAAGGAAGCCAAGGCAAGGGAAGAAAAGGAGTTAGAGGAAGAGTTTAAAAAAGATATCTTAGAGGAGAATAAAAGAAATTATGAAATCCTAGAGGATTCAGATATAGATTCTAATTCTAAAACAGAGACTTCATCTGCAGATATGGAACCTATGTCAAAACCAAGAGAAACTAAAGAAGGGGAGGAAGAGCATCCAGTTATTGACTGGATTGTTGATCAATTATAAGCTTATTTGAGCCTCTTAATAAATTATAGTAAATTTTAGAGCTATCACTAATAATGGAAATCAATTTTTAAATTAAGAAAAATAAAATTAAGTTGTAATACAACTTGACTTATGCGGTTAGACAACTGTAATATATAATATAAACCAAATACACTTGGTTTAAATTAGGATAAGAGGTATGTAGTTATGGAATGTAAGATTACTTTAATTCCTGGTGATGGAATCGGACCAGAAATTGTAGGAGAGGCAGTTAAAGTGCTAAATAAGGTGGCTGATAAGTTTGGTCATACTTTTAATTATACTAAGATTTTAATGGGAGGTTGCTCCATTGATGAGTATGGCGTTCCACTAACTGATGAGGCGGTAGATATTTGCAAGGCTTCAGATGCAGTATTACTTGGCGCAGTTGGCGGTAATGTAGGTAACTCAAGATGGTATGATGTGGCACCTAATTTAAGACCAGAGGCTGGTCTTTTAAAGATTCGTAAGGATTTAGGTTTATTTGCTAATCTAAGACCTGCTTATCTTTATAATGAGTTAAAAAAAGCTTGTCCTTTAAAGGAAGAGATTACAAAGGATGGCTTTGATATGATTATTGTAAGAGAGCTTACAGGCGGTCTTTACTTTGGAGAAAGAGAAACTAAGACAGTTAATGGTATGTTAGAAGCTAGAGATACTCTTACATATAATGAAGAAGAAATTAGAAGAATTGCTATTAAGGCATTTGAAATTGCTAGAAAAAGAAAGAAGAAGGTAACATCAGTAGATAAGGCTAATGTACTTGATTCTTCTAGACTTTGGAGAAAAGTTGTAGCTGAGGTTTCTAAGGATTATGAGGATGTAGCCTTAGAGAATATGTTAGTTGATAACTGTGCAATGCAGCTTGTTATGAATCCTGGACAGTTTGATGTTATTTTAACTGAGAACATGTTTGGTGACATTTTATCAGACGAGGCAAGTATGATTACAGGTTCTATTGGAATGTTATCATCTGCATCACTTGGTAAGACAAAGCTTGGACTATACGAACCTAGTCATGGTTCAGCACCAGATATTGCAGGACAAAACAAGGCTAATCCAATTGCAACAATTCTTTCAGCTGCAATGATGCTTAAGTTTAGTCTTGATCTTGATAAGGAGGCTAATGCTATTGAGGAGGCAGTGGCTAAGGTATTAAGTGAAGGTTATAGAACAGTTGATATAGCTTCTAATGAGACAAAGGAAGTTGTAGGAACTGATAAAATGGGCGATTTAATCGCTGCTAATATTTAATTAAAGGAAGGAAGAAGGATTATGAAGAGTGATAATGTAAAAAAAGGTATGCAACAGGCACCACATCGTTCCCTTTTTAATGCCTTGGGTTTTACTGAGGAAGAAATGGAAAAGCCATTAGTTGGTGTCGTTAGCTCATATAATGAAATTGTTCCAGGTCATATGAACCTAGATAAGATTGTAAATGCAGTAAAGATGGGAGTAGCAGAAGCTGGTGGTGTGCCAGTAGTTATTCCTGCAATTGCAGTTTGTGATGGTATTGCCATGGGTCATATTGGTATGAAGTATTCTCTTGTAACTAGAGATTTAATTGCAGATTCAACAGAATCTCTTGCAATTGCTCATCAGTTTGATGCCCTAGTTATGGTACCTAATTGTGATAAGAACGTACCTGGTCTTCTTATGGCAGCAGCTAGAGTGAATGTTCCTACTGTATTTGTATCCGGTGGTCCTATGCTTGCAGGCCGTGTTAAGGGTCACAAGACTAGCCTTTCTTCTATGTTTGAGGCAGTTGGTGCTTGCGCAGCTGGTAAGATGACAGAAGAGGATGTAAAGGAATATGAGCATAAGGCATGTCCTACTTGTGGTTCATGTTCTGGTATGTACACAGCTAACTCTATGAACTGCTTAACAGAGGTTCTTGGTATGGGTCTTAGAGGAAATGGAACAATTCCTGCAGTTTACTCAGAAAGAATTAAGCTTGCTAAACATGCAGGTATGGCTGTTATGGAAATGTATAGAAAGAATATTCGTCCAAGAGACATTATGACAAAGGATGCTATTATGAATGCCTTAACTGTTGATATGGCCCTTGGTTGTTCAACAAATTCAATGCTTCACCTTCCAGCTATTGCTCACGAAGTAGGCTTTGATTTTGATATTAAATTTGCAAATCCAATTTCAGAAAAGACTCCAAACCTTTGTCACCTTGCACCAGCAGGCCCAACTTACATGGAAGACTTAAATGAAGCCGGCGGTGTATATGCAGTAATGAAGGAACTTGATAGTCTTGGTCTTATTAATAGAGACTGTATGACAGTTACAGGTAAGACAGTTGGTGAGAATATAAAGGATGCTAAAAACTTAGATCCAGAAGTTATTAGACCAGTATCAAATCCATATTCTAAGACAGGTGGACTTGCAGTACTTTCAGGTAACTTAGCTCCAGACGGTTCAGTTGTTAAGCGTTCAGCTGTTGTTGATGAAATGCTTGTACATGAAGGACCAGCAAGAGTATTTGATTGTGAAGATGATGCAATTGTTGCTATTAAGGGTGGAAAGATTAATCCTGGCGACGTTGTTGTTATTAGATATGAAGGACCAAAGGGTGGCCCTGGTATGAGAGAAATGCTTAATCCTACTTCAGCTATTGCTGGTATGGGACTTGGCTCATCAGTAGCTTTAATTACTGATGGTAGATTCTCAGGCGCAAGCCGTGGTGCATCTATTGGACATGTTTCTCCAGAAGCTGCTGTTGGCGGACCTATTGCTTTAGTAGAAGAAGGAGATATTATCTCAATTGATATACCTAAGTTAAGCCTTAACTTAAAGGTTTCTGATGAAGAATTAGAAAAGAGAAGACAGGCTTGGACTCCAAGAGAACCAAAGGTTACAACAGGTTACTTAAAGAGATATGCTTCTATGGTTACATCAGGTAACAGAGGTGCAATTCTAGAAGTTCCTAAGGGTGTAAACTAATATTTAGACTTTATTTATATATAAAAAAGTATTAAACTAAGTCTTAAGCTGTATTATGGCCACAGCTTAAGACTTATAACTTAATACCTAGGTATAATCGCATTTAGTACCGGGTTTTAAGTATATTTTCCTAATAGTTACACATTTACTTTAAAAAACTATAGGGTCGAAATAGGAGAGAAGGTTTATGAAAATTAATGGTTCAGAAATCATCGTTGAATGTTTGAAAGAACAGGGTGTTGATACTGTTTTTGGATATCCAGGTGGAGCTATCCTTAATGTATATGACGCTCTTTATAAGCATTCTGATGAAATTACTCATGTACTTACAAGTCATGAGCAGGGGGCTGCTCATGCTGCAGATGGTTATGCAAGAGCAACAGGTAAAGTAGGTGTTTGTTTTGCTACTTCAGGTCCTGGTGCAACTAATTTAGTAACTGGTATTGCTACAGCTTATATGGATTCAATTCCTGTAGTGGCAATTACTTGTAATGTTACTGTACCTTTACTTGGTAAGGATTCATTCCAAGAGGTTGATATAGCTGGTGTTGCTATGCCTATTACAAAGCACAGCTATATTGTTAAAGATGTTAACAAGCTAGCTTCCACAATTAGAGAAGCGTTTAGAATAGCTAAAGAGGGACGTCCAGGCCCTGTTTTAGTAGATGTAACAAAAGATGTAACAGCTAATTTAGCAGAATTTAAGAAGATGGAAATTGAAGCTCCAAAAAGAAAGGTTATTGACTTAACTGATGAGGATATAGATAAGGCAGTAGCAATGATTAAGCTTTCTAAAAAGCCTTTCCTTTATGTAGGAGGCGGTGTGATTTTATCTGATGCCTCTAAGGAATTAAGAGAATTTGCAGATTTGGTAGACGCACCGGTTTGTGATTCCTTAATGGGTAAAGGCGCATTTTCAGGACACGATAAGAAGTATACAGGTATGATTGGTATGCATGGTACTAAAACTTCTAACTTTGGCGTGTCTGAATGTGATCTTCTTATTGCCATTGGTGCAAGATTCTCAGATAGAGTAACAGGTAATGCTAAGAAGTTTGCGCGTCATGCTAAGATTTTACATATTGATGTAGATCCAGCTGAAATTAATAAGAATATTCATACAGATGCCTCAATTATTGGCGATGCTAAGGAAGTCCTTTCTCGCCTAAATGCTAAGCTTACAAAGCAAGATCACACAGAGTGGATTAAGCATATTGAGGAATATCAAAAGAAGTTCCCAATGAAGTTCAATAAGGACTCTTTAAATGGTCCTAATATTATGGAAAATATCGATAGAATCACTAAGGGTGAGGCTATTATTGCAACTGATGTTGGACAGCACCAGATGTGGGCAGCTCAGCATTATAAGTACACAAGTCCACGTACACTTCTTACATCAGGTGGCCTTGGAACTATGGGTTATGGCCTAGGTGCAGCTATTGGTGCTAAAGTGGGTGTAAAGGATAAGATTGTAATTAATATTGCTGGTGATGGTTGCTTTAGAATGAATATGAATGAAATAGCAACAGCAACTCGTTATAACATTCCAGTTATTGAGATTATCTTTAACAATCATGTACTTGGTATGGTAAGACAGTGGCAGGATCTCTTTTATGGCAAGAGATATTCAGCAACAGTTTTAGAAGATCAGGTGGATTTTGTTAAGGTTTCAGAAGGTTTGGGTGCTCATGCTGTAAGAGTAACAACTATTGAAGAGTTTAATAAAGCCCTAGAGGAGGCAATTAAGCTTAATATACCTTGCGTTATTGAATGTGTAATCCAAAAGGATGATAAGGTATTCCCAATGGTTTCTCCAGGGGCAGCTATTTCTGATGCATTTGATAGAGAAGATCTTAATAAAAAGGAAGCAGAAGCAAAGAAGGCTTCTAAGTAAAATAAATAACGAGCTTCTAAATTTAGAGGCTAAAAAGTAACTAATTAATGCCATTAGCATTTATTAGATAGAAAATGTTTATAGATATTAGCTTTGTTAATTAGTTGACAAATCCAAAGCTATAAACTAAAATTTTACTTGTCTGATATCTTTTGGCTGATGTCAGACAAGTTAGAAAGCCCCAAATTCTCTAACCGCAGACAAGAGAATATGGCTACTTATGGGGCTTTGCAATTTAAAATCTAGGAGGAAGAGAAAAGTGGCAAGAGTTTATAACTTTAGTGCAGGTCCAGCTGTTTTACCTGAGGAAGTATTAAAAGAAGCAGCAGACGAAATGTTAGATTATAAGGGTTCTGGTCAGTCCGTAATGGAAATGAGTCATAGATCTAAGGTTTATGATGCAATCATTAAAGAGGCTGAGAAGGATTTAAGAGATCTATTAAACATTCCTGATAACTACAAGGTATTATTCCTTCAGGGTGGTGCATCACAGTTCTTTGCTGAAGTACCAATGAATCTTATGAAGAATAAGAAGGCTGGTTATGTTATTACAGGCCAGTGGGCTAAGAAGGCCTTTGCTGAAGCTAAGATTTATGGTGAGGCTGTCGAATTAGCATCTTCTGCTGATAAGACTTTCTCATATATTCCTGATTGCTCAGATTTACCTATTACAGATGATATGGATTATGTATACATTTGTGAAAATAATACAATTTACGGAACAAAGTATAAGACTCTTCCTAATACAAAGGGTAAGTTACTTGTATCTGATGTATCTTCATGCTTCTTATCTGAACCTATGGATGTAACTAAGTATGGAGTAGTATATGGTGGTGTTCAAAAGAATATTGGACCTGCTGGTGTAGTTATTGCAATTATTAGAGAAGATTTAATTACAGACGATGTATTAGAAGGTACTCCAACAATGCTTAAGTGGAAGACTCAAAGTGATAATGATTCACTTTATAATACACCTCCTTGTTATAATATTTATATTTGCGGTAAGGTATTTAAGTGGATTAAGAAAATGGGTGGCCTTAGCGCTATGAAGGAACATAACGAGAAGAAGGCTAAGATTCTTTACGATTTCCTTGATGAATCTAAGATGTTTAAGGGAACTGTTCGTAAGGAAGATAGATCACTTATGAATGTACCATTTGTAACAGATAGCGAAGAGCTTAATGCTAAATTCATTAAGGAAGCAGCTGAAGCTGGTTTTGTTAACTTAAAGGGACACAGAACAGTAGGCGGTATGAGAGCTTCTATTTACAATGCTATGCCAATTGAAGGTGTAGAAAAGTTAGTAGAATTCATGAGAGAATTTGAAAAGAAGAACGCTTAATACTTAGTGAATTGTTAAAAGGGAGATTAAAATGGTTAACGTACATTGTTTAAATAATATAGCTAGCTGTGGTTTAGACCTATTCACAGCAGATTATAATACAGAAAGTTCATATGAAGATGCAAATGTAGTTTTAGTAAGATCTGCAAAGATGCATGATTTAGACCTTTCTAATAATTTAGTAGCAATTGCAAGAGCTGGTGCTGGTGTTAATAACATCCCTCTTGAAAAGTGCGCTGAGGCTGGTGTTGTAGTATTTAATACACCTGGTGCTAATGCTAATGCTGTTAAGGAGCAGGTACTTGCTACAATGTTACTTGCTTCTCGTGATTTAATTGGCGGTAATAAGTGGGTAGAAGATAATAAGGATGATGCTGATATTGCTAAGACAACAGAAAAAGCTAAGAAGGCTTTTGCTGGTAGAGAAATTGCAGGCAAGAAGCTTGGTGTAATTGGTCTTGGTGCTATTGGACAGTTAGTTGCTAATGCAGCTATTAGTCTTGGCATGGAGGTTTATGGTTATGATCCATATCTTTCAGTAGCAGCAGCTCTAAATCTTTCAAGAGAAGTAAAGCATGTTATTGATGTTAATGATATCTATAAGGAGTGTAATTATATTACAGTACATGTACCAGCACTTGATTCAACAAAGGGCATGATTGGTAAGGATGCCTTTGAATTAATGCAGGATGGAACAGTAATTATTAACTGTGCAAGAGATGTATTAGTTGATGAGGATGTTATTGGAGATTATTTAAAATCTGGTAGAGTTAAGTGCTACGTTACAGATTTCCCAAATCCTAAGACAGCTAATATGGAGGGTGCTCTTTGTTTCCCTCATCTTGGTGCTTCTACAGCAGAAGCTGAAGATAACTGTGCTATTATGGCAGTTAATGAAGTTAGTGATTTCATCGAGAATGGTAATATTAAGAATTCTGTAAACTATCCAGCTTGTAATTTAGGTGTTTGTGCTACTGAAAGTAGAGTTGCAGTTTGCCATAAGAACGTACCAGCTGTAATTTCTAAGATTACATCTGCTATGGGTGGAGCAAATGTGAACATTGAGTCTATGGCTAATGCTTCAAGAGGAGAGTATGCATATTCATTACTTGATCTAGATAAGCAGCCAGATACTTCAATTATTACAGAACTTGCTTCTATTGAAGGCGTTATTAAGGTAAGAGTTGTAAAGTAAAATAGATAGTGATATAATTTTTAGCGGGTATTGAGAGGTTAACTTTCAATACCCCTTTATTTTTTTGTTTATTTAGGAGTAATTTATGCAAATAGAGAAGAAATCAACAGTTAAAGACATGACAGAGGGAAATATTGGAAAACAACTTATTTTGTTTATGATTCCTTTGCTTGTAGGTAACATTTTTCAACAGCTATATAATACGATTGATAGTATTGTAGTTGGTAATTATGTAGGAAAGGACGCTCTTGCCGCAGTAACAAGTACATCACCAATTTCAATTATGCTTGTGGGATTTTTTATGGGTATGTCAACAGGTGCTGGTGTAATTGTTTCTCAATATTTTGGTGCTAAAGATGAGAAATCCTTAAGAAAAAGTATTCATACGGCTATTATGTTAACTATTATTTTAGGCGTGGCATTTATGATTATTGGATATTTAATTACTCCAATAATGCTTAAGCTTATGGATACACCTGATTCAGTAATGGCAGATGCCAACACTTATCTTAGAACTTACTTTTTAGGAATCTTAGGCCTTATGCTTTATAATATGGCCTCAGGAATTTTAAGGGCTGTAGGTGATTCTAAGACTCCGCTATACATTTTAATATTTAGCTCAATCCTTAATATTATTCTAGATTTATTCTTTGTAATCGTGCTTAAATTAGGAGTTGCAGGCGTGGCCTATGCAACAATTATTTCTCAGTTTTTATCAGCTGTAATTGTAATAGGCATGCTTCTTTTAAGTAAAGATATTTATAGCCTAAGATTAAAGGAATTAAGAATTGATATGCCAATTCTAAAAAAGATAGTAAAGGTAGGACTTCCAGCAGGACTTCAAACAGCCATCGTTTCATTTTCAAATGTATTCGTTCAGTCTTATATCAATCACTTTGGGGCAGAGGCCGCTGCTGCTTGGGGCGTTTATAGTAGAATTGATGCCTTTGTTATTTTACCAATGCAGAGTATGGGACTTTCAATTACAACCTTTGTTGGACAGAATGCAGGTGCCGGTAAGAAAAAGAGAATTAGAGATGGTATTAGAATTGCCATGATTATGGCTATTGTTATAACTACAGTTATTTGTTTGCCTCTAGTTTACTTTGCACCAAAGATTGTAGTTTTGTTTAATAAGGAAGCACAGGTAATTGCCTTTGCAGCCCTCTTTATTAGAGTTAACGAGCTCTTTGATATTGTAGCTTGCACAAACCAGATTCAAGCCGGTGCCCTAAGAGGAGTGGGTAATGCCATAGTTCCTTCAATAGTTATGATTTTTAGTTTTGTATTTTTTAGACAAATATATCTAAAAATCGTATCTATGCTAACAAGCTCAATTATACCTATTGCCTGGGGTTATCCTGCAGGATGGATTTGTTGTAGTATAGTGCTTTTTATTTATTTTAGATTTAATAAAATAGCCTAAAAGTTTCTATAAATAATTGTAATAAACTAACTTCAATGATACAATAAAATACGTGGAAAAATGATTTAAACAATGGTTTTTTATCATTATGAGGAACTGGTAAAGAACAGATTTGTTTAGCAAAACTATTGCATTTGGAGGAAGTTTTATGGCAATAATTAGACCATTTGAATGTGTAAGACCTAACACAGAGGTGGCATCAAGATTTGCGGCTCTCCCTTATGATGTTTATAACAGGGAAGAGGCAACAAAGGAAGTAGAAAGAGAACCAATGTCTTTTTTAAAAATTGATAGGGCAGAAACTCAATTTGGCGAAGACGTTGATACTTATGCGGATGAGGTATATTTAAAGGCAAGAGAGCTATTTTTAAAGGCCCTTGAAGATGGCACTTTAATTACAGATAGCGACAAGGCCTATTATATATATGAATTAACAATGGATAACAGAACACAGACAGGTATTGTGGCAACTGCATCTATTGATGATTATGAGAATAATGTAATTAAGAAACACGAGAATACTAGAGCCGATAAAGAAGCTGATAGAATAAGACATGTAGATAGTCTATCAGCTCAAACTGGCCCTATCTTTTTAGCGTATAGAGCTAATGCTGTTATTAATGAAGAGGTAAGAAAGGCTAAGGAAAGTAAGCCTCTATACTCTTTTGTATCAGAGGATGGCATTAAGCATAGAGTATTTAAGATTAGTAATCCTGAATCAATTTCCTGCATTAGACAGGCTTTTGAAAAAATTGATTCTATCTATATAGCAGATGGCCACCATAGAGCAGCTTCAGCTGTTAAGGTTGGCTTAAAGCGTCGAGCTGAAGCTAAAAACTATACAGGGGAAGAAGAGTTTAATTTCTTCCTTTCAGTTTTATTCCCAGATGAAGAATTAATGATTATGGACTATAATAGAGTCGTTAAGGACTTGAATGGGTTAACAGTTGCACAGTTTATAAAGGCCTTAGAGGATAAGGGCTTTAATGTGAAAAAGGCAACTAAGCCAGTTAAACCTAATAAGAAAGCAAGTTTTGGTATGTATATAGAGGAAACTTGGTATGAATTAGAGGCAAGAGAAGAGATTTTATCAGAAGATCCTGTTGATGGACTTGATGTGGCGATTTTACAAAACAATTGCTTAACTCCACTTCTTGGAATATCAGATCCAAAGACAGATAAAAGGATTGACTTTGTTGGTGGAATCAGAGGTTTAAAGGAATTAGAGGATAGATGCCATAAAGATTGCGTTTTAGCATTTTCAATGTATCCAACTTCTATTCAGGAATTGTTTGCAGTAGCAGATGCTAGTAGACTAATGCCTCCTAAATCAACTTGGTTTGAGCCAAAGCTTCGTTCAGGATTATTTATCCATAGAATTTAATCAAATAAATTCTTAAAATTTTATTGGAAATATAAGAGGTATTATTATGATTCACGAAAGCTTTGAAATCGATATAGACTACGAAAAATTAGGTCTAAAACATGATTGTAAAAAAGCGACAATAACAACTTATATTAAGGATTCCTATCCTAATGATCAGGATAAGTTTAATAGACCTTTAATTGTTATTTTCCCAGGAGGTGGTTATCACCATCATTCTGTAAGAGAGGCAGAACCTATTGCAATTAAGATGATGGATTATGGCTTTAATGCAATTGTTGTTCGATATTCGCTTATGCCAAATACTTATCCTTGCCAGTTATATGAAGCTTGTGCTGCTATGAAATATGTTAGAGATAATGCAGCAAAATGGGATACTAATCCAGATAATATTGTAATTGCAGGTTTTTCAGCAGGCGCTCATGTGGCAGGACTTCTTGGAACTAAGTGGAATACTAGGGAAGTTGACCCTATCTTAAAGGAGCTAAATTGTGATAGGGAATATATAAAGCCTAACAAGATGATGCTTGGTTATCCTGTTATTTCTTCAGGAGAATGTGCTCATAGAGCTTCTTTTGAAAGACTTATATATGGTGGCACTAAAAACGAATTAGAAGGTCAAAGACTAGAAGGAATTGCTGGTCAGGATGGAGATTTAACTGGTGGAATGCTAACAGGAGATAGGGATTATCTTTATGAAGAATTGTCTTTGGAAAAATGTGTCACAAAGGATACTCCAACAACTTTCCTTTGGCATACTTTCACTGATGCTTCAGTGCCAGTAAAGAATTCTTTACTAATGGCAGAAAGCCTTGAGGCTAACAATATTCCTTTCGAATATCATGTATTTCCAAAGGGACATCATGGTTCGGCTTTAGGAACAAAGGAAACCGCATCTAAAAACCTAGGTCACTACGAACCAAGTCTTGCAATATGGACTAAGATGTTTAAAAATTTTGTCTTAGGAGAACTTGTCTTATAATAATGGAGAAATTGTAAAAAGTAGACATACGGGAATTGTATAAAATAGACATTAAGAAAAGATAAAAATGATAGAGTAGATATAAAATGGGAGGTAGAAAAATGAATAAGAAATTGTACAGCGTTATGAATTGGCCAGAAATTGAAGGGATTGTTTATGCAGAAGCTAGTAATCCCTTCAGTTTACTGGGATCACATTTAATTAAGGAAGGTAATTTAATCCAGATTTTTAGACCGGATGCAGTAGCTGTGGCGGTTAAGGTAGATGGAAAGAATTATGAATTAGAAAAGGTAGACGAGGCTGGCTTTTTTGCATGTCTTATTCCTTCAAAAAAGAAAAAGCTAGATTATAGTGTAATTATAGAGGATGTTAAGGGTAAGACTATTAGCTATAAAGATGCTTATTCCTTTGATACATTTTCAAAAGCAACAGTCTTTAAAAACTTCTTTGCAGGTATGGAGTATAAGGCAAATGAAATCTTTAGCCCTAAGTTAACTAGTATTGATGGAGTAGAAGGCTGTCTATTTACTGTTTGGGTAGAAGATGCAATTAGAGTTAGTGTGGTAGCAGATTTTAACAACTGGGATGGACGTATTCATCAGATGGAAAAAATTGATGATAGAGGTATTTTCCAGCTCTTCATTCCTGGAGTTACTGCTGGGGCTAAGTATCTATATGAGATTAAGGTTAGAGGTCAAAAGGTTTATAGAAAGTTTGACCCTTACGCAATTGAGATGTCAAAAAAGCCTGAAGATTGCTGTATTGTCAGGGAAGATAAATTAGAGGCTAATATTGTTAAATTTAAGACTAAAAATAGTGATGCCCCTATTAGAATCTATGAATTAAATCTAGATGCCTGGAGTAAGAAATCTGAAGCAAAGACTTATAAATATTTGGCAAATGATATTATTTCCTATGTTAAAAAGGTTGGCTATAACTATATTGATTTAATGCCAATAGCACACTACCTAAATGATAAGACCTATGGATACACAACAGTTTCTATGTTTGCTCCTAGTTCTAGATTTGGTAGCCCAAAGGACTTCCTTGAATTTGTTAATGAATTCCATAAAAATGGCATTGGAGTAATTATTGATTGGAATTGCGCTTACTTTGGAACAGATGCTAGAGGCTTAGATAAGTTTAACGGAACTAATATTTATGGTGGCCTAAAGCCTATTCTTGAAAAAGATGAGACTTGGGATGTTTATACCTACGATTATTATAACAACTGTGTTTTATCTTTCCTTTATAGTAGTTTATATTACTGGATTGAGAATTTCTCAATTGATGGAATTAGAATAGATAGTCTTGCATCAATGCTCTATCTTGATTATGGCAAGGAAGCAGGAAGCTGGATTCCTAATATTTATGGTGGTAATGAGAATTTAGCTGCAATTGATTTTATTAAGAAGGTAAATAAGATTGCAACTAAAGAAGGCATAATTACTATAGCTGATGAAACTAGTGGTTGGATTGGAATTACAAAGACTTTTGATGGTGATAATTTAGGATTTGATTATTTACAAAACAAGAACTGGACAGAGGAATATTTAAATTTCTATGAACAAGATCCTTTATTTAGAAAAGGTTTATATGAGAATTTAACCTTCCCTATGGTTTATCATTTTAATGAAAAATTTATTCAGAAATTTTCAAGTGCAGACCTTTATGGAACTGGAGTTTCTCTTTATTCATTAGCAGCTGGTAAAGATGATGAAGAAAAAAAATCCGATTTACGTACAGCTCTTGCTTATCTTTATTTCTATCCAGGTTCTAAGATGATTGCTTTTGGTCAAGATTTAGGACTTGATATGACAAATCCTGCAAAAAAGGAAGCATGGGAATTAGTTGATGAGAATGGAGAAAACTATATTAAGTCATTAAATGGATTTTTAGATAAATATGCAGATGTATTTAAGAATGATAATAATGAAGATTCTTTTGAATGGTTAGAAAATAATAATGCAACAGAGACTGTTTTAAGCTTTGCAAGAAAATCTGCAAAGGGTAAGATTTTAACAGTAGTATTTAACTTTACACCAGTAGAAAGAAAAGCATATAGATTATTCGTTTGTGAAGAAGGTAAATATAAGGAATGCTTTAATTCTTCTTTAAAAGAATTTGGTGGAAATTTGGCTAAAACAAAAACTGTATATAGATCAGATAGAGAAGACGAACATCCTGATGCAAGAAAATTTATTGATATTGACATTCCAGGATTTAGTGCTGTTTGTTATGAATGTGAGGCTTATACAGAAGAAGAAATTGAAGAGAATAAGATATTAAAGGAGGCTGCAGTTGCTAAAAAGAATGCTGAGGATAAAGCTAAAATAGCTAAAGAATTAGCAACTAAAGCAGAAGAAGAGGCAAGAGTTGCCCTTGAAGCAGAAAAGAAGGCTAAACAAAAAGCTGATGAAGCTGTTAGAGCTAAGGAAGAGGCTGAAAGAAAAGCAAAGGAAGCAATTAAAGCCTCTATAAGAATAGACGAAGAGACAAAATTACGCTTAGAGAAGTTAAGAGCTAAGCTTAATTTAAAAGATGATAAATCTAAGAAGTCTATAAGTAAAAGAACTAAGAAATAGGATGGTTTAAGTTATGTTAGAAGTATTAAATTCTACATCTGTAAATGATGCAACTACACAGATGACAACTTTTTTTTCAAAAGAAAATTTAATGAATCTAATTACTGATTTTTGCAATTGGGCAGTTGGAGCAGTGGGTACTCTTGTTCTTGCAATTGTAATATGGATTATTGGAAAAAAGATAATTAAGGCAGTAGGAAAATTTTTAAGGAAAGTGCTTGATAGGGGAAAGCTAGATGAAGGGGTTAAAACTTTTGTGTTATCAGCAGCAAGAGTGCTTTTATACATTTTCTTATTTATTATTGTAGTTGATACTTTGGGATTTCAAACTACTTCCTTAATAACACTTTTAGGTACAGGTGCCCTGGCTATTGGTATGTCATTACAAGGAAGTTTGTCAAATTTTGCAGGAGGAGTTTTGATACTTATATTTAAACCATTTACTATTGGTGATTATATTGTGGCGCAAAATTCTGAGGGTAGTGTAGTTTCTATAGGTATCCTTTATACTAAACTTAGAACAGTAGATAACAAAGTAATCATGTTACCAAATGGTACACTTAGTAATTCTAATATTACAAATGTTGGTGCAGAAAATTTACGTAGACTTGATATTGAAGTGGGAATATCTTATGAGGCTGATATTAAGGATGCAAAAAGAGTTTTATCTGAAATTATTGCAAAGAGAAAAAATATCCTTACATCAGCTGGAAAAGAACCTAGAGTTATTGTTAAGAGCTTAGATGATTCTTGTGTAACACTTGAGACAAGAACATGGTTAAAAACTGAAGATTATTGGGATACAAAATTTGAATTGCTAGAAGAATATAAAGAAGAACTTGAAAAGAATAATATTAGTATTCCGTATAACCAAATGGATGTGCATATAATTTAATATTAATGGGGGGATGTATGAAAAAAATTTTTTGTGTTACATTAAGTTGTATGTTTATTTTTTTATCAGCATGTAGTAAAACAAGTGAAAGTGAAACAGAAGAAAAATTATCAGAAGAATTCACTTATGAACAAACATCTGAGTTAATAGATAATAGTGGACAAAAATATTATAATGTTAATAGCTGGGTTAGAAAACCCGAACTTGATTTTTATAATACACAAAATAATCTGATAGAAGCATACTATCCTAATCAATATTTTGAAAGTGGAATATATACAATATTAGATGATATAAATGCTGTAAATGTATCAATAAAAACACCTATAGGAACGGATATGATTAAAGATTATTTTTGTGAAGGGCTCTCTTTCTTTAAAAATAGTAAAATACCAATTATACAGAATAATGAAATTATAGATTATTATATTGATAATGAAGCAGTAGGTTCTGGACTTTTATATGGGGATGTTTCAGAAAACTCGTCATCAGTATTTGATCCAGATAATTATATGACAAATATAATAAATCATATACGATGCAGATGTGATGTATTACCTTTTTCAGCAGCATTATATGAAGATTTTTTTGAATGTGATATGAGCTTTCAACTTGATATTTATGGAGTATCAAAAGAATACTTTAATGATAAATTGGGAACGTATACATATTCATGGACGCAATATGAAGAATATTGTAAAGGAATAGAAGAAGATTATAAAAGTTTTGATCATTTATCTAGCTATAATTTAGATGAATCGGGTGTATATTATATAGATTTTACTCAATATAATGATGAATACGAAGATTATTATATAGTTGTAACAGATATTTCAGAGGAAAATATTACATATTTGTTTAAAGGACAAAATGGATATATGGTTAACGATGCGAATGCATATCAGAAATGGAGAGAGGATAATAAAGATAAGTTTATAAATTAATATTGACCGATTAAAGCCAAACTATTGTAATATATAAAAAATATGATAAAATAAATTTACAAAATTTTTTTATGAAATAGGAGGGATTTATGAAACTAAAAAGATTTTTTGTAGCGGCGTTATTGACATCGTCAGTTATATTGTCTTCATTAGCATTGGTATATGCAGGGGAGAATACTGGAACATATGGATATGCTTATCGAAATGTAGAAGGAAGAGATGGAGTGTATAAAATAAGTGCTGGTACAGTAAGAAGAAATGGTGCAGAACAATCATCAATTAATGTAATAAAAACATATTATGATGGTGATGTTCAAACAGAATTTTCAGGTGCGAAAAATGAAGATGTTGTGTACACAAGAGGCTATGAATACATAGAAGATTATGTAACGGTACACAAAACATATAAGAATTCTCGCCCAGTGTATAGTATTACATTGTATAAGTAATAGTAATTAATATTTATAAAATTTAGCAAGTAGATTATAATAATAATCTACTTGTCTAAAGATTATAGATTAAAAAAGGCGATATAATAGAGGGTGAATATGGTAGATGCTAGATTAATTTACAGAATATTTATGAAAAGACCATTATCTATATTTGTTATGACAATAATGTCTATGATTTCTTTTTATATGATTTCCAATGAATTGATGGAAAGTATATCTAATAAAGTTTATACTCAAAGAATTCACAATATGTTTTCAATAAATGAAAGTCGAGTAGGATTGATAAAAATGACTGATGATGTTGAATCAGGAAATATTGATATAAAAAAAGTAAAGCAAGATTTCGAAAAAAGTGAATATATAAAAGGTATTGGTTTTAATTCCTCAGATTATATTTATGAAGGGATAAATGCAGAAGTTTATTTTATTGATGAAAGTATGTTAGCTTCATATAATATTAGTGTGGAAAATGAATTAAAAGAGAATATGTTAAAAGATACAGAATATATACCGGTTGTAGTAGGTTATAATTTAAGGAATAGGTTTAATATAGGTGATGTTATTGATTCATCTATTGGAAATAAATATAGGGTTTATGGCTATTTAGCTAAAGATGATGCTATGTATCATGAACAAAAATTATTTGGGGGATGGACTAATTCTGATTTATATAATTTGGATGATTCATTTGTTGCTATTGTAGATAATGTAGAGGATTTTCGTTTTTTTAATTGGTATTATATAAATTTCTACGTAGATGAAGGTGATTTTAATCTTGCAAAAGAGGAAATTTTAAAAATTGCAGAAAATGATAATATCAACATACAAGTTATAAATAGGGGAGAGGAAATATTAGAAGCACAGGAAGATAATAATATTCTTCATAGTCCCAATCTTTATATCTTAATTGTAGTATTACTAGTTAATATAATTACTATAACTATAATGACAATAACATATGTAATGATTGAAAAAAGGCAATATGGTATTTTATCTATATGTACATATAGTAGAAGAAAGATATCATTTTTAATCATCAAACAGAATGCAATTATAGTCTATTTAGCAGCAATAATTGCTTGGGCCATTAATCAAAAGTTATATAATGGAAGCATTATTATAAAATTAGCAGACTACCCATCAAATTTGCCTTATAAGATAACATTATATAGTACAATGATTATTTTACCATTAGTATTATTTCTTATTGCATCTCTTATTATAGTAATTTCAAGTATGATTCCGGTTATTCTAATAAATAGATATAAAATACCAGAGTTAATTCATAGTAATAATTAAACTAGAGGTGGATTAGAAATGAAAAAAATAATAAATATACTTTTTAGACATAAAATGATATTAATATTTGTTATGATAGGGCAATTTGCAATCTATATAAGTGTATTTGGAATTCTAAATACACTTAATATTGCTGAATTAAAAGAAAAGGATAGGATAGAATCTGTATATAAATCAAGAATAAAAATGGAAATAATGAAATCTTCTGATTCCTCTTTGTTATCAGAGGATTTAAAGAATATTGATAAAGCTAATATTATTATTACAAAAGGCTTGGCTGTGAATTATAAAGAAGCAAATTCGTCATATATAGCAGACCTTATTATAGCTTTAAATGAAGAATTGCCATACAAATTAATAGAGGGACATATACCAGGCACAGATCCAGATGATAAAGGGAAAAATCTTGTAGCAATAGGTAGAGATAAATGTAAATATACATATGAAGAAAATGGGAAAAAATATATTACTCTTGATAACGAAAAATATGAGGTATGTGGTATATTAGGAAGTAAATATTCAGATTTTTGGGATTATAAAATTATATTAAATGTAAATAATATTGGAGATAATATAATAAGTAGAATAAACGAGCTTACGTATTTTAATATAGAGATTTTATCAAATGAAATTAATGTAAGTGATATTTATGAAGATGTTTATGTTGCAATAAAAACATGTAATAATGACGCTGCTATAGATTCATATCAACTTTATGGTAGAGGAGAAAGTGAAATTAGAAATACTTTAGCTAGAAATAACATTAACAAAAAAATATGTATTTTGTTATTTAGTTTATGTAATTGTATTGTAATATCGGAATTCTATTTCCTAGACTATAAAAAAGAAATTGTAATTTATAAAATTCTTGGCGCAAATAATTCATTTATCATAAAAAGATTAATGGTATCATTTGTTGTTATTAGTAGCTTTACATTAATTTTATATGGATTAGTTGCTACATTATTAAATACAATTGGGATGAATGGATTGATGTATTTTAGTGTTAATGCTAAGAATATAATAAGTATGTTTATAGTTATATTATTAGTTACAGCTTTATCTATGATATATCCATATATAAAAATGACAAAATTAAACATTACAAGCATGAGATTAAAGGAGTAGTTATGATAGATATTAAGGGGTTAACAAAAGTTTTTAAAGATGGTGATTATAATAAAGTCGCTTTAGATGATATTAATTTAAAAATCAATGATGGAGAAATGGTTTCTATAATGGGCCCATCTGGTTCAGGAAAATCTACTTTGCTAAATATTATTGCATGCTTTGATGATGTAAGTAAAGGTGAGGTGTATATAAATGATAATAATATAACTTCACTTAAAAAAAGAAAAAAAGAAAAATTTAGAAGAGACAATATAAGCTTTATATTTCAAGATTATGCTTTGTTAGAAAATTTCACATGTTATGAAAATGTAGAATTACCTTTATTAATTAACAAAGTAAGATCAAGAAAGACTAAGACCCTATCTTTATTAGAAAAGATGAATTTGTTAGAAGAGAAGAATAAAAAGATTAATAAATTATCAGGTGGACAAAGACAAAGAGTAGCAATTGCAAGAGCTCTAGCACTTGATACAAATTTAATTCTTGCTGATGAACCTACGGGTGCATTAGATCAAAAAATGGGTGAAGAAGTAACAGATATCTTACGCAGTATTAATAAAGAAGGGAAAACAGTTATTATTGTTACACATGATGAAAAGGTAGCTAATAAAACAGATAGAATTATTAAGCTAATGGATGGAAAAATAATAGATGATATAAAAAACGTTTAGATTAGGTAAAATTAAAGATTAGAAATTATAAAAAGGTTATCAAGTAGCGAAACTTGATAACCTTTTTTGTTCACAAAGAAGTCTTTTTTCATCCACAATTAAAACACATATTTCAATTAACATAATAAATGTAAAGAGGAGATAACATTAGTGTTAAATTGAAAGGAGTAGTTATGGCTATTGAAGTATTTAATAGATATGAAAAAAAGTACATGCTGACAAAGAAAAGTTTTAGAAAGCTTTTAACTAGAATTGAAGATCATATGGATATGGATAAATACAATATAAATGGTAAGCCATACACAATAAGTAATATATATTTTGATACAGATAATGATGCTCTTATAAGAGCTTCAATTGAAAAGCCTGTGTATAAAGAAAAATTAAGAATGAGAGCATATGGCACACCATCACTAGATGATAAGGTTTTTATAGAAATAAAGAAGAAGTATGACGGCATAGTTAATAAGAGACGTACTTCTATGACTCTTAAAGATGCCTATAATTATATACTTAATGACAATCCACCAACACCCGCTTCAGGAAAGATTAATACTCAAGTTTTACATGAAATTGACTATTTTAAAGATTTCTACAAGGTAAAACCTAAGTTATATCTTTCTTATGATAGATATGCATACTTTGAAAAAAATGATGGCGATTTCAGAGTAACATTTGACACAAACATTCAGACAAGACGATATGATGTTGCACTAGAAAAAGGCCAGTATGGAAGTCAGTTACTAGAAGCAGACCAGGTTTTAATGGAAATTAAAATCAGTGGCGCGGTTCCTATGTGGTTTACGAAGATTTTATCAGAATTAAGAGTCTATCCAGTATCATTTTCTAAGTACGGAACGGAGTACAAGAGATATGTATTAGAGAATACTCAAAGAGAATTTATTGAAAATAAAGGAGAAATAATATGTTCGAATCAATTTTATCCTCAGCTACAAGCAGTAGCTTCACTGTAAATGAGTTTTTAATTGCCGAAGTAGTAGCTATTGTTTTAGGTTTAATTATTGGCGTTGCTTATATGGTAGCTTGCAAGAATGACGGTTATTCTAAGAATTTTATCGTGGGTTTATCAATCTTACCAACAGTTGTGGCGGCAGTAATTTTATTTATCGGTAGTGATGTAGCAAGAGCATTTTCAATGGCAGGAGCCCTTACACTTGTTAGATTCCGTTCTGCTCCTGGTAATGCTAAAGACATTTCAGTAGTATTTTTATCTATGGCAACAGGCCTAGGATGTGGTTTAGGTTATATAGGATATGCAGCAATCTTCGCAGTAATAGCAGTAATTCTATTAATTATTTTAAGCTTAAGTACATTTGCAAAAAAGCCATCTAACAAGAAACAGCTTAGAGTAACAATTCCTGAAAACTTAAATTACACAAATGCTTTTAATGATGTCTTTGAAAAATTTGTTAATGAATGTAGACTTACAAGAGTAAAGACAACTAACATGGGTACAATGTTTGAATTGACTTATGAAGTGTCTTTAAAGGATGAATCTAAGGAAAAGAAATTTATTGATGAACTAAGAACTAGAAATGGCAATTTAAATATTATTCTTGGGATGATGCCAGCGGGAAATGAAGGTTCATTAAACGGTTAATTTTGTAGTTATTTGCGCAGCAAATCACTACCCATTATAGTTTTCGTAAAAAGCAGGTTAGAGAAAATCTAACCTGTTCTTTTTTTATCTTTGTATACATGTCCTTTTCTTCCTAAAATTTATTGACTATTTTATTGGAAGAGTATATTATGAAATTAGCTTTTTTAAAATATATTTATAAAAGTCAATTTATAATGTATAGGGAGGTATGCAAATGAAATCTAAAAGTTTGCGTAAAGCATTAGCGCTAGCTATGGCAAATGCCATGATCCTTGGGGTGGTTGGATCAAATTGTAGCTTAACTAGTGCATCGGGGTTACCATCAACTACTGGCCATGATACTTATGTCAATAGTGATGTGTTTTCAGTAATATCAAGTGATAGTTTTGGTACAACAGCACTTGATAGTCCACTTTTTTCAAAAAATATTGGTAGTTATGATATTACTAATCTACAAGTACCAACATTAGCCTATGATGATACAAGCATAGGTCTTGTCTGGGAAAAACCAGAAAACTATGAAAATGTAGCTGATTATCATGTATATATTAACGGGGAATTACAGGAAACAGCTAGAGAAAATTTTAAAGAAAATGCTAAATGGACTTATACCTACATGCAGTCTTTCTACGATTATTATGAGACAGCTTCTGATGTAGATATGGTAGATGTAGATATCCATTCTTTTAGAGCAACAAATTTAAGTCCAGAGACAAGTTATGAAATTAGTGTCGTTGCAATTGATGAGAATGGCAACGAACTTGGTAATAAGGTTTCAATTACTGCAACAACAACTAAGACACCAGAACTAGTTAATGTCTTAGATTATGGAGTTACATATACAGAAGGTTATACAGAATATAATGATGAAATCAATGCAATTATCGAAGCTAATACTAAGGCTATTCAGGCTGCTATTGATGCAGTTCCTGAAGGTGGCAAATTAGTTATTCCAGATAATGACCAGGGACTTGTATTAGTATCTGGTGCTCTTTGGCTTCATTCTAATATGACTCTTGAACTAGATGGTACATTATGGGCTTCACCAAATTCAGATCATTTTGAAATTGGTTTTCTTATGTATCCTTTCTACACAGATACAAGAGATTGGGGCCTTATTAATGCAGTTTCTCAAGATGAGAATGCAGCTCTTGAAAATATTAGAATCACAGGTAGTGGTACTCTTTACGGTAATGGTTGGAAGTATGGCGCAGGCGATACAATGTATGGAGATGGTTATACATCTAATGCTGGAGTGAATACTCAAAGTGGAGACCCAGATGTTAAAGATACTCAGTCTGAATACGGTCTTCCAAGATTTATGGGTGGTAGCAATACAAAAGTTTATTACTATGGTATTCAGGCAGCTGATTCTGCTAAGAAGTATTTAGCTAATCTTTACAATGAAGATGGTACAAGAAAGTATTCTGATGAATTAATTGAGAGCTTGACTTCAAAGATTAAAGCTAATAAGAGTGATAAGTTATCAAGTATTGATACTGCAGATTTAAAGGCTGCTTATGCTACAAGAGCTTCTCTTTTAATAATGAGAAATGTAACTAATGTTTATGTAGCAGATATTACAGTAGAAAATCCTTCAAATCACTCAGTAAATATTCTTGATTCAAGAAATATTGCTACAACTAATGTTAAGGTATTCTCGTATGATGGAAACAACGGTGATGGCCTTGGCTATGGTTGTTCTCAAAATGTAATTTGCTGGAATAACTTTACAGATACAGGTGATGATAACTTAGGCTTTGGCGCTTCTGTAGGTGAAGGTGCAAGAGATTGTGATATTCAGACAAACTCAGAGCTTTGGATGTTTAATAACTTCCTTCGTGAAGGACATGGCGGTCTTGCTGCTGGTTCTCATACAGGTAACGGTATTCAGGATGTATTATTTGAAGATACAGTAATGAATCATATTGATATGGCTTTCAGATTTAAGTCAGCACCTACTAATGGTGGTTTTGCTGCAAATATTACAATGCGTGATTGTGCTATTGCTGATACAAATCAGGCTTGGGTATTAACAACCTCTTATTCAGATCCTAACTCTGCATCTTCAACAGAGGCAGCAGAAATAGGCGAATTTTATAATTTTGCATCTTATAACGTATCTGTTTATGGAGCAAATCAGAACACAATTTGCGTTTATGCAGATGTAGATTATGATTCAAATCCACAAAAGCCAGCTCATTGTCACCACAATTTATACTTCCAAGATATTACATTTGGAAATGTTGGTAAAAATGGCAGCTATAAATATTACAGTGGTTGGGATACACTTACAGGCTGTGAAAATGCAGTATTCTATAATGTAAAGACAGTATCTTATAATAGTAAAGCAGAATCTAAAGGTACAGACGCTGCTTGGACCAATATAAAGTACTGCAAGAATATCATTTTCCAAGGAACAACTCTTGAGAGCTTAAATATTAAAAGCTCTAATGTGGAAAATGCTATGCAGGCACCAGAAGTAATTGATAATAATATTACAGCTACAAGTGCTGAAGATGGAAAGAGCGTTAGCTTGTCTTGGGCAACACAAAAGGATAACTATTCTATGACTTATGGAGTAGAAACTTATGTAAATGGCGAAATGGTTGATTTTGTATCAGGCTTATCAGACACACAGACAACTATTAGCTCGCTAAGCCCAGGAGTAGATTATACTTTCAAGGTTTATGTATCAGATAAGACAGGCAATAAGACTTTAATTAATGAAGTATCTGTTAAAACAAAGGGTGAAGATACAGAAAGCATTGTAGCTCCAAAATCGCCAACAGTTACTTTAACAAATCCAATTTACACATGTGCACAAGCAAGCTTTGCATCTGCTTATGTGAATGATAATAGAGTAAGAGGTTATAAAATCTATGCTAATGGTACATTAGTAAAGACAATTTATAACTATCAGATAAAAGATTACAAGAATGCAGCTAGCATTTCAAACCAGGTTGGTAGATTAACAGCAGGTATTAATAATGAAGTAAGTGTTGTAGCCTTTACAGATTCTGGTAAGGAATACAAATATGATCTTGCATATGTAACAACTCTTGGTAATTATGATTACAAGGCACCTGTATTTGCAACTACTGCTAAGATTACAGCAGTTGTAAATAAGGATAATACTATTGATTTAAGCTGGGATGAGGCAGTAGATGATACAGCAGTTGGTGGCTATAGAGTTTATGTAGATGGCGTAGCTGTTTATACAGAGGAATCAACAGATACTTTCAATCCTGTAAATGGTGCTTATACAACTAATAAGACAGAAATTACATTAACAGATGTAGATACAACTAAGCCTCATACAATTACAGTTCAGGCTGGAGATACATGGTGGAAAGCTGCTAAGACAATGGGTAACTTTGATAAGATGGCTTCTTATAACTGGACAGTTAAGGGGTTAAAGTTAACTACACAGGCTTATGAAGAGCCAACAACAGAGGAGCCAACAACAGAGGAACCAACAACTAAGGAGCCAGAAACACCTAGTGAGACTCCATCTGGTGAAGTAGCAGCAGATACTGACATTGTTTATACAATGCTTACAGGTAGCGAGGTTAACTATGTAAATGGAGAAAAACTAGTTCTTCGTAGCGCAGCAGACTTTGATAAGTTTGTAGGTGTTAAGGTAGATGGAACTTTAATTGATAAGGCTAATTATAGTGCCTACTCAGGTTCAACAATTGTTGAGATTAGGGAAAAATACATGGCTGGCCTTTCAAATGGAAAGCATGAGTTTGAAATTGTATCTAATGATGGAGCTGCTAAGGCAGTAGTTACAGTAAATAAGACAGAGACAGTAACAAATAACGAAGCTACAGTTTCAAATACAAATAGTAATACAGCCGAGGTTGCAGCAGATTCAAGCGAAGTTACAAATAGCTCAAAAAATACAGCAGACTTAAATAATATGTTAATTTATTTCTTAATGATTCTTGCTTGTGGCACAATTAGTTTTGTGGTTGCAAGAAGAGAATATAAGAATCGTATGAACTAAAAATCTTACATACAAAAAACTTCATAAATCTATAATTTCCGTAGGGATTAATGACTAATAAAATTGTAAAAAAGAGACATTTTTATAGTTAAAATCCCTACGGATTTTTCATCTTAATCAGTTAAATACTTAACACAGTTAAATCCACAAAATATTTAGTGATTTAGCGTACTAAATTTATGCAATTTTAACATTGATATAAAACTTTAATTATGAAAAAATAACCTTACCGTGTGGTAAATGTTGAAATGAATGGAGTTTTAAAGTTATGGCAATCAATGTAGTAGAAGAAGCAAAAAGGTGCTTACAATGTAAAGTACCAATGTGTAGAAAAGGATGTCCGATTTCTACAAATATTCCAGAGATGAACAGACTCTTTTTAGAGTTTAAAAAGGATGAAGCAGGAAAGATGCTTTTTGAAAATAATCCTCTTTCTGCCATCTGTTCACTTGTCTGTAATCATGAAAAACAGTGCGAAGGTAACTGTGTACTAGGAAGAAAGAGTTCCCCTGTACATGTATCAAGCATTGAGAATTATATATCAGATGCTTATCTTGATCATTTAAATTTACAAAGAGAAGATGATAAGAAGCAGAGAGTTGCTATTATTGGTGGTGGTCCTGCTGGTATTACAATTTCAGTAATTCTTGCACAGCGTGGATATGATGTAACAATTTTTGAATCAAGAGATAAGATCGGTGGCGTTTTAAGATATGGTATTCCAGAATTCAGACTTCCAAAGACAGTTCTTGATAGATATGAAGAAAGATTAAAGAAGTTAGGTATTAAGATTCGTCCTCATACAGTAGTGGGCTATGCCTTAACTATTGATGATCTTGAAAGAGATGGCTATGAGGCAATCTTTATTGGTACTGGTGTTTGGAGACCTAAAAAGCTTGGTATTAAGGGCGAGAGTTTAGGAAATGTACATTTTGCCATTGACTATCTAGCTAACCCAGATGTATATGACTTAGGTAAGAGAGTCGTTATTATTGGTGCCGGTAATTCAGCTATGGATGTGGCAAGAACTGCTACAAGAAAGGGCGTATCTGAAGTTTATGTATTCTGTAGAAGAGGACATGCTGCAGCTTCTGTTCGTGAATTAGAATACGCTGAGGCTGATGGCGTACAGATTCTTTACGGTTACAGACCAGATGAATTTACTGATAACGGTGTATTATATAAGGTTGCAACAATGGACGAAGAAGACAATGTCTTAGAGATGAGCGAGCAAAAGTTCTTTGAGGCAGACAGCATTGTAGTTGCAGCAAGTCAGGGTGCTATGAACAGAATCGTAAGTACTACAAAGGGTATTGAGACTAACGAGAAGGGCTTACTTAATACTGATGAGAAGGGAAGTACTTCAAGACCAGGTATCTTTAGTGCTGGTGATGTTGTAAATGGCGCTAGAACAGTAGTAGAAGCAGTTAGATATTCTAAGGATGTAGCAGAAGCTATGGATGAATATTTAAAGGCAAAAAGAGAAGAAAAAGAAAATGCTAATGAGGATGAAGAAGTAAAGGCAAGCTAATTATTTGTCTTAACATACCATGTTTGAAATATTAGGAGATTTATATAAAGGACCTATGTCATATCTTAGACATAGGCCCTTGTTTTTTATAAAGACTATATATAGTAGATTTTTTTAAAAATAAAAATGAAAATATCCAAGAAATTGTGAAAATTTATCGAAAGATTTCCCTTTAGTACTTGTTAAATAAGTAGATTTATTATATTATTAATACATATATAGGAAGGACGTGATTTATATGGCAGATAATAACACACAATTTTTTAAAACACAGCCTGAAAAGACAATTTCGGTTGAAGGAATTATTGAGCAAGTTTATCTTGCTTTAAAGGAGAAGGGATACAATCCTGTGAATCAAATAGTTGGATACATTATGTCTGGGGACCCAACTTATATTACTAGTCACAACAATGCTAGAAGTTTAATTATGAAAGTAGAACGTGATGAGCTTGTTGAAGAAGTAATCCGCTATTTTATTGAAGGTAAGGGACTTTAATCTTACATGAGATATTTAGGATTAGATTATGGCAGTAAAACTGTAGGCGTTGCGCTGTCTGACCCTCTTGGTTGGACAGCACAAGCCTTTGAGACAATTACAAGAAAAGAAGAGAATAAGTTAAGAAAGACTTATGCAAGAATAGAGGAAATAATAAAAGAATATGGAGTTACTAAGGTAGTAGTGGGCTTACCTAAGAATATGGACGATACGGAAGGTGAGAGAGCTCTATTAGCAAGAGATTTTGCAAGTAATATCCATAGAAGAACAGGGATAGAAATCGTTATGTGGGACGAGAGATTAACCACAATTGCAGCTGATGAGGTTCTAGAAGAAGCTGGAGTTAAAAAGGAGAACAGAAAGGCTGTTATAGATCAGATAGCAGCAGTTTTTATATTACAAGGTTATCTTGATTTTGAGGCAAAAGAGGCCAAAAAGCAAGATTTCAATAAATAGGATGGCTAATCATGGGGAGTTTTAGCACTGTGATTAGAGTCTTTTTATGTCTAGATATATGTGAAATATTTAGGCGAATGTATTAGGGTTTAAATTTTTAATTTGGAGAGAGATTTATGGAAAAGATTAGTTTGATTTCAGAAGAAGGAGACAAGATTGATCTCTACATTCTAGAAGAGACAAGAATTAGTGGCGTGAACTATATCCTTGCCACAGAGTCAGAAAGTGACGATGATGAAGCAGAAGTTTATATTTTAAAGGATACTTCTAAGAGCACAGATGCTGATGCTATTTATGAATTCGTGGAAGACGATAGTGAACTTGATGCAGTAGCAAAGGTTTTTAGTGAATTACTAGAAGATGTAGATTTTAGATAATTTATAACGTGAAATATTATATGAAAGATATATTTTTAAATTAAGGAGAGTTATATGAAGAAAGAGGCGAATGCTACTTTAAAGATTGTGCCTTTAGGTGGTTTGGAACAAATTGGTATGAATATAACTGCGTTTTGCTATGAAGATAGTATTATCGTAGTAGATTGTGGACTTAAATTTCCAGATGATGATATGTTAGGTGTAGATTTAGTTATCCCTGACGTAACATTTTTAAAGGATAATATTGATAAGGTAAAGGGTTTTGTAATCACTCATGGTCATGAAGATCATATTGGTGCTATTCCATACATTTTAAAGGATATTAAGGTTCCTGTTTATGGTACAAAGCTTACAATTGCTTTAATTGAGTCAAAGCTTAAGGAACACAACATGATGAAGGAAGTTAAGAGAAAGGTTGTAAAGTACGGCCAGTCTATTTCTCTTGGAGACTTTAGAGTTGAATTTATTAGAACTAATCATAGTATCGCTGATGCAGCAGCACTTGCTATTTATTCACCAGCAGGTACTGTAGTTCATACAGGTGATTTCAAGGTAGATTATACACCAGTTGATGGAGATCCAATTGATTTACCTAGACTTGGCGAAATTGGTAAGAAGGGTGTACTTGCACTTATGTGTGATTCTACTAATGCCATTAGACCAGGTTTTACAATGTCAGAGCGTACAGTAGGTGCAACTTTTGATAAGATTTTTGCTGATAATAAGAACTCAAGAATTATTATTGCAACTTTTGCATCAAATGTAGATAGAGTTCAGCAAATTATTAATACTGCGATTAAGTATGACCGTAAGGTTTGTGTTGAGGGACGTAGTATGGTAAATATTATTGAAGTCGCTCAAGACCTTGAATACCTTAAGTTCCCAGAAGGAACAATTATTGAAACAGAAGAAATGAAGAATTATAATCCTGAGCAGATTGTACTTATTACTACAGGTAGTCAGGGTGAATCAATGGCAGCTCTTTCAAGAATGGCAGCTAACATTCACCGTAAGGTTTCTATTATTCCTGGAGACTGTGTTGTATTTTCATCAACACCAATTCCTGGTAATGAGAAGTCTGTATCAAAGGTTATTAATGAATTAGGAATGAAGGGCGCTAAGGTAATCTTCCAGGATACTCACGTTTCAGGACATGCCTGTCAGGAAGAAATCAAGCTTATTTATTCTTTAGTACGTCCTAAGTATTCAATTCCAGTCCATGGTGAATATCGCCACTTAATCGCTCAGAAAGAGCTTGTTATGGGACTTGGATATGATAAGCAGGATGTAATTATTGCTAAGTCTGGTGATATTATTGAATTATCTGATAAGGAAGCTAAGATTGTTGGTAAGGCACCAGTTGGCGAAGTTATGGTTGATGGTCTTGGCGTTGGTGATATTGGTAATATCGTACTTCGTGATAGACAGAACTTAGCTGAGAACGGTATTATTATTGTAGTATTAACATTTGAGAGAAACTCAGGTCAGTTAATTGCTGGACCAGATATTGTTTCAAGAGGTTTCGTTTATGTACGTGGAGCTGAGGAATTACTTGATGAGGCAAGACTTATTGTTGAAGATTCAGTTCAGAAGTGTATTGATAATAGAATCTCTGACTGGGGCAAGATAAAGAATATTATTAAGGATGACTTATCAGAATTCTTATGGAAGAAAATGAAGAGAAATCCTTTAATTCTTCCAATTATTATGGAAGCTAATTTATAATTATGACTTAAATGGGCGGCTAGATAAAAGGCCGCCTATTTTTAAAAGAAATCATTTAGGGAAAGTTAGTAGCAATTAGGTTTAAGTATTAATAGAGGTGAGAGACTATGACAGGGGATAAACTTGAAACACTAAAAAAGGAACTAACACAGACTATACTTGAAAGTGATGAGTATAAGGAGTACAAGCGCTTAGAGGCTATTATTAATAGAAACCCAGATTTAAGAAGAAGCGTGGACGAATTTAGAAGAAGAACATTTGAGATAGTTAATAATGATGATATTGAAGATGTCTATACAGCTATGCTAAATCTTAATATTGAGTTTGATAATATGAGAAGACAGGATATAGTTAATAGATATCTAACAGCAGAAATATGTTTTAGTAGCTTAGTAAAAGACATTGTAAAGTCTATTGTTGAGCCAATTGATATGGAACTTGATTTTTTGCGTTAAAACCCTTATTATAGCAAGTGATGGTAAAAAATGGAGGATTTCATGAGCAATAAAAATATTAGACTTATAATAGCAGTGTCAGTTAACGTAATAGTAATTCTTATTGGCGTTTTAATCATCTATAGAGTAGGAACTTATGCTTATACATTAGGCAATAACATATTTAATGAGGTTGCAGTAGATGATAGTTCTAATGCAAGATCTGTAGAAGTTACTATAACATCATCTATGTCTGCTAAGCAGCTTGCTAAATTATTCTACGAAAAGGGCTTAGTAGCTAAGGAGAAGCTTTTCTATTATCAGATTATAGCTTCAGATTATAATGGAGATTGGCTTGATGGAACATATACTTTAACAACAGATATGCTCCCAACAGATATGTTAAAGGCAATCTCAACTGCAACTACAAGCAGTAATTAGTGTGCAATTAATAATCAATTAAGAATTTAATTTAGAAAGAGGATTATTTATGATAGTCAACGAAAGAATTGTGGCTTATATTAATTCTCTTGATTGTGGTAATTCGGATATTGTTAATACAATTGAAAAAGAAGCGATTGAAACAGGTGTTCCAATCATAAGGAAAGAGATGGGGAATTTACTTAAGGTCTTGCTTTCATTAAAGCAGCCCTTACGTATCTTAGAAGTAGGTACGGCAGTAGGTTACTCATCTATTCTTATGAGTGAGAATATGCCAGAGAATTGTCATATTACTACAATTGAGAATTATGAGAAAAGAATTCCAATAGCTAAGGAAAATTTTAAAAGGGCTAAAAAAGAAGATAAGATAACTTTAATTGAAGGCGATGCCACTCTAGTTTTAAAAGAATTAGAGGGAAGTTATGATTTTATTTTCATGGATGCGGCAAAGGGGCAGTATATTAACTTCCTCGATGACATTTTAAGGTTACTTAGTCCAGGAGGTCTACTAATTTCAGATAATATCCTACAGGAAGGCGAAATTGTAGAATCTCACTTTACAGTGGCAAGAAGAGATAAGACTATACATACAAGAATGAGAGAGTATGTCTATACCCTAACTCATCACAAAGACTTAATTACATCCATTGTTCCAATTGGCGATGGAATTACATTAAGCGTAAAAAGAAGCTAGGACTAGTATTACAGATATTAGTTATATGTACTAGTTATATAAGAAAGGATTTATATGAGAAACAGAGTTTATAATGGTAGAAAGCTTGAATTACTTATTCCAGCTAGTAGTTTAGAAGTACTAAAGATTGCAGTTCTTTACGGAGCTGATGCAGTTTATATTGGTGGTGAAGCCTTTGGCCTTAGAGCTAATGCTAAGAATTTCTCAGCAGATGACATGAGAGAAGGTATTAAGTTTGCCCATGAAAGAGATGTTAAGGTTTATGTTACAGCTAATATTTTAGCTCATAACTATGATTTAGAAGGAGCAAGACAGTATTTTGAAGAGCTTAAGGAAATCGGTCCTGATGCTTTAATTATTTCTGACCCTGGTATGTTTACAATTGCTAAGGAAGTATGTCCTGAAATTGATATTCATATTTCAACTCAGGCTAATAACACTAACTATTTAACATATAACTTCTGGTGGAAGCAGGGTGCAACAAGAGTTGTATCAGCTAGAGAATTAAGCCTTGCAGAAATCAAGGAAATCAGAGAGCATATTCCAGAGGAAATGGAAATTGAAAGTTTCATGCATGGTGCTATGTGTATTTCATATTCTGGTAGATGTTTACTTTCTAACTATATGGCAGGTAGAGATGCTAATAGAGGTGCTTGTACACACCCTTGCAGATGGAAGTACTCAATTGTTGAAGAGAACAGACCAGGTGAATATATGCCAGTATTTGAGAATGAAAGAGGAACATACATTTTCAACTCAAAGGATCTTAATATGATTGAACATATCCCAGAGATGGTAAGTTCAGGTATTGATTCCTTTAAGATTGAGGGCCGTATGAAGACAGCTCTTTACGTAGCAACAGTTGCAAGAACTTATAGCCTTGCTATTGATGACTTCTTAGAGGATCCAAAGAAGTATGAGGCTAGAATTCCATTTTACAAGGAAGAAATTGGAAAATGTACTTACAGACAGTTCACAACTGGCTTCTTCTTTAATAAGCCGACAGAAGAAACTCAGATTTATGATAGCAACACTTATGTTACAGAATATAAGTATCTTGGTATTGTAGGTAAGAAGAATGAAGAAGGCTTATATAATATTGAACAGCGTAATAAGTTCTCAGTAGGAGAAACTATTGAGGTTATGAGACCTAATGGAGACAATATTCCAGTAGTAGTTAAAAGAATTGTAGATGAATTTGGACATGATATGGAAAGCTGTCCACATCCAAAGCAGCAGTTATTTATCGACTTAGGAATCGAACTTAATGAGTTTGATATTTTAAGAAGAAAAGAAGGAAATAAAGAAATGGCTTAACATATTCCTTTCTAGTGTTAAAATAGCTAGTGAATACATTTATGAAGGAAGGTTTACTTATGTCGAAGGTAGAAACAATTAAAGAGAGATTGGCTTCTGTTAGAGAAACTATGGCTAAGACAGGGGTTGATATTTATCTCGTATTAACAAATGATTACCATATCTCAGAATATTCAGGTGATTATTTTAAGGAAAGAGAATTTATAACAGGTTTTACAGGGTCAGCAGGAACAGCTGTCATCTTAAAGGATGAGGCTAAGTTATTTACAGATGGTAGATACTATGTTCAGGCTGCTAAAGAAATTGAGGGAACAGGCTTTGAACTTATGAAGGATGGTTCAGTTGGTGTACCAACTTTATCAGAATATGTAGCTTCTAAGTTAGAAGAAGGTATGTGTCTAGGTTTTGATGGTAGAACAGTAGATGCTAGATTAGGCCTTAAGTTAGCAGATATTGTAAAGAATAAGAAGGCAAGTCTTAATTTAACCTTTGATGCTATTGCTGATATCTTTACTGATAGAGCAGCATTCCCAGAAAGCAAGGCTTTTTATCTTGATGAGAAGTATTGTGGAACAACAATTAATGAGAAACTTGCTATGCTTAGAGAAAGCCTTAAGAAGGCTAATGCAGATTCTAATATTATTGCTAGTCTAGATGATGTTTGCTGGCTATTTAATATTAGAGGTAACGACGTTTGGTGTAATCCAGTAATTATGTCTTATGCTTATGTAAGCATGGATAAGGCTATTCTTTATACAGATGGCGATAGATTTAATGAAGAAATCCTAGCTAAGTTTAAGGAAGCTAATGTAGAAATCCGTCCATACGAAGCAGTTTATACAGATGCAGCTAATATCTCAGGTCGCGTAATAGTAGATACTAAGAGAGTTAATATGCGTCTTTATAACATTTGCATGGATAATAAGAACTTAAACTGTGTGCTTTCTGAAAACCCAACAGTTTTACTTAAGGCAATTAAGAATGAGACAGAAATTAAGAACTTAAAGGATGTTCACCTTGAAGATGGTGCGGCCCTTACAAAGTTTATCTTCTGGACAAAGAAGCAGGTTAAAGAAGGAAAGCAGATTACTGAGGCAGATGCAGCAGAGTATCTTGATTCTTTAAGAGCTAAGATTAGTGATTATATTGAACTTAGTTTTGATACAATTTCAGCAACAGGTCCTAATGGCGCTATGATGCATTATCATGCAACTAAGGAGAATGCAGATATCTTAAAGCCAGAGGGAATGTTACTTGTAGATTCAGGCGGACAGTATTTAAGAGGTACAACAGATGTAACAAGAACATTTGCCCTTGGTCCTGTAACTGATGAAATGAAGAAGTGCTTTACACTTACACTTAAAGGTATGTTAGCACTTGCTAATGCAAGATTCCTACATGGCTGTAACGGCTTTAGCCTTGATATCCTTGCTCGTGGCCCATTATGGGATGAGGGCATTGATTATAGATGTGGAACAGGTCATGGCGTTGGCTATTTACTTAATGTTCATGAGGCACCTAATGGCTTTAGATGGAAGCACATCCCAGGTGTTAATGACTTAGCAGTACTTGAGCCTGGCATGGTTACATCAGATGAACCTGGTGTTTACGAAGAAGGCAAGTTTGGTATACGTATTGAAAATGAAATCGTATGCAAGAAGGATTACGAGAACGAATATGGTACATTCTTAAGCTTTGATATGCTTACAATGGCACCAATCGATTTAGAGCTTGTAGATCCAAAGTATTTAGAAGCAGTTGATATTAAGCGACTTAATGCTTACCATGAAGAGGTTTATAATAACTTAAAGGACTTCTTTACAGGTGAAGAATTAGAAGAACTTAAGGCGGCAACGAAAGCGATTTAATTAATTATGAAAGAATTTATTAGTAAGAAAAGAGAGAATAAAGACTTAAAGGAAATGAAAAGAGTGGTACCTAGAAAGGTAATTGCTTTAGTATTTATTGCACTTATAGCTGTAGTTATGATTATTGGATTTATTATTTATAATAATAGATTTGATGTTAGAGATTACATATCTGTTAGTTATGTGGGAGCAAATGATTATGCAAGCCCAGAGTTTAGCCTAGATAAAGAAGGTCTTAAAAATGCCCTTATAGGAGATAAGACAGATGCTAATGTATTATCTGCAATTAATAGTTTAGTTAATTCCATTGAGGTTAGCTCAGATGCCACAGACCTATCAAATGGGGACAAGATTGAGGTTTATATAAACTATGACAGTTCCTATGAAGATGCTGCTGGGGTTAAATTAAATCTTACAAAGTATAGTCTTAGGGTAGATGGAATATCTTCCGGAACTAAGATATCTTTATTTGATAATATTGAAGTCACATTTCAGGGCATAAGTCCAGAGGCTACTGTTTTAATTACTAATAATGCTAGTGACGAATATTTACAAAGCTTAACATTTACAGCAGATAAAACTACTAACATTTCCTTTGGTGATACAGTTATAGTAAGCTGTGATCAAAACTATGAAGATATAGCAAGACATGGCTATTTAGTAGATAGCTTAGAAGCTAGTTATACAGCTGATAAGTTAGGAGAATATATCAATGGCGTTGAAGATATTGATATTAGTGTAATTAATGAAATTGTAGAAGAAGCTAAGAGTGCTATTACTACAGAGACTAATGATACAACCTTTAGAATGCTTTATAAGGCCAGTGGAAACAAGGACTATTTAAAGCAGGCTAATACTGAAACAGCCACAGATATTACTCTTGTTTCAAAGTATTTGTTAGCTAATGGAACTAATGGCAGCGATTACAATAATGTAATAATACTTTTATTTAGCGCTAAGATTTCAAATCAAGAGTCTAGTGAAACGGTTTATTTTGCATTTTCATATTACAACAGTTACATAAGCGTTGATAATCAGTTTGACGTAGTTAGAAATTTATCTACTGAGAATTACGAAGTAAGCACAAATCTTGATTCCTTGGTTAATAGCCTTATTAACTCACAAAAGGAAAGATATACGGTTTATGAGTTAAGCAATTAATAATTAGAAATCATATTAGAAACACTTCTAGGGATTATCCTAAATTAGGATTTTCTTTGGAAGTGTTTTTTATTATTTTAAGGTTTTGACTGCTAGCTTTAGCCCATGCTTTCTTGACTTTACAAGGCTTCAATGCTATGCTTTAATTAAAAGTTTGGTAAAATTTAATATAACAACAATCTATATTTTTCATATGGAGGCTGCTAATGAATTATAGAAAAAAAGTAAAGTTAGGCAGTTTATTAGTGTCTAAAAATGTAATTAGCAATGAGCAGTTAGACTCAGCCCTAAAGGAACAAAGGCAGAGAGGGTTAATGCTAGGTGAGACCATTGTGGCCCTTGGTTTTGCTAGTCAAAGCCAGATAAATGAGGCTTTGTGTGAAAGTCTAGGCATTGAATTTGTAGATATGAGAGCTGTAGAGGTGCCAGAAGAGATACTAAATCTTTTAGATGATACATTTATGAGAAAGAATCTTTTAGTGCCCCTAGGCTTTAGACAGGATGAGGGTGGCAGCTTAAAGGTTGCCATGGCAGATCCAACTAATATTTATGCCATGGATGATGTAAATATTATTACAGGTAAGCAGGTTATTCCTTATCTTGCAGATGGCAATGCCATTAAGGCATTTCTTGATAGAGTTATTAGTTCTAAGGAAGCTCAAAATATTATTGATAAATATAAAAAAGAGCAGGAAAACGCCATTAGTAAGGAAGAAGAGGATAGGGAAAGAGACAGACAGGCAAATATTGAGTCTGCCCCTATTGTTGTGCTCATAAATAACCTAATTGAGGCAGCAGTTAGAAACAGAGCCTCAGATATTCATATTGAACCCTTTAAGGATAATATAAGGGTTAGATATAGAATTGATGGTAGTTTAAGGGAAGTATTAAGCTATGAGTCTAGTTTATATGGTGCCATTATTACTAGAATTAAGATTATTTCTGGTATGGATATTTCTGAAAAAAGAAAGCCTCAAGATGGCAGAATTACTATAAATGTAGATGATAAGGAATACGATATTAGAGTTTCAGGCCTTCCAACTATTTATGGAGAAAAGTTTGTAATGAGAATTGCAGCGAAGGAAGGCTTTAATAAAGAGGCTTCAGAACTTGGATTTTCTGAGCGTGACCTAAAGGTTTTTAATGACATTTTAAAAAATCCTCATGGAATCATCCTAGTAACAGGCCCTACAGGTTCAGGTAAGTCTACAACCCTTTATACAGCCCTTTCAAGTTTGAATAAAAAGGACGTAAATATTATTACTGTTGAGGACCCAGTAGAGGCAAATATTGATGGGGTAAATCAGGTGCAGGTAAATACAAAAGCAAATTTAACTTTTGCCAATGCCCTAAGATCAATCCTAAGACAGGATCCAGATATAATTATGATTGGTGAAATTAGAGATTCAGAAACTGCTCAGATTGCAGTTAGAGCCTCTATTACAGGACATTTAGTAGTATCAACTATTCATACAAATTCCACCGCTGCAACAGTGGCAAGACTTATTGATATGGGAGTTGAAAACTATATGATTGCAGATTCTGTGGTGGGAATTATTGCCCAAAGACTAGTAAGAAAGCTATGTAGCTGTAAACAAGAGCGACAAGCAACAGATTCTGAGAAAAAGATTCTAGGAAAGTCCTTAGAAGAGGATGTAAAAATCTATGAGCCCGTGGGTTGTAAACTTTGTAATGGCACAGGCTATTATGGCCGAACAGCTATTTATGAGATTATGAAGATTACACCTGCTATAAAGAAGCTTATTATTGAAAATGCAGGCGCAGACAGGATTTTAGAAGAGGCCAGAAAAGAAGGCATGCTAAGCTTAAAGGATTCTGCAAGTCTTTCGGTGCTTGAGGGGGTAAGCTCTATGGCAGAAATGATTAAGGCAACTTATGAGACAGAGGATTATTAAATTTTAGAGGTGGATTATGGTTACTGTTGAACAGTTACTTATGCTTGCTAAGGAGAAAAAGGCTTCTGATGTACATATAACAGTAGGTCTTCCTCCCAAGGTAAGAATTAATGGAGAGTTAGTAAATCTTGATTATCCAAGACTTTCCCCAGAGGATTGTCAAAAGTTAATTGAGGAAATAATGGATGATAGGCAGTGGGAGATTTTTAAAGAGGAAGGCGAGGCGGATTTCTCTTTCTCAATTCCAAGAGTAGGTCGTTTTAGAGTAAATGTATATAGGCAGAGAGGTTCTGTTGCTTGTTCAATGCGTATTGTGGGTACTGAAATTCCAAAGCCAGAAAAGCTTGGTCTACCTAGGTCTGTAATAGATTTATATGATAAAAAAAGAGGCCTTGTACTAGTTACTGGTCCTACAGGTTCAGGTAAATCAACAACTCTTGCATCTATTATTGATAAGATAAATGATGAGAGAAATGCCCATGTTATTACCCTAGAAGACCCGATTGAATATTTGCATAGTCATAGAAAGGCTATGATTAATCAGAGGGAAATTGGCATTGATACAGCAAATTACGCCAAGGCCCTACGTGCTGCCCTAAGAGAAGATCCAGATGTAATACTTGTTGGAGAAATGAGAGACCTAGAGACAATTTCAACAGCTATAACTGCCGCTGAAACAGGTCATTTAGTATTCTCAACTCTTCATACCATTGGAGCCGCAGCAACCATTGATAGAATTATAGATGTATTTCCACCACATCAACAACAGCAAATAAGAATTCAGCTAGCAGTGGTTTTAGAGGCTGTTATATCTCAACAATTAGTGCCAACTCTTGATAAGCTAGGACGAGTGGCAGCTTTTGAGGTAATGCATGCAAACATTGCCATTAAAAATCTAATTAGAGAAGGCAAGACCCATCAAATTGAGGGCATTATGCAAACCTATAAAAAGGATGGCATGATTACCATGGATGATGCCTTATTTGACCTTTATATTAGGGGAGAAATAAGTGCTGAATCGGCCCTTAGTTTTTCACAGGATATGGCCTATTTAGACAAGAAAATAAATAACTTATATTAGTATTTATAGTCGTTTAAATTGTTGAATGGGAGCAATACATTTGCTATAATGAGTATAGGTAAGGATAAGTTTGCGTGGAGCATGACAAGTGAATATGAGAGGTGAGTATGGATACATATTTATATCAAGCCATAACCTCAGAGGGTATAGAAAAGAAAGGTTCTATAAAAGCGGAGAATGAAAGAGAGGCACAATTAAGGATTAGAGAAACTGGATTAATTCCTATTTCCGTATCAAGACAGAATTTTCTCAATAAAGATATAGAGCTTTCATTCTTAAAGGGGAAAGTTAAACAAAGGAATATGGCGGTTTTTTGCCGACAGTTTTCTAGTATTATAAAAGCTGGAATATCTATTGTTAGCGCACTTGAGATGTTAGAGGAACAAACAGAGGACTCTAGTTTAAAAGAGGGAATTAAAAGAGCTAGAGCAGGGGTAGAAAAGGGCGAGTCACTTGCAGACGCCCTAAGAGAAGATAAGATTTTTCCAAGTATTCTAATTGAAATGATTAAGGCTGGTGAGAGTTCAGGCAGCCTAGAAAAGTCTCTTGATAGAATGGCGATTCAATTTGAAAAAGAGGCAAAACTAAAGGGAATTATAAAAAAGGCAATGATGTATCCTATTGTTTTATTAATCGTAATGATAGGCATTTTAGTGGTTATGCTAACATTTGTAATTCCTAACTTTGTGACCATGTTTGAAGACTTAAATACAAGCCTTCCAACTTCCACAAAGTTAATCATAGGACTTAGTGATTTATTTAGAAACTATTGGTTACTATTAATTGTATTGGTAGCCTTTCTCATATTTTTATACAAAATCTATAAAGCTAGTGATGGTGGCAGACACAAAATAGACGGGCTTAAATTAAAGCTTCCAATCTTTGGAAAGTTAGCTGTTAAAACCGCATGTGCTTCCATTTCAAGAACACTTGCAACCCTTATACAATCAGGCATGCCACTGATTTCGGCCCTAGATATAACGGCCCAGACCATGCCAAACATTCACTATAAGGATGCATTAATAAAAATGAAGGGCGGAGTAGCACTAGGTATTCCCCTTTCATCACAAATGAAAACAATGGATATTTTTCCAGCTATGCTAACACATATGGTGGGCATAGGAGAGCAGACGGGTAACATGGAGGAAATGCTTTCTAATAGTGCAAATTACTACGAGGAAGAGGTTGAAATTACAACCACAAGTCTTACAGCATTATTAGAACCAGTTATTATAATTATCATGGCGCTTTTAGTAATACTACTAATTGCAGCAATTTATCAGCCAATGATTCAATTATATAATAGCATTTAGAAAGTGATGATAGCATCGCAACAAAGAACAAGTGTGTTATAAACTTAGGAGTTAAGTTTATATAAAAACTAAAAAAGGAGAACGAAAATGGTTAGATCACAGAAAAAGTTAGGAAACAAGGGTTTTTCATTGGTTGAATTAATAGTAGTTATTGCTATTATGGTTGTTTTAGTTGGCGTTCTAGCACCTACACTTTTAAGAAGTGTAGAAAGATCTAGAGAATCAACAGATTTACAGACACTTGATTCAATCAGAGAAGCAGTTATGGTGGCAACGTCAGATGAAGCAATTGAAAATGAAGTTGCAGACGGTGCCATTATTGACCTAGGCTCAGGGGATAGCGCAGATTTAGAGGGAACAAGTTTATCTAATTATTCTTCACTTCAGCAGGAACTTCAGGCATCACTTACATCAAGCATTACAATGAAGTCATCAAAGGCAAAGTCAGGCAATATCTATATTGTTATTGCAGATAATGGCTCAGTATGTGTAATGGTTGCAACAACAGCACCTACATCAACAACACAGTTACCAGCAGATACTGATGCAGTAGCTTGTGCTAGAGTTACAGACGCATACTTTATTGTAAAGTAGAGTAAAGGACTTAATTAAAATGCAACAAGAAATTTACCTGTATATTATAATTTTTATTTACGGCTTAGTAATTGGCAGTTTTATAAATGTATTAATTTATCGACTACCAAAGAAAGAAGATATTATAATTAAAGCTTCAAGTTGCACTAATTGTGGCCATAGATTACAGTGGTACGACCTCGTACCACTGTTAAGCTACATATGTTTACGAGGCCGTTGTAGATATTGTGGCAAGAAAATAAGCCTACAGTATCCAATTATCGAATTAGTTAATGCTTTATTATACCTAGTTATATTTTTAAGATTTGGATTTGGAATTTATGGAGTTTTAGTTAGTTTATTTAGCTCCATTTTACTTGCAATAGCAGTTATAGATTTTAAAAGCTATATTATTTATGATGGCTTAAATATAGCCTTATTAGTTATAGCCATTATTAACGCAATTATAAGCATAAATTTAGCTGATAAATTTTTAGGCTTTATAGGAGTTAGTGGCGTTATGTATTTACTAGTTGTAATTTTTAGACATTTTAAAAACATAGACGTCTTTGGAGGAGGAGATATAAAGCTTATGGCAGCCGCAGGACTTTTCTTAGGACTAAAAGAAACAGTTCTGGCTTTTTTTATTGCATGTATTTTAGGAAGTGTAATACATACTATTAGAATGAAACTGACAAATGAAGGACATATATTGGCTTTTGGACCTTATTTATGTTTAGGAATATATTTTTCTATTCTATTTGGAAAGGAAATAGTAGCCGCCTATTTAGGCCTATTTATATAAGGAGGGCATATGGCATTTGTGAAAGTTAAAGGAAAACTAATTAGTGCAGTCCTAAATAATGAATTCATAAAGATGATGGAGGTATCAGTAGTAGGTAAGCAAATCCATGTTTACAGAGCTGTGACCATTGAAACACCTAAGGACTGCGTAAATGATGGCATATTAACTGATCTTGATAAAATAGCTAAGGCTATGCAAAATGCCATGCTTGAAAAGGGCTTTGAATCTAGCAATATCTGCTTTTCTGTAAGCTCTACAAAGATTGCTACAAAAGAAATTGTTATACCCAATTTGCCAAACACTAAGATTGCAAAACTTGTAGAGGCAAATGCATCTGAATATTTTCCAGTTAATATTAGTGATTACATAGTTGAATATTATATAGTAGATAGATTTAATGAGGATGGGGCTAGTAAGTTAAAACTTATGCTTGCAGCCCTTAATTTGGATATGGCAAAAAGCTATTATGAGCTTGCTAAAAAGCTTGGCCTTAATTTATCTTTCATAGATTATACAGGTAACTCTGCCTATCAGTTAGTTAAACACCAGATTAATAGCGATTGTAATTTAGTTGTGGAGATTGAAAATGATGGCACCGTAGTTAACATTTTCAAAAATAATGTCCTAAAATTACAAAGAATAGTTCCTTATGGAAAGTCCCTTTTAGTGGACGCAGTTATGGAAGAATTTGACCTAACCTATGAGGCAGCCCTGCTTAAACTGCAAAATGAAGAACTGCTTCAAAGTGAATTTGATGGGGATGCAATTACAGAATCCCTACGTTATTTAATTGGAAATATTAATAGAATCATGGATTATTACACCTCAAGAAATAAGGGTGATGAAATTGCAAAGGCCTATGTTTTAGGTAATGCTATTACTATTAAGGGCTTTAACGAGCTTTTATCTAATGAGATTAAAAAGGAAGTTACAAATCTTGTGGATTTAAATAATGTAATCTGTGATAAGAAGACAGCTTTTGAAAAAAGAAGACTTAATTCTTATTTGAATAACCTAGGTGCTTTAATTGAACCAGTAAATTTTATTCCAAAAGATATTGAAAAAGAAGTAGTACTAAGGGGTGAATTAAAGCCTTTTAAGTTAATCTTAGGACTATCAATTATTGTGACGGCGGTTTTGATTATATATCCTCTAACAAAGAATTTCTATCTTGTACAAAAGGAGAAAAATCTTAATAAGTCCATAAGTCAAAAGAGTGAAATAAGTGAAATTGTAAATGAATATTATGATGCTAAGGATGCCTATCTTGATGCTAAGGCCTTTAAGAATTTGACAGTTAGTAGCGATGATGAATTAGAAAAGCTAGTTAGCATTTTAGAAAAAAATTTACCAGCAGATGTTGTTATAAAAAATATGACTGTATCTAATGGCTATGTAACTATATCAGCAACAGCAAGTTCAAAGCTATCTATTGCTGCAATGATTACACAACTAACTAATACTTCTGGTATTAGTAATGTGGAATTGCCAAGCATACAGGAAAGTAAAAATAGCTTAGAGACAATAGTACTTTCCTTTAGTGTAAGCTTTAACTTTAGCGACCTTAGTGATGAGTCTTAGATAGAGGGGTGGTATTTATGAACGATTTTTTAAAGAGCCTTTTTAAGAAGTTAAATATTAGCACCGAAGTTTCAACTAGAGATAAAAAATTATTGTTATTGCTTTGTTCTTTTCTACTAATTATTGCCGCCTATTATCTTGTATTTACTAGGGTGGATGCAAAAAATGAAAAGCATGAGGTAGAAATTGTAAAGCTTGAAAAGCAAGTAAAGGACCTAGAAGAGAAGACAAAAAATAAGGATAAGTATTTAGAAGACACCAAGGATTACACAAGCAAAACAGAAGAAATACTATCAAATTATTCCTCAGGCAGCAGTAAAGCTTATATCATAAATTTTCTAAACACAGTAGAGTCAAGCACCGGAGTATGGATTAAATCTGCCGCCTTTGAAACAGCTAATCCAATTTATACCTTTGGTATATTAAATAGCTCAAATCCCGCAAGTACAACTAGTTATGAAACAGATATGGTGGGCTATAGTAACAGCCTATCTATTGCCTATGAGGCAGATTATAATGAATGGAAAAATTTTATTAGCTATGTAAATAGCTATTTTAGTAAGAATACAATAGATAATATATCTTCTTCCTATGATGCTTCCTCTAATATCGTGTCAGGTACCATGACCATTAGTATGTATTATATTACAAGCACTGATAGGGAGTTTAAGGAATCCACTTATGATTTTATAAGAGGAAAAGACAATTTATTTATGGAAAATGTAGACACAACACAGTCAGTTACAGTTAGTGATTAGTAAGGTGGTCCTATGGATAAAAGAAAAGGAAATGAAGGATTTTCTTTAGTAGAGGTTTTAATAAGTATAGCTATATTAGCTATTGTAACTCTGCCAATTTTATCTATTTTTACAAATGCTGCAAAGACTAATTCAAAAGCTCGTCGCACTGAAAATGCCAACACTGCAGCAAATAATATTATTGAAGAGATAAAAAATGTATCAGTTTCTAATCTAGAAATTGAAGATCTAAATTATAGCTACCAAAAGGAGAGCAATCAAAGCTTTGAAGATGAGCAGGGAGTGCTCAAATTTTTGGTGTCTAATAATGATAAAGATAGCTATACAGGAATTGATGGGGAAGACTTTATAATAGAGGCAACGCTTGATCCTAGTTATTATAATGACAACTTTACAAATGGAGCGTCTAATAGCAAGAATAATGTCAATAGCTTCGGCCTTTCTAGCTATGCAAGTCTAGATAAGGAAAAGAATATTATTTACACAGACGATGCCATAAATGAAGAGGCCGCCACCTACTTTTTAGAATCCACAGGAGACCTTTATGACAGATCTTGTATAAAAAAGACATCCGTTATTGATGTTAGTATAACTAAAGATAGAACAAGTTCTGATTTTGTCTCTTATATTCAAAAACTAGATGTGACAATTTCCTATTCCTACATAGACGAGGCTAGACCTGACCTTAATATTGCTGACTATATTAGAGAGTTTAATTATGCAACGAAACTAATTACAGCCTCTAATTTAGATACAAAACTAGAACCAGATTTATCAGAAGATGATTATGACTACATAATTTCTTCTTCTAATGATTACGAGAATAATGCCAACAAGATATACATTTTCTATAGCATCTTTGATGATTATTATGCAGATGAAAATGTATCTATAGTTGATGGACAAAAAAAGCAGTATGCAAAGGATGAAATCACCATAAATTATTCCTATGATACTAGCTTTAATAAAAAGGTAGCCTTTTTAAATTTAGACCTACTTTTTATAGAGCAGGAAAAGCAAGGGGATGAAGGCTATGTAGTGCTTAGTAATGACAAAGTAACTTGTAATTATTATAGTGATGCCAATAAAAGCTTGAGGGAAAATTCAAGTCAAAAGGAAGTATCAAAAGACTTAGTGGTGTCCATTTTTTCCAATGTTGAAAACTGGGCATTATCCATTGAAAATGGCATAAAAAGTCCTGGCAAAAATTACATCTATAGGCTTATTGTAAAGGTCTATTATAGAAGTAGAGAAGAAGAGAATTTACTTACAACTATTGTTAGCACAAAGATAGAATAGAGGAAATCCTATGAAGATTTTTAATAGAAAAAAATCAAAAATAAATTTAAAAATGAATAAAGCAGGTTCGACTCTTATTATTGTGCTAATTATGTGCTCTTTTATTCTTATTTTAGCAAGCTCAGTAACCTCTGTAGTTATGCTAAATCTTCGCATGAAAAAGACTAAGCTTAATTCTAAATCTAGTTTCTACAGCTCAGAAGAGGCTGTAGATGAGATTTATTTAAGCCTTTCAAAGACTGCCATGGAAAGCTTTAATATGGCCTATATTGATGAATTAAGGCGCTATTCAGATAATCTAAATCAAGCAAGAACCGATGCAAGCTTTACTAATGCAAGTGCTAATTCCCTTTTTAGAAAAAACTATACAATAAGACTCCTAGAAAAGCTTGGCATAATCACTGAAGCTAACAGGGATAGTTATCTATCTGACATATACCTTTCAGGTAATAGCTTTGATACCCTTTTTGGAGAATTTGATGTAGATAAAAAGGAAAATTTAATTGAGACACTAAAGTCTTATCTTGAGACTAATACAGAAGGAAAGCTTGATGTTAAGGACATTTTAAGCCTTAGTCTTACTAAGGAAAATGAAACGCTAACAGATTTTTCAGGCCTTAATGTAAGTCTTGATAATTACACTTTGAAAATAAAAGACATAACTATTAGCTATATGACAAGTGCTGGTTATTATTCAGATATAACTATTGATTTTGATATTAGCTTTCCATCAGAGCTTCTTGACCTTGTGGATACTAATTTAATTGCCACAACTAATTTTTCAAAATACGCTCTTATTGGAAACACAGGCATTATAAACACTGGTAGCACTAATCTCTATGCAAGTGCTTATGGTGGCGGCGAAACTGGAATTACAGTAGATAATAATGCTAGCCTAAATTTTAGAGGCGGGGAGAATTCTAATTTAATTTCCGGGTCTGACATAAATATTAAGGGAGGCAGTTTTAACCTGCTTTCTGGAAGGCTCTGGGGGGAAAACATTTTCACAAAAAATAACCCTTCAAGCCTTACAATTGCAAGCAATGCCAGCGCCTATCTAAAGGATGATTTGCAGCTAGAAGCAGATAAATCTACTGCCACAATTAATGGAAACCTCTATGGCTATGGCTATGTGACGGCTAACGGGGCTAGTCACCTTTACTCAAGCTCCATGATAATTAACAGTAATGAGAGCAATATTTATATTAATGCCAATGCAAATGTATTGCTATCCGGCAATGCCTATATTGGCTATAACGGCTTAGAAAGCCCCTATGCTACTGGCTTTTCCTATGCAGGCTATGGCAATCAGGAAAGCTATCTAGTGCCTTCTAGATACATTTCCGCTAAAGTAAATCCGGTGCCACTAATTACTGCCACAGACTACAACACTGCAGGAAACACAGGTGTCATAAACTATAAGGGTAAGGAAACTACAATTACTATTGATGAGTCATTTTTTGCCTACGCCTTTCTTAATAGTGATAAGCCCTACGAACTTAAGTTAATTTCAAACGGAGATTCTACTGGCAGCGCCTATTATTATCTTAATTTTAAAAATGCAGCACTAAAGGCAGTTTATGCAAAACTAATTGAGTCTGATGAGGCCTTTGATGCCTTTAAGGAAAATAGTAGTTATTATCAGGGCTTAAGCAATAGCAAAAAGGAAGAGTATGAGGAGATTAGAGATGCCCTACATGATAGTCTAAGGGTTAATGCTTCCTCTACAGCTAGCAATATTTATCTTAGCGATTATGCTAATATGACTGCCCTTTCAGATAGCATTTATGATAGTTATCTAAGGGCGGTTAATACAGGCTCTGCAACTATAGATTTTAACTATGATGCTTACCTTGCTAAATATAATAATTACTCCATAAGATATAACATTTTACATAAGATCTTGCTTCCAATAGAGGATGTGGATACTAGACTGCTTACAAGTGCAGATATTGGCAGCGAAGAGGTTATGGATGTTGCGGCCTATAGCGACAACGTTTTCAATAATTTTATATCTAGTGAGGGCTTTAGAAAATATATTCAAAACCGAGCAGTAGCGGCGCACAACTACGGTGTTATATCAGAGGATGACTATATGCTTGTTGCCATTGATAATGAGGGCGCTAGTAAAAATGCTGTAATTGTGGATTCTAGTCTAGCTAATTCAAGCTACAGCCAGGGTAAATTAAAAATGTCAAAGGGCATAATAATTGCCTCAGGAGATGTAACTGTAAGATCTGATTTTACTGGGCTTATTATGGCTAAGGGCACAATTAGACTTGAGGGAAATGTAAATATTTACCCTCTAACTGAAAGCCAGATTATGAATATGATTGAAGCAGATGATGGTGTTACAAATGGGGCTGGAAGCGGTCTTTATCCTTTTAAGTCGATTTTCCTTTATGGCTATGAAGCAGAGGATGAGGACAGCCTAAATAGCACAGACCTTGAATATACGGATTTAGTTGAGATAAAGAATTGGAGAAATTAATGAAAAAAATGGACATGAAAGGCTTTAGTTTAATTGAATTACTAATAACGCTTGCCATAATGCTTGTGGTAATATCAGGCAGCGCTATCCTTATGTCCACTTTAGTCAATGCCAATGAGCAAAGGGCAGTAAATTCCCTAAAATCAGAGGTGGAGATGCTTAGAAGCAACACCCTTTCAATTGATAATTCCTACTATATAGAAATTACTAATAAAGAGGGAATAATCTATATAAATAGCTATAAAAATGGTGATTTAATGGATTCTACTAAGCTTGGCTCTAGGATATCTCTTTCTATAAGCTTTACAGAAGGGGATACAAGCACAGGCCTTGCCCTATCAAAGGGCACTAGTCTCTTTATTGAATTTGACAAATCAAAAGGTTCTGTTAAAAGCCTAAATTATGGAGGAAGTGCAGTTAGTTCAACTGAGGATGTCAATGGAACTAGCGTTTATTACATAACTTTTACAGGGGGAACTAATCTAATAGAGAATAGCTTTATAAACTTTAATATAAAGGGCAGAAAAACAAAGTCTTTGCTACTTTATTTAAAGACAGGAATCTTTAAGGAATAGGGGGAACTATGAAGGAAAACGAAAAGTCAAAAATCACACAAAATAATAAAGGCTTTAGTTTTGTAGAACTTATTATAGCCCTTGCAATTTCAAGTGTTGTTCTTTTTGCCCTAGGTGTTTTTGTAAGCCAAAGCGTAAGGTCTTATAGAAGGTCAACAGTTAATGCAAAGCTTGAGACTAACATAGATAATGCCATGGCCTTTGGGGAGAGTTGCGTACTAAACGCTAGCTCTATAAGGCTTTTTAAAGTTGGAGATTTAGTTTATCTACTAAGCTATGATAGTGACAACAATCAAGTAGGCCTTAAGTATGAAAATGAGACTCTGTATTACATTTTCAATCAAGAGGAAAGTTTTATAGCAGGAAACATTACTGACTTTAGTGTAAAGCTAAATAAGGACATGATAAGCCTAACAAGAAAAGATTCTAATAGCTTTAATCTAGATTATGTCTCAGATTATCCAATGCTTGATATAACTATTAGCTCAAAGCTATCGGGCCAGGAAAGGACCATAAATAAGAGCTTTAGCACTAGAAATAGCTGTAAGGATAAGTTTTATTTAGGGAAGGGAAATAGTGAGTCTAGTATAGATTTTGTAAAGCTTAGTACTAGTGAAAATCAAGTAATTCCTACTAGCTTAGTTGATAGTTTTATAAATCAGTAAATAGGAGTGCCTATGAATAAGGAATTTAAAAAGGATTTGTATAAAATAGCCCTTTTATTAGTTGTTATTTTTTGCATTTCGCTTCTAGCAATCTTAAAGGGAAATAAATCAAGTACGGTGGCAGCAGATACTGTTAGCTACCCTATTAGAGTGCTTGAAATTGAGCCAAGTGGCGCAAGCAAGTATAACAATTATTCATCGGCTAAGCAGATCCTTAAATGGTTTGGATTTAAGGTAAAAAATATAAAGTCTAGTAATTACAAAAATTATGTAACCATAGATAGCATTGCCTCAAACGGTTTTATTGGCATGAACTCTGATATTGTAAATGACTATGATTTAGTAATTATAGGAGATTATAATCCTAAAGGTTATCTTGCAAGCGGCGCCCTTCAGGGTAATGGAAACTACTCGCCAGCAGGTAAATTTTTAAAGATGAATTTATCCATAGAATCCACAGAAGAGACGGTTTATGCTGCCTTTAGTGGCAATGACTTTACCCTTAAAAGCCTTAATAAATTGATGAATTTTATAGACAATGGTAAGCCTCTAGTTTTAGCTAATTCCATTTATAATGCCATTAATGAAAAGACCTCAACTAATAGTTGTAATTACAGCGTAAATGTCTATAAATTAGCCCCTTATTATTTAGAAAAAAATGGACATAATACCTCTAATATATTTGATGAAACAAAAGATATTTCTCTTAACTATATTAGTCATCCAGAAATAAGTCTAGATGATGATTTTAAGGCAGATTATGACAGTAATAAGATAATTAATTCAAAAAAAGTTTTAGTTTCTTCCCTTTCTAGTTTTGAAATTTATGGACAAATTGGAACTACTAGTGAGAGCTATGACCTTGATATTTATATTGATAAAAACGGCGATGGTATATTTTCAGAAATAGCAGGTGAGGAGTATGAGCTTTACTATTCTTCAACTCGTTCAACAGATAGTAAAATCACCACGGATAATAAGGGTAACTTTAGAGTAAGTCTTGCCCTTCCAACAGAGCTTAGAGGCTATGTGGGAATTAAGCTGGTGGCTACAAATAAGACCGGAGGCTCTTGTCAGGATACAGGCTGTATTATTGTTTCAGAAGAGGATGTAAGCGAAGTTAAGGTATTACAAATTGTTCCTCTTGATGATGTAACCACAGGAAATTTCTTACTTGAAGATGAAGCTTTTATGGAAAGATTTGATGCCATTTCAGATTTGGTTGGAATTGATTTATCCATTGATAGTGTCTCAGTTAATGACTTTGTTAGCTGGTATGACGGGGTTGATTACGAAATGAATGGGCTGGATATCTATGATGAGTCCAAGAATAAATTGTATAAATACGACATGCTAGTCATAGGCTTTTATGATAACTTTAACCGTGAGGATATTGAAAGTGAAAGTGCTCTAAATAATATTGAGGACTTTATAAATTCCGGCCGTGCAGTGTTATTTAGCCACGATAATTTTATTTACTCCGCCTATTCAGATGTTAATTATGAAAATGTAAGAGTTCTAGATATGTCGTCTGCTAAGAAATCTAATATTGATACCTCCTTTTATTTAACCTCAAGGTTTAGAAATATGGCAGGTATGGATAGATACGGGGTTTCTGATAAGTCGGTTACAAGTGTAGCAGGGGCTAATAAAGCCACGGTTTTTGATGATAATTATCAGGGCTATACTAATTTAAATCTTATGAGAAGAGGCACAGATAATGGGAATCCTTTTAAGATATATACTAATATTTCCGATGAGATAAATAAAAGTGTTCTAACCACTACTAATGTAAGGCAGCTAAATAAGGGTCAGGTTACAGAATACCCTTATGGAATTGATGAGAGTATTACAGTTTCAAAGACCCACTCACAGTGGTTTGTGGTGGATTTAGAGGCAACAAATTTAAAGCTAATTGATTCTTCAAAGGATGTAGTGGTTTGGTATGCTCTCTACTCTTCAGATACGGGCTCTTATTACCACCTATCAGGAGTTGACGCCCTTAATAACTACTACATTTACTCCAAAGGAAATATTACTTATTCCGGCTGTGGTCACTCAGAGGTTACAAAGGATGCAGAACTTAAGCTTTTTGTTAATACTGTAGTTAAGGCCATAAAGTCTGGTAATTCTACACCTAAGATTTCAAGCACTACAGGAATTAAGACGGGCTCTAATTCCTACGAGCAGGCAATTAGATCAAATGATCTTTCTTACTTATCAGACCTTACTACAACCACTAACTATTTAAGATTTACAGTAACAGATATTGATATGGGTATTTCAAATGGTGCCTATTCCTATGGAAGAGCCTTCTGGGATGTGGACGGAGATGGAAGCTTTACAGAAGGAGTGGATGTGATATTAGAAGAATACGAGGGAGACAATTGCCTCAGAAATAAAGTGGAAAATGTACTGGATTTACGAGATTATCTAAATCTAACAAATAATGAAGGAATAACCCTTTATGATAGTTTAACTAGGGGAGATTTAGTAATTACAATCTATGCAGAGGATGTTAATAAAACTAGGGGAACTACTAGCTTTAGTCTTGCAAGAAGGGATTTATTTGACTTAGATTAGAATTTATGATAGTCTAGGAAAGTCTTTTAGCTAGAATCTAGCAAAATTCCAATTAACAAATAAGAAAACAAAACTAAAGCAAAAAGTAATTAACAAAAGAATCAAAAGAAAGGACATTAGATGTATAGTTGTATTAAATCGGCCTCTGTTTACGGACTTGAAGCTATTTTAGTGGAAGTGGAAACAGATGTCTCAGATGGTCTACCAGATTTTAACATGAGTGGTTTACTAAGTAGTGAAGTAAAGGAAGCTAAGGAAAGAATCAAGGTAGCAATTAAAAATTCAAATTTTAAACTTCTACCCCAAAGAGTAGTAGTAAACATATCTCCTGCAGATATTAGAAAGGATGGAACGGGCTTTGACCTGCCTATTGCCCTTGGCTTACTTGCGGCAAATAATCTAATAACTAATGAATCTTTAGGAGAGTATTTCTGCATTGGAGAGCTTGGCCTTGATGGTAGTATAAAAGGGGTTAAGGGAATTTTGCCCTGCGTATTAATGGCTCAAAAAGCTGGTATTAAAAATGTAATTATTCCAAAAGCTAACAAAGAAGAGGCCTTAATTGTAGAAGATATAAATGTAATTACCGTATCTAATCTAAAGGAATGTGTAAATATAATTAATGGTAAATTAGAGCCTTCAAGTCTTAATTTTGATAGTCTAGACACATTTTCAAAATCCCAAATTATAGAAGAAAAGGATATAAAGACCCCGGACTTTAGTGATGTCAGGGGGCAAAATAGCGCTAAAAGAGCCACAATGATTGCAGTAGCCGGGATGCACAACATCATGTATATGGGGCCTCCAGGCAGTGGAAAAACCATGCTTGCAAGTAGAATTCCCTATATTATGCCGGATATGACAAAAGAGGAAAGGCTTGAGGTCACTAAGATTGAAAGTGTGGCAGGAATACTAAAGGAGGGCAGTGGCCTTGTAAAAAAACGACCTTTTAGAAATCCTTATCATAACATCACCTTGAATGCCTTAATGGGAGGTGGCGCTTTTGCTAAACCTGGGGAAATCACCTTAGCAAGTAAGGGGGTTTTATTTCTTGATGAAATCACAGAGTTTAATTCAAATGTTATTGAAAGTCTTAGAAGTCCTATTGAGGATAGAAAGGTTAAGGTTACAAGACTTAATTATTCTTATGACTACCCTGCAGATTTTATGCTAGTGGCGGCCATGAATCCTTGTAAATGCGGCTATTACCCTGATAGAACTCGATGTAAATGTAGAGAAGTAGACATAAGAAGATATATTGGAAAGATCAGTAATCCAATTTGGGACCGCTTCGACATTTGCATAAAAACTAATGAAATTAAGTTTAAAGATATAGCCTATGAGACAGAGACGGATGAAAATGTGCTCTCAAATAAAAAGATGAAAGAAATGATTTTAAGGGCTAGAAAGGCACAGCTAGAAAGATTTAAAGACACTAATATCAATTTTAACTCCCAGATGAATTCAGAAATGGTAAAGAAATACTGCCAGTTAAAGGATAGGGAAAAGGAGCTTATGGAGCGTTTTTATGAAAAGAAACATTTAACAGCTAGAGCTTATACAAGGATCCTTAAGACGGCTAGAACTATTGCGGATTTAGAAGGGGAGAAGGACATTAACTGGAGTCATATTTCAGAGAGCTTTTCCTATAGAAGGGTTAATGAATAAAAACAAAAGAAGAATAAGGAGAATTTTATGGAAAATTTAAGCGAGATTACAAAGGGATTTTACTGGTATTGGATTAATAGCATCCCAAGGGTGGGCCTTGTAAAAATCCACAAATTACTAGAATATTTTGGAAATCCTAAGAGGGTATTTTTTGCAAAGAAGTCGGACTATTTAAATATAGAAAAGATTAGTGAAAATGATGCTAAGGCCATTGAAGAATCAAAGGAGGTTGGCTACATTTTAAAGGACTATATTAAGCTTAGAAAGTCAGATATGAAATTTAGCTATCCAGGAAAGGAAGACTATCCAAAGCAGTTACTTGATATAGATAATTATCCTGTGAATCTATATTATTATGGAAGACTTCCGGATTTTAATAAGCCAATTGTTTCTATTGTAGGGGCTAGGGGCTGTACTGATTATGGAAGAAGAATTGCCTATGAGTTTGCAAAAAGCTTCGCAGCTAATGGTATTCAAGTAATTAGTGGCATGGCCCTAGGAATTGATTATTATGGACAAAAGGGGGCTATTAGTGCTGGCGGTTATTCTTTAGGAGTTCTTGGAACTGGGGCAGATGTATGTTATCCAAGAAATAATTTAGAGCTATATCTTCATTTAAAAGCGCACGGAGGAATATTGTCAGAATATAAGCCAAATACTCCTGCAATTCCCGGACATTTTCCAGAGAGAAATCGTATTATTAGCGCACTTAGTGATGCAGTAATTGTAGTTGAGGCAAGGAATAAAAGTGGTAGTAAAATTACGGTGGATTGGGCTCTAGAACAGGGAAAGGACGTCTATGTAGTACCAGGGAGAATCTCTGATCCTTTATCAGTTGGATGTTTAGAATTATTGAAGGAAGGTGCTAATCCTATACTTAGACCAGAAGATATTTATCAATGCGATTTAATTTCTACTAAAAGCAATAAAAATCAAGCTTTATCTAGTGAAATTTCCCCACAAAATGAACAATTTAGACACAATTTAAATAAATTGCCTATTGCCAGTCCAAAAAATATGGTGTATAGTGAACTCGATTTGTATCCTTGTGCGTTAGATGATTTAGTAACTAAAACAAGGTTACCTTTAAGTATCGTGGTGGAAAATTTATTAGAATTAGAGCTAGAGGGTTTAGTGGAGGAGACAACGAAGAATTGCTATGTAAGGGTACAAATCTAACATAGTAACGGAGGAATATGAAGTGGCTAAGTATTTAGTAATAGTAGAGTCGCCAGCTAAGGTAAAAACAATTGGAAAGTTCTTGGGTTCAAATTACAAGGTAATGGCCTCTCAAGGACATGTACGTGACCTTCCAAAGTCACAGATGGGTATTGATCCAGAAAACGATTATGAACCTAAATATATAACAATTAGAGGTAAGGGTGAATTACTTGCTGCCCTAAGAAAGGAAGCAAAGAAGGCAACTAAAGTATATCTTGCAACCGATCCCGATCGTGAAGGAGAGGCTATTTCTTGGCATTTAGCAGCAGCTCTTAAATTAGAAGATAAGGATATCTATAGAATTACCTTTAATGAAATTACAAAGGGTGCAGTTAAGGAATCTTTAAAGAATGCTAGAAAGATTGATATGAATCTTGTTGATGCACAGCAAGCAAGACGTGCCCTTGATAGAATTGTGGGTTATGGAATCAGTCCTCTTTTATGGGCAAAGATTAAGAGAGGTTTATCAGCTGGTAGAGTTCAGTCTGTTGCACTTAGAATCATTTGCGATAGAGAGAAGTTAATAGATGAATTTATTCCAGAAGAGTATTGGACAATTGAGGCTAATTTAAATATTGAAGGTGAGAAGAAGCCTATTGTTGCCCAGTTTACAGGAACATCTAAGGGTAAGCTTGAAATCAAATCAAAGAATGAAGCAGATGAGATTTTAGCTAAACTTAAAAAAGAGAAATTTAGTGTTGATCAGATAAAGAAGGGTGAGAGAAATAAAAAAGCTCCACTTCCATTTACAACAAGTACAATGCAGCAGGAAGCAGCTAAGGCCCTTAACTTTGCAACTCAAAAGACCATGCGAATTGCACAGCAATTATATGAAGGTATTGAAATTGAGGGAAGAGGTAGCGTAGGTTTAATTACTTATTTACGTACTGATTCTACAAGAGTTGCAGATGAGGCAGTAGCTACAACAGCAAGCTTTATTAATGATAATTATGGTAAAGACTATGTAGCTGGTAATCATACTGAGGCAAAGAAGGATGAGAAGAGAATTCAGGATGCCCATGAGGCAATTCGTCCTACAGATTTAACTCTTTCACCAGTTGTTGTAAAGGATTCTCTATCTAGAGATCAGTTTAGATTATATCAATTAATATGGAAGAGATTTATTGCAAGTCAGATGACTCCTGCAGTTTATGAAACAACTTCTGTTAAGATTAAGGCAGGAGATTATAGATTCTCAGTATCTGCATCTAAGGTTAAGTTTGAAGGTTTCATGGCAGTTTATAAGGAAGCTGATGATGAAGAGAAGTCTAATACTTTAGCTAAGAGCTTAGATGAGAATTCAAAGCTTAGCTTAGAAAATGTTGAGGGAATTCAGCATTTTACACAGCCACCTGCACACTACACAGAAGCTAGCTTAGTAAAGAGTCTTGAAGAGCTTGGTATTGGTAGACCATCTACTTATGCACCAACTATTTCAACAATTATTGCTAGACATTATGTGGCAAAGGAACAGAAAAACCTTTATGTAACAGAGCTTGGTATTGCAGTTAATAACGCAATGACAACAGCCTTCCCAGTTATTGTAGATACACAATTTACAGCTAACATGGAATCATTACTTGATGGAGTTGAAGATGGATATGTGGATTGGAAGGATATTATTAGAAACTTCTATCCAGATTTAAAGGAAGCAATTGATACAGCCTCTAAGGAATTGGAAAATGTAACAATTGAAGACGAGGTTACAGATGTTATCTGTGAAAACTGCGGTAGAAACATGGTTGTTAAATATGGCCCACACGGTAAGTTCCTTGCTTGCCCTGGTTTCCCGGAGTGTAGAAATACAAAGCCTTATCTAGAAAAGATTGGTGTTCCTTGTCCTAAGTGTGGTAAGGATGTTGTTCTTAAAAAGACTAAGAAGGGTAGAATCTTCTTTGGTTGTGAAGGCTATCCAGAATGTGACTTTGTTTCATGGCAGAAGCCATCAGTTAAGCCATGTCCTGAATGTGGCGGCTATATGGTTGAAAAGGGTTCAAAGCTTGCTTGTGCTAACCCAGAATGTGGCCATGTAGAAGTGCTTAAAAAGAACGAAAACTAGTATTACAGGGGTGAATTTATGAGTATACAATTATTGGACAAAACTCGTAAAATTAATAAGTTGTTACACAATAATCACACCTTAAGAGTAAATTTTACAGATATTTGTCTTTGCCTTTCAGAGATTTTATTATCTAATATTATTGTTACTAGTAAAAAGGGCAAAGTCCTTGGAATGGCTAATTTAGAGGAAGGTCCCTTTATAAAGGATTTAGTAATATCTAAGGGAGGTTTTATTGACCCAGAGCTTAATGAGAGATTTTTAAGTGTCCTTAGTACTAATGAAAATGTTAATCTTGCCATCTTAGGTTTTGATAGTAAGGATGTAAAGAATATTACAGCCCTTATTACACCTATTGAAATTGCTGGCGAGAGACTTGGTACACTTTTTATGTACCGAAAGAATAATAATTATGATATTGACGATATTATTCTTAGTGAATATGGAACTACAGTAGTAGGCCTTGGTCTTATGCAGTCTGTTAATGAAGAGTCTGCAATAGATGCAAGAAAGCGCCAGATTGTAAAGTCTGCAATCTCAACCCTTTCTTCTTCAGAGCTACAGGCTATGAAGTATGTTTTAAATGAACTTGATGGAACTGAAGGAATATTAGTTGCCTCAAGAATAGCTGATAAGGTAGGCATTACTCGTTCTGTTATTGTAAATGCCCTAAGAAAATTTGAGTCGGCTAATGTAATAGAAACTAGATCTTCAGGTATGAAGGGAACTTATATTAAGGTATTAAATGACTTAATATTTGACGAGGTTGAGGCTAAGGATGGCAGTCTTTCTCTTTAGCTTATTAGGCTAAAAATCATAGAAAGATGAAAAATCCTACTAAAATTACTAAATATATAAATAATCTTGCTTTTTTACTATAAAGATAGTACAATATTACTATCCAAGGAGGATAAAGCGACGAATGGATGGATCCACATTAGTGGGTCCATTTTTTGTTTTATCTTGAAATACGTGATTTAAAGATCTTGCAAGACTTTGGTAAGACAAAATTTACTTGTAATTTTATTAATTTATTTTATAATTAAATTAGTATTATTCGTGAATTAAATATACTCATAGTAAATAAAAAGCTTTTTCTTTTGAAAGGAGAATCTATGGCGACAGGAGCATTTGGTTATGTAAACCTATTAACAACTGCTGCTAATGCAAGTTGGGCGAGGGAAGAAGTACTAAGTAATAATATTGCTAATGTTGATACTCCAAACTATAAAAGGCAAGACATAGAATTTACTACATTTTTAGAAAATGCCCTTCAAAGAGCAGGTAGCGATGCCACCTCTCTTAGTCAGAGAGTAAACAATGTTAATTACAATGATATTGCAATTAGAACTTATACAGATAATTCTACACTTTCATATAGAACAGATGGAAACAATGTGGATTTGTCCACTGAAAATGTAGAACTAGCCTCAGAACAGTTAAACTATTCGGCATTGATTGACAGCATTAAAAATGAGTTTAATAGGTTTGGTTATGTGATTAAGTAGTAGGAATAGTCTAGCTAAAGGAGGATTATATGGCACTTTTTACATCCTTTAACATTAGCGCTTCTGGAATGACAGCACAGCAGCTAAGAACTGATGTTATTGCAGAAAATATTGCTAATGCGGATACAACTAGAACTTCTGATGGAAAAGCATACGTAAAGAAAAACGTTGTATTTACAGAAAAGACTTTAACAGGTACAGCACTTGGAAAGAAAGCAAGTGTTTATCAGAGCTATTCTACATTTGCAGATGCACTTCGTATGGCAAATGGAGGAATTGTAGGAAATGGTGTTAAGGTAACAAGCGTTTATGAAGATACAAATACAGATATGAATATTGTTTATGATCCATCTCACCCAGATGCAGATGAGAACGGCTATGTAACATATCCTAATGTAAATGTAGTACAGGAAATGACAGACTTAATTGATGCTTCAAGATCTTATGAGGCAAATATTTCAGCCTTTAATGCAGCAAAGGCTATGGCTCAAAAAGGCTTAACCATTGGAGAATAGGAAATAGAAATTTATTAGTAAAAGAAATCATAAAGAGAAATTATAAAGAGAGATTATAAAGAGAAATTATAAAGAGAAATTAGTAAGGTTTATAAAGAGAAGTAAGATACTTAAATTTGGAGGTGGCTTATGGATGTTACACAGGCTGTAAATAATTTAAATTCAGACTATGTCTATAAGGTAACAAATGCCATGAATCAAGGGGCACTAGAAAAAACTAGTGAAACTAATTCAGGGGATGCTTTTAGCGCAGTCTATTCTTCTGTTACAAGCTTACTTGAAAGTACTAACGACTATATTAAACAAGCTCAGCAGGCAGAAGTTGACTTTGCCCTTGGAAACTTAACGAACACACATGAATTAGGGGTATATCAGCAACAGGCAAATATTGCATTGCAATACACTGTTGCCATAAGAGATAAGGCGCTAGAAGCCTACAACGCAATAATGAATATGCAGATTTAACAAAACCATTTTTGAAGGATTTGGGGTGTGAGAATTATGTTAGAGAGAATTAGGGAAATACCGGCTAAGCTTCTAGACATTTGGAGAAGTTTTTCGAAAGCTCAAAAAATAATTATTGTCAGTGGTATTACTGTCTTTATTGTAGCAGTAATAGTACTGGCCTTTGTGCTGTCTAGACCTAAATACGAAGTCTTAAAGACTTGTAGTGATTATGAGACTTTAGGAGAGGTACAGACATTACTTGATGAAAACCAAATCAAATACAAAATTGATAATCTTATAGTTTATGTCGAAGATAAGGATTTAACTAAGGCTAAGGTTGCAATTGCCTCTGGTAATTTAAAGGCTGATGGTTATACCTTTGAAGAGGCAATGTCTAATGATCTAACAACAACAGACTCCGATAGAATTAAGAAATATGCCAACTATTTGCGAAGTAAATTATCCGCTGACCTTGAAGGCTATAATGGCATTAAGTCCGCTGAGGTAAATGTAACAATACCAGAAGATACCTCAAGCTTTTATGCAAACTCAGCTGAAACTACTGTAGCTGCAAAGCTTACAACTACAGGAAGCTTTGATGAGTCACAGGCAGAGGCGATTGCCCTTTTCCTTGCAGCCTCAGTTGGTAATTCCTCAACAGATAACATTACCATTACAGATGATAATGGAAATGTATTGTTTAGCGGTATTAATTCTGACTCCACATCCACAGTTACATTAAATAAAAAGCTTAAATACAAATCAACAATAGAAAATACAGTAGTTTTATCTCTTCAAAAGGCCATTACAAGTAGTGGTTTATATGATGAGGTAAATGTTGCTATTAATCTAGATTTAGACTGGGATACTATCAATGAAATCTCAACTACTTATACAGCACAAGAAGGTAGAGAAGAAGGTCTTTATTCAGAAAGTTATGAGCTTGAATCTACTGGAAATACAGGGGCTAGTGGAACTCCAGGAACTACAAGTAATGATGAGACAACTTATGATGTTACAGATGGCACAAATTCTACTTCTACTTATATAGTAAAGCAGTATTCATATTTGCCAAATGAAATCCGAAAGACTACTACTAGTTCTCCTGGAGATATTGTTTATGATTCATCTACAATTGCAGTAACCCTCATACAAAAGGTTGTTTATAAGGAAGAGGAGGTGCAGGATGCTGGACTCTTGTCTGGTACAACTTGGGACCAATATAAGATAGATAATGCTGAATCTGTAAAGTTAGAGGTAGATGATGACTGGATTCAGATTATTGCTAAGGGTACTGGTATTACAAACACTGATAACATTTCAGTAGTTGCCTACCAGGTACCATATTTTGAAGATAAGCCAGCAACTAATATTTTAAAGACAGCTAGCTTCTGGATTCAGATTGTGCTTGCTGTGGCTATCTTAGCAATTCTTATCTTAGTAGTTCTTAGAAGTACAAGACCTCTTACAGTTGAGGAGACAGAGCCTGAGTTATCTGTGGAAGATATGTTAGCTACTACTAAGGAAGCAACTGCTACACAAACAGTTGATGATATTGATGTACAAGAAAAATCAGAAACTCGAATTGCTATTGAGAAATTCGTTGATGAAAATCCAGAGGCCGTGGCGCTATTGCTGCGTAACTGGTTAAATGAAGACTGGAATTAGTAAGGGAGGAAGAGTATATGCCAAAAGGATCTAATGGTGAAAATGAGATGGATGGCGTTGAAAAAGCCGCCACACTATTAATTGCACTTGGACCAGAAAAATCAGCAAAGATTTTTAAACATTTAAAGGAAGAGGAAATAGAACAGTTAACCCTTGAAATTGCCAATACTAGTAGTGTTTCACCCCAGACAAAGGAAGCAGTTCTTTCTGAATTCTATGAAGTATGTTTAGCTCAGCAGTATATTGCTGAAGGTGGTATTTCTTATGCTAAGGAGCTTCTTGAGAAAGCCCTTGGTGAAGATAAGGCTAAGGATGTTATTGGTAAGTTAACTGCCAGTCTTCAGGTTCGTCCCTTCGAATTTATTAGAAAGACTGATTCATCACAGTTACTTAACTTCATTCAGGATGAGCATCCACAGACTATTGCCCTTATTTTATCCTACCTACCAGCAAGCCAAGCTTCAATGGTTGTAGGTTCTCTAGCACCAGAAAAGCAGGCAGATGTTGCAAAACGTATTGCCTTAATGGATAGAACAAGTCCTGATGTAATTAAGCAGGTTGAAAAGGTATTAGAGCGTAAGCTATCAAGCCTTGTAAATCAGGATTACACAATCGTTGGTGGTGTAGATGCCATTGTTGAAATTTTAAATACTGTTGATAGAGGAACAGAAAAGCATATCATGGAAACTTTAGAAGTAGAAGAGCCAGAGCTTGCTGATGAAATCAGAAAGAAGATGTTCGTATTCGAAGATATTCTTTCACTTGATGATAGATCTATTCAGAGAGTTCTTCGTGATGTTGAAAATTCCGACCTTTCTCTTGCTCTCAAGGGTGCCACAGAGGAAGTTCAAAATGTTGTGCTTAACAACCTTTCAAGCCGTCTTGCTTCTATGATCAAGGAAGATATGGAATTCATGGGTCCTGTTCGTATGAAGGATGTTGAAGAGGCTCAGCAGAAGATTGTTAATATTATTAGAAAGCTCGAAGATTCAGCAGAAATTGTTATTGCTAGAGGTGGAGGTGACGAAATCATTGTCTAATCTTCTTAAACGTGGAAGTATTATTAATAAGGACGAAAGAGTCATTGATTACAATGAAATAATACAAAAAAAGATCGAGGCTCTTAGTGAAAGCTACGCAAGAAGAGATGAGGATGGTTTTGTTAATGGCCTCGATGCAGATTACATAGACTATGATGACTATGAAAATGATGAGGACATAGATTCCTTACTTGAAGATGGTGAAGGGCATGAGGAAGATTATTCAGAGCTTACAGCTGATGTAGATGAGGAATTACAAAGGCTTTATAATCTTGAGAATATGGGCTTTGATGATGATATATCACCAGAGGAGCGAGACGCCATTTTACAAACAAGAGAAAGAAGAAAGCAGGCTCTTTTAGAAAAAAAAGAGGAGCTAATTGAGGAGGCAAGAAAGCTAAGAGGCAAATCTAAGCCAAAGGAAAGACAGGCAAGATCTGCATCTAGGCCTACTTCTAATATTACTACAGAGAGTCTAGCCCAAATTAATAAACAGTCTGAGGAAATACTTGCTGCTGCCAATGAAGAGGCAGAAAGAATTTTAGAGGAAGCAAGACAAATGGCTGAGGGCATTGTTAATAAGGCCAATGAAGAAACAGAGGCTATTAAAAATGATGCAGCCCAGTCAGGTTACAACGATGGTTGTATTAAAGCGGAAGCTAAAATTGAAGAAATGCGACAAGAACTTGATAATGAATATAATCAAAGAAAAGAAGAGCTTGAAAGAGAGTACGAAGAAAAGAAGGCCAATATTGAGCCGGAGCTTGTGGACATTTTAACAGATGTATTTAAAAAGGTGACCTTAACTGTGGCAGAGGATAATCAAGAGATTATTATGCATTTAATTAATGGGGTTATGAGAAATGCAGATAGCAGTCATAACTTTATTATTAAGGTTTCACCAGATGACTATAAATTCCTGATTAATAATCAGGGAAAGCTTTATGTGGCCATGTCAAAAGAAGTTAATATTGACATATTAGAGGATCCAACCATGAAGCGAAACGAGTGTATCATTGAAACAGATACAGGAGTGTTTAATTGCGGCCTTGATATTGAGCTAGATAATCTAATTAAGGATTTAAAGCTACTTAGCTGCATTTAGTTATTTAGATATTTACATTAGTAGATACATTTTCATTAGTAAATAAGAATAAGAGGGGGAGTGGCATTGGTGTCATTAGTAGACAGAAATAAATACTATGCTCTAACAGATAAGTCTTTTTATGACAAGCTTGGTAAGGTTACCAAAATCGTAGGACTTACAATTGAATCTATTGGCCCAGATGCTAAGTTAAATGATCTATGTCGCATTGTCTCTGCGGATAAATCTGTGGTTTTATATGCAGAGGTAGTAGGCTTTAGAGATTCTAGGGTTTTACTTATGCCCTTTGATGTAGTAGATGGCATAGGTCCTGGTTCCGTTGTGGAAAATACAGAACATCCCCTTTCTGTTAAGGTAGGAGATGAAATTTTAGGTCACACCCTAGATGGTCTTGGAAATCCCACAGATGGCTTTAAGCTTGAAACTAGCAAAGAGTATTCTGTTGAAGCCGCACCACCAGATCCTATGGATAGGGTAATTATTAATGAAGTGCTTCCTCTTGGAGTTAAGGCAGTAGATGGACTTCTAACTGTTGGTAAGGGGCAAAGAATCGGCATATTTGCAGGTTCAGGTGTTGGAAAATCCACCCTTCTTGGTATGTTTGCAAGAAATACTAAGGCGGATATTAATGTAATTGCCTTAATTGGCGAGCGAGGAAGAGAAGTAAGAGAGTTTATTGAAAGGGATTTAGGTCCTGAGGGTATGAAGCGAAGCGTGCTTGTAGTTGCTACTTCAGATAAGCCTGCCCTTATTAGAAATAAGGCAGCAAAAACTGCCACAGCCATAGCAGAATATTTTAGAGACCAGGGAAAGGACGTGCTTTTAATGATGGATTCACTGACACGTTTTTCCATGGCACAACGTGAAATAGGTTTGGCATCTGGTGAGCCGCCAGTTACAAGAGGTTATCCACCTTCAGTTTATTCTGAAATGCCAAAGCTACTTGAAAGGGCTGGAATGTCAGATAAAGGTTCTATTACAGGTCTTTATACAGTCTTAGTTGATGGCGATGATTTTAATGAGCCCATCACTGATACTGCAAGATCTATTCTTGATGGTCATATTATGTTATCTAGAAAACTTGGACATCAAAATCACTATCCAGCAATTGATGTTTTACAAAGTATATCAAGATGTATGAGCCAGATTGCAAGTCCTGAACATAAAAAAATGGCAGGACGACTAAAGACTGTTATGGCAACCTATAATGAAGCAGAGGACTTAATTAATATTGGAGCCTACAGGTCTGGTTCTAATAAAAATATTGACTATGCCGTTTATAAAATCGACAAGGTTAACGCCTTTTTATGCCAGCAAACAGATGAGAAGTTTAGTTTTGATGAAGAACTTGCCCTTTTAGCTGACATTTTCTCAGATTATGAAAGCTTTGAAAAAGGGGAACTTAACCTTTCTGGTGTAAAGCGAAAGTAGGGAGTGAGTAGTCTATGGCAAAGTTTGTTTATAGGATGGAAAATGTATTAAAACTTAAGGAACAAATCGAGAGCCAAAGACAGATGGAATTTGTACAGGCACAAAATAAAGTTCTTGAAGAAGAGGAAAAAATGAAGGCCTTAATTAATCGTTACAGAGGATATGTAAATGATCAAAAAGAGGCCTCAAAAAATAAAATTAGCATTGTAAATTTACGACATTTTGGAGACTGTATAAGAGTTACAAAGGAGCTAATAAAGGCAGAAACGGTGCAAGTTAAGGTTGCAAAAAAGAATTTGGAGGTTGCACAAAAACGACTTGCAGATGCAGTTATGGAAAGAAAGATTCAGGATAAGTTAAAGGAAAGAGCCTTTGAAGAATTTAAGCAGGAATTAAGTAAGGAAGAAATGAAAGAGATTGACGAAGTTATTAGTTTTAATTACAATAATCGTAGTATTTGAACGCAGTGTAAGCAATTTTAAAGAGTAGCTAGTTTACTAGACAAAAGGGGAGGTCTATATGGCTAAGAAAAAGTCTAAGGACGAAATTGAAGACGAGTTACAAAACGAAGATGAAGAAAAAGAAGGCGGGATATTAGCTAAACTTGGCAGTATCTTTATTGCTTTAATTGTCATAGCTATTTGGCTTGCAATCTTTGCCCTACTAATTAAGATGAATGTAGGGGGGATTGGTAGTATGTTGCGCCCTTATTTAAAAAATGTACCGGTAATAAATATGATTTTGCCAGAGGGTTCTGATGAGGAGATTGCAAAAGAAACTGGCAGTAGCTATAAAACCCTAGCAGAAGCCCTTGATAGAATTAATGAGTTAGAGGCTCAAATTGAGGAGTATGAAAATAATGGCCAGACAGAAAAAATCTCAGAGCTTGAAGCAGAAGTAGCAAGACTTAAGGTCTTTGAAGAGAATGCAGAATACTATCAGCAGCTAAAGGATAAGTTTGATACAGAGGTTGTTTATACAGATAACGCCCCTGATATTGAAAACTATAAATCCTGGTATGAGTCTATTGATGCAGATAATGCGGCCAAAATCTATGAGCAGGTTATAAAAGATTTAGCTTATTCTGAGGCGGTAAAAGAGTGGGCTAGTACCTTTGGTAGTATGGAAGCTGCCAATGCTGCAGCAATTTTAGAGGAAATGACAGGAGATACAGACCTTGTGGCAGATATTTTACTAAATCTTGATACAGATGTTAGAGCTGCTATTATGGCAGAGATGGATACTGTCTTTGCTGCTAAGCTAACAAAGATTATGTACCCATAGCTTAAAAAATAAAGATTACAACCCTTTCTAATTAGGAAAGTTTTTTTAGGAAAATGTTACTAATTAGAAAGGGTTATTTTTGTGCCTGTAATTAGAAAACTTGTACTAAATTAGCAGCTATTCACTTCCGATATATTTTTTGAAAGGAGGTAGTAGATGCAACTAGCCAATTTAGAAACTAGCTTAAAGCTAAACTTTAACAGGGTTCCAAACAGCACATCATCAAAATTATCGGGCCCTGAGACTAATCCTTTTGGACAAGTTTTAAAAAACACACTAAAGACAAGTAAAAGCACATCAAAAGAAACTAATGAAAGCTTTGCAAGTACACAGACAAAGCAAGTTAAAACTAATGATAATAATACTAATAAGGCTGATTTTGATAATGAGATTAAAACTTCTAATAATGAACTAGAAGCAAGCGTAAACAAGTTAGAAGAAGTAGATGAAAGCACATCAATTCCTACAGATCTTATTAATGAAGAAGCCAAGGAAATTATTAGTGAAATCGCAGACCTACTTGATATTGACAGCGATGAAATTATTGAAACCATGGCAAGTCTTAACATGAATGTATTTGACCTATTTGATTTATCAAAGATTCAAGAACTTATGTTAGAACTAAATGGCGAGGGTGAAATTGCTTTAATTGTAGACGGAGATTTTTCATCTAAGCTTGAAGACATATTAGCATTTGTAAAGGACAAAATAGAAGACTTAGCAGAAAGTTTTGATATTCCAGTTGAAGATCTTAGAAAAAATTTTGAGGGAGAGAAAAATATCTTTGAGGGAATATTCCTTAAAGAAGACAATAAAGAGTTAGTAGATACTAGTAAGCTAAATGCACAAAGCCAGGTTATAAGTCCTAAGGAAGCTTTTAACGAAGCTTCATTAGAAGAACCAAAGGAGGATTCACTAGAATCGGTAATTGAAGAAAAAACAATTATTAATCTAGAAAAAAATCCGGCCCAGGCAAATGAAAATGCAAGTTCTAATGAAAAGGGGCAAGACATTTTTAATAACAAAAAGGAAGACTTAAATACAGTAACAGTTAATAATCAGACAGTAACTTCCGATGTTTATAAAAATTTTGCCAACGCATTAGAATCCATTGAAAACACTACAATCAATCAGGTAGACGTAGCAAGACAGGTAATTGATCAAATCAAACTAACTAGCAGTCAGAATCTAAATCAGATTGAGGTAATGTTAAATCCTGAAAATCTTGGCTCAGTACATGTAACAGTTACAGCTAAGGAAGGAATTATAACAGCAGAACTTACAGCTACTAATGAGGCGGTTAAGAAAGCCCTAGAAAATCAGATGCAGACCTTAAAGGAAAACTTTAATAATCAGGGAATTAAGGTTGAGGCAGTTTCAGTAACTATTGAGAGCCACTCTTTTGAGGGAAATACTAGTTTTGAAGGGGATACAAGCAAGGACAATTTAGGACAGGATAAGAAAAAAAGAATGAATCTTGATTTAAGTTCGCTAAATGACCTTGATTTTGAAGAGCTAACTGCCGATGAAATAAGAGCAAGGGATTTAATTGAAAACGGCGATGCTTCCGTTTCTTATTTAGCATAAAAGAAAGGAGTTTTTTATGGCATCAGAAGTAGGAGTTTGGTCGCAGGTTAATGCCGATGGCAGCGTTTCACAAACCGCTACAACAATGAGTTCAAGTCTTAGTTCTATGGGTTCTACAAAAAGTAAGACAACAATTGATGTAGACGGATTTTTACAGTTAATGGTAGCTGAAATGCAAAACCAAGACCCATTAGAGCCAACAGATAATTCAAAATACATGGCTCAGCTTGCTACATTTACACAGGTAGAAGCAACAACAGAAATGAATGACAATCAGATTAAGCAAACAGCTTCTAACTTAGTTGGTAAATACGTAATTATGAAAACTAGTACAAATAATGACGGTTTTGTTGGTGGCAAGGTTGATTATTGGGAAGAGATAAGCGACGTTTTATATCTAGGCATTGGAGATAAATTATATGACATTAAGGATTTAGACACAGTAATGGACGATGAATATTTCGACGTTTGGTCAGCACAGTAATCTAAAGAAGAGGTGACCGATATGAATAATATTGTAAATGGAAATATTAACTCAATTGAAGCTATGACCGATGCCGTACTTAAGTCTACTAAGCAAACTAGTAAGACAAATGAGTATAGCGGTCCAAGTTTTAAAGATATATTTAATTCAAAAGCTTCTATTGATTCCGTTATTTCAAATAGTAGTATTGGCCAGGTAAAATTTTCAAAACACGCAAATCAGAGACTTGAAGAAAGAGACATAAATTTAAGTGATGAACAATTAAACAGGCTAGAAGAAGGAACACAAAAAGCAATTTCTAAAGGAATAAAGGAATCTTTAGTATTAGTTGATAACCTTGCATTTATAGTTAATACAACTAACAAAACAGTTGTAACAGCGATGGATAGTCAATCTAATGAGGAAAACGTATATACCAATATTGATGGAGCTGTTGTAATTTAGCCGGACCTTTTGGAGGTTAACATCCCAGACTGCTTGAAGGGATGAGCAACATTTTCTATTAATATGGTGTCATCGTGATTAACCTAATTGCATTAGTGGAAACACTATCAACCTAAATTAGGAGGACAAATATTATGATGAGATCATTATTCTCTGCTGTGTCAGGTTTAAAGGCACATCAGACAAGAATGGATGTAGTTGGTAATAATATTGCCAATGTAAATACAGTGGCTTATAAGTCACAGTCAATGACATTTTCAGAAGTTTTTTATCAGACAACACAAACTGCTTCAGGACCTAACGATAATAAAGGTGGTACAAACCCAAAACAGATTGGTTTAGGTTCATCAGTAGGAAGTATTGCAACTGCAGTTTCTACAGAAGGTGCATCAGAGCGTACAGATAATCCATATGATTTACAGATTTCTGGTGACTCTTTCTTTATTGTAAGTAGTGCAGGAAATACATACTTTACAAGAGCTGGTAACTTTAAAGTAGATGAAAGTGGTGCTTTAGTTACATCAGACGGTGCTAATGTAATGGGTTGGCAGACAGACGATGATGGTAATGTTGTAAAAGATATTGTGTCAAAGCTTTATGTTACAAGTTCACAGTTTACTTATACAGCACCTGCAAGAACAACTGCTCTTACACTTTCAGGTAATATCAATGCTTCTTCAACAGAAGCAATAACAACAACTATGAACTTCTATGATAGTTTAGGTAATTCTTATCAGGCAACGGTAACACTTGATTATGTAGACTCAGGTTCTGATACAGTAAAAACATATAATATTAACCCAGTTTCAATTTCACAGAATGGTTCAATTACAAATCTTTCCTTTGATGTTTCAGGTCAGATTAGCTTTAATGCCGTAACTGGTGCCTCACTTGAATCAAACAGCGAAATCGTTTTAACTCTTAATAATAATGGCTCAGGATCAACAGGGGTTTTACTTGATACAGTAGGTGCTGAAAATACATATCAGATTAGTCTTGATGCCACAGGTCTTACAATGTATTCAGATAAGACATCAGTTAAGTCTTCAATGGGTATTACAAATGATGGTTTAACTACTGGAGCTGGTAAGGCTACAGGTACAATGACTTCTGTAGGTATTGATACTTCAGGCTGTATCGTTGCAAGTTACAGTAACGGTGATACAGTAACAATTGGTCAGATTGCAGTAGCAACTTTTGCTAACCCAGAAGGTCTTGAAAAAGCAGGCGAAAACCTTTGGGCTGCAACTCTTAACTCGGGTTTATTTGATGGAATTGGTACAGATGTAACAGCTGGGGATGGAAAAATTACCTCTGGCGTATTAGAGATGTCAAATGTAGACTTATCATCAGAGTTTACAACAATGATTACAACTCAGAGAGGTTTCCAGGCTAATTCAAGAATCATTACAGTATCAGATACAATGCTTGAGGAATTAATCAACTTAAAGAGATAAATTTTAGCATTTAACATAAGAGGCGCTAATTTTTTAGCGCCTCTTTTTTTCTCCGTGCTAATAAAACATTTTAAAAACTAATCTTTATGAAAATGTATTTATAAGGATAATTTGTAAATAAAAGCTAGGCAATAAGTACTATACAATTAGTGTAAAAGTATTGAAAAACTAAAATAATAGAAAAATATTAGCGAAAAACGATACATTTTCAAAAAAATATGTTAGAATAAAGAAAAATAGTGGTTAAAATAAATATATATTATTGCTTTATTTAGCTAAAAGTGTTTTAATATTATTAGTGAACATCGTGACAAATTACATAAGAGTCTTGGGGGAAAGATATGATTGACGTTACTAGATTTAATGATAAAAAGTTCGTGCTTAATGCTGAGCTAATCGAATCCATAGAAGAGACTCCAGACACAGTCATTACTTTAACTAATGGGCATAAATATCTCGTAAAAGAGACGGTTGATGAGGTTATAGATAAGGTCTATAGCTACAAGTCTAGGATATTTTCTCAATTCGCAAAGGTAAATGATAACTAATTAAACTTTTAAAGAAGGGTGGGTCTTTAAATGGATATAGCTACATTAGCGGGTATTGTCCTTGGTTTGGTCATGGTATTATTCGGTATTATTTCTTCAGGTGGCGTGGCTGCCTTAGGAAACTTCATTGATGTACCATCCCTTATTATTACAATTTTTGGTTCCTTAACATCCCTTATGGCCTCATATACAATGGCCGACTTTACCGGCGGTTTTTCAGGTATTGGCGTTGCTATGAAGGACCCTAAACTAGATCATGGTGCAGTAATTACTAAGATTATTGAGCTTTCAAATGTGGCTCGTAAGGAAGGTTTACTTGCTCTTGAAGAGATTGCTAGAGGTCTTGAGGATCAGTTTATGCAAAAGGGAATTTTACTTATTGTAGATGGTACTGAACCTGAACTTGTAAGAGGAATTCTTGAAACAGAACTTATGAATATGGAAGCAAGACATAAAAACAAAGCTGGCTTTTTTGATGCTTGGGCAGCTCTTGGTCCTGCCTGGGGTATGATTGGTACACTGGTAGGTCTTGTTAATATGTTAAAGAACTTATCAGATGCTTCAACAATCGGTCCTAATATGGCCGTTGCCTTACTTACTACACTTTATGGTTCGCTTCTTGCTAACTGGATTTGTACACCAGTTTCTAATAAGTTAAAGCAAAGAGCAGCTATTGAATTTCAGTTAAAGGAAATTGTAATTGAAGGTTTACTTTCAATTCAAGCTGGTGAAAACCCTAGAGTTATTGAGGAAAAGTTAAAATCCTTCTTAGCACCAAAGGCTAGAGAGGCTATTTCTTCGGAGGGAGGTGCTTAAAATGGCAAAAAAGACAGAAGATGAAGCTCCAGCTGGATCTCCAGCCTGGATGGCCACATTCTCAGATCTTATGAATTTGCTTCTTTGCTTCTTCGTATTACTTTTCTCTATGTCTAGTACAGATGCAGGAAAGTTTGAAGAAGTAGCAGCCAGTTTAGCAGCTTCTTTTAGTATTTTGCCATCTGGTGGTTCCGCACTATCCTCAGAAGGTGTTTTGGTAAATAGTGGCGCTAGCCAGTTAAATGAACTTAGCACCTACTATAATAGCATGGGTCTTAATGCAGAAGGTGAGACAGATACTGAAGTGCAGGATGCCTATGAGCAAGTTCAAGAAGAAGGTCAGGCAGAATCTGAGCAAATGGCAGAGGAAATTACTGAAAGCCTTGCAGCCTCAAATGTTGCAGATCAGGTAGAGGTAACAGCCACAAGTAAATACGTAGTATTAAATCTTAGTGGCGGTGTCTTATTTGAATCAGGAAGCTATGCCATAAGAGAGGATGCTAAAACCCTTTTAAAGGCAGTTTCAGTGGCAATAAAAGAATATGATGGAAATATTATTTCTATTGAAGGCCATACAGATAATGTGCCAATGCATTCAGCTCAAATTGAAGATAATATGATGCTCTCCCTTTATAGAGCTTATAGTGTTTACCGTTTCTTTGTAGATGAATACGGATTTTCTGAAGAGACCATGACAAGTTCTGGTCGTGGTGAAAATGTACCTATTGCCACAAATGAAACAGCAGAGGGAAGAGCACTAAACAGACGAGTAGAGATTAAGATATATAACAATATTAATTCATAAAATCTAAAGCGAGGTGGAAATTAGTGAAGAAAAGTATGTTAAACGTAATTATTTTGGCTCTTGTATTAATTAATTTAGTTTTAACGGCAGTATTAACATTTACATTAGTACAAACCAATACAAAGACTAATAGCCTTATAACCCATATTGCCGAAATAATCGATTTAGATGTTGCAGGGGGAACAACGGATTCAAGTTCTTCATCATCCTCAACAGATTTATCTAATATTGAGTATATCAGTGTAACAAATGGTGAAGAGACAACAATTACTGTAACTTATGTTGGCGCTCAGACTCACTATGCGGTATTAACTGTAACTATTGGTGTGAATAAGTCCCACAAAGACTATTCAGAAAAGATTACAACAATTAAAAACAACATGACTTATATTGTTAACACAATCTCAACACTAGCTACAGAAAAATATACATATCAGACAATTGCTACAAATACAAAGGATTTCCAGAATGACTGTTTAGAGGCATTACAAGAACTATTCCAGACTAACTGTATCTATTCAGTACTTGTAACACCGGTTGTGCAGTAATTGTAGCGTTTGTTTTACAAACGCTACACGTGTGCGAGCAGATTGCGAAGCAATTCTAATGCGAGCACTTCCCGTAGTTGTGGCAACAGCTTTAGCTGTTGTCATCTAGCCTGAGCCTTATTGCGAAGCAATTCTAATGGCGAAGGTTCCCGTAGTTGTAGCGTTTTGAAGGAGAGGATTTGAAAAGAGAGGTGGGAGTAAATGAGTGAAGTTCTTTCACAAAATGAAATTGATAACCTCTTAAAAGCACTTAGTAGTGGTGAACTTGATGTAGATGAGATGAAAAACTCCGACGAAAAGCAAGTTAAGAATTACGACTTTGCCAGACCGTCTAAGTTTGCTAAGGAGCATTTAAGAACACTAGAGATTATTTTTGAAAATTTTGGACGTTTGCTTGCAACTAATTTACCAGCTTATCTTCGTAAATCAGTTACAGTAGATGTAGTAAACTCAGAAGTCGTAATTTATTCCGAGTTTTCAAACGCCCTTTCAAATCCTGTGTTACTAGGAGTTGTGGGAATGAATCCCCTAAATGGCTCTGTAATTATGGAAATGGCTTCAAACCTTGGTTTTGCCATAGTAGATAGACTACTTGGCGGACAGGGAAATGCCCTTGAAAAGGAAAGAGAATTTTCAGAAATCGAGCTTACTATTATTGAAAGAATTTTATCTATCTGTGTTAATCTAATGGAAGAACCTTGGGAAAATGTGGTAAAAGTACAGCCAAGACTAGAAAGAATCGAGACTAATTCCCAGTTTGCTCAGATTATATCACCAACAGAAACCATAGCCATTGTAACTATGAATCTAAAGATTGGTGATGTGGAAGGCCTTATGAATGTGTGTCTTCCATTTACAACACTAGAACCTGTTATGGATAAGTTAAATACAAAATATTGGTTTGCTAACATGCAAGAAAAGGGTGGCGAGACCTTTGAACGTGAAATTGAAAGCATGATTTCAAGGTCAGAGATCCCAATTAAGGCAGTTTTAGGAAAATCAAATATTAGCGTGGCAGATTTTGTTGGCCTACAATATGGGGATATTATTAGAGTCAACAAAAAGGTAGAACAAGAGCTTGATATTTATGTAGGTAATATTAAAAAGTTTAAAGCCTTGCCAGGTTATTTTGAAGATAAATATGCAGTGAGGGTTACAGAAGTTATAAGAGAGGAGGATACATAAAGCTATGGATGGAATGCTATCACAAGATGAAATCAATGCTCTCCTAAGTGGTATGTCCACAGATTCAGACGATGGCGGAGGGGTAGAAGAGCCATCTGAGAGTGCTGCCGCTGAGTTATCAGGAGAAGATGCATTTAGCTTAGCTGATTCAGAAAAAGATGCTGTAGGAGAGATTTCTAATATAAGCATGGGGACTGCGGCTACAACTCTAAGTTCTCTTCTTAATCAAACAGTTAATATTACAACACCAAAGGTAGATGTATGCAGCTGGGATGACTTATCTCATAAATATGATAGACCGTGTGTTATGATGCAGATTTCCTATAAGGAAGGTCTAGACGGTAATAATGTTTTAGTTTTAAAGGAAAACGATGTAAAGATTATTACTGACCTTATGATGGGTGGAGCAGGTGTTGCAAATGATGACGAACCTTTATCAGAGCTTCATTTAAGTGCCATTGGCGAAGCTATGAATCAGATGATGGGTTCGGCAGCTACATCTCTTTCATCAATGTTTAATAGGAAAATCGATATTAGTCCACCAGTTTCAAACCTTGTTGAAACCTACAATGATGTGGATGAAAATTTACCAAAATTCTTATCAAAGCCTTTTGTTATGGTTGCTTTTAAAATGCAAATCGGTGATTTAATCGATAGTGAAATCATGCAGCTATATCCTAAGGAATTTGCAGAAGAATTACTAGAAATGTTTATGCCAAAGGAAGAGGAAGCACCAGCACCGGCGCCAGAACCAACACCGGCACCAGCAGCCACTGCACCATCACCACCACAGGCAGCCCCAGATCCAAATGCTATGAATGCAGGAATGGGAATGCAGGGAATGCCAATGCAGGGAATGCCAATGCAGGGAATGCCGATGCAGGGAATGCCGATGCAGGGAATGCCAATGCAAGGAATGCCAATGCAGGGGATGCCAATGTATGGCTATGCACAGCCTGATGTTAATGTGGCACCAGCTTCCTTCCAGCCATTCTCACAAGACCTAGGACAGTTAACTGCCCAAGAAAATATTGGTCTTATTATGGATGTACCTCTTGAGGTAACAGTAGAACTTGGTAGAACCTCAAAATCAATTAAAGATATTCTAGATTTTGCACCAGGTACAATTATTGAACTTAATAAAATCGCCGGTGAGCCAGTAGATATCCTAGTTAATGGCAAGTATGTAGCCAAGGGCGAAGTAGTTGTAATCGAAGAAAGCTTCGGTGTTAGAATTACAGAAATTATTAAATAACAACTTTTTTGTAAAAAACAATAGTAAATTTATGATAAATGGTGTATAATACAGTTAAATGATTTTGTGAAAATTTAATTCAGATAGGAGATATTGTATGGCAAAGAATATTTTAATTTGTGATGACGCGGCATTTATGAGAATGATGATTAAAGATATTCTAACTAAGAATGGTTATAATATTGCTGGTGAGGCTGAAAATGGCGCGAAAGCAGTTGAAAAGTACGCTGAATTAAAGCCAGATCTTGTTCTTATGGATATCACTATGCCAGAGATGGATGGAATTGAGGCTTTAAAAAAGATTAAGGCTTCAGATCCTAACGCATCTGTAATTATGTGTTCTGCGATGGGACAGCAGGCCATGGTTATTGAATCAATTCAGTCAGGCGCTAAGGACTTTATCGTAAAGCCATTCCAGGCTGATAGAGTTATTGAGGCAGTGCAGAAAGTAGTAGGATAAATGACAACTAACTTGATTTTAACTAACAGCTTAGACGAAATCGCTGAGTTTGTTACATTACTAGTTATTTTTATAATAGTCATAGGAATTACTTATTTTTCAATAAGAATTGTAGGAAATATTCAAAAAGAAAAGCTTGGGCGTGGAAACATACAAATTCTTGAGACACAAAAGGTATCTAATACCAAGTATATTCAAATTGTGAGGATAGGAAAGAAGTGCTTTGCGATTGCTATATGCAAGGATAGCATAAGCTATTTATGTGAAGTGGATGAGGGAGATTTACAATTTAACACAGATTCATCTATCTCTAAGTCGAGCGCCGAAAGTTTTAAGGCTATAATAGATAAGTTTAAGAAGGACAAGCCAGAAGATTGATGGGGTAGGGATGATTTATGTTGCAGTGGATGAAGAGGCATAAGAAGGCAATTTGTAAAATTTGGCTAATTACTAGTCTAGTTATTTTTGTTAGTCTTTTTGCTAGTGTAAATGTATTAGCAGAAGAGGAGACAACAGCTAGCGCTAATAATTTGATTGATGTTAATATCTCGGCTGGAGATGGCTCTGATATGGCAAGCGTTTTACAGATGCTCTTAGTGTTGACAGTTATTGCATTAGCTCCGTCAATACTTATAATGCTAACTTCTTTTACCCGTATTGTAATAGTGCTTCACTTTACAAGAGCGGCCATTGGAACACAGACTGTTCCGCCTAATCAAGTAATAATAGGTTTGTCCTTATTTTTGACCTTTTTTGTTATGCAACCAACTTTTAATGAGGTTTATACCAATGCCATAGAGCCCCTTTCTAATAATGAGATATCCTTAGAAGAGGCCTATGATATAGGAGTAAAGCCTATTAGAAAGTTTATGTTAAGCCAGGTATCTACAAAGGATCTAGACACATTTTTTAGCGCAGCAGGTGTAGAAGAAGGCTCAATAGAATCTGAAGATGATATTGAAATGCGAGTATTAGTTCCAGCCTTTATTATTAGCGAACTAAGAATTGCATTCATTATAGGTTTCTTAATTTATCTTCCATTTATTGTTATTGATATGGTAGTTTCTTCAACCCTTATGTCAATGGGTATGATGATGTTACCGCCAACTACTATTAGTGCTCCATTTAAGATTTTGCTCTTTGTAATGGCAGATGGCTGGAATTTAATAATTGGAAACCTTTTAAAGACCTTTTAGATAGACATCATAGTTAGTTTAGCTAGCTAAAGAGATTTGGATTTGAATTTTTTAATGTATTACTAAAGGATTTGAGATTTGTTGGGGGATTTAGGATGCAAGTAGGAGACGTAATAACAGTTGCAAGACAGACAATTTGGGTAATTGTTAAAACTTCTGTTCCGCTATTAATAGTATCTATGATAGTGGGTCTAGTTATCAGTTTGTTCCAGACATTAACATCTATTCAGGAACAGACTCTTACTTTCGTGCCAAAATTATTAGCAATAATGTTGGCTCTTATGATTCTTGGAAACTGGATTCTTTCAACAATCGTGGAATTTATGAACAACCTATGGGGAAACTTTGCTACATATATTCGATGATTAAGAGTCTAGAGGATTAAAATATGATAGAATACTCAATTATTATTGACCAGTTTTTAATTTTTATATTGATTTTAATAAGGCTCGCATCATTTTTGTATGTTGCGCCTTTTTTTAATACTAAGGGAATACCAGGCAGAATTAAAATCGGCCTAGCCTTTTTTATTAGCATGATAGTTTATGCTGCAAACCCTAGTTTATCCATTGAGTATAACAGCATGCTTGGCTATTCAATACTTGTATTAAGAGAAGTTTTAGTGGGACTAATACTAGGTGCCTTAAGCCTTATGAGTGTGCAAATTATTTACTTTGCAGGAAAAACTATAGATATGGATATAGGTCTATCTATGGCCCAGCTATACGACCCGACTACTAGAATGCAGACCGGTATTATGGGGAATTTTTATTATTATCTAATTATGCTTATTCTAGTAATTTCAGGCCTTCACAGATACCTAATTGGGGCAATAGTAGAGACCTTTAAGGTAATTCCTCTAGGGGGAGCTATATTTAAGGCAAGCATCTTTGATATAGTCCTAGACTTTATGTCTGACTATTTTATCATCGGCTTTAGAATTGCCCTGCCAGTATTTGCAGCAACTCTTTTACTAAATTGCGTTTTGGCAATTCTTGCAAAGGTGTCGCCTCAGATGAACATGTTTGTTGTAGGTATGCAGCTTAAGATTTTTGTAGGTATCTTTGTAATTCTAGTTACCATCTCTATGCTACCTTCCATTGCAAACTTCCTTCAAACTGAGATAAAGACCATCCTTGCCAAACTTGTAAAGAGCATGTATTAGGGGGATTTTTTATGGAAAATGTATCTCTTAATATAAATGAATATAAACTAGCAATAAAACTAAACCTTCAGTTCTTTGCACAAGATGGACCTGGTGGTGAAAAGACAGAGCCTGCAACTAATAAAAAGTTAAAGGATGTAAGAAAAGAAGGTCAGGTAGCAAAAAGTAAGGAAATAATTACAGCAGTGTCCCTGCTCTCCATTTTCATTCTTTTAAAAATTTATGTGGCAGGCATTGGAAATGGCTTTTTAAAGGCTTTCAATGAAATTTATTCCTACTTTGAAACAGTGACTAGTACTAGTGGCTTTGGACTTGAATCAGAGATGGCTATGGATATTTTAAAAAATGTTGGCATGATGATTATTACCATTATTGCACCGGTTTTAATTGTTGGTGTAGTTATAGCAATTTTAGGAAATGCCTTGCAGCAAAGCTGGATGGTAACTGCTAAACCACTTAAGCCTAAGGCTAGTAAAATAAGTCCACTAAATGGCTTTAAGAGAATGTTTTCCTTTAAGCAGGTTTTTGAACTTATTAAGGCCATTGCCATGATGACAATTTTAGCGATTGTTGTATGGTCAATGGTAAAAAAGCAGGTTTATGTCATATATTCCTTTTATGATGTGTCTCTTTATACGGCCATTGTAAGAACCGGTCAGATAATTATTGATTTAGGAATTAGGGTTAGCCTAGTTTTTCTAATAATTGGCGTTGTGGATTTAATTTATCAAAGACATAAATTTAAAAACGACAATATGATGACAAAGCAAGAAATTAAGGATGAGTATAAGGATTCTGAAGGTGATCCACAGGTTAAGGGCATGATTAGAAGAAGAATGAATGAAATTTCTAGACGTAGAATGATGCAGCAATTACCTGAGGCAGATGTAGTTATTACAAACCCAACTCACTTTGCAGTAGCCCTTAAATACGATCCGGAATCTGGAAAAGCTCCTATAGTTATTGCAAAGGGTGCAGATTATCTTGCTTTTCAGATTAAAGATAAAGCAAAAGAATATAACATTGAAATTGTAGAGAATAAACCACTTGCAAGAATTCTTTATCACAATATTGAAATCGGTGAGGAAATACCTCCTGAATTATATGTGGCAGTTGCTGAAATTCTTGCAGCAGTAATGAAAACAAAGAATAGAAACTTAACTAGCACTATGGTATAATTTTAATGAATGAATAATATTTTATGTAATAAAATTACCATTTTGCTAAGGTGTTATTCATGAAAGGGGGAATAGGAATATGAAAATCAGTCTAAAAAAGACAGATTTGTTTGTAGGAATTTACCTACTTTCTGCAGTTATGTTCTTTATTATTTCCATCCCTTCATGGTTGCTAGATTTTTTACTAGCCTTTAATTTAAGTGTTGCCTTAATTGTACTTTTTAATGCTCTTTTTGCTAAGGAAGTACTTGATATGGCCTCTTATCCAACAATTTTGCTTTTCACAACAATCTTTAGAATTGGCTTAAATGTATCATCAACTAAGCTGATTTTAAGAGATGGTGATGCAGGTAAGGTCGTTCTTACTTTCGGTCAATTCGTTGGTGGCGGTAACTTAGTAATTGGTATTATCATTTTCATAATTATCATTATCATTCAGTTCATAGTTATTAATAAGGGTTCTGAAAGAGTAGCAGAAGTAACAGCAAGATTCACTCTTGATGCTATGGCTGGTAAGCAGATGGCTATTGATTCAGACCTTAATACAGGTGCTATTACAGATAAAGAGGCAGCAGAGAAGAGAAAGAAATTACAGCAAGAGAATGCTTTCTTTGGTTCTATGGATGGTGCTACTAAGTATGTAAAGGGTGATGCAACCGCAGGTCTTATTATTACAGGTATCAACTTAGTTGGTGGTATTGTAATGGGTATGCTCTACAGTGGTCTATCAGTAAATGAGGCCCTAAATAAGTATACAATCCTTACTATTGGTGATGGTTTAAGTTCACAGATTCCATCCCTTCTTATTTCTTTGGCAACTGGTATTTTGGTAACTAAGGCAAGTTCTGATGGCGAGCTTGGTGATGAAATCGTCGGTCAATTATTTTCAATTGATAAGGTATTAATGATGGTTGGTGCAGCCCTTGTGGTTATGGGCCTTTTTACACCTCTACCAAATTATATCTATATTCCTTTGGGAATAGCATTAATTGTAGTTGGCAGAAGATTAAAGAAGAGAACTGGAGTAGAGGCAATAGAAGAGGAAGTAGAGGAAAGTGAGGCAGAAGCCCAAGAAATTCGAAAACCAGAAAATGTGGTAAATTTACTAAATGTAGATCCTATTGAATTGGAATTTGGTTATGGAATTATTCCCCTTGCTGATGTAAACCAAGGTGGTGATTTACTTGATAGAGTTGTAATGATTAGACGACAGGTGGCCCTAGAACTAGGTGCCGTTGTTCCGATTATTAGACTTAGGGATAATATTCAGCTAAATCCTAATCAGTATATAATTAAGATTAAGGGTATTCAGGTTTCAGATGGTGAGATTTTATTTGACCATTATATGGCTATGAATCCAGGCTATGTAGAAGAGGAAATCACAGGTATACCAACTTTTGAACCATCCTTCCATCTACCAGCTATTTGGATTACTGAAAGTCAGAGAGAAAGAGCAGAATCTCTTGGTTACACTGTAGTAGACCCACCATCAATCATTGCTACACATCTTACAGAAATTATTAGACAACATATTGCTGAACTTCTTACAAGGCAAGATGTATCTAATCTTATTAATAACATTAAGGACAATAATCAGGCATTAATAGATGAATTAGTGCCAAAGCTACTTGGTATTGGTGAAATCCAAAAGGTTTTACAAAATCTTTTATCAGAGGGTATCTCTATTAGGGATTTAGTTACTATTTTTGAAACTCTAGCAGATCATGCATCTGTAACAAGAGATACAGATATATTAACGGAATATGTAAGACAAAGTTTAAAGAGAGCAATTTCCGGCAAGTATTTCCCATCAAATGAAACTACAAGTGTAGTTACTCTTGATCCAAATATTGAGCAGGAAATTATGAGCTCTGTTAAGAATACCGAGCAGGGGTCATATCTTTCTCTTGATCCTGAGAGAACTAAAAAGATTATGGCTTCTACAGGAAGTGAGTTAAAGAAATTAGAGGATATGGGAAAAAATCCAATAGTTATCACTTCACCAATTGTGAGATTATATTTTAAAAAGCTTGCAGTTGACTACTATAAGGACATAATAGTGATTTCCTATAATGAAGTGGAATCCAACGTAGAATTACAATCAGTGGGGATGGTGACAGCGTAAATGATAGTTAAGAAATTTCAAGCGCCAACAGAAAATGAGGCAATGAAAAAAGCTAAGGAGGAGCTTGGGGCCAATGCTGTGGTCCTAAATATTAAGTTTTTAAAGGCCAGAGGACTTTTTAGAATTTTCAAAAAGGACCAGGTGGAGATTACTGCGGCTCTTGAAGAGAAGGAATTTATAAAAAATGTAAACACAAGAAAACCAGAAATGAAGACGGTTGATCCTAAAAAATCTAATGACAATGCTTCTCTTGATTTAAGAGCTGATGAGGACATTGATTTAAATGATCCAAAAAGAATCGAGGAAAGACTAGATGCTCTTCAAAAACTTATGAAGGAATCTAGTGCTAATAACCAGAAACTAAGACAAGACAATCGCTTTGATTCTAAGAATAGAAAAAGCGAAATCTATAGAAATCCTGATATTATTTATGAGGATGAGGAAGAGGAAGTAAAAAAGAATACTAAGCTAGAAGCTAAAACAGAAGCTAAGCTAGAAGCGAAGACAGAAACTAAGACAGAAGCGAAGACAGAAAATAAGACAGAAAATAAGACAGAAGCTAAGACATTAGAGGCAGAACAAACAAAAACAAGTCCTATGGAAAACTCCTCTAATGATACATTTTTAAAGCTAATCCATAAAAAGCTAGTAGATAGCGAAGTGGATGAAAAGTATGTAGATGAAATTCTAGGAGAGATTGCCTTATCTATGCAAAAGGATTCTGACATTGATAGCATTCTTTCTGCAGTTTATCAAAAAATCATACTTAAGCTTGGGGAGGCTAGTCCGGTTAAACTTAATTCAAAGCCAAAGCTTGCCTTCTTTATTGGACCTACAGGAGTTGGAAAAACTACAACTATTGCCAAGATTGCATCTAAGTTTAAGCTTGAAAAATACGCAAAGGTTGCTTTTATAACTTCAGATACCTATAGAATTGCAGCGGTAGAGCAGCTAAATACCTATGCTTCAATTATTGACTGCCCTGTAGATGTAGTTTATGGACCAGAGGAGTTAAGGGAAAGCCTTGAAAGCTTTAAAAACTACGACTTAGTCTTAGTGGATACTGCAGGTAGATCTCATAAGTCTGAAGAACAGATGGAAGAGTTAAAACGATTACTTGAGGTAGCAACAGATTATAAGGAAGACTATGACCTTGATATTTATTTAACTCTTAGCGTTACTACAAAGTATAAGGACTTAGTTAATATCGCTAAGAAATATGATGACATAAAGGGCTGGAAAATCATTTTTACAAAGCTAGATGAAACTTGTTCTCTAGGCAACATTATTAATGTGAAAATGCTTACAAATGCCCCTTTATCTTATACAACGTCAGGACAAAATGTTCCTAATGATATTGAGCTTATTAATGAGCAATTTATTGCTAAACAGCTATTGGGAGGTAACACATAATGGATCAAGCCCAGACTTTACGCAATATAATAAAATTTCAAAATCAAAACTATCAGGCAAATGCTAGAGTAATAGCCGTAACTAGCGGTAAGGGTGGTGTAGGCAAGAGCAATGTCTCTATTAATCTTGCCATCCAGCTAGTAAATATGGGGAAGAAGGTTATTATTCTAGATGCCGATTTTGGCCTTGCTAATATCGAGGTAATGTTTGGGGTTATACCAAGGTATAACCTTAGTGACATTTTATATAAGGGCAAGGATATAAAGGAAATTATAACAAAGGGGCCTCTTGATATAGGTTTTATATCTGGTGGCTCTGGTATTGCTAAGCTCGTAAATCTAGATAGTGAGCAGATTAAGCGACTAGTTAATAAAATGAGCGAGCTTGAAAGTCTATGCGATGTAATAATTATTGATACAGGGGCTGGTATTGCAGATTCTGTTATGGAGTTTTTAGTGGCAAGCCCAGAGACCATTATTGTTACAACCCCTGAACCTACCTCTATTACAGATTCTTATGCCCTACTTAAATCTTTAAGTATGCATCCGCTCTTTAGCAATGAAAACTGTAAGATTAAGATGATTGCAAACCGCGTGGAATCTGAAAAGGAAGGGGAACTTTTATACGAAAAGCTTAATTTAGTAGTTTCTAAGTTCTTAGATATTGATGTGGAATATTTAGGTTTAATACCACAGGATAATAACGTAACTAAGGCGGTTATGAAGCAAAATCCTGTGTCTATTATTTATCCTAATTCCCCAGCGACTAAGGCTTTTGAAAATATAACTAAAAAGATAATTGACTCAAAAGATGAAATCCCTGTAGCTAAAAGGGGCATAAGAGGATATCTAAAAAATGTATTTGCTAAGATGTTATAAGTTCTATTTGCCTTAGCTTTTAAGAGGAAAACTGGAGGTGAGTGTATGCTTGATAATATTGTACTTGGAACAAAAATCGAATTACAAAAAAGAATGGATAGGTTTAGTTTGTCCCCACAATCAAAGAGAAGCTACATAAGTCAGGTGCTTGATTATTCTGAGGAGGATGAGGATGAGTTAGTTTGTGCTATGCCTATTTTTGAGGGCAGAATAATCCCACTTGAAGTCAACTCTGAATATGATGCTTTCTTTTATACAAGTAAAGGCATCTATAAGGCAGCAGTTAGCATTACAAGAAGAGCAAAAGAAAGAAATATCTATACAGTTAATCTAAAATTATTATCAAATCCAGAAAAATTTCAACGACGTGAATTTTATAGACTTGAATGCACAATTGAGGTGCAATATAGCCTCTTTAATGAAGAGGAAACTCAGTATTTTTTAAAACATTCAAAATTACCTAATAGCTTGCAAGCAAACCCCGTTAAGGCTATAATAGTAGATATAAGTGGCGGTGGAGTAAGAGTGTTTACTCAAGAACAATTAAATACTGGAAGTTTTATAATGCTTAACTTTCAACTATTTATTTCAGGGAAACTAAAGCAGTTTAATGTGGCAGGAAAGATAGTAATGTCCCTTGAAAGTCCTAATGTTAGTGATATATACGATACTAGAATAGAATTTAAGCGAATTGCTGATAATGAGAGAAGCGAGATAGTAAAGTACATTTTTGAACAACAAAGGCAACTTCGTAATAAGGAAAGGGGATAGTCATGGCTAAAAAAATTTTGATTATTGATGACTCTGCACTCATGAGAAGGGTAATATCTGATATAATAAACGAAAGTAATGAGTACGAAGTCGCGGATTTAGCTAGAGATGGCTTGGAAGGTTTTGATAAAATTGTTTCAAATCCTAACTTGTATAGTGCAGTAATTCTAGATATTAATATGCCGAAGATGAATGGTATTGAACTACTAAAGAAGCTTCAGCAAAACCGTATTGATCAGACGGTTATAGTTGTTAGTACAGTCGCAAAGGAAGGTGCTAAGGAAACTATACAAGCCCTAGAATATGGAGCCTTTGATTTTGTTACAAAGCCAGAGAATTATCTTGAAACTAAAAGCGAAACATTTAAGAAAAAAATTCATGAGATGCTAGATGTTGCTACTAATACAAGGGCATCCCTTCAAAGAGTGGCAAGAGGCGCATCTTTTTCACCTTCAAGCAATACCAATACTAGAGATAATAAAGATACAAAAGTGGGATTATTATCAAAAGATAGACCTACTTCTAGCTTTCAAAGATCTAGAGAAGACGATACCTTTAAAGCTAGTAGGGTAACTTCTTCTCAGTATTCAGGTATTAAAAAGGGCAAGAGTAAGTTAATTGCTCTAGCCTGCTCAACAGGTGGACCTAAATCATTACAATCTGTAATACCAATGCTTCCAAAGAATTTGGACGCACCAATGGTTTTAGTTCAGCACATGCCAGCAGGATTTACAGCAAGCCTTGCAGCAAGACTTAACGAAATGAGCGAGCTTAATGTAAAAGAGGCAGCAGACGGTGATGTCATTACTAAAGGTAATGTCTATATTGCCCCTGGTGGTAAGCACATTAAGGTTATGAAGGAAGGTGCAAGCTACGTTATTAGACTTAACGAAGCACCTGCTATAGATGGACTTAGACCATGCGCCAATGTAATGTATGATTCCCTTCAAAATTCTAATTTTGATGAGATAACTTGCGTAGTGTTAACGGGAATGGGAGCTGATGGAACCAATGGCATAAAGGGCCTAGCAGCCAGCCATAAGAACATACATGTCATTGCACAGGATGAACAATCTTGCGTAGTTTATGGCATGCCAAAAGCACTAGCTTCAACAGGTTTAGTTAACGAGGTTGTACCTCTTAATAAGGTAGCTGAAGCAATAACTAAGAACGTGGGGGTATCTTAAATGGATGTAAGCCAGTATTTAGAGATATTTATTGATGAATCAAGTGAACATTTACAGTCTATTTCAGACGGCGTAATGGTCCTCGAGAAGGAACCAGACAATCAGGATACTATTAATGAAATTTTCCGTGCTGCTCACTCTCTTAAGGGTATGGCAGGTACAATGGGTTATAAGAGAATGCAGAACTTAACTCATGATATGGAAAATGTATTCTCTGAGGTTCGTAATGGCAATATCAGTGTTACATCTGATATGTGTGACGTTTTATTCCAGTGTATGGATGCACTTGAAAGCTATGTTGATAATATTCGTAATAACCAGGATGAAGGTACAGAGGATAACGAAGATATCATCAAGGCTTTAAATGCCTTCATTGAAGGAATTGGTGGTGACGGAAAGAAAGAAGCTAAAAAGGAAGAGCCAAAGGCTGAGGAAGCAAAGGAAGAGCCAAAGCAGGAAGAAGCTAAGGCAGCTAAATCAGATAATAATCAGCTTGAAGGCTTAACACTAGCAGACTTTGAAAGGTCAGCAGTAAATGAAGCCCTTGAAAAGAATATTAGCGTCTTTAATATTAAGGTAGAGGTTGAAGAGAGCTGTGTACTTAAGGCAGCTAGAGCCTTCTTAGTGTTTAAAAACTTAGAGGGCCACTGTGAAGTTATTAAGTCAGAACCTACTACTCAGGATATTGAAGATGAGAAATTTGAATTTGAATTTAGAATTCTTATTACAACAGAAGAGGAAATTGATTCTATTGTAAGCATCATTAAGAGCGTTTCTGAAATTAAGGATGCAACTCCAATTCAGGTAACAGATAAGCTTGATGAAGAAGAGGAAAAGCCAGAGGAGAAGCCAAAGGAAGAGAAGAAACCTGCGGCAAAGGAAACAAAGCCAGCTCCAAAGGAAGAGAAAAAGCCAGCAGCAAAAGAACCTGCAAAGGGTGGTGGCAAGCCTGTTTCTCATACAGTTAGAGTAGATATTGAAAAGTTAGATGTATTAATGAACCTTGTATCAGAACTTATCATTGCTAAGAATGGTTTAGTATCAGCTAGTAATGATGGTGAAAATGGTGGCATTAAATCTTCTAACTTTACAGAACAAATTGAATACTTAGAGAGAGTTACTACAAATCTTCATGAATCAGTTATGAAGGTTCGAATGATGCCTATTGAAAGTGTTATTTCTAAATTCCCTCGAATGGTTCGAGACTTATCAAAGAAGCTTGATAAGAAGATGGAATTATATATCACTGGTGAGGATACAGAACTTGACCGTACTGTAATTGATGAAATCGGCGATCCAATCATGCATATGATTAGAAACTCTGCCGATCACGGTCTTGAACCTACAGATGTTCGTATTGAAAGAGGTAAGCCAGAGGTAGGTACTATCGCTCTTAACGCCTTCCAGGAAGGTAATAACGTAGTTATTGAAGTTAAGGATGATGGTAATGGTATTGATACAGAAAGAGTTAAGGCTAAGGCTGTTGAAAAGGGTGCAATCACTCAGGAACAGGCTGATTCAATGACAGAAAAAGAAGCTGTTGACTTACTCTTTAGACCATCCTTCTCTACAGCAGAAAAAATCACAGATGTATCTGGTAGAGGTGTAGGTCTTGATGTAGTTAAGTCAAAGATTGAAGCCTTAGGTGGTGATGTTGAGGTTAAGACAGTTTATGGTCAGGGTTCAACATTTAGCATTAGACTTCCACTTACTCTTGCTATTATTCAGGCTTTAATGGTAAAGCTTGGCGAAGAAAAATATGCTATTTCCCTTGGTTCTATTGAAACCATTGAAGATATTGCAATTAGTGAAATTAAGTATGTACATGCCAAGGAAGTGATCCATTTAAGAGGATCAGTTATTCCTTTAATTAGATTAAGAGAACTTCTTGATGTTCCAGGTGAACCTGAAGAGTCAGATACAATCGTAGTTGTAATTGTACGTAAGGGTGATAAGCTTGCAGGACTTGTAGTAGATAGCTTAATTGGACAGATGGAAATCGTTATTAAATCACTTGGTAAGTATATCAGCATTAATAAGATGATTAGTGGTGCAACAATCCTTGGTGATGGTTCTGTAGCATTAATTATTGATGCTAATACATTAGTATAGGGGGTAACGGCTGTGGATAATGTTAATGCTATTGAAGATAAGAGCATGGAGAGTACAACTTCCGTGCAGTATATTGTAGTAAAAATTGGTAGCGAACAGTATGGTATCAATATTAATTATATTGACAACATCGTAAGAAGCGAACCAATTACAAGAGTTCCAAAAACTCAGACATATTATAAGGGGGTAATTAACCTTCGTGGTGAGATTATTCCTGTAATGAGTGTAAGAATTAAGCTTGGCCTTGAACCAGATGTATTTACAGATAAGACACGTTTTATCATTGTAAAGGTAGACGGTGCAACAATTGGTGTAATTGTTGATCAGGTTAAAGAAGTAGTTACACTTGATAATGACAGTATTGAAAAGGTTAACAAGGCTAACAATTCAGACGCTGCTGCTAACTATATTGATAGTATTGGCAAGAGTAATGGTGAATTAATTTCATTACTAGATATTGTTGGTTTAATTGTGGAGGCTAGTGAGAAGTAGCTAGAATGGTGGTATCATGTCCAAGATAAATTTAGAAGAACTTAGTGATATGCAATTTGATATATTAAAAGAAATCGGTAATATTGGCGCAGGCAATGCAACAACTGCCCTTGCAAAGATGTTACAGATGAAAATGGATATGTCAGTTCCTAAAGTAGCTCTCTTGCCCTTTAAGGATATATCCCAGTTGATTGGTTCTGAAGACCAAATAGTAGTGGGTATATTACTAGACATGGGGGGTGAAATTAACGGAATGATGATGTTTCTTTTTGATACAAAATCGGCTCATCATCTAGTTAATAAGCTTATGATGCAGGAAGACGTGGTAGATGATTATGCAACAGATTTTACAGAGATGGAAATGTCTGCAATTAGTGAAATTGGTAATATTGTATCCGGCTCTTATTTAACAGCCCTTGCAAGTCTTACTAATTTAAAGGTTCAGGCAAGCGTTCCTTCCCTTACAGTTGATATGATTGGAGCTTTAATGTCGGTACCTGCCTCAGAATTTGGTAAATATGGAGATAAGCTTCTATTAATCCAATCTCAGTTTGGAGAAGAGGGTTATGTAAATGGATACTTTATGTTAATTCCAGAGTTAGAATCTTATGACAAAATTTTATCAGCTCTTGGTATGTGAGTTTTTTAATCCAAATGTCCATTAGTAGTTTAGGATTACTATGGGCATTTGGATTGAATTTGAGTAGTGTATAAGGATTGACTATGAATATAAACAGTATGATTAAGGTCGGAATGGGCGATTTAAAAGCTTGTAAAAGCCCAGAAGTTTTGACTACCCTTGGCCTTGGTTCATGTGTAGGGGTGGCCCTATACGATCCGGTAACTAAGGTTAGTGGCCTTCTGCATTGCATGTTACCAGATAGTAAACAATTTAAAAATGCATCAAATGTTGCAAAATATGCGGATACCGGTTTGGTTGAATTAGTTAATCAAATGGAGAAACTAGGAGCTAATAAGACAAGATTAGTTGCAAAGATAGCCGGAGGTGCCCAGATGTTTTCAACTAATACCAATAACGAAAACTTAAAGGTAGGCCAAAGAAATGTAATGGCAGTCAAGATGAAGTTATCGGAGATGCGTATTAAATTACTAGCAGAAGACACAGGATTAAATTTTGGTAGAACAGTAGAATTTTATTCAGAAACAGGAAAGTATAAGATAAAGGCTGTGGGTAAACCAGAAAAGTTAATTTAGGCTAGTTTAGAGGTGACTATATGAGTAGATATAGAGTGGTGCCTGCAATAGTTACTTTACTTGCAGGTTTTATTACAAGCGTACTACTTATTTTAAACAAATACAGTTTAGAAAGTTTTGTCTGGATAGTGCTTCTTGTAATGGTTTGCTTCTTTGTTGCTAGCTGGCTTGTAGTTTATGCTCTTAATCGCCTAGCGGATAAGATGGAAGAAGAACAAAAAGAGGAAGAAAACATTGATCAAGACGAGGATATTCCTGATATTGATCTAGATAATATAGATAGTATTGAAGGGGTAGACGGCAAAGATTTTGATTATAGTAATTTTGGGGATGAATAAAGTAACTTATTAAAATGGGGGACATGTAAACATGGATGAAGCAGGCAGAAATAAACTTTGGCAAAGTTATATGACTAACAGGTCTAGCGAAACAAGAGACCAACTTATAATGGAATATGCTCAGTTGGTCAAACTTGTGGCCGGCAGAATGAACATGTACTTAGGTTACAACGTTGAATATGATGACTTAGTAGGTTATGGAATTTTTGGCCTAATTGATGCTATTGATAAGTTTGATTATGGTAAAAATGTAAAGTTTGAAACCTATGCAAGTTTAAGAATCAGGGGTGCAATTCTAGATCAAATTAGAAAAATGGATTGGATTCCTAGATCTTTGCGTCAAAAGCAAAAAAAGATAGATGCTGCTATGGCAAAGATTGAGGCAGAAACTGGCCATGTGGCAACGGATGAGGATATTGCTAAGGAATTAGGTATTTCAGAGGATGAATTACTAGAGTGGCAGGGTCAAACTAAGGCTACTAATCTCATTTCCTTAGATGAATATACAGAAGCTGGCAGCGAAGTAAAAATGGATAGCATCGGCAATTCTCACTTTGAACAGCCAGAAGAAGCTATTGAAAAAGAAGAATTAAAGCAGCTTATGGCAAAGGCAATTGAGAGTCTAACTGAAAAAGAAAGACTTGTAATTACCCTTTACTATTATGAAGAAATGACACTAAAGGAAATCAGTTTAACTCTTGAAGTATCCGAATCAAGAGTTTCACAGTTACATACCAAGGCTTTAATTAAGATGAAGGCATTACTTGGAGATTATGTATTCCCAATGTAGGCAAAAAGGAGCGGCTTATGATAGAAAAATGTAGAGTGGGCTATTTTCAATTTGAAAACAAGAGCGATGGCTTATATGTAAATGTGTACCCTCCTAAAGAGGAAACATTTTCACCCGCCAAAATTGACGATGCCATGTTTTATATTGATAAGAAGAAAATAAGCTGCGACATTGTAAAATTAGATGAAGCTATTAAAACAGGAGCATCAAAAGAGGTGTGCCAAAAGATTAGCGAGGAGTGCCCAAATCCAGTAGGAGAATTTGCAGATTATTACATTAATCCTGATGGAATGAGTGTGGAAGCTATCTTTTATCCACCTTTCGTTGGGGCTTCTTTTTTAGATTTAGAGGAAATAAAAAAGGATATTACATTTAAGGGCGTTAGGTCAGGTACTGATGAGGCAGCCATTAATGACTTTTTAGAAAATAAAGAGTACGGTAAGGTCTATGTGCTAGCTAAGGGTAAGGAGCCAAGACAGGGAACAGACGGCTTTATAGAATATAAATTTAATACAGATTTAAAGCCAAGGCCTAAGATTAATGAGGATGGAACGGTAGATTTTCATTCCCTTGAAAATCTTAATCATATAGAAAAAGGCGACGTGGTGGCTATTCTTCACCCAGAAGATAGGGGCGAGGAGGGTATTGATTGCCTTAATAGAAAGGTCAATCCAAGACCTGTAAAGCATGTGGTCTTTAGATATGGTAGAAACCTTGTGATTTCCGAGGATGGACTAAATCTTATCTCAAAGGTAAGTGGTCATGTAATGCTTGAAGGGGACAAAATTTTTGTATCAGACGTCCTTGAACTTGTGGATGTAGGTCCTCAAACCGGAGATATTGATTATGATGGAAATGTATTAATTAAAGGAAATGTACAAGCGGGCTTTAAGATTAAAGCTAGCGGGGATATAAGCGTTAGCGGACTTGTTGAAGGAGCTGAGGTTATTGCTGGTGGTACAATTACTCTTAATCGCGGTGTGCAGGGAAAGACAAAGGCAGTAATTAAGGCAGGTAAAAACATTGTAGCCAAGTTTTTAGAGTCTTGTGAGAGCGTATATGCCGGAGGAGATATTGAGGCGGATTCCATTTTGCATAGCAAGGTTATTGCTAAGGGAAAGATAACTGCTAATGGTAAAAATGGACTTATAATCGGAGGGGATGTTAGAGCCACTCTTTGCATCGAAGCCAAAAATATTGGAAATGAAATGGGTACAAATACCACAGTTGCCGTAGGCGTTGACCCTACTATGAAGAGGCGCCTAGAGGAATTAAAAAAGATTTTAAATGATCTAGGAAAAAATAAGATTCAGCTAAATCAGTTACTAGAAGCCCTAAGAAAAAAGCAACAGGCGGAAGGAAGTCTAGCTCCTGAAAAGCAGGAGATGATGACAAAGACCATGCGAAACGTAATTATGCTTGAACAAGAAATTGCTAAAAATAAAAAGGAATTTGAGGAATTAAGGCAGTCTATTGGGGAAGAGCAAAATGCCATAATTAGGGTAGCAGACGCGGCATATCCAGGAACCAAAATCGTCTTTGGAGATGTGTCCATGTTTGTAAAAAAGAAATATGATTTCTGCTCTTTTGTCAGGGATGGCGCAGAGGTTAGATTATCAGCATATTAGTTAATGGCTCTTGGGGATAAAATCTTCAAGAGCTATTGTTTGTTTTAAGAAATTATAGTATATTTAGACGTGTGCTATGATTGGAGGTTGTTATGGTAATTAAACCAGTAGAATTTGGAATGATACAACAGCAAAACCTAGTATCAAGTGAGCAGGCAGCAGAGAATAACAGACCTGTGGCTAATCAATCTAATATTCAGACAACTATAGAGCATAATGTGGAAGCTAAGGCAGAAACTGTAACTAACAAAGACGATACAGAATTAAATAGTGGAAGCTTTGATGCTAAGGAAAAAAGTAATAATGAATACGATAAGGACCGCGCCAAGGGTAAGAATAATAAGAAAAGCGATGGTCGCGTATTTATTAAAGGACAGGGAAGCACGGATTTTGATATTAAAATCTAATAAATTAATGGGAGGGTTATATGACAGCCGTTAGTGTAACTTTAATTATTATTGGAATTATCTGTGTCGTATTAAGCATTGTATTTAATTTCGACAAGGATAACAAGGAAAGCCAGGGGATATCCTCTGAACTTACAAAGGAGCAGCAAGATAAGTTAAGAAAGCAGATCAACGAAATTATTGATGCTCAGATTCTTAATGTAACAGAGAAGACTGAAAGTTCTCTTGATAAGATTTCTAACACTAAGATTTTAGAGATGAATGAGTATGCTGAAAATGTACTTGGTGAAATCAACAGAAATCACAACGAAACAGTATTTTTATATGACATGCTCAATGAAAAGGCTAAGGAAATCAAGTCAACTGTAAAGGATGTTAATATAACAAAGAGACAGGTTGAAAAGATTCATGCTGAGGTTAAGGAAAATGTCAATAAAGAAGAGGAGCTAAATTCTGCGCCTGAATTAAATGAAGGTGAGGAAGTAAAGGATTTGGCCCGTCAAAGATTAGAAGAGCTAGTAAAGAAAAGCGATTCTAATAGAGATAAGAATTTAACTATGAGAAAGACTCAAGCAGAAGAACTTGAAAGAAAGAAGGTAGCTTCTGAGGTAGATAAGGAAGTCTTTAAGGTAGTTGATTTTGCTAAAGAAAAGGAAAATATTATCCTTTCTGAAGAGAATCAAAAAAAGGACTTTATTAAAGCTGAGGATGCCAATCCATTTTCAGATGTAATCACAGATATTGAAGAGATAAAGAAATCTGCTAAGAAATCAACTAGTAATGAAGCTAAGGAAGATGCAGAATTAGATGATGAGGCAGATGTATTAGAAGGTTTTGAATTTGAAGAGTCAGTTGGCTTTGAAGAAGTTAAGGCAGAGGCTACTAGTGCAGCTGCAGCTACAGAAACAGCTACAGAAACAAAGACTTCAAAGCTTTCAGAAGCAGCAGACACTACAGAAGTTCCTGAGGTGGCAGCAGACGAAGTTAAGAAGGTTTCAAAGTCAAGAAAGAAGTCTGAAACAACAGTAAAGAAGAGCACTACAAGAAAGACAAGCACTAAAAAGACTTCTGATCAAAGAAAGCTAGACCTTTTAAAGAAGAATATTAGCGACGTTGAATTTGACAGCGACGCTTCTAATAATGATAGAATCTTAAAGCTTTCAAGCTTAGGTTTCTCTAATAAGGATATTGCTAAATACTTAAATCTTGGTATTGGCGAGGTTAAATTAGTAGTAGATCTTTATAAAGAAACTAAGTAAGGAGGGGTAATATGAGATTCAAGCAGTATTTAGGCGGTTTTGGCGCAGGAGTTATTGTTAGTGCAAGCATTTTAACTATAGCTAATGCAGTCACAACTAACACAACAGCAAACGAAGACACAACATCAGCATATATTTCATATACAGTTCAGGAAGAAAACGGTGACACAATCTCTTTTGAAACTAAGAGCTCTAATGAAAATGTAGAAGAGACAACTCTAGCTACAGAAAGTCAGACAGAAGTCACAACTGAAGCTACAACAGAGGCCACAACGGAGGCTACAACTGAGGCAACTACAGAAGCTACTACAGCTGCTTCAACAACAGCTACAATTGAAATTCCATCAGGTACTTCAACAAAGGAAGTATTTAATATTATTTACAATGCAGGGGTAATCTCAGATGTATCTGCATTTAGTAAGTATATGTATGATACTGGTTATGATACAAAGATTAGAATAGGAACTTACACTTTAACAAAGGGTGATTCCTATGAGAATATTGCAAAGATTATTACACATCAGTAAACTTTGATTTTAAGCGGATGCTACGGAAAGTAGCGTCCGTTTTTTTATTTGTAAACAGGTGTTGGTGGTGCTACTTTTTCATTTTGTGTAAGATGCGAGTGTAAATCAAAATACTGATGGAGGCATTGTTATGAGTAACAAAAAAGAAATCATTATCAAGGCAACTAAACTTAAAAAGAGTTTTATCACAGGTGACACAGAGCAGACAATTTTTGAAAATCTAGACCTTAATATATATAGGGGTGACTTTACTGTGATTATGGGTAGTTCAGGTGCAGGCAAGTCCACACTGATCTACTCCCTTTCGGGAATGGACAGGCCAAGCTCTGGCGAAGTTGTTTGGAACGACAAAACAATTACATCTTTAAGTGATGATAGGCTGGCAATTTTCAGGCGAAAGAACTGTGGTTTTGTTTTTCAGCAGATTTATCTTCTTGATAAGATGAGCCTTATGGATAATGTACTTACGGCGAGTGCATTGTCAGGAACAAGCAAAAAGGACTCAGTGAAATATGCCAAAGAGCTTTTCGAGCTTGTTAATATTCCTGAGATAACACGCAAAAAGTTCCCATCTCAGGTGTCGGGCGGTGAGGCTCAGCGAGCAGGCATTGTAAGGGCAGTTATAAATAAACCCGAGATTCTCTTTGCCGATGAGCCCACAGGTGCACTGAACTCAAATAACTCAACTGCGGTTCTTGATGTTTTTACAAAGCTTCATAATGATGGTCAGAGCATTATATTGGTAACTCATGACAAGAAAACAGCCTTAAGAGGCAACCGTGTGTTATATCTTAAAGACGGCATGATCTACGGTGAGTGTGACCTTGGGGGTTACACAAATGAAAGTAAAGACCGTGAAGCAAAGTTAAACAACTTTTTAACAGAGATGGGATGGTAATATGAAAAAAATAGCAAATCAGATTTTATACAACTTAAAAAAAGAAAAAACCTCCTTTATATCATTCGGCGTTATCATTCTGATAACTGCTCTAATATTAAATTGTGCAGCGGTTTTGCTGTGTCAGGTAGATAGGGCTTATGATACAAAGTTTGAAAAGTTAAGTACCGCAATGCTTACCGCAATTGTTCCTGAGGTCCCAAACAGCAGTGAACTTGAAAAAGCAATTGATGAAATCGAAAAGGTAGAGAAAATCGAAAGCATAACTGCTCTTATGACAGAAGCTACTGTCAAGGATTTCAATGGTGCGGATTTTTCAATGAACACAGTGTTTTATAACATTGACGACAAGCGTACTCTTAACAATTATGAACTTGTGAGTGAAAGCAAAAATAATGTTGACGATCCAATCTATATCCCACTTTATGTATCCAACTTTGGTGGATTTGCTGTGAATGACGAAATCGTTTATGCAATTGACGGCAAGTTCCATAGTTACACTGTGGCAGGTGTGATTGAAGAAATGCAGTACGGCAACTATGGTTCGGGTTTGCTGTGCGCCTATTTACCAAAAGAAGAGTTTGCAGAGCTTGCAAATTCTTATAGTGACAAGTCTGTGGTTGAATATTCAATGAGTGTAAAGAGCGATGCAAGCCTTGATGAAGTGAAAGATGATGTCAGCAAAGCAATTGAGAACAAAGGTGTTATGGTTTTATCAATTCTTGACAGCGAAAGCGTAAAGGGCACACGGACAATGGTTACGGATCTGCTTGTACTTATTTTAACCGCTTTTGCACTAATCATCCTTGCAGTTAGCGTATTCCTAAGTAACTTCAAAGTTAAAAATGCTATTGAGTCCGAAATTACAAATATGAGCGTGCTTAAAGCTCTGGGTTATACAAGTGCTCAGATTGTAGCGAGTATTACACTGTCTTATGCTATTGTTTCGCTATTGTTTGCAATTCTCGGTATTGGTCTGTCTTACACTTTACTTCCTGTGCTTTGCTTGCTGCTTACTGTTCAGTCAGGTTTTTCGTTTGCTGTTAGCTTTGATTTGCTGAGCTTTGTATGTGTGGCTTGTATTCTTTGCAGTGTTGTTTCGTTCTTCACATATATATCCGCACGAAAAATCAAGAAAACTCAGCCTATTGACGGCTTAAGAGGTAATATAAGTTCAAAGCACACAAAGAAAAATTATTTTCCGTTTGAAGAAAACAGAGGCAATACAAAATTCCTGCTTGTCTTAAAGCAGATGATAGCCTCTACAAAACAGAATATAATGCTCTTTCTGGTGTCTTTTGTGCTGACGGTTTTCATAGCATTTTCAGGCACACTATTCTACAATGTAGTAGTTGAGCCGGATAATTTCATGTCTGCTTTGTCAGATGAAGTAGCGGATGTGATTATTTATCCTAAAAGCGACAGCATGAGTGTGCTTGAGTCAAAACTTGATAAGGATAATCGTGTGCAAAATACATTGAAATACATGTCTGCAATTGTTAAAATTGAAGATAAAACAGTGACTGCTTTTGCTTGCGAGGACTTCTCAAAGGTGAGAAATGATGTATGTTATATGGGTGAAAATCCGAAAGATGCAGATGAAATCGCTTTGGGCAGTGTTTTTGAAGAAAATTTTAAAATCGGTGATACAGTCAGCGTGACGGTGGACGGTATCACAAAAAGCTTTCAGGTTACAGGCTTTGTGCAAAGCGTAAATTTACAGGGCGAGCTTTGTGAACTGAGCATAGAAGGATACAACAGTCTCTTTAACCAAAATCAGACTCCATACCTTTATGTGTATCTTGAAAATGCTGAAAATGCCGAAAAGATTACAAAGGAATATAAATCCGATTACTCTGCATTGGTGGCAGACACAGTGAATTCTTACAAGCTTCAAACTGAAGCACAGGATATGTATATGGGTATCACTGTGGTGCTTGTAGTATCAATTTGTGCGGTAACAATTCTCGTTGTGTTATTTATTTTATATATTGTTATCAAGTCTCTGCTTGTAAAAAGAAGACAGGAGTTAGGTATTTACAAAGCAATGGGCTACACAAGTTCACAGCTTATTTTACAGACAACAGGTTCATTTATGCCTGTGTCGATGGTGGCAATTGTGCTTTCTGGCTTTTTGGCAATTTATTATATGCCGGCAATCTATCAATTTATTTTTGAGACTTTGGGTGTCATGAAAAATAACATTGAGATTTCATTTGGCTTTTTAATGCTATTTGCAGTAGCTCAGATTTTAGTAAACATTATGATAAGTATTATTTTGTGTATGCCGATAAGGAAGATTTCAGCATATGTACTCATTAAGGAATAAGGGAGAGGCAAAAATGGATTTTGGTGATAAATTAAAGCAGTACAGATTAAAAGAGGGACTTTCTCAGGAACAGCTTGCTGAGAAAATAGGAGTAAGCCGTCAAGCTATAACAAAATGGGAGACCAAGCGAGGTCTGCCTGATGTTGAAAATATGATTATCCTCGCAGAGCTTTTCAAGCTCACTCTCGATGAGCTTGTGCTTGAAGAGGTCAAAAAACAGGAAGAAAAGCCGGTGGTTTTCGAAAGCGAAACAGTTTATGACATCGACACCGGCAAGCATTTTGATATAAACTTGGGCGGTGCAAGGAAAATTACTATCAAAACAGGTGTGGATGAAAAAATCCATATTGTGCTTTCTTCCGAAATACTTGATGAAATTGGCTCTCTTTTCAAGGTGAAACTTGACGAAAAACGTAATAAGTTGGATGTTGAACTTGTAAATAAAAAGGGCGTCAGCCGTTTTGAAGCACAGGAAAGCGTGGATATTACTCTTTTACTCCCTGAAAAGTTTACCGAGCATACAGAGCTTTGCGCAAGCGTTAAGGAACTTTTTATTGAGGATTTACGCATCAGCCGACTTGAGTACGACGGCGACGCAGAAAAGGTTTTTATCCGGGATACAGAGGGAAGTCTGGAGTTTACCACAAAGACTGACTACGAATTTTTTATTTCAGGTAACTGTACAAAACTTGATATAAACCAGTTCAAAGCGAAAGCGATTGTTCACCTTGAAAATGCAGATACCTACAAATTCTCAAATAACGGCAGAAAATGCAAGCTCATCACCCGCAAAAACGGAGAAATTGTTAAGCTTGAAGAAAACGAAACTGCCGAAAATACAATCAACATATCAGGCATATTCTCCGAGCTGATTGTTGAGGTTGAGAGATAAATTTCAGCTTTACGCCCACGCTACAAGGGAAGCCAAGAAATTTTGAATTTAAAGTATAGATTTTATTAGATATGGACTTGAAATTTTTTCTAATAACTGATATAATATCGTGGTTTGAGACTAAACATGTAGGTGGATTTTAGATTTGGTGCCGATAGTAACGCATCGGTGGTTCTAAAAGAAGAAGCCTATAGAAGATTATTTAACCAATGGAGGTATAACAATGAGCGTTATTTCAATGAAGCAGTTACTTGAAGCTGGTGTACATTTTGGTCACCAGACTAGAAGATGGAACCCTAAGATGGCTGAGTACATCTACACAGAAAGAAATGGTATCCATATTATCGATTTACAGAAGTCTGTAGGTAAGGTTGACGAAGCTTACAAGGCAATTTCTGATATCGTAGCAGAAGGCGGTACAGTTCTTTTCGTAGGTACAAAGAAGCAGGCTCAGGATGCTATCGCAACAGAAGCTGAAAGATGTGGTATGTACTACGTTAACGAAAGATGGTTAGGTGGTATGTTAACTAACTTCAGAACAATTCAGTCAAGAATTGCTAAGCTTAAGGAAATCGAAGCTATGCAGGAAGATGGAACATTTGATGTTCTTCCTAAGAAGGAAGTTATCAACTTAAAGAAGGAACTTGAAAAGCTCCAGAAGAACCTTGGTGGTATCAAGGATATGACTAAGATTCCAGATGCTATCTTCATCGTAGATCCTAAGAAGGAAAGAATTTGTGTTCAGGAAGCTCAGGCTTTAGGTATTAAGTTAATCGGTATCGCAGATACAAACTGTGATCCAGATGAATTAGATTATGTTATTCCTGGTAACGATGACGCTATCAGAGCTGTTAAGTTAATCGTTGCTAAGATGGCAGATGCTGTTATCGAAGCTAATCAGGGTGCAGAAGCTGATTCTTATGTTGAAGAAACAGAAGAAGTAGCAGACGCTGAATAATTTAACTAATATAACCAATATAATTAAGTTGTGTCTGTCATTTAGGCAGACACAATGTTTATAAAGAGAATAATTTTTTTATGGAGGTTTTGACATGGCAGCAGTAACAGCAGCAATGGTTAAGGAATTAAGAGAATCAACAGGTGCCGGCATGATGGATTGTAAGAAGGCACTTTCTAACACAGATGGTGATATGGATAAGGCTGTAGAATGGTTAAGAGAGAATGGTCTTGCTAAGGCAGCTAAGAAGGCTGGTAGAATCGCAGCTGAAGGTATTGTTAAGACTGTTATCGAAGGTAACAAGGCAGCAATCGTAGAAGTTAACTCAGAAACAGACTTCGTTGCTAAGAACGCTGATTTCCAGGCATACGTAGCAGAAGTTGCTAATCAGGCTCTTACAACAACAGCTACAGACATTGACGCTTTCTTAGCAGAAAAGTGTGCAACTGATGAATCTAAGACAGTAGCTGAAGAACTTGCTAGCAAGGTAGCTATTATCGGTGAGAACCTTAAGATCAGAAGATTTGCTCAGGTTGAAGCAACTAACGGTTTCGTAGCTGATTACATCCACATGGGTGGTAAGATCGGTGTTTTAGTTGACGTTGAAACAGATGTTGATAACGAAGCTATTAGAGAAATGGCTAAGAACGTAGCTATGCAGGCAGCAGCTCTTAAGCCACTTTACACAACAAGAGCAGAAGTTGATCAGGAATATCTTGCTAAGGAAACAGAAATCATTACAGCAGCAGCTAAGAATGAGAAGCCAGATGCTAACGATAAGATTATCGAAGGTATGGTTAAGGGTAGAATTAACAAGGAACTTAAGGAAATCTGTTTAGTAGATCAGGTTTATGTTAAGGCTGAAGATGGTAAGCAGTCAGTTGCTCAGTACGTTGCAGAAGTAGCTAAGGCTAACAATGCTAACATCTCAATCAAGAGCTTTGTTCGTTTCGAAACAGGCGAAGGTATCGAGAAGAAGCAGGAAGATTTCGCAGCAGAAGTTGCAGCTCAGTTAGCTTAATTCTATATTTAATAAATAATAATTTATTAGAAAAAGTTAGAATTTATGGGCGTCAGTCACTTGTGTGGCTGACGCTTTTATGCTATACTAACTTAAAAATGTTTATATGAGTAGATGTAGACATTTTGCTTGTTTAAGCTAGATGTAATTTATGGGAGGAAATGTATCGATGGGTTTTTTTAAGGATTTCAAAGATGACATATCAGAAGATCTTAACGATTTGACAGACGAGAATTACGAGAAAGAGAATGAGGAAGTAGAAGAGATGGTAGACACATTGGATGATCCAGAATTAGCTCAGATGGCTGCTGAATTAAAGAAGGAGGCAGAAGACACTATTTCAGATAAGCTTAATACAAAGCTTGAAGAAAAAGAGTCTAAGAGTGTAAAAGAAACTAAACAGGAAACTGCTAGTAAGGAAGAAGAAGTTAGCGATGATGGAGAAGAGATCGCTGATGAAACAGCTGTTATTACAGCTGGTTTAAAAGTAACAGGCGATTTAGAGTCAGTAGGCTCAATCGATATTTTTGGTTCCGTAACAGGAAATGTAGCTTGTAGAGGAAAGTTAACAGTAAGTGGCGTTCTTGCTGGTAATTCTCAAGCTAATGAAATCTTTGCTAATAGCGCTAAGATTAATGGCGATATTAATGCAAAGGGTTCAGTAAAGGTTGGACAGGGCACAGTTATTGTTGGTAACATTACTGCAACATCAGCTGTAATTGCTGGCGCTGTTAAGGGCGATATTGATGTGCAGGGTCCAGTTATTGTTGATTCAACAGCAATCGTTGTTGGTGATATCAAGTCTAAGTCAGTACAGATTAACAATGGTGCAACTATCGATGGTAGATGCTCACAGTGCTACTCTGATATTGATACTAACGCAATTTTTGGATAAAAAGCAATTAATGGAGGCTTATTGTGAAGGATATTAAGAGAGTAATACTTAAGCTTAGTGGTGAAGCATTGGCTGCTAAGGAAGGCGGTTATAACGATGCACTTATTGAGAACATTGCAGGTCAGGTAAAGCAAGTTATCGATAAAGGAATCGATGTAGGCGTCGTTATTGGTGGTGGAAATTATTGGAGAGGACGTTCTAATAATAACATCGATAGACCAAAGGCTGATCAGATTGGTATGTTAGCTACAATCATGAATTGTATCTATGTATCAGAGATTTTTAGATCATGTGGTCTTAAAACTAATATTCTTACTCCTTTTGAATGTGGTAGTATGACAAAACTTTTCTCTAAGGATAGAGCTAATAAGTATTTTGAGAAGGGTATGGTAGTTTTCTTTGCAGGTGGTACAGGACATCCATTCTTCTCAACAGATACAGGTATTGCCCTTAGAGCAATTGAACTTGATGCAGATGCAATTTTACTTGCAAAGGCAATTGATGGCGTTTATGATAGTGATCCTAAGATCAATCCTAATGCTAAGAAGTATGATTCTATTTCAATTGAAGAAGTAGTTGAGAAGAAGCTTGGTGTTATTGATTTAACAGCATCAGTTATGTGTATGGAGAATAAGGTTCCTCTTATGATCTTTGGTTTAGAGGAAGAGAATAGTATTGTTAATGCACTTACTGGTAAGTTTAACGGAACTATCGTTACAGCATAAAAAGATAATAAGAAAGGTAGAAGACAATGAGCAATATTAAAGAATTCGAAGATAGAATGAAGAAATCAATCGATGCTTTATATGATGAATATTCAAGCATTAGAGCTGGAAGAGCTAACCCACATATTTTAGACAAGATTAGAGTTGATTACTATGGAACTCCATCACCTCTTCAGTCAGTGGCTAACATTTCAGTTCCAGAAGCTAGAATTATTCAGATTCAACCATGGGAAGCTAGCTTAATCAAGGAGATCGAAAAGGCAATCTTGATTTCAGACTTAGGAATTACTCCTAATAACGATGGTAAGGTTATTAGATTAGTATTCCCTGAATTAACAGAGGAAAGACGTAAGGAATTAGCTAAGGATGTTAAGAAGAAGGGTGACAATGCTAAGGTTGCAATTCGTAACATCAGAAGAGATGCTAATGACGATGTTAAAAAGCAGAATAAGGCTGGAGATATTTCAGACGATGAAGCTAAGAACTTAGAGGATGATGTTCAGAAACTTACAGATAAGTACGTTGCTTTAATTGACAAGGCAATCGAAGATAAGTCAAAGGAAATCCTTACAGTTTAATTACTAGCTAAACTAAAAGTCTAGGCTCCATTAAGCAGACTGAAGTAGGTGTGCTTAATGGGGCTTTTTATGTTATAATACAGGTGGTTTTTAAAGACCATTTTCATGTGATTATATTAGAATTTATTGGAGAAGAAGAATGGACTATTATAACGAAGAATTAGATTTGAAAATTCCTGCACATGTGGCAGTTATTCTAGATGGTAATGGTAGATGGGCTAAGGCAAAGCATATGCCAAGAACCTATGGACACCTACAGGGTAGTAAGGTGGTTGAGAAGATGCTCTATACTGTAGATGAACTTGGTGTTAAGTATTTTACTGTATATGCCTTTTCTACTGAGAATTGGAAACGTTCCGATGAAGAAGTAGGAACACTTATGAATATCTTAAGAACTTATCTTAAGGACTGTGTAAAGAAGTCTATGAAGAACAATGTTCGTTGTAGAGTTATTGGTAGAAGAGATGAGTTATCTGATGATATTAATGAAGCTATTGACAACTTAGAGGAGCAGACAAAGGATAATACAGGTCTTACATTTACAATCGCAATTAATTATGGTGGCCGTGATGAAATTACTAGAGCTGTTAGAAAGCTTGCAGATAAGGTAAAGTTAGGAGAGTTAAAGCCTGAAGATATAACAGAAGATATGATTTCTGCTAATTTAGACACTAATTATATGCCAGACCCAGATTTACTTATTAGAACATCTGGCGAGCAAAGACTATCTAATTACCTACCTTGGCAGTTAGCTTATACAGAGTTTTATTTCACAGATTGCTATTGGCCAGATTTCAACAAGGACGAATTGGTTAAGGCCTTTATAAAATATAATAAACGCGAAAGAAGATTTGGCGGTGTTAAGGAGGACTAGTTGTGAAAACTAGAATTATTAGTGGTATTTTCTTGGTTATAATATTAGCTCTTACAGGAGGCTTTGGTGGCTGGCTATTATTTGGCGCCTGCCTATGTATTTCCCTAATTGGAATGTATGAGTTAAACAGAGTTAAAAACCTTGAGAGAACAGGAATAGCTATTATTAGCTATATTTCAGCAATAGCTTATTATGCTTTACTTTTACTAGATCCAACAAAGTATAATATGATTGTTGTTATTATTTCCTTTTTAGTATTAATGAGCTTTTATGTATTTAGATTTCCTAAGCATAAGGCTGAAGACATTATGTGGACATTTTTCTCACTTATTTATGTAGCTGTAATGATTTCTTACATCTATCTTGTTAGAGATATGGATAATGGAATTTACCTTGTTTGGTTAATCTTTGTAGCTTCATGGGGTAATGACACATTTGCCTACTTTACAGGTGTATTTCTTGGAAAGCATAAGATGGCACCAGTTCTTTCACCTAAGAAGTCCGTTGAGGGCGCAATTGGTGGAGTTTTAGGGGCTTGCTTGCTTGGCGCAATTTATGGCTTTGTAATAAGTGAAGTTTCAGCAGATGTATCATCAGTGGCTATTATTGTTTATGCTGCAGCATCCTTAGTTGGTGCTCTAATCTCTATTATTGGTGATTTAGCAGCTTCAGCAATTAAGAGAAATTATGATGTTAAGGATTATGGCAACCTAATCCCAGGACATGGCGGAATCCTAGATAGATTTGATAGCGTAATTTTTACAGCACCAGTAGTTTACTGGATTATCTACTTAGTTTCAGGTATGTTCTAAATTATAAGACCCTTTAGTCTTAAATTTTTGTAACTATTAATTGGAGGCAGTTTTATGAAAAATGTATCAATCTTGGGATCAACAGGTTCCATAGGAACACAGACACTTGATGTTTGTAGAAATTATAAGGATGATCTTAATGTTGTTGCATTAGCATGTGGAACAAGAATTAATGATTTAGCTAAGCAGATTGAGGAGTTTAAGCCTGAACTTGCCTGTGTGGCAACTAAGGAATTAGCAGAAGAATTGGCTAAATTAGTAGATAATAAGAATTTAAAAATCGTTTATGGCATGGAAGGTTTAATTGAGGCGGCTACAATTTCAAGCGCTGATATTGTCCTTACAGCAGTTGTGGGCATGATGGGTATTAAGCCAACAATTGAGGCCATTAATGCAGGCAAGGATATTGCCCTTGCTAATAAAGAGACTTTAGTTTGCGCAGGCCATATTATTATGAAGCTTGCAAAGGAGAAGAATGTAGCTATTTTACCAGTAGATAGCGAGCATTCAGCAATTTTCCAATCCTTAAATGGAGAGAAGAAGTCTCAGCTTAGAAAGATTTTACTAACAGCTAGTGGCGGCCCATTTAGAGGTAAGGATAGAGCCTTCCTTGAAAATGTAAAGCTTGAGGACGCACTAAAGCACCCTAACTGGTCCATGGGTAGAAAGATTACAATCGACTCATCCACTATGGTTAATAAGGGATTAGAGGTAATTGAGGCTAAGTGGTTATTTGGAGTAGATGCAACAGACGTGCAGGTTGTAGTTCAGCCACAAAGCGTTATTCATTCAATGGTAGAATTTGAAGATGGCGGTGTTATGGCCCAGCTTGGAACACCAGATATGCGTCTTCCAATTCAGTACGCCCTTTTCTATCCAGATAGAAAGCCTATAGCTAATTCGGAATTTCTTGATTTTTATAAATTAGGACAGATTAGTTTTGAAAAGCCTGATATGGATACTTTTGTGGGCCTTAAGATGGCTTATGAGGCTGCAGCTAAGGGAGGCAATATTCCAACAGCTCTTAATGCAGCTAACGAATATGCAGTAGCCCTTTTCTTAGATAGAAAGATTAAGTATTTACAGATATACGATATGATTAGATTTGCAATGGATAATGTTAGATTTATTGACAATCCAACAGTAGAGGAAATTTTAGAAACAGAGCAGGAAGTGTATAAGTTATTAAAGGAAAGCTTTAATTAAGCTCAAACTAGCTTAAAAGCTTAAGCATATAATTTGGGAGGATTACAATGATTTTAAATGTCATTTTGGCAATCTTAGTTTTAAGTATAATTATTATTGTTCATGAATTTGGACATCTTATAATTGCAAAGGCAAATGGAGTACACGTACTTGAATTTGCAGTAGGTATGGGACCTAAGTTTTTAACAATCAAGAAGGGTGAAACTAAGTATAGTTTCTCACTTTTTCTTTTTGGCGGATATTGTATGATGCTTGGGGACGAATACATGGAAATGGCTGTCACAGATAGCCTTGATGCCGATGAAGATGATGAAGATTTTGAAGATAAGAAGGAAGCCGCAAAGAAAGAATTCGCAAAGAAATATGATGAATCAAGATCATATGACAATAAGGCTGTTTGGGCTAGAATTGCAATCACTCTTGCAGGCCCAGTCTTTAACTTCTTTTTAGCCCTTGTTTGCTCAATTATTATTATTGGTAATATTGGCTATGACCCTGCAACTATTGACTATGTTGCCGATAATTCAGTAGCATCTACTGCAGGTCTAGAAGAAGGAGATTTAATTCTTGCAATCAATAATGATAAAATCAACTTTGCAAGAGAGTATAACTTCTTTATTAATTATCATGCAGATGAAACATTTACCATAACTTATTTAAGAGATGGTCAAAAGTATAAGACAACAATCACACCTGAATATCAGGTTACAAGTAAGTACCTTCTAGGTCTTATGATTAGTGAAAATGGTGGCGTAAGCTCCGTTAGTGAAGATTCTGCCGCAAGTGAGGCTGGCTTTAAAGATGGTGATGTAATTAAGAGTGTAAATGGTAATGAAGTTTCCACAAACACTGAAATAACAGATTATATCACTTCGTCAAATGGTGAGGAAATGACTTTTGTGGTTTCTCGTAATGGAGAAGATGTAACACTAGTTGCAACTCCTAGATTAAGTGAGTCAGAAGGCTATGTTACAGGCTTTAGCTGTTATGGCCAAAGAGTAAAGTTATCACCAATTCAGTCAGTTAAGTATGCCTTCCTAGAAGTAGGCTATGATATAGGCACAGTTGTTGATAGTCTTGGCATGTTATTTACAGGAAAATTATCAGTAAATAACCTTTCAGGTCCTGTGGGAACTGTAAGTGCCATGAGCGAAATTGTAGAAGAAAGTAAGTCTGATGGTGCATTTTATGTGTTCTTAAACTTAATTAATTTATGTGGACTTATTTCAGCAAACCTTGGAGTAATGAACCTTTTACCAATTCCAGGTCTTGATGGTGGTAAGCTGATTTTCTTGCTAATTGAAGCGGTTAGAGGTAAGCCGATAGATAAGAAGTATGCCGGTATTGTAACAATTATTGGCGTAATCTTCTTAGTAATTTTAATGGCTTATGTTTTATTCCACGATATTTATTCTTTATTCTAATTTAATTAATCCCTTAAAGTTGCATTTTATTTGGCTTTATTAGGAAAATGTAATTAGTTATGAAGGCTTTCTACTTTACAAAAAAATTTAAAAGGCATATAAAGTATAATGAAATAAAAATTGTTTTTTGAATGGAGTTTAATATGTATAGAGATAATACTAAAGTTGTAAAAATTGGTAATAAGGTCATTGGTGGCGGAAATCCTATTATGATTCAGTCCATGACTAATACTCATACAGAGGATGTTGTAAAAACAGTTGCTCAGATTAAAGCATTAGAAAAAGCTGGTTGTGACATCATTCGTGCCACTGTTCCAACTCACGAGGCAGCCCTTGCCTTTAAAGAAATCAAAAAGCAAATTAACATCCCATTAGTTGCAGATATTCATTTTGATTATAGACTTGCAATTGAAGCTATGGAAAATGGAGCTGATAAGATTAGAATTAACCCTGGTAACATCGGCGGTAAGGATAAGATTAAGGCTGTAGTTGACGTAGCAAAGGAAAGAAATATTCCTATTAGAGTTGGTGTAAATTCAGGTTCTCTTGAGAAAGATATCCTTGAAAAATACCACGGCGTAACAGCTGAAGGTATTGTAGAATCAGCCCTTGATAAGGTAAAGATAATTGAGGACTTAGGCTATGATAATTTAGTTGTAAGTATTAAGTCATCAGATGTATTAATGAGCGTTAAGACTCATGAATTAATTTCAAAGGAATGTAATCATCCACTTCACGTAGGTATCACAGAGGCTGGTACTGCATTTTCAGGAACAATCAAGTCTTCAATCGGACTTGGACTTATCCTAAATCAAGGAATTGGTGATACAATCAGAGTTTCTCTAACAGATGATCCTGTTAAGGAAGTTTTAACAGCTAAGCAGATTCTAAGAACGCTCGGGCTAAGAAAGGGCGGAATCGAAGTTGTATCATGTCCTACATGCGGTAGAACACAGATTGACTTAATTAGTCTTGCAAAGCGCGTAGAGGAAGAAGTAAGCAATTACGACTTAGACCTTAAACTTGCAGTTATGGGTTGCGTTGTAAATGGACCTGGTGAAGCTAAGGAAGCAGATCTTGGTATTGCTGGCGGTAAGGGCGTTGGCGTTTTAATTAAACATGGGGAAATTGTAAAGAAGGTTCCTGAAGAACAGTTATTTGATGTTCTAAAGGAAGAACTAGATAATTGGGAGAAATAATATGTATAACTTTTTTGATGTTTTCAAGACACTAAAATTACCAGACAACTTAAGAGCGTACTTTGAAGATGTAGAGGTAATTAAGGTTACTAAGACATCAACTAATTCTCTTGCTAGAATTTATATAAGTTCTAGTAGGATTATTGAAAAAGAAGTTGTTTATAAAGTGGAATCTGCCTTAAAAAGGCAGGTTTTTCGCATCCAGAACATGGATGTAAGAATTATCGAAAGATATAAGCTATCAAAAAATTATAATCCACAGAATATTATGGATATTTACTATGACAGTATTTTATTTGAATTAGAGAAATACTGGACGCTAGAGTATAACATTTTAAAAAATTCCAAGTGGGAATTTAGAGCTAGCGATAATCTAGCCCTTTATATTGAAGATAGTTTCCTATCAAGAGCCCATGGCGAAGATCTAGTGGATTATTTTAAGCAAATATTCTTAAACCGTTTCGGTTTTGAAATTGATGTAGAATACGAATTCGTTGAGTCTAAGTCTTCATTTGAAGAAGAGAAGGCCTACAAGGTTAGACGAAGAGTTGAGGAAATTCAAAATAACATCAAGGAAGTTGACGAAGAGGTTAAGGCTGCTAAAAAGCTAAAGGAAGAAAAGGAAGCTAAGCAGAAAGCCTACTTAGAAAAGATGAATGCAAGAGAAAGGGGAGGAAGCAGAAACTCTCTTAATTTTGCACGCCAAAAAGCCAACGACGATGTGCTTTGGGGTAGAGATTTCTTTGATGATCCAATTGAGATAAAAACTATAGACTCAGCCATTGGCGAATGTGCTATCTCAGGTATGATAAGATCCATTGATCTTAGAGAAATCAGAAACGAGAGAACTATTGTAAGCTTTGTAATGACAGATTTTACAGATTCTATCGTTGTAAAGATTTTTAGTAAAAATGAAATGCTTCCGGAACTTTTAGACGTAGTTAAAGAGAAGAATTTTATTAAGTTAAAGGGTATTGCCCAGCTTGATAAATACGACGGTGAAATAACTATTTCTAACGTTTCTGGTATTAGAAGAGCTAATGATACAAGAGTAGTGCGCTCAGATGACGCCCTTTATAAAAGAGTTGAGCTTCACTGCCATACTAAGATGAGTGATATGGATGGTGTTTCCTATGTGCAGGATATTATTGATCAGGCCTATAAGTGGGGACATAGAAGTATTGCCATTACAGATCACGGTGTAGCCCAAGCTTTCCCTGATGCCTTCCATAAGGTGCAAGCATTAGAAAAGAGTACTAAAAAGGCAGGCAAGGACTTTGATTTTAAGGTAATTTATGGAGTTGAATGCTATTTAGTTGATGATACAGTAAAGATTGTAACGGACTCAAAAAGCCAGTCCTTAAGAGATAGCTTCGTTGTATTTGATATTGAAACAACAGGTTTTTCAGCCATTGAAGATAAGATTATAGAAATTGGTGCTGTAAAGGTTGAAAATGGAGAAATCACAGATAGATTCTCTACCTTTATCAATCCACAGATTCCAATTCCTTTTAGAATTGAGAACTTAACTCATATTAATGACCAAATGGTAATGGATGCTCCAACTATAGATGTTGCCCTTCCGAAATTCTTAGATTTTTGTAAGGGAAGCGCAGTGGTTGCCCATAATGCCATGTTTGATACAAGTTTTATAGGCCATAAGGCTGAAGATTTAGGACTAGAGGTGGATTTTACAATTATTGATACAGTGCCACTTGCACAGTTCCTTATGCCAAATCTTCACAACTATAAGCTTGATACACTTACAAAGCATTTAGCAGTTGTACTTGATAGCCACCATAGAGCGGTTGATGATGCAGCAGCTACAGCAGATATATTTGTGAAATTTATAAAGATGCTTGAAGAAAGAGATATATTTACTCTAGACCAGTTAAATGAAAAAGCTAAGATGACAGATGATATTATTAGAAAATTACACCAGTATCACTGTATTATTCTAGCTTCTAATGAACTTGGAAGAATAAATCTATATAGACTTATTTCGGCATCGCATTTACAGTATTTTAACCGCTTCCCAAAGATGCCAAAGAGCCTTATTAATAAATATCGTGAAGGTTTAATTATTGGTTCAGCCTGTGAGGCAGGCGAGCTTTTTAGAGCTTTGGTAAATGGTCGTTCAAATGCAGAAATAGCAAGAATTGTAAGCTTTTATGACTACCTTGAAATTCAGCCAATTGGCAATAATGCCTTTATGATTGAAAAGGAAGATTACTATGTAAAGTCAGAAGAAGACTTACGTGATTTAAATAGAAAGATAGTAGCTCTTGGCGAAAAATTTAAAAAGCCAGTAGTAGCTACCTGTGATGTACATTTTCTTAATCCTGAAGATGAAGTCTATAGACGAATTCTTATGGCGGGTAAGGGCTTTGATGATGCAGATAATCAGGCACCTCTATACCTTCATACCACTGAGGAAATGTTACATGAGTTCGATTATTTAGGAGAAGAGAAGGCCTTTGAAGTGGTTGTAACTAATCCTAATAAAATTTCAGATATGTGCGAGAAAATCGAGCCAGTTAGACCGGATAAGAGACCGCCTGTCATTGAAAATTCAGATGAAATGCTAAGGAAAATTTGTTATGACAGAGCTCATGAACTATATGGCCCAGAACTACCAGAAATCGTATCAGAAAGACTAGAAAGAGAGCTAAATTCCATTATTTCCAATGGATATTCCGTAATGTATATCATTGCCCAGAAGCTAGTTTGGAAGTCTAATGATGATGGTTACTTAGTAGGTTCAAGAGGTTCTGTAGGTTCCTCTTTTGCAGCTACAATGGCCGGTATCACTGAGGTTAATCCCCTTAGCCCTCACTATCTTTGTCCTGAGTGTTATTATGTGGACTTTGATTCAGAGGACGTTAAGGCCTTTGCCGGTGGTGCTGGTTGTGATATGCCAGATAAGGTTTGCCCAAAATGTGGTCATAAACTAGACAAATTAGGCTTTGATATTCCGTTTGAAACTTTCCTTGGATTTAAAGGAAACAAAGAGCCTGATATCGATCTTAACTTCTCTAATGAGTATCAGTCAAAGGCCCATGCCTACACTGAAGTTATTTTTGGTAAAGGTCAGACCTTTAAAGCTGGAACTGTAGGTACTGTTGCAGAAAAGACAGCCTATGGTTACGTTTTAAAATATATCGAAGAAAAGAATGAAAAAAGAGCCGCCCAGGGACTTCCACCGATTGTTAAAAGAAGATGTGAAATCGAACGAATCTCTAATGGTTGCATAGATGTTAAAAGAACAACAGGACAGCATCCTGGTGGTATCGTAGTACTTCCACTTGGCGATGAAATCCATACATTTACACCGGTACAGCACCCTGCAAATGATATGACATCCCCAATTATTACTACACATTTTGATTACCACAGTATTGATCATAACTTGTTAAAGCTGGATATTTTAGGACACCTTGATCCTACTATGATTCGAATGCTACAGGATTTAACAGGAATGGATCCACTAACAATACCGCTTGATTCTAAGGAAGTAATGTCTTTATTTATGAACACATCTGCCCTTGGAATAAAGCCGGAAGATATTGATGGCTGTAAGCTTGGAGCTCTTGGTATCCCTGAGTTTGGTACAGATTTTGCCATGCAGATGCTTATTGATACAAAGCCAACAAAGTTTTCGGATTTAGTTCGAATTGCAGGTTTATCTCATGGTACTGATGTATGGCTAGGTAACGCCCAAGAATTGTTAAAAGAAGGCAAGGCCACAATCAGTACAGCGATTTGTACTCGTGATGATATTATGACTTACTTGATTTATAATGGAATTGAATCAGAGACAGCCTTTAAAATCATGGAAGCTGTAAGAAAAGGTAAGGTAGCTAAAGGCGCCGAGCCTAAGTGGGAAGAGTGGAAACAAATGTTACTAGATAAGGGAATTCCTGACTGGTACATTTGGTCCTGCGAAAAGATTCAGTACATGTTCCCTAAGGCCCATGCCGCAGCTTACGTAATGATGGCTTGGCGAGTAGCCTACTGTAAGGTATTCTATCCACTAGAATTCTACACAGCCTTCTTCTCAATTAGAGCTAAAGCCTTTGATTATGAGAAAATGGCCATGGGACGCGATAGACTTGACTACTATATTAATCTATATAAACAAAAGAAGGCAGAAGGCACACTTTCTAATACGGAAGATGATGAACTTCACGATATGCGTATTGTGCAGGAAATGTATGCTAGAGGCTTTGAGTTTATGCCAATTGATATATATAAAGCCAAGGCAAGAAGCTTCCAGATAATAGACGGCAAGATTATGCCATCCTTTAAGGTAGTAGAAAAGATTGGTGAATCTGCCGGTGAAAATATTGAAATCGCCGCTCGTGCAGGTAAGTTCCTATCTAAGGAAGACCTACGTACTAGAGCTAAGATTGGACAGACTGTAATAGATAAGCTATCAGATCTAGGCTTACTAGAAGGTATGGCTCAGTCTAACCAGTTGTCTTTATTTGATTTTTAAGAAAATGTAACATAAAACCCTCTTTACTATATAAGTATGAAAGAAGTTTTTTAGATAACTTATATTAGTAAAGAGGGTTATTTTTATAGAAAAAATTAAGAGTATTTTTATATTAAAGCTATAGTAAAATTTGACCTAATTTTAAGGAAACTCGCAACCATGCGGATTTAATCAAGTCTATTTTTTAAAGGATAGATAAGGATAAAATATACAGTAAAAAAATTGGCGAAAAAAGCGAAAAAGGTGTTGACATAAAGTGTTGGGGATGATAATATGTATAAGCCGTTGCGACAGAGCAACGACAACAAAACATCAACAAAGCCAGTAAACACAAGGCTTTGAAGATTAGAACCTTGACAACTGAACAGAATGACAACCTTGAAAATTCTTTGAAATATTCAAGCGAGTAATCAATCGTAAAACAATTTTGTTTTGAAATGATTATCCTTAATAACAGTAATGTTAAACGGAAAC
>JAEEGF012488480.1_pt1 | contig 162207 bp, 105 predicted proteins | sample 9134171 | NCBI WGS metagenome assembly JAEEGF01 (sample SAMN16246542, study PRJNA631951) | gut metagenome | biome: gut microbiome; feature: rumen; material: AP-attached | host: Bos | place: Iran: Karaj | collected 2018-10 | reverse complement strand
GTTTTATGCACAGCGTCCTGGTATCTCCGGTGAAGCCGGGAGCCACGAGAGTCACCACGAAGGGCGCGAATATCACCAGGAGGATGACGACGACGGAGGATACGATGATGAAGAACGTCAGCGCCTTGTTGGTCAGCGCGTCCGCCAGATCCCGCTCCCCTCTCGCGATATGTCCCTTGTAGAGAGGCAGAAACACCTTCCAGATACCGACGCTCAGCATGGGATATACCACCGCCTGAACGCTGGATACCATATAGTAAGCGTCGCTCTGTGAAGACGTACCGAAGATAGCCGCCAGGATCGCCTCCGCGAAGAAGGATGCGATCTTGGCAAGGATACCTACGAGCACGATCACTACGGCGCCTTTAAATATTCTGCTGCCAATCGATTTGTTTTCCAAAGTCTACCTCTAGGCCGGAAAATGCTCCGGCAATAAAAAAGTTCCGGCAACGCCCGCGGCCTTTATTTGCCGTCCAGCGCGTACCGGTCAACACAGTATTTCCTGTCGTAATATATTATGTCGTCGGCAACGAGTTTGCCGCTGCCTCCATGGGCCTCGATTATATTGACCACGCAGTTGTAAGGCACGTGCCCGTGCCAGTAATCGAGCGGATCGTCGTAGAACCGGTTCAGCATTGCCCGAAGCGCGCAGCCGTGGGTGGAAACGAGATAGTCGCCTCCGTCGTCCAGCTTCATAAGGCCCGAAATGAAATCCCAGGTCCTTTCGCACACGTCTCTGACTCCCTCTCCCCCGGGAAATCTCCCGTAACTGAACGGATCGGTAAAGAAACGCATTGCCGCTTCCCTTTCCAGCTGCTGCCCCTCAAGAGAGCCGAAACTGATCTCCCTGATGCGCGGATCGAGTTCCACCGGAACGTCGTTGCCGCTTTCTCTGAGAACGATCTCCGCGGTCTCTTTCGCCCGGACAAGCGGACTGGAAAAACAGCGCCTGAATCTTATGCCTTTCAACTTTTGCCCGGTCACCGCCGCAAGAAAACGTCCGCTTTCGTTAAGCGGCTCGTCCAGCCATCCCTGCATGACGCCTTTCTGGTTCAGCGCGGTCTCTCCGTGGCGCAATATGTATATTTTCAACGGATTACATCCTGTTCTTTATAAGAGCGCTCAGGATAGCTATATCTTCCTGGCGTATGACTTTTATATTGTAATGGTTCCCTTCGTAGAAGCGAAGTTCGAACCCCAGATCGTTCATAAGCATGGCAAAACAGGTCTCGTCGAATCTGTGCCCTTTCCTGTCTGCCGTTTCGAAAACTTCCTTTACCGTGGAAAAGCGGTAGGCTTCGGGCGATTCCACCGTTACCACCCGGTACCGGTTAAGATATTCGCTGTGCCTGCTGAGCTCCGGCTCGTCGCTGCTGAGCCTGAACTGTATGTTGTCCTTCATAGGCTCGCAGGTCACCGCGCTGCCGTTTCTGATGCAGGCGCCCAGCAGTTTGGATATCATTTCCTCCGTGACGAGCGGCCTGGTGGACTCCTGGAAGATCACCACGTCGTTGCCGTCGTACTTGTCCTGTATCGCCTCGATGCCCTTCCTTACGGACAGGATGCCGGTCTCTCCGGCTGTGATAACGCCTCTGAGTTTGTCGATATTGTACTGTTTGGAATATGCTTCCAGGATGCTTTCCCAGTCTTTTAAGCACACCACGTATATATCGTCAACGGCGGGATGGCGCTGGTAAGCCTCCATGCAGTAAACGATCACGGGCTTCCCCAGAACGTTAATGAACTGGTTGGGGATGTTCTGCATATTCCGGGTGGATTTTCCGCCGGCCAGTATTATGACCGCGGTCTTGTTCTGCATAGGCAGTCCGGAAGGATCGGACCGGTAGCTGTCTTCTCCGTTGACGCCCGTGCGCAGAAAGTCGACGGTGGTGTCCAGCACCCTTGCCAGTTTCACCAGTTTGGAAGCAGGGACTTCGTTCTCTCCGGCTTCTATCTTGGCAATGGTGGAACGCGACCTGTACCCCATGGCGTCTGCCAGTTCCTGCTGTGAAATATTAAGTTCAAGTCTGCGTCTTTTGATATTGTCGGCAATACCCACGTCCCTTACCTCCTTTATCAGTTTTTTGGCCGTTTCCCGCTTCAGGAAGCGGCAATATCGTTCTTCAGGTATTGCACTAAAAGGCGGCAATATGAATGCCGCCTTTCGATGCAGATACCGTTGACCCGGTTATTATTTGTAGAAAGTGCCGTTGAGAGCGTCGAACGCGTCGTTCCAGCGCTCGAAGGCTTTCTTGTAAGCAGCAACGTTCTCGGGATTAGGAACGTATGCTTCCTTGACGCGGATGCACTTGTCGGCTGCGTCGATGCAGTCCTTGAACACGCCGATGCCTACGCCGGCATACATGGCGGCTCCGAGGGCGCCTGCTTCAGGGCTCTCGCAGAGCTCGATGGTGCGGTTCATGATGTCTGCAAACATCTGGCACCACATGGGGCTCTTGGTCACGCCGCCGGAAAGACGGACCGCGCGGACCGGTTTGCCGAAAGCTTCCTGCATAAGCAGAATGTCGTACATCTCGTAGCAGATACCTTCAAGGACGGCATGAGCCAGATCGGCTTTTTCGGTTCCGAGGGTGATGCCGAGGAAGGTTCCTCTGGTGGCCTCGTTGACCTTGCGGCCGTGAGATCCCTGCAGGCAGGTAAGAGCGGTAACGCCGTTGGATCCGGGAACGGACTTCTCGGCGATCTCGGTCATAAGGCTGTACGGATCTACGCCCATAAGTTTAGAGGTGGCGACTTCCAGCGGGCAGAGCTTGTCTCTGAACCAGCGGAAAGCGGAGGCGGCGGTGTGAGAGAAAGCCTCGAGCTGCCAGTTGCCCATGCCCTGATTGCCTTTGACGAGGATCGTGCGGTTGGGATCGCGTACGGGCTTCTCTACGACAACGTAGCTTCCGCCGAAGGTGCCGACTACCATGGTGGCAACGTCGTCGGTGGTTCCGCCTACGCCGTAGGAGGAGCAGTTGACGTCCTGAGCGCCGACGCAGATCTTGCAGCCCACGGGGAATCCGGTCTTCTCGGCGATCTCGGCATTGATCTCGCCTACTACTTTACCGGGCTCGGTAACGACTTCGGGAAGCTCCACGTTCTCGCAGCCGTAAACTTTCCTGAGTCTTTCGCTCCACTCGCTCTTGTTCACGTCCAGCATGGAGATGCGGTGCGTGGAAGCGATGTCGCAGGGATATCCTTCCGCTCCGAGGAGGTGAAGGAAATAGTCCTGGTTAGTGCACACGCGGCGGACCTTTTTCCAGGTCTCGGGCTCGTTCTTCTGAAGCCATACGAGCACGCCGGTGTTGAAGCCGCCGATGCAGGAACCTTCGATAGCGTAATGCTCTTCGTCGGAGATCCTGGCGCGGATCTCGTCATGGACTTCGATATTGCGCAGGTCCTGCCAGCCGATCATGCGGTTGCGGACAACGTTGCCGTTCTCGTCCAGCAGCACCATAGCGGCGCCCTGAGAAGAAAGGCTGACTGCCAGAATGTCTTTAGGATCCACGTTGGCCTTGTCGACGGCCTTGTGGCAGACTCTGAAAAACGCGTCGGTGATCTGGGCCACGTCCTGCTCCACGTATCCGGGTCTCGGATAGTAAGAGGGGTACTCTTCGTAAGCGGATGCCACAAGATGGCCTTCCGTGTCAAATATACAGACCTTGGTGCCTGTCGTACCTTCATCGATACCAATTAAATATTTTGCCATTTTCTTTTTCCTTTCAAAATTTGACTTCGCCTTTTTCTTCGATGACCTTCATAAAGGTCTCCATCAGGCGTATGTCTTCCGGTGTGGTCACCTTCATATTCGTTTCAGAATCCTTCGTAAAGTAGATGGTCTTGCCGTAATCGCAGTAAAGCGTGTTGGTAAAGACGTTGCCCTTTACGCCCTTGCCCTCCGCGAAAGCCCTGTCGTACAGCTCGGAGCATTCGCCGAACCTGAAAGCGTAGGGCACGGTGCAGAGCATAAGTTTGTCCCTGTCGATCTGCTCCGTGGTGGTCTTGCGGTCGGAGGTGAAGTATACGGAATAAAGGATAGGTCTGGAAGTACAGCCGTTGCCGTTTTCGATGGCGGATTCGATGCAGCCGGTCATGATCTCGGCGCTGGCCAGAGGATAAGAGGACATATGGATCAGGATGATGTCGTCATCCGCGATCTTGCCCTTGAGATTCTTGAGGCCGTTCCAGGTGGATTCCTGGCAGCTGGCGCCGCCGGGGGTGATCCAGCGTACCTTTTTGAAACCGTAGCGCTTAACGATCTCCCACATATTGTCGATAAAGCTCTCGACGCACACGATCTCTACCGCGTCGATCATGGGGTGTTTCTCCATCACGTCCAGCGGGTAATAAATGATCGGCCTGCCGTTAACTTCAAGGAACTGCTTCGGTACGGAAGCGCCCATGCGCTGTCCTACTCCGCCTGCCAGTAAAATGCCAACAACCATACTTCTTTCCTTTCCGAGATGAGCTCTTACTCTTCTTCAGCAGCCTCTGCCTTAACTTCAGCCTCAGCGGCCTCTTCTTTCTTCTTGGGCAGAAGTTTGATGATGACGAAGTAGTGGAGCACGCCGCCAAGCAGAGCGCCTACGCAGGGAGCAATGATGTACATGAGCCACTGACCGTCGCCGAAGATCGTGGAGACGTCGTATCCTTTGATAGAACCGTAGATGTAGCCGACGATACGGGGACCGAGGTCGCGGGCCGTGTTGATGCAGGCTCCGGAATATCCGCCGCCGAAGGCGATATCAAGAGAAATGATAGCGCCGATGGCAATGGGGAACAGAGCAGGCGAGGGTTTGTTGGGAATGCGCTTGTCGAGAAGTACGAAAATGGCGAAGGTAAGCATCATCGTCATGGCAACTTCAAGGAAGGCACCGGAGAGAACGTGGCCCGTGGGAGAAGAGCAGTAGAACAGAGTGGCCGGATTGCCGCCCGTTGCCTGAGCCCATTCGTCCATACGGTTGCCGTAGATCAGGTAGATAGGAACGATACCTGCGCCCCAGCCGAGGATCTGCGCAACAATATAGAAAGGCACAAGTTTCCATTTAAATCCGCCGAAGGTGGCCCATGCCATCGAAACGCCGGGGTTAACGTGAACACCGGAAATAGGCGCGAAAGCGACGACTGTGATGGCGAAAGCGATGCCGAACCATACGGCAAATTCATACATATTGGTGAGATATCCCGTCACCGCAAAGGGGACAACGAATCCCAGACCCCAGAAACTGATAAAAGCGGAACCCAGGAATTCACCCAGTATTCCTTTCCAATTTTCCTTTAACATGATTTCTCCTTTCTTATGTTGACCGTTTGCGAACTGTGAACGCTAAAAATCAACATTGCAAGGAGATTATACAACTCTGCAAAAGCAAAATCAACGCCTGTTTGTTGATTTTTTTAAAATAATCACCAATTGTGGGTGGTGCCCTTGATAGTGGTGACCTTGTTGTTGACAGCGACCTTGAACGTCCTCTGGGCGATCTCCTCTTCGGAGGGAGGCGTCATATAGTCTCCGTAATATTCCGTCAGATACTCGTCGTACCGCTTCATGATACTGACTTCAGTGTCTTCGAAAGGAACGTTCATGACTTCGTCCAGAATATGGACGTCGTATCTTCTGCCCAGGTCGCGGTAGAGGCCGTTGGTGAAACTGACGTAACGGGCGTCAGGATCGTCGTTGCCTATGACCGAGACCTTGTCGTACCGCTTCATCTTGAAGCCGGTGGGCAGGATCTTGCCGAGGCAGAAGGTGCCGAAGACTTTGACCTTGTCGCCGAAGGACTTATATCTCTTAAGGTGCAGCTTGTGATGGAACATGCCCTGGAGCGTCTTGATCCGGAACATCTTTTTCTTCTCTTTATTTTTGTCCGAGGGGACCTTGTCGAATACGAAGATGTCGAAGCCCGCGAAATCGCGCACCATATTTTCTTTTAAGAGGTGGTAAATATATGTGTAGCGCTCCAGATAAAAGCCCTTGAACTTGTCCCGGTTTTCCAGGAGCTTGTTGTAATTGTCACGTGTCATGATCACGTCGTAGTCGTCGTCCCAGGGGATGAATCCGTGGTGACGCACCGCGCCGAGAGCCGATCCGCCCAGCACGCTGTACTCGATGCCGTTCTCGGTGCATACCCGGTGAAATTCTTTCGCTTTTTCCAGGAGCAGAGCGTGGATCTCCTCAAGAGAATGATCCATGTTGTCCAGCGCGCGCTTATCTTTTACGTAACGTTTCTTTTTGATTTTTTCTGCCATAACTGTGCCGCCTTTCTATTTTTCAAAAACGCCGTCTGTATTAAAAATGAGATCGGAATGATATGCTCCGCCTTTCTTGGGAGTCATATAGTCTCCGTACTGCTGCCTGAGAACGGAATCGTAATTGCCCGGGCCCTTTATAGTGGTATATTCGAAGGGCAGGTCGATGCACTCCGCATAATCTTCCCGCTTCCAGGTGAGCTTCTTGTCGCCGGGCCGGAAGGCGGAGGCGGCAACGAGCGTGTTTTTCGGCTTCCCTCTCGAGACCTTCACGTAGTGGTCGGACAATTTCCTGAACGAGACGAAATGTTTCAGCACGGACCATGTGATCCTTCGGGGATCCAGCCGGTATTTGAGCTTCTGCTTTCCGGAAGCGCGCTTCATCAGGCGGTCAAATTTGTTGCCGTTGATGATCTGCCTTAAAAACTTCAGCCGGAACATCTTGAAGCCGTATGCCAGCCGGTTGTCCGGAACGCCCGACATGGCGAAGATGTCTATAAAGACTCCCTTGTTGCGGTCCGGGTCGATCTCCATCTCTTCCCTGGTGCAGGCCTTCGTGTCGGATCTGCGCAGCCGGGAGAAATAAGGCCTGGCGTCTTTTTCTGTCTGCCAGCTCTGGAAAAAGAAAGGCTCCTGGAATTCCTCGGGAGCTATCTCGCACAATTTGTAATAATCTTCTTCCAGCATCTGGACGTCGATGTCGTCGTCCCAGGGAATGTACCCTTTATGGCGTATGGCGCCCAGCAGAGTTCCGCCCGCGGCGAAATATCTGAGTCCGTGCTTCTCGCAGACCTGGGCAAAGCGCTCCAGAATGTCCATCTGTACCGCCCAGAGCTTTTTAAATTCGGTGGTCACGGTATAGTCGCATCTGACTTCTTCTTTTAAAAATTCTTCACTGACTTTCAAAATAAATTCCACGTCTCCTTTGTATCACGCCGCGTATCCGTATTCCGGCAGCGGCGGCATTGACTCAGCCCCAGAAATCCATTATTCTGCGGCACACCGATTCCGTGGCATGGCCCGTTTCGGTGGTCTCGTAGAACTTCAAAATGGCCTCGTCGTTTTCCCTGGCCGCTTCAGGCGTGATCCCGTTGATAAGTTCCACTGCCTCTTCCCTGTTATGGGCCACCCAGTACGGAGAATCCTCCATCTTGAAATACATGCTTCTGTCTTTGTTCGTGTAATTCTCTATGTCGTCCTGGTACAGAAGCACGGGTCTTCCCGTGATGGCGAAATCTCCTCCGGCGGATGAATAGTCGGTTATCAGCAAATCAGTCACCAGCAGCAGATCGGCCATATCGGGGTAACGTGTCACGTCGATAAATCCGGTGGTTTCTGCGGCGGAAGTGAGGGTCAACGCCCTGCCTCCGTGGGCTCTCATCAGGCAGACCCATTTCTCTCCGGTCTTCTCCCCCAGAACGCGGAGCACGTCGTTCAGGTCAATGTCGCTGCCCACCTGGCCTTCCACCGTGGCGGTGTCCCGGAAAGTCGGCGCGTACATCAGCACTTTAACGCCCTCTTCAAGGCCCAGCTTACCGCGCACTTCCGCGACCCTGGCCGGATCCGGATCGAACAGGCAGTCGTCCCTGGGCGTGCCGTCGGTCAATATCTCTCCGGTATACCTGAAGGCGCTGCGTATGAACCGGACGGCGTACTGGGACCCTGCCAGGAACAGGTCGCAGTTGCCCTCTTCGCAGATCTGGCGCTTGGCGGTCTTTTTCTTGTACGCTTCATTGTCCATGGCGTCGTATCCGACTTTTTTGAACCCGCGCTCGCCGTGGTAGGTCTGCACGTAGAACTGGTCTTTGCGTTTTTCCAATCCGTCGTGGAGCAGTTCGTTGAACACCCAAACGGAGGAGGTCGAAAGCGCCTTGTAATAATCGCTGCCGCCGAAAGACACGGGCTCGATGAAACCGGGCAGAGTGGCGGCATCGGCGTCAGACTTGCAGATCCAGCGCAGTTTCGCCTCAGGAGCGAGCTGATGAAGCCTTTCGGCTATGACCCGGGGATTGCAGGCGTATCCGCGGCCGTAGAAATTGTTGAAGAGCACGGTCCCGGGCTCGACGGGCAGTTTGCCGAAGCGGCGCAGTCCTCTCGAATTGTGCCTTCTTCTTCCTGTGTACCAGAGGCCTGAAAGAAACCTGTTCTTCGAAGCCGCGGCCTTCAGCCGGTCTTTAAAGCTCGTCTTCGGCCTGCTGCCGGCCTTATTTATCTGACCGTTCTGGTCTGTCTTAGTTATCTGATCTTTCTGTCCCATCGTTCTGCTTTCTTTCAACGTTTATTGACTGGTCCGCCCGATCCGGTCCTGCGGTATCGCCGTCCTTATCGGCCGGAGCGCTTTCCTCCGGAAGGGCATCGGCGGCGGGAGGAGCGCTCTCCTTCTTTTTGTATTTTTTGCCCACAGCGAAGGGCAAAAATCTGTTTATGAACAGCGCCGCCAGCGCGCACAGGCCGCAGGTGATCAAAAGTATGACCAGTTCGAACAAATAAGAGCCGCTGTCCTTTATATGAAGCAGTGTCAACGCCAGTCCGATGCCTCCTACCGCGTATTCGTGCACCGTGTAGTAAACCAGCGTGTTGCGTCCCACGAAGGACAACGGCAGTATCTTCACCCGGATAAGCGACGCCAGGGCAAAAAGCGCGAACAGGCCGATCACCGTCATTCCCAGGTTCAGAGGCAGGTTGTAGTAGTAATTATTATGGACGTCAATGCTTTTCCCGGGAAATACTAAAAAGCTGAGCACGCAGAGCCCGGCGTACAGCGCGATTCCCGCGGGAATGACTATCGCCCTTAATTTCCGGAACAGTTCCTCGTGACACCTGAAGAGGTAACCCACGAGAATGAAAAGCTGGGCCGTAAAAGCGGTGTTGAAGTTAAAAAGATCCAGCTGCTCCACACGGCAAAGCAGGAAGCTCAGCGCGGCAAGGCCTACGCAGGCGCACACGACGGCCGGCTCTTTTTTGAACAGTTTAAGGACGAAGAAGAACAGTATCTCGGCAATGATGCAGCAGGGCAGATACCAGAGTTCGTTGCCCGTCACGAAGCTGATCAGCACCTCTTTTACGGAATGGTCGATCAATCCCTTGTACGCCGCCAGGAGCTTGAACGGCATAAGGACGGCGGTGAAGAACAGGAAGGGTATCACCAGTTTTTTGAAAAGATTGACGAAGAATTCCCTGACGTTGCCGCCGCGGCCGTTGAAAACGTACCCGGTAACGGCGAAAAAGAGCGGTATCTTTATAGGGCTCGTAATGATGAAATATTCGGTATGACCAAACCCTGCCAGCAGATGGCCGTATATGACGAAAAGCATGGCGAGGGCGCGAAGCAGATCCACCCATTCTTTCCTCCCGGGCTTTCCGGCGGCGGAAACTATATTTGATTCGGTTTTAACGACGTAACTGTCCATTTTTAAGGATCACGCGGCAAGGTCAAGGCTCGTCTGTGTTTCGGCAAGGCGCAGCTCCGCCCTTGCCTGCCGGTCTTTAACGGAGATCAGGATGCAGAACAATATCCATATGAGCGTGTTTCTGATGCCGTTGTGGGAGATGCAGTACAGTATGGTGCCGCTCATGCAGCACAGGTTCCGGAAAGTGTACCCTTTGTTCCTGAGCGGCTTCATAAAGACCAGCACGGAGAGCGCGGTGCCTATCGCCCCGTAGGAAACTATGATGTTCATATACGTGGAGTGGATCTCGTATCCTTTCATGACCGAGAAGCGGCCGAAGGCGCCTTCTCCCATTCCCCACAGAGCGTTGATACCCATCTCCAGCACGCGGCCGTAGGCGCGGCCGTTCATCAGCGAGGAATCGTTTTCGTTCATCAGGTTGAGCACGCGGCGCCTGAGGGACCGTACGATCGATATGTTCGTAATGAACGAGGCGTCGCTGTACAGGATCATATAGACCACGGCGCCCAGAAGAAGGATGGCTCCGCCTTTGAATATGATCTGCTTTACCGTCCTGTCTTTCTGGCTGATAAAGAAGAAGAATCCCATTGCCACGGCGCTGATGAAGCCTGCTTTTGAAAGAGACATCATCAGGGCGTAGGAAGATATCAGCAGTATGATCAGGGCCTCATACTTGTTGACCCGCTTGGCGAAGAAGCACAGGAACGTCAACATAATGATGGCGAAGAAGCCCAGCTGGTTGGGGTTGTTGAAGAAGGAGGTGTTGCGGAACTGGGAGCTGGATCTGAGGATTATGCCCAGCAGTATCACCAGGGAGGCGATCAGGCAGCCGTGCATAGCGCCCTCTATCGCCTTCTCAACGCCGCATTCGTTGACGATCATCACGCACACTATCACGGCGAAGAAGTTGAACGCGTAGAACAGGATGCTGGACAGGAAAGACGTGCTTATCGTGCCCTTTTTCAGAGCCATGTACACGAACCACATGCCGTTGATAAACGCAGTATATATCGTGAATATAAGGAGGCTTCTGGCCCAGCCGGCGGTATGGGGCCGGAAGACTATCCTGCCGCGGCATCTCCAGAAAAGCCATATGAAACCGAGCACCAGGAAAAGGTCCGCGATCTGCACGCTTCCGGATTTGAAGACGTACAGGGGCTTCAGGGCGATGTATATGGTCAGTATGATCTCGGATCCTATGATTGGCCGGTTCGTGTAATACTTCTCTCTCATAGTGCGATCCCTTATACCGCGGCGCTATTCCGGGCTTCCACGTCCTGGGCGGGAGCAAGTTCCCTGATCTTGCCGAGGTAGGCGTTTATAACGATCTCGCGGCTGAATTCCCGTTCCATTTTCTGCCTGCCGGCCAGTCCCATCTGTTTTCTTTCTTCGTTGGGCAGTCTGAGAAACTCTTTGACCGCCGCCACAAGCTCGTCGGCATTGCCGCCGTGGTAAACGAGCCCGCTGACGCCGTCGTCCACGGTCTCGCGGCAGCCGGGATTGTCCGTGGTGATTATAAAGCGGCCGCTGGCGGCGTTTTCAAGCAGCACGTTGCTCATTCCCTCGCCGTAGGTGCTGGGATGGATGATGGCGTGGGCGCGGCTGATCCAGGGCCTTACGTCTTTCTGGGAGCCTCTGTACAGGACGATCCCCTGTTTTCCCAGTTCTTCCAGTTCGGTCTCGTAATGGCTTTCGGTAGGTTCCACGAAGCCCAGCACGTTGAATTCGGTGCCGGGATATTCCGCTTTTATCCTGCGGGCGGCCTCGATGTAATCGTCAACGCCCTTTTCCTTCAGCACTCTGCCGATATAGTTGAACACCACCGGCTCGCCGTCGACGCCGTTGCCGCCTTCGGGATAATCCTGTACGGGGAAACGTTCAAGGGCAACGCCGGAGCCGGGTATGAGCTTATAGTCTCCCTTGATCCAGCCCAGTTCCTTTGCCAGCTCCATATTGGTGCTGTTCTGGAACATTATGCAGGCGGAGCCGGAGTAGGCCTTCTTAAAGAGCTTCATAATGAGCGCCTTTTTCACGCCGGATTCGTTCAATACGGATCCCAGGCCGGTGACGTTGTTGATCACCGGGATGCGGAGCTGCCGGGCAACGATGCTGGCGTACACGTTGGGCTTGGCGGTATACGTGAGCACCACCGAAGGCCTGTATTTCTTGAACAGCGAGCGGTAATGCATGAACAGTTTGCCGTCGTTGACCACGCTGGTGCCTCTGCGGTCGATGGGCGGATCGTCGTAAAGGAACTCCTGATCTTTGCGGAGCCCGTATTCTTCGAGAGCCTCGAATTTGGGCCCGTCGGGGCAGGATATGAGCATCCGGTAGCCTGCGTCAAGTATGGCGCGCACCAGTTCCAGGCGGAAGCAGTACACGTCGTCGTCGTTGTTCGTAAGTAAAGCTATTAAAGGTCTTTCACCCATATAAGAATTCCCTTCGCCCGCAAGGCTGCGCCGTCAGCTGTATTTTTTACCCAGCACGGCAAACACGGTGCGGATCATCGTTAGTATGTCTTTGAAGAAGTTGAAATTCTTCACGCTGTCAAGATTCCATTTCATTTTCGCGGGCAATACCTGCTCTACGTAAACATTGTCCACGTCTTCCGCGGCGTCAAGCAGTTTGTCCTCGTCTTTGTACCGGATGCTGGCTTCGGAGGTGATGCCTGCGGGCATAAGCAGGGTGGCGTTGTACTCCGGCAGATACCGTTCCACGTATTTTACCGCTTCGGGCCTGGTGCCGACGAAGGACATATCCCCTTTTATCACGTCGATGAGCTGGGGCAGCTCGTCGAGCCGGAATCGCCTGAGCCCGGAGCCGATCTTCGTGATGCGGCTGTCGTTGCCCACGGTGACCGCCGAGCCCAGCCTGTCGGCGCCTGAGACCATGGTGCGGAATTTGTGTATCCTGAAGTGTTTGCCCCAGGCGGTGACCCGCTCCTGGCGGTACAGGACCGTTCCTTTGCTGTCCGCCTTGATGAGTATCGCTATGACCGCCATCGGGAGCAGGAGCAGAACGAAAAGGATCAAGGCGCAGGCAAGGTCGAATATGCGTTTTATAAGCAGCTGGAACCGCTTTTTACGGAGCGCCTCCCAATAAGGCCGGACTTCCGGGACCCTCATGCAATCCGGGAGCTTTTCCCACTTTTTAAGCATAAACGCTCCTGACTTCGCTCACCGCGGACTCCAGCGTTTCGCAGACGTATTCCACGTCTTCGTCGGACAGGAGCGTGTGGAGCGGAAGGGAGATCAGGTTGCGGTAGTAGTCGTACGAGTTGGGGTACCCGCCGCAATCTTTGCCGTAGGCAGTCATCATAGGCAGAGGCTTGTAGTGGACGTTGGCTGCCACGCCGCTTTCCGCCAGCTTTTCTATTATCCTGCTGCGCCCTGCTTCGTCGATGCCGGGCACGCGGATCAGGTAAAGGTGGTTCGAACTCTGTACGTTGTCCGTGCGGTGGACCAGATGGCTTATGCCCAGCCTGTCGCAGGCCGCGTCGTACCGTTTGATGATCTCGGAGCGCCTGGCAAGCAGCCCGGGATAGCGGTCCAGCTGGCGAAGCCCTATTGCCGCCACCACGTCGGTCATATTGCATTTGTACCAGGGGCCTATTATGTCATACTCCCAGGACCCCAGTTTCGTCTTGGCCAGGGCGTCTTTGTTCTGGCCGTGGAGCGACAGGAGCTGGTAGGTTTTGTATATCTCGTCGTTGCCGATCCCGTCAACGGGCAGCCAGGTTGACGCGCCGCCTTCGGCGGTGGTAAAGTTTTTTACGGCGTGGAACGAAAAGCTGGAGAAGTCGGCAATGGCGCCGCAATATATCTTCTCGCCTCTGAACGTCCGCCACGCTCCCAGCGAATGGGCGCAGTCGGCAACCACGGCAACTCGGCCGATGGCTTTCTGTATCCTGCTGTTCAGGCTGCCCAGGAACGTTCCGTCGTCCTCTTTCGGCGTGAACAGGCTGCGCTTTTTTTCGGCGATCTCGAATATGCGCTCGTAGTCGCACACGATGCCCCCCAGATCCACCGCCACGATGGCTTTGGTCCTGGGTCCCACCAGCGCTTCCAGGGCGCCGTAGTCCATCTCGGGCATGCGGGTGGCGGGATCTCCGTCTTTCAAAATATCAGCGAATATCACCGAAGCGCCGCAATGTATGGCTGCAGACGCGGTGGCCGTGTACGTATACGCAGGCACGATCACTTCGTCCCCGGGGCCGATGCCGAAAATTCGGAGGTTCATCTCTTCCGCGGCGGTGGCGGAGTTAAGGCAGACCACGCGGTTTCCGTATACGGCGACTCCTTCTTCGGAGGAGCAGTCGATATCCGTCCTGCCCGTTTCTATATATGCGGCAAGGCGCCGTTCCAAAAGCTTCGTCCGTGGGCCGGTGGTGATCCAGCCGCTGCGGAGCGCTTCGGCAACTTCGGCTATCTCCAGTTCCGTAATATCGGGAGGGCTGAAGCTTATCGTGCGTTTCTTGCCTTTCGGAGCCGCTTTATCCATATCTTTTTCAGTCATAAGTCACTTTCCGTTCATTGTCCGGCGGCAACGGAGCCGCGGACGTTTTTATTCGCGAATGAGTATCTCGAAGCCAAGGTGCAAAAGCTGAGGTTTGCCCATGAAATCGACTTCTACGATGGCAATGCGGCGGTGCAGATCGAGTTTGCGCACCCGGCCGCTGAAGGTCATCAGGGGGCCTGAAAGGATCCGGACCCGGTCGTTTTCGTCAAAACCGATGGCGGACAGTTCCACCACCGCGTTCCGGGGCACGGGACCTTCCTGTTCCTCTTCTTCGGCATCCGTCGATCCGGCGGTCAACGGCGCGTCTGAAAAGTCATCGCCGGAGGGGGCGTCGAACCAGCGGTCGCCTATGAGGGAGCGGAGCCAACGCTCTTCTTCCTCTGCCAGAGGTTCGAAGGTGTAGGAGATCTCGGAGGGGCTTACGAGCCGCCCGTCTCTGCCAAGGAGCCTGGCGTAGGCGCCGTATCGGGGAAGCGTTCTCAGGGCCTGATAAAAGTCGTTTATCCTGTCCGTTATGACGAAGAGATAGCCGGGGATGAGCCATTCGTAGATGTCGGCCCACTTGCCGCCGATCTTCTTGCACATATGCCGGTACGTGAAGAAGCAGCGTGTGTAAAGGTCCCGAGGTACGACCCGGGCAATGAGCAGCTGCACCGTTTTTTCCCGGCCAACGCCGGTATATATTACGTAGCACATTTATCGACCCTCCCGGTCTCGTCCCGGAAGCATGGTTCCGGCCTTTCCGGCCCGTTTTTTCAGGCCGGGCTTCGCCGTCCGGACAACGCGCTCGGCGCCGTCTTTTTATGCCTGCGGCGCCCGTCGTCCGGGTCATTTCTCCCGATATTTCCCGCGCGGCGATCGCCTGTGCCCATGCTTCGGGCGGAAGCCGTCGCGTTCCTCCGTTGGCCACACTCCAACATTTTATCATTATACTTTATCGGGGAGTCCGTGTCAATCTTATAAGGCCCTCAGCGGCGGGGCGAAGGACAAAAACGAAACAAAAAAAGAACAGGGCTGATCCCTGTTCTTTAAAGCGTTGTCGCCGGTACGGAAGCGGCGAGCTTAAATTGCCGCGCTTATCGCTGCAAAAACGTCAGTCCGCTTTGTTGGCGGCGTCGATCTCCGCCACGGAATCGATGCAGGAATTGACCTCGTCGGGGTCGCGGAAAGTCTCGACCACGGACTTGAGGACGGCGCGGACGTTGTCCTCGCTGCCTTCGTCCACGGCCTTTCTGAGGGCATCCAGGCGGGCATCCAGCTCTTCGGGAGATATGGGAGTATCCTGCTCGATGAATATCTTTTCGTTGTCGGTCTTGAGGAGGTTTTCGTTTTTGATCAGGAGCTCTTCGTACAGCTTTTCGCCGGGGCGGAGGCCGGTCTCAACGATCTCGATGTCTCTGCCGGGCACGTATCCGCTGAGTTTGATCATATTTACGGCCAGGTCGAGGATCTTTACGGGGCGGCCCATATCAAGGACGAAGAGTTCGCCGTTGTTTGCGGTGGCTCCGGAGCACAGGACCAGCTGGGCGGCCTCGGGGATGGTCATAAAATAGCGGACGATGCGCTTGTCGGTGATGGTCACGGGACCGCCGCCGGCGATCTGGCGGCGGAACAGCGGGATGACGGAGCCGTTGGAGCCCAGGACGTTGCCGAAGCGGGTGGCGCTGAATTTGGTGCTGCCCCCCATGCGGCCGTGGGTCAGTACGATGCGTTCGCACATGCGCTTGGTGGCGCCCATGACGTTGGTGGGATTGACGGCCTTGTCCGTGGAGATCATTATGAACCGCTCCACATTGTATTTTTCGCTGGCCAGCACGGTGTTGAGCGTGCCGAAGACGTTGTTGCGGACGGCTTCCACGCAATTGTTTTCCATAAGGGGAACGTGCTTGTGGGCGGCGGCGTGCAGCACCACGTCGGGCCTGTATTTGGCGAACACCCTGTCAAGGTCATCGGCGCAGCACACGGAGGTGATCTCCACGCTCAGTTCGAGGGCGCTGCCGTATTGCATTTTCAGCTCCTGCTGGATATCGTATGCGCCGTTTTCATAAATGTCGAGGATGATGATGTGTCCGGCGCCCATGGCTGCCAGTCTGCGGCAAAGTTCGGAGCCGATTGACCCGCCTCCGCCGGTGATCAGGACGGTCTTGCCCTTGTAGTAGGACGCGGTGGATCCGTCGGCAACCAGCGATTGACGCCGGAAAAGCAGCTCTTCCACGTCGATGTCGCGGACGACGCGCTTGCCGTTGCCCTTTTCGGAATCCTGCATCATGGGATAGTCGTAGGATTTGATCTTCATGCCGTATTCGTAATATTTGTTGTAGAGCTCGGTGAAGCCTTCGTCGCCCAGGTGCGGCAGGGCGAACACGATCTCCTGGATGCCGTACGCCTCCAGTTTTTCGGGGGTGACTTCGTCGTCGCCGATGACGCGAATGCCGGCTATCTCGCGGCCTATCTTTTCAGCGCTGATATCCACGAACAGCGCCGGGTAATAGGGCGATTCGCCGCCGTTCTGAAGCTCCGATGCCAGGCCGACGCCGGTGTCCCCCGCCCCAACGATCATTATTTTGATCTTGCGGGATACTTCCACGCTGGCGCGGTCCCGGTCGATCTCTTTTGAAATTTTGCTTAACGTGAAGATCCTGAGCAAAGCTACGTAAAAGCGGCCCAGTTTTGAGGAAAAGTTGTAATTTTTGTAGACAAATCTGTAGCTCATCCTCATGAAGAGGGCGAAGAGCAGGTCAACGCTCACAAGGGACAGCGTCCACATTATAGCAACTTCGCGATGCGGGATGAAGAGGCGGCCGATAACGTACACTATAAAGGCGATGCCGTCGGCAATACAGAGCCTGAGGTAGGACTGGACTCCGCCGTATCTCCAGATCTGGCGGTATACGCGGGCAATCAGGCGCGAGCCAAATATCAGCACCGCGGTGATGCCCAGGGATATCAAAACGTGGGAGAACGACGTCCTGGGTTCGGCAACGAATTTTCTCAGGAGGAACAGGGTCCAGGCTGTGGCAAGGACAAGGAAGAGAATGAGGTCGTAGATTACAAGCTGCCAGCGGATGGAAGTTTTTGCAGAAGCCTTCCGGACGCTCTTTGCGGAGGACGTAGATCCTTCTTCTTTCGCGTTTTTTACCGTGCCGCTATTTGCGCCGTTTGCATCGTTTGCGCCGTTTGCGCTGTCGGTCATATCACGGTCTGATCCCGCGGCAAGTCTTTTATCGTTCATAAAAATAACACCGTAATTCAAATGTTGGTAAGCTTTCTTCCCGGGCAGCAGATGAAACCGGGCAACTCAGCCACGCTCAATTATAATCTACAGCCGGTGATTTTTCAACCGGTTTATATGGAGCGCCCCGAACGGGGGACAGGTTAGCGTTCGCACCGCTTTTTTGCCCAAACTGGTCTCCGGTGCTCACAGTGATATTCGTCCTGCGGACGAGCGATATTCGCGCTGACACGCGAGTGAAGGATAAATACAAATTCGCCTAGAGCAACACAACTTAGATTTGACTTTGAAGAGAGCAACCGATATCGCTTGCCCGCAGAGCAAATTTAGTTGCGAGTGTTAACGAGCAATTTCGCTCGCGGAACGCCAACCTGTCCCCCGTTCGGCGAGCCGCTTCGGGCCGGTTGAAAAAGCGCCGCCTTTTATGACATAATAGGGGAAAGCAAGAAACAGGTACCTGTCCCCCGTTCCAGGGGGGCTCGAAGATAAAAAGGAGTTTTGAACATGATCAAAGACGGAAAGATCTGGGTCGCAAAATCAGACAAAGAAATATATTTGTTGCCGCGGATGGCCAACAGGCACGGGCTGATCGCCGGGGCCACGGGTACGGGCAAGACCATCACCATGAAGGTGCTGGCGGAGTCGTTTTCGGATATGGGCGTGCCGGTCTTTTTCAGCGACGTGAAGGGCGACCTCACGGGAATGACGTTGCAGGGCGCGGACACGGAAGATATGCAGAAACGAATTGCCCGGTTCGGGATCGAGAACTGGGAGTACAAGCCGTATCCGGTGCGGTTCTGGGACATTTTCGGCGAGAAAGGCACGCCGGTGAGGGTGACGGTGACGGACATGGGGCCGACGCTGTTGTCCCGGCTGCTGGGATTGACCGACGTGCAGAGCGGCGTGCTGAACGTGGTCTTTAAAGTGGCGGACGAGCACGGGCTGCTGCTTATTGACCTCAAAGACCTGCGGGCCATGGTGCAGTACGTCGGGGACAACCGGGCGGAGTTTACGCTGGAGTACGGCAACGTTTCTACGGCGAGCATCGGGGCGATCCAGCGGGCGCTGCTGAGTTTCGAGGACCAGGGGGGCAACATCGTTTTCGGTGAGCCGGATCTGGACATCGAGGACTGGATGAAGGTCGACGAGAACGGTCGGGGATATATGAACATCCTTGCCAGTTCGCGGCTGATCAACAGCCCTACGGTGTACGCCACGTTTTTGCTGTGGATGTTGTCCGAACTGTTTGAAAAGATGCCGGAAGTCGGTGATCCGGAGAAGCCGGCGATGATCTTCTTCTTTGACGAGGCGCACCTGCTGTTTAACGACGCGCCGAAGGCGCTGGTGCAGAAGATCGTGCAGATCGTTAAGCTGATCCGTTCGAAGGGCATCGGCGTGTATTTCGTGACGCAGTCGCCTTCGGACGTTCCGGACGAGGTGCTGGCGCAATTGTCGAACCGTGTGCAGCACGGGCTCAGGGCGTACACTCCGGCGGAGCAGAAGGCGGTCAGGGCGGCGGCGAAGGCGTTCCGGGTCAATCCGGAGTTCGACACTGAGCAGGCAATGATGGCGCTGGGCACCGGTGAGGCGCTGGTGAGCTTTCTTGACGAGAAGGGCGTGCCGTCGATCGTTGAAAACGCGAAAATATTGCCGCCGCAGAGCCTGATGGGGGCCGCGGACGAAAACGTTGTCCGTGAACTTATCAAGAACGACGAGCTCGACGCGGTCTACAGGGGCGCCATCGACCGGGAATCGGCATATGAGGTGATCCAGGCGGCGAAGCGGAAGCTGAAGGCCGAGCAGGAAGCGGCGGAGGCTGCCGAGGCCGAGGCTGCGGAAGCCGCGGAATCTGCGGAAGCTGAGGCGGGCGGCAATACAGGCGGGACCGGGAGCAACGGCAAGACTTCCGGAAAGACTTCCGGCAAAACGGGCAAAACCGGTAAAACGGGCAAGACCGCTTCCAAGAAGAAAACGTCTGCCGCGTCCAAGACGGCGAAGAAGGCCGTTACCAGCGCCACCAATTCCGTGGTCAATTCGCTGGGCTCCAACCTGGTCAATTCCGTTACCGGCGGTTCTACGTCCAGCATTTCGACCATCGGCAAGAGGGCGGCGACTTCCGCTTTGAATTCCGTTCTCCGGGGCAGCGTGGGTTCCATCCTGCGCGGCCTGCTGGGCACTAAGAAATAACCGGAACGGGTACCTGTCCCCCGTTTTGCGAACCGTTTGACGGCACGAATTTTGGAAAAACAAAATTCTTACCCGTCTAAACGGCTTCGCTTACCCCCTAATAAGGAAGGGACCCGGAATATGTACCTGTCCCCCGTTCCGGGGAGTGATATTCGTCCTGACGGACGAGTGATATTCAGCTTCGCTGAGTGATATTCGCGGCGAGGCGCGAGTGAAGGAGCATGAAAATGAAACGAACCGTATCTTTATTGTTGACGCTGGCGATGGCATTGACCGTCTTTGCCGGATGTTCCGCAAAACAAAACGCCGCGACGCCCGGCGTGAGCGTGACGACTCCCCTACCGGGACAGCCTGTCAGCATGGACCTTTCCGGGCAAACGTTCGAAACAGCGCTGCTGAAGTACGTGGGCGAGTACAAGCCGGACGACAATTTCGCGGTGTCCCCGCTTTCGTTCCTGTTCGCGCTGGGGCTGTTGTACGAGGGCTGCGCCGGGGAGACCAAAACGGAGTTCGAAGCGGCGCTCAACTCTCTGGGCATCGACGATCTGCCGGGGTATCTGAACAGGTTCAACGAGTTTGTGTCTTCCGTCGCGGACACCAACAAGGTGCTGGCGGAAGAATACGGGCAGGACGTCATAAAGCTTGAAATTGCCAATTCCGTGTGGAAGCGGGACAATATCGCGGAAGATTTCAAAGAGGCGTACAAGAACGCAATTGCCCGGTACGGGGCGGAATATTACGGGTTCAACGAGGGAAACGTTGTCCGGGCCGTCAACGAATGGGCGAACAGGAAGACGTACTGGCTGATCCCGAAACTGCTGCCGGACGACTACGACACGGCGGATCTGGCCGTCATATTGATGAACGCGCTCTACCTGAAGGACTCCTGGTCGACGGAATTTTCGGACGTTGCCCCCATCAGTTTTACCGCTTTTGACGGGACGGTGTCGCAGAAGGACGCCATCGGCGCTTCCGACAGCATGGGATACTATAAAGACAAGGACACCACCATCGTTGTCGTCCCGCTGCTTCGGGGCCTGAAGTACACGGTGGTCATGGGCAGCACCGAGGGGCTGGCGGAGAAGAAGGCGCAGGTCAAAAGCGAGCGTGTGCGGCTGTCGATGCCTGCGTTTGAGATCGAAAGTTCCTGGAACGACCACGAGCTGGAACATTTCCTGAACGAAGCGGGGGCGAAGTTGATCCTCTCCGGGGCGGCCGACTTTTCCGCTATGATAGACCACGGTGTTTCCATAAGCGACATCATTCAGAAGGTCAGGTTCATCGTCAATAAAGACGGCATCGAGGCTGCGGCGGTGACGGCGGTGATGACGAAGGACGGAATGGCGGGGCCGGTCAAGTACAAGGAAGTGGTGGTCGACGAGCCGTTCACGTTCTTCCTTGAGAACAGCGACGGCGTGATATTGTTCGAGGGGCGGTTCGTCAAGTAAGCCGGTTTTCCGAATGTTTTATTGTGCGGCATAATAATTGTATGAAAAAACGGCTGGCAGCGCGTCAGCCGTTTTTTGTCGATCGTTTGTTATCGCCTTTTTCTTTCCGGCCTGTGACCGGCCTTCTGTCGTTGACCCTTTCAGAACGACCGAAAGCTCAGCCCTTGTCGCCGCTCCCCTTCCGGAACGCTCCGGTGATGACAGGTAGCAGCATGGAGCCCAGCGAATTGCCCAGAATGACGGTCCAGATGAATCCGAAGGCGGGCCAGCTCACCGTATTTGCACAGGCGAAGTAGCCGATGTCGGCAATGGAGTGCTCGAAGCCGCTCAGGATGAAGACGGGGATGCAGAACAGTATGCCCACGATCTTGCGGTTGTCCCGGTAGATGCAGACGGCGATGTACATCAATATTCCGCAGAAGGCAGCGCGGATCAGCGTCTGCGGGAACGTCTGGACGTTCAGTTTGTTGGCGCAGAGCTCGATGGCCGCGGTCTTCAGCGCCGGAACCGCAAACCCCAGCGCATAACCTCCCGCCGCGATGCCGACGGTGTTGCCCAGCAGCCCCAGCAGCAGTACGGACAATTCTTCTTTTCCGTGTTTTTCAGGTATGAATCCGATCTTTCCGGTGTACAGCGCATATCCGCGCAGGCAGATGGTCAACAGCGCCACGGAGAACATCACGCTGCCCACGTACCGGTTCTCGCAGGCCAGGAAGACCGCGCAGCCGATGGAGATGACAATGCCTGCCGCAACGCCGTTCAATATTTTTTTCAGCACCCCTGTCAACGCCTGTCCCGTTTTTCCCATCGTTCGTTTCTCCTTTTTAGTCGAATCGGTCTGTTCCCTTCCGGTGGGTTTATTATCGCACAACCGCCGGGCTTTTTGCAACCGCCGAACGGGGGACAGGTACGGGTTTCGGAGCTTTCTGCACTTCCGAAACCCGTACCTGTCCCTCGTTCCTTATCACTCGACGAAGTCGAATATCACTCGTCCGACAGGACGAATATCACTCAGCGAAGCTGAATATCACTCCCCGCGAACGCCAACCTGTCCCCCGTTCGGCGACGTGAAACCCGTACCTGTCCCCCGTTTCAGGTTTGCTTTCTGCGCTTCATTGCCAGCACCAGCACGACAGCGACGGCGGCCACCGCCACCACGGCGAGGCAGATGCCGGCGATGAGCATGGCATCGGGTCCGGTCTTCCTGACCTCTTCCTCATCGGCGAAGTCGCCAACTTCCACCAGGCAGCGGTCGACGTAGCGGCCGTCCTCGGTGCGCAGGGTTATCAGGGCGGTCCCCTCGGCGAGGGCGGTGATATTGCCCTCGGCATCCACCGCGGCAACGGTCTCGTCGGAGCTGGTGAAAGTCAGAGGCAGGTCGCCGGATACGTTGACCCGGATCACGTTCAGTTTCGCGGAACCGTCCGGCCGAATGCGGTAGTCCGCCTTCTCGAACCGGATCTCCCGGAGGTAATTGCCCTTGTAAAGCGCCTGGACCACTTCCTCCGCGTCGTTGACGCTGCCGTCAGCGCCTTCCGTGAGCTGCACGAGCGTAAATTCGTCGAACGCCCCGTCGACCGTGAACTGGCCGCCGGGAAGCGAACCCAGCACCAGCGGGAAATTGGCATCCGTTATGTCGCGGGACAGCTTGACTTTGCCCGCGCGCTCACCGTTGATCCAGCACACAAGGCTGCCGTCGTCCCAGGCGAAGCACATATGGATCCACTCGCCTGAATAGTTGCGCATGTTCACACCGAAGGAGCTGTCGCAGATATCCACGCAATACAGCTTGAGGTCACCCTCGTTGCAATAGATCTCGAAGTGGCCGTCCACCTTCTGGCCCTTGCTGAGCAGCACGTTAAAGCCGCTGTACACGCCGCCGTTGTACCAGAAAGAGATCACGGTGTTGGCCAGCGTCAGGTCCGTCTGGGTCAGGACTATATTGTTCTTGACCGGCTTGATACCGGTGCCGGAGACGCCGTCTACATAGGAGGCGCCCTCCGCGATGCCTTCAGTCTCGTGGAAGCCGGACTGGTCGGTGAGCGTTCCGGGCACATCTCCCGTCTCGCTGTCGAAGGACCAGTAGCCCACGGTCATTCCGTCAAGCATGAACATATTGCGCTCGGCGGGATTGGCGCTGGCGGAAGTGTCGCGCACACCCATCACGGTAAGGGTGCGGTCCTTGAAATTGCCGCCGACGCCCTCGAAGGTCAGGTCAACGCTGACGCCGTCGGGATCGGGTACCGCGGCAACCACTTTTCCGTCCAGATTCAGCACGTAATACTCGGTATTCACGGCGGACGCGGGGTCAACTTTGCGGCTGAACACCACCCGGGCGGAATCGGGCCCGGTGATGACCAGCTTCTTGGCCCTGGGCGCGGTCCTGTCGGCTTTCGTTTTGGCGGTAACGGTCTTGCTCAGGCCGGAGCGGTTCATGCCTCCGTCAACGGCCGCGACCTCCACGTCGTATTCGGACAGCTCCGCCAGCCCTTCGATGGTATATTCCGTCACGGTCCCTTTGGCCGAGGCGAACAGGGATCCGTTCAGGTAGATCTCGTAATAGCGTACGTCGGAAGCGTCCTTGGGCTTGTCCCAGCTGACGGTAAGAGACTCGAAAGAATCGGACCTGGCCTTCACGTTTTTGGGCGCGGCGGGAGCGGTGGTGTCGGAAGCGTCCGCCAGGTTGAAGCCCTTGAGGCCTTTGATGACGGAAGCGTCGTTGACGGTGACGGAGTACGTCTCCCCGGCGTCAAGCCAGAAGTAGTTGTCGGAGGGGCGGAACGTGTCGGAGGCGCTGCCCACGTCGAACTGAAGCGCGACGGCGGGAACGGAACTGACGTTCTTAAAGGTGACCGTATTGCCGCTGACGGTGTAATCCACCTTCGCAGCGGGAATGGCGAAGAGGCAGCCGGGATCCTTGCCGGAATTCATAAAAATGTAATTGCGGGCGGCAAGAGTCCCGTTTTTGTACAGTGTGGTGACGATGAACAGCGGCGCGGTGTCAGTCTGAGCCTCGGTGAGCGTGAACAGACCCACCTGCATATTCATGTCAACGGAGCCGCTGCCGTTATAGGAAACGGACTTGACGGTCTCCAGCCTGCCGTCGTACGCCGTGACGTTGACCTCCCACGAAGCCCCTTTCAGCGTGTCGGCGTCGTCAAGCACGTACACGGGCAGCGACAGAGAGCGGTCGCTCTTGTTGTACGTATCGTAACGGTCCGTCTTGACCCCGGCGGTGAGAGGCGCGTAAGCGTCCTGCAGGAACCAGTAGGCCATCTTGGGGGCGCCGTAATAATCCACCACGCTCCAGGAAGCTCCGGGGTACACGTCGTTGAACTTGTACACCATGACCATAGACTGGCTGGGGAAATTGATGCGGGAATTCAGCGCCGCGGGATAATCCGCCATAGTCTGGGCGATCTGGGAACCGAGCACGAGGCTCTCCAGGCCGGTCACTTCCACGAACTGGGAAGCGTAATGAATGAACGTGTCGATATCGTATCCGTAGGGAGTCTGCTGCCAGCCCTTCATGCCGTTGAACGTTGCCGTGTGATAGGCGATGGTCCCGGAGGGATCGATGGGCCACTGCTGCATCTCCTCTTTGGCAGCGAACTTGGCGATGGACTCCAGGTTCATCATGGAGTCAAGGCCGTATTCATGGAGGTTGTTGGTGGAATTATAATAAACTTCCGCGTAATGCTCCGGAGTCTCGCCGCCCCAGTGGATGTGGTCGTGAGTGATGCCGTACGCTCCCACGCCGCCGTCCTGACGCCAGAAATCCCTGGTGCCGTCGTACTGGTAGGTCAGAGTGCCGATCTGGTTGATTACCTTGTCGCTGACAACGGCCTCGCCTTCATTGCCGCCGCCGTACACCAGCAGGCTGGCCCGGTTGCGGATACGCTTGGTGTTGAGGATGACGGTCTCGTAAAGCACGTCTTTGGGCTGAGTCTTCTGGCTGTCCCAGCAGCAGGGCCATTCCTGGTAGACGCACAGGCCGTATTCGTCGCACAGATCGTAAAAGTCGTCGGTCTCGCACATGCCGCCGCCCCAGGAGCGGAACACGTTGAGCCCCTGGTCCTTCGCCCTGCACAGTATCCGGTCGTAATCTTCCCTGGTGAAATTCATCACCGCGTCAATGGTGCACCAGTCCGCGCCCTTCAGGAACACGGTCTTGCCGTTGAAAACGGCGGTGCGGTTGTACATATTTGCGGCTTCTTTCCGGCCGGTGGCAATAAGTTCCAGCGTCCTCACTCCGAAATCGGAGCATTCGTAGGACCTGCCTCCCGCGCCGTCAACGAAAAGCGTTTCCAGCGTGTACAGATTCTGCTCTCCGTATCCGTTGGGCCACCACAGTTTGAATTCGGGCAGGTCGAAGCGCAGCCTGATCCTCCTGTCGCCCCCGGCTTCCGCCTCCGGCAGAACGTATGTGAAAGAATATGCCTCTCCCTTGAAATTTTTGGGCTTTATGGTGCAATAAAGCGTGCCGCCGATCCTGGCGCCGGTTCCCGAGCCATCGGTGATATCTACGCACATATCGAGGGTGCCGGTCTCGTGGGATACGGTGGTGATGAAGGGATCGTCAAGTTCGGCAGCGGTCCGGTCTTCCACGCGTACGGAGTTCCATATGCCGATTGGAGGCAGATCCGCGTAATGCCAGGCGTAGGAGCAGTTGAACACCACGGTCTTGGTGTAGTTCAGGACGGGCAGCAGCCGGACGATCAGCTCGTTGTCCCCTTTTTTGATCTGGCCGGAAACGTCGATATACGGGCCGCCGAACATTCCCTGGTGCTCTCCCACTTTTTTGCCGTTCAGGAACACTTCCATCCTGTCAGCCACGCCGTCGAAGCAGAGAAAAACGTTTTTGCCGCTGCCGGAATAGCTGAACACTTTTTTGTAGTACCAGTCCCTGGTCCCCAGTTCTTTGGCAGCCGCGTCGTTGCGCCCCACAGTGGGATCGCCTATGACGCCTGCCTTGAACAGCGCGCCGCTGATGCTGGAAGGGACGGACACGGTGTATGCGCCGGACCAGTTGTCCCTGCCCTTGTCTGTGAGGAGCCAGTCCGATCCGTCAAGGGTCAACGAGAATCCCGTCGTGGCGCCTGCTCCCGCCGCTTCTCCGCTGCCTTTGGAGAGCGTGATCAGTTCCGGCTCCCCGTCCATGGGCGAGTCGGTCTGCATATAGCTCTTGCGCTCCGCCTCCGCCATGCTGCGGGCAAATACGGATACGGGCAGCAGCGACAGCAGCAGGCCTGCGGTGAGTACCAGGGCAACGGGCCGTACGAAGCGTTTTCTGGATTGGCTGGGGCAATTATTACGTTTCATTTTCGTTCTCCGTTTTGTCGATCCGGAAACGCCGGACGGCTTATTTTTTCTTCTTCATTATCAGCACGGCGGCAATGACGCAGGCGGCGATCAGCACGCCGGAAGCGATGGCGATTATGAGGCCGACGGGGGCTTTGGAAGAGCTGTCGGTGGACTTGTTGTCCGTGCCGGGCGTCTTGCCGGGAACGGGAGTGCGTTCCGCAGCGGTGGGCGCGGCGGTCTCGGAGCCGTTGTCCGTGGGATCTTCATTGACGGGTGTGGGTTCCTCGGTGGGAGCGGCGGTAGGCGTGGCGGTGGGTTCGGGAACGGCCGTGGGAGGCTCGTAACCTTCGGGGTAGTTGGCCTCCACCAGTTTGAGCACGTCTGCCTGGGCGGCCTCCGGGTCGGAATAGAGCTTCTTTACCAGTTCCTCGTCCAGTGCGTAATTTGCCACCAGCAGCTCGTCGTACTCTCCCGCGCAGGTGAGGGTCCGGTCGACAAGGCCGCAGATGGAGAATATGTCATCCGCGCTGCCGAAGCCGGGCATCGCCATGATCCTGGGAGACGAGTAGACAAGTTCGCCGTTCAGGAAAAGTTTGAAACCGTTAGCGCCGTTGACGGCCGCCACGTGGAAATATTCGTCTCTGGCGACGGGGGCGATGTGTTCTACGTTCCAGCCGGTGGAGGTGGCGTAGAAGGCCAGCTCGCCGTCGTCTCCGTCAACGGTGTAATACAGTTCGAAGTGGTGGTTCGTCTCCTTGCCCGCGGCGGCAAAGAGGACGGCGTAAGTGCCGTGGCTGTTCTCGGACCACTTGACCCAGAGCGCCACCGTGAATTCTTGCATATCGAGCTCGTCGGGGAGGTCGCCGGAGAGCAGCGTAAATTCGGACGCCAGGCCCTTGCCCGCTTTTCCGTCAACGTAACTGTCGGCATCGCCCTCGGAGTCGATGTTCAGCCTGAAGTGCGACACGTCCACGGTGGAGCGCTCGAAGGGCCAGAACAGGATGATGCCGTCTCCGCCGGACTGGGTCCCGGGATCGGGAGTGGCTTCGGTGCCTGGATCGGCGGTGGGGTCAACGGGATCTTTGTCCGACGCCATTTCGGCGGGCACGATGGGCTTGGTCCCGTCTGCCCAGGCCTTGAGATTGCCTGCGTCGTCGTAAGCCGCCTTCACGTCTTCTGCGGTCATGGTGTAGTTGGCGTAGAACGCGTCGTCAATGAGGCCGCGGAACTGCAGCGACGACGGGTCGTGGTTGAGGGCGCCAACGGTGACGGTGTTGTAGGTGCCGATGCTCTCGCCCAGCTTTCCGGGCGCTTCTCTCTCGAGCGCCAGCTCGCCGTTGACATACATTTTGAGCGTCATGCCGTCGTACGTGAGGGTGGCGAAGGTCCAGGTGTCGAAAGGCACGAACTGGCCGTCGTTTTCGGTGGACATTATGCCGCCCACCGCAGGGACGTAAGCCAGGAGATAACCGCCGCCGGCCTCCTCGGAAGCGTGGCCGATGTGGATCTGGAAGCGGTCCGCGCCCGCGTCGCCGGTGTTGCCCTTTGACATGATGATGTTCCATTCGGTGGCTTCCGCGTCAAGGCTGAACCAGGCGCCCATGGTGAAGCCCCGTACCGTGTTGCAGGCGAGCTTCTGGGAACGGACCGCCGTGCCGTTGACCAGGTCAAGGGCCTTGTCGTGTACCCCCTGTTCGAACGCGGGGTTGCTGCCCGACAGGGCAAGCCTTCCCGAGGCGTCCTCGGCGCTGCCGTCGAGGGGCCAGTAACTGAGCACGTTTTCGGCGCCCGAGGCGGCAATGCCTATATTGCAGAAGAGGTTGCACAATACTGCGCAGACGATGAGCGCGACCAGCGCGGTCTTTGCGGCCCGTGTGGTTTTTCCGGTTCGGGCAAAACTGTTTTGTGAAATGTTGCCGTTTTTCATAGCAGTCTTCTCCTTTTTTTACGTTCGGATCAGTGGCTTGCGCCTGTATTTGTATTTTTATTTTACTATGCCATTGAAATTGCCGATTTTCAATATAGTATAGTACAAAAAAATTGTACTTTTGTCCAGGGTCTATGTATAATTAGTGGGCAATAGAACGGGGGACAGGTACCCTGCCGAACGGGGGACAGGTACCCGTTTCAGGCCCAAAGCGCCCCGGCGAAACGGGGGACAGGTACCGGTTCCGGACGAAAAACGCCTACCTGTCCCCCGTTCGGCGGAAGTTCCGCGGCGTTCCACTATAAAGGAGGATCAAAAATGGACGTCAATTCGATCTGCATAAGCAACGTGATCGTGGGCGGGTTCGAAAGATCCCGGGTGCACCCCGAAATAACCATCGTAAAATCATTGCCCACGCTCTCGGTGGTGCAGAGCGTTTACGGGTCGTACCGCATATCGGTGGAAAACAAGGGAACGGCAGAAACGGGCGAAGGAGGGGTGTTTATTGCCCCGGCCAACGCCACGCAGCAGATAAATGAATTGCCCGGGCCCGACGGGACCATGACGGCGCAATGGGTGTTTTTCGACGTGGAGATCAATAAAAAGCACAGGCTGGAGGAACTGTTTTCGTTCCCGCTGCTGTTGCCGGCGAACTATAACGAAAGGATCGCGGAGCTGCTTGCCCGGGCGAAGGAGAAAGAGGACCTTCCGTCCAGGATGCCGTACCTCTCGGAGGTGGTGGAGATACTGTTGTCCGTGGCGGGCCCGACCGAGGTGAAAAACGACCTGGCGGCGCGGCTTCAGAATTATATGGAAAACAATTACGCGGGAGAGGTCTCGGCGGCGGATCTGTGCAAAATGATGTGCTGCTCCCGCTCGGCCATGTACGCCCGGTTCAGGGATTTGCTCGGGGACACGCCTGTGAGGTACCTCAACAACATTCGCATCAGGCACTCCCAGGAGCTGCTGCTGGACACCGACACGCCCATCGCCGAGATCGCGTCAAAAGTGGGGATCCGGGACCAGTTTTATTTTGCCAGGCTGTTTAGAAGCATCACGGGCACCAGCGCCAGCGAATACAGAAAGCTCGGAAGGCGGCGGTCAACAGATTAGTTTCCCCTTCTCCGCGCTTCCGGGCTTCATCGGCAATTCCGGATCGTTTCAGGATCCCGTTCAGAACATATACAGGACAACGAGCTGGCCCGAGGCCGTGTCGTACAGGTAAAGCACGTGAGCGTCCAGGCGGTCTTCCGTGGCAACACCGCCACGGGGCGCGATGTAGAAGCGCCCTGCGTCCCCCAGGTCCCCCGACGAAAACGGAACGATATTGTCCTTCCCCGCAGAAGCGCAGGCGGCGGCGTAATTGTCGAGCCTCCGCTTCACCTCGTCGATCATCTGCCTGCTGCTGAGAACGACGTAAGAGGGATTGTCCGTGATGACGGCCCGTTCCTGCTCCGCATAGGCGCTTACGTACAGATCGTAATACGTGCCGTCGCTGCCTAAATACTGAGTCTGGCAGGACTTGTAGTTGCGGGGATAAAGATTGTCGTAGGACCTCGCCGCCTTCAGGCGCGTGTCGATGTCCAGCCCGTCGTACGCCCTCTCGGCCAGCAGTTCCGGAAGGTTCTGAGGGCGCCCGGCTTCGGCGGCGTACCGGCCCAGTTCGAAAAGCGCGGAACTGCGGACGTCGCCGGGAACCGCTCCGTTCTTGACGATCTCGCAAAGCACCGGGACCGAAGAAGGCGACAGTTTCCCCAGATATTCCGTGTCAAGCTCCTGGGTCCTGCCCGAAAGATAGCAGTCGTAGTTGTGCCTGGCGATATATGCGTCGGTGTCGGGCACGGCCAGCAGCCCGAAGCAGACCACGAATACCGTGAGCGCCGCGGCGGCAAAAGGAAGCTTCTCGATAAGCTGCTTAAGGATGATCACGAGGAACAGCAGCACCAGCACGGCCATGAACCATAGGGTGTAGAGGCGCAGCCTGGTCAATCCGTACTGGGAGACGTACATGATCATCTGCGAGATTGCGGTGCAGGAAATGATCACGGTGACCAGCGACAATATGACCGTGTATACCTTGACCACCGGCGAGATCCTGCCGCTTTTTGTCTTTCTGGAGAAGACGCGCAGCGCCACCAGCACCACCACGTTGATGGCGGCCACAAGGCACAGCCGGAAGAAGCCGTTACGGGCAAATTCGGCGAAGGTGTAGGCGGCGGGCAATGAAGATTCGAATATTGCGCGGTAGTAGTCCCACTGGGCGGCAATGAATACGAAATACAGGAAGAGCAGCGGGGCAATGGCAACCGCTCCCACCAGCGCAGGGGCGAATTTCATTTTGTTTTCCGCGTCGGTGCAGGTCTCTGCGTTAAAAGAGTCGGGCCTGGGATGTGCGGAGGTGTAGAGCGCTCCGTAAACGTACATGCCGATGGGCAGGCCGAACAGCAGGGACCAGACGTGCGAAAAGATCTTGTCGAAGAGCGTGGTGCTGATCCTGCCGAGGATGCCGGTGAAATTGCCGTCGAAAGACAGCAGCCTCAAAACGATGATCGTGGGAATGATGGCGATGCCGAGGCCCGCCAGGATGATCAGCAGCGTCTTGCCCAGCTTTTTGCCGCCGTTGTCGGTGCCGATGGCGTTGAAGGATGCGCCGAAACTCTTGAATGGCGAGACGAAAACGGCCTTGACCGTCTCGAATACGTACAGCTGCCCGGCCCGGTTTTCAAGTGCCGTTTCGGATCCGGTCTGGCAGAACATCAGGAACGCGAGGCAGACGTAGCCGAACACGAAGAACAGCAGCACGGGGCTGGCGGAGAAGAAGAGCGCGGTGGACAGGACAAGGGCGGAGACCAGGTAGAACCAGCTTCTGGGCTTTCTATTTTGTATGCCTAAGATGACGAGGCCGAAGCCGAACAGGCAGAACGTGAAGATCAGGCCTATGGCGGGTTTCTGCCAGACCCAGAAGGTGCGGCAGAAGAGGTAGCCCAGCAGGACCGCCAGCCAGGCCATCGCTTTTTCTTTCGCAGAAAAGGTCCTGGGCTCTTTTGCGGGGCGGCTCTGGCCCCGGAAGGGCGCCGCTTCCCCCGCGGCGGGCTGAGTTATGGCCGAAGTATTCTCACGCTGTTGTCCGGCAACGTCGCAGCTAACGTTACCGGTGCCGTTGCCCGTACCGAAATTGAAAGAATTATCCATTTTATTCATCCTTTCTGTATTCGATGATATCGTTGACGTCGCAGTCCAGCGCACGGCATATGGCGTCGAGCGTGGAGAAGCGCACGGCTTTGGCTTTGTTGTTCTTCAGGATGGAGAGGTTGGCAAGGGTGATCCCCACTTTTTCGGAGAGTTCGCCCAGGGACATCTTGCGTTTCGCCATCATAACGTCAATATTGATTACGATCATATGCCGCCCCCCTCAGACCGTGAGGTCGTTTTCTTCTTTGAGGCAGACCGCCTCTTCGATCACGTTTTTTACCACCCTGACCGTCAATCCCACGAATATGACCGCTGCGCCTACGCAGAGCGCGATGGCTGAGCAGAAGGTCAACGCCACCATAATGATGCCCATGAAGATCAGGCACCAGGAGATGTACCGGATCAGTTCCACCGCCGGGACCGTGAAAACTTTTTTCTTCTGCACCAGCAGCAGCAGGGCAAACAGCATTCCCAGCCCGGCCTCCATCAGGGCCAGCACGGCGTATGCGGCAACGTAAACGACGGTCTTCTGGAAGGGCGCCAGGTCCAGTTGCTCTCCGGCGGAATTCGGGAGGCTGAGCAGATACTTCAGTAGTGTGGGCATGTAGAATGCCAGCACGACAGCGGCAACGAACATGATCGCGGTCAATACGATCGAGATGTAAACGGACAGTTTTCTGTTGATCTTCAGCATATTATCCTCCCCGGCCTTTGCGGCCTTCGTTTTGGCTTTCGAGGCCATTATAGCACCTTAAAATCGTTTGTCAATATGTTTTTATTGTTTTTCAATAAATTTTTATCGCAGGAACGGGGCTGGAACGGGGGCAGAACGGGGGACAGGTACCCGTTCGCACTAATCCCCACGGCTCGAAGCGGGTACCTGACCCCCTGTTCCAGGGTCCGCCATGGGGAGCGAGACCCGGTACCTGTCTCCTTCTCCAAAGGCCTTTCGGCAGGTGAAAACAGGTACCTGTCCCCCGTTCCAGGAGTCGCCCGGCGGGCGAAAAACAGGTACCTGTCCCCCGTTCGGTGCTCAAAAAAACAGGTACCTGTCCCCCGTTCCGTGCTCAGGAAAAAGAACAAGCGCCCCTCCTTAGCCGGAAGAGGCGCTTGACCTTTATGATCGTGTTGTCCTTAAAATTCCAATTGTTTAAAAACTTATTTGTCTCTAAAGTCTCATACCTTTTTACTTTACGCCCTCATGTCCGAGACGTCGCCGCCGAGATTCTTGATCTCCCAGACGATCATGTCGAGATTGCCGGCGGCGGGATCATCGGGATCGGCGCCGGGCGAGGCGGGACGGCGGGTGGCTCTGAGGGCGTCCCGCAGCGACCCGGCGTAGCGCCGCAGCAGCGGGATGGCGCGGTCGTCACGGAACTCCGCCAGGATGAGCGCCTCGTTAAAGAGCTCCCCGGAGACGGGGTCCAGCGTCTTCAGGCGGTCCTTCAGGGTCCGCTTCAGCACGTTAAAGATCCGCTCGCGCTTAGAGTCGTTGACGCCGTTGACGGTGCCGGCGGCCTGAGCGCTGCCGTCATACAGCGCGGAGCCGGACCCGGCCACCACGGCCAGCTTATACCTGCGGTACCAGGGCTGGTTGTCCGGGTCGAACAGGGCGGCCAGTTCCTCTTCGCCCAGCCAGGTCAGCAGAACGAAGCAGATGGATTCGGACAACGCGTCGTCGTCGTTTTCGGCCAGTTGACCGAAGGCGCGTCTGGCCAGGGCAACGCCCTTGCTGTCGCCGGAGGCGAGGCAGTTCTGGAAAAACTGGAGCAGCAGCATGACCTCGTCGCTGTCGTCGTTCCATTGATCCCGCCGATCCTTCGAATAATATTTCTGCGCATCAGGAGGCAGCGTAAACAGACGGCAGGACTCCACCGTCTCCTTCACGAACTTATCCGCTGCCTCGCCTTCCCGGGGCAGCGCCGCCTCCGGAGACCCGGCTTTTTCCACGTTTTCCACTTTATCCACACTGTCCACCGTTTCCACTTCTCCCGGCTTATACACGTTGTCCTCGCCCGTCATTTCTTCTTAGGCGTCGAATAAAACAGCCGCCTGAGGAACGGGCTCTTGACGTTGCCCTTAAAAATGCGCCTGCCTGTAAAGCCCATCCAGTAGCCGAAAGCCCCGGAGGGCAGCAGCAAAAGCCCGGCCAGTGTTGCCCGAAGATAGGTGACGGACGGGATCGGACAGATCTCGCCTTTCGGACCCTCCATCAGCCGCATGAGCCAGTAAAAAGGCATATAAACACCCATCCGGAGGTACCCGTTGAGCGTCTCGATGACGAATTTAGGGTGATGGACCACCACGTATTTGTTGGCCAGGAAGATCACCAGGAAACCCAGGGCCGTAACCACTGCGTAGCAGAGCGCTGCGCACACCAGCCCTTTGAGACTGTACCTGGCGAACCTGTAAGGCTTGCTGTCCTTCTCCCCGAACCCGTGCATCAGCTGGTAGGCGATCACAAAATAGACCAGGGTGACGATCAGCGACCAGACGCTGAGGCAGATATCCGGATCGATGTAACCGATCAGCACGATCATGATCAGCGGATACGCCGCCCAGGACAGGACGACGGCCATGAAATAGCTCAGCAGACACGTGCCCGTGCCCTTGACGTGGGTCAATATATTCTTCATCACGGCCGTCACCTCCCCCGCGATAGAGCGTTAACGTTCAGGTGAAGCGCGTCAACTCGATCCGCGCCGCTCCTTGACCGTTCACTGCTCAGATCCTGGCCTTTTTCCTCACGATCTTGACGTTCGCGGCAACTTCAGGCATATCGTAGACGCCGAACGTTATCAGCACGTCAACGCCGCCCTCCGCCAGCAGCGCCTTCTGCTCCGCGCTGAGCTTCGAAACGCCCAGAGCCCGGAGCTTGCCGCCGCTGACGCCGAAAGAATTGTCCCGGACCAGCTTCTCGGCCAGCTCCGGATCGCCCGCGTAATTATGCCTGATGGCAAACCGGCGGCTCTCCTCGAAAGCTTCCGGCACCGTTTCCGTATCTTCCGCGGCAATAAATACCAGATTGGGGATCTTTCGGCCGAATTCCGTCACCCTTGCCAGCCGCTCGTCGGACAACACCGGCGAAAGCAATATGGCCACTCTGGCTTCGGGATCGCCCTGTCCGCGGATCAGTTCCCTGATCTTTCCCACGGGCCTCTCCCCGCCGGTTCTGCCCACTTTCACAAGTTTGGGCTGCTCGAACCGTCCCAGCGCGCACAATACGTGACCCTTCTCGCCCTTCTCAGGCAGCACTCTTGTCACAGTCCTTCCGCAATGGGCCGCGGTCATGCGGCAGCGGGCGGGACACATGCGGCAGGTGGATGAAGCGAACTCTTCCTTCACAGGCACCTGCTTCGACAGGGCCGTTTTCTCCGTAAGGGCGCCCGTGGGGCAGACGCTGACGCAAAGGCCGCAGGACAGGCAGTCCGTTTCGGAAAGAGGCAGGCCCATCTCAGGCTGCACTATAGTATCGAAACCGCGGCCAACGAGGCCCAGAATGGTCTTGCCGGTGATCTGCTCGCAGGCCCTGGCGCAAAGGCCGCACAGGATGCACTTGTCCGTATCGCGCACGAAATATTTGCTCTCCACGCGCATGTTGCGGTCGTGGCGGAAACCGGCCAGCCGCTCGGGGTGGATATCGTATTGACCCGCATATTTTGCCAATTTGCACTCGAAATAATCCATGCAGCCGCACTCCAGGCAGCGGGAAGCCTCAGCCTTCGCCTCCTCGGGAGTGTAGCCCTTCATATACTCTTTAAAGGTGTTACGGCGCAGCTCCGCACTGTCTTCCGTCATTGCCACCCGCTCCGAAGGTTCGGCCAGGCGGTGGGCATACAGCTCCTTCACGCGCTGATCGGAAAGAACGCGGCGGGACAGGAAAGGCTTCTTAGCGGCATTGTCCCGGTCAACTGCTCCCGTGGCGAGATATTCGTCGACGGCTTTTGCTGCTTTCTGCGCCTCCGCGATGGCTGCCACCGCGATCCCGGGGCCCTTGTTGGTGTCGTCACCGCATGCAAACACGCCGGGCAGATTCGTTTCGAACGTGTTCTCGTCCGCCACGAAAGTGTTCTTCCGGGTAAGCTCCGCGCCGTCGATGCCCGCCGGGTCAACGCCCTGTCCGATGGCCATTATGACCGTGTCCACGTCAATATATTCAAACTTTCCTTCCACGGGCACCGGAGACCTTCTGCCGGAAGCGTCCGGCTCCCCCAGCTCCATGACCTGGGCCTTCACGGTCCTGACGCGCCCGTCTTCGCCGCCTATGAACTCGGCGGGGTTGCAGAGGAACTTGAACACCACGCCCTCTTCCTCTGCCTCGGTGATCTCTATATCCTCAGCAGGCATCTCCGCCCTGGTGCGGCGGTATATCGTATACACGTTTTCCGCGCCAAGCCTCACCGCCGTGCGGCAGGCGTCCATGGCGGTATTGCCGCCGCCGCAGACCGCCACGCTGCGGCCTATGTCGGGGCGGTTCTCCAGGGCAACGTCCCTCAGGAAATCTATTCCGCCTATCACGCCTTTAAGGTCCTCTCCCGGTACGCGCATCTTGCTGCTGACCCAGGCGCCGATGGCAACCACCACCGCGTCGTTGTCCGCCCGAAGCTGCTCGAAGGAGATCTCCTCCGCGCCGGGATTGGCCTTTGCCATTGCCCTGCCGGATCCCACGCGGACGCCGCATCTGATGTCGATGCCCAGGTTTTTAAGGATGGCGATCTCGCTGTCGAGCACCTCTTTAGGAAGGCGGTACTCGGGGATGCCGTAGCGCAGCATTCCGCCGGCTTTGGGCATGCCTTCATATACCGTCACGTCGTGGCCTTTCTTTGCCAGGCAGCTGGCGGCGGTCAGTCCCGCGGGGCCTCCTCCGATGACGGCGACTTTCCTGCCCGTCTTTTCGGCGGCGGGCTTCAGGGTCGTTTCCACGGCGTCGGGCCTGAGCAGGTTCATATCCGCAGCAAAACGCTTGAGGCTGGCTATGGAGACCGGCTTGTCAAGTTGACCGCGGCGGCATTTTTTCTCGCAGGGATGGGGGCAGACTCGGCCGATGGAAGCGGGCAGCGGGATCTTGTCCATTATGACGGCAAGGGCGTCCCTGTTCAGGCCGTTGGCGATGAGGCCCACGTAGCCCTGGCAGTCGGTTTCGGCGGGGCAGGCTTCCATGCAGGGAGGACGGCAGTCGCCGGTGTGGTCAGACATCAGGAGCTCCAGGGCAAGCTTTCTTGCCTGTATAGTCCTGGGGGTGTCGGTATAGTATTCCATGCCGGCGGTGCGCTCATTGACTTCTGTGGAGCAGGAACGGAGCAGTTTGCCCCCTGCCTTCGCTTCGATCACGCACATTCCGCAGGCGCCGTAAGACTTGATCTTCGGGTCGTGGCAGAGCGTGGGTATCTCGATACCGTATCTGGCGGCAACGTTGACGATCATTTCGCCGGGTTCGGCGTTTACGGTAATATCGTTGATCCTGAATTCAATACTCATTTTCTTCGCCTCCCCGTCAATTGCGCACTACCGCGCCGAAACGGCACGTCTCGTAGCAGCTTCCGCATTTTATGCACTTTTCCGCGTCGATAGCGTGGGGTTCTTTCACTTTTCCGCCGATGGCTCCCACGGGACACTTTCTGGCGCAGGCCGTGCAGCCGCGGCATTTTTCAGGATCGATGGCGTAGCTCACCAGCCCCTTGCAGGCGTGGGCGGGACAACGCTTTTCTTTTATGTGGGCATCGTATTCGTTCCTGAAATACCTTATGGTGGTGAGCACCGGGTTGGGCGCCGTCTGGCCCAGTCCGCAGAGCGCTCCGTCCTTAATGGTGCGGCACATCTCCTCCAGCAGCTCCACGTCGCCTTCGCGGCCCTCGCCGTTGACTATGCGGGTGAGGATCTCCAGCATGCGCTTCGTGCCCAGGCGGCAATGAATGCACTTGCCGCAGGACTCTTTCGTGGTGAAGTCAAGGAAGAATCTTGCCATCTCCACCATACATGTGGAATCGTCCATTACCACCATGCCTCCGGAACCCATTATGGCGCCGGTGGCGGACAACTTCTTATAGTCGATCACCGTGTCAAGCAGTTCGGCCGGTATGCAGCCGCCGGAGGGGCCGCCCATCTGGACCGCCTTGAACTCTCTGCCGTCGCGGATGCCGCCGCCGATGTCGAAAATGACGTCCCTGAGCGTCTTGCCCATGGGGATCTCAACGAGGCCGCCGCGGCGGATCTTGCCCGTGAGGGCGAACACCTTGGTGCCTTTGCTGTCTTCGGTGCCCAGGGCCGCGAAGGCTTCTCCGCCGTTAAGGAGGATCCAGGGGACGTTGGCGAAGGTCTCTACGTTGTTGATGTTGGAGGGCTGCTGCCAGTAGCCTTTCTGGGCAGGGAAAGGAGGCTTCAGGCGGGGCATGCCGCGCTGGCCTTCCAGGGACTCTATAAGGGCAGTTTCTTCGCCGCAGACGAACGCTCCGGCGCCTGCCTTGATGCGCACTCTGCAGGAGAATCCGGAACCGAGGATATCGTCTCCCAGGTATCCCGCTTCTTCTGCCTGTGCGATGGCCTTTTTAAGCCTGACGATGGCAAGGGGATATTCGGCACGGACGTATACTACCGCTTCGGAAGCTCCGATGGCGTACGCGCCGATCAGCATGCCTTCTATGAGGTTGTGGGGATCGCTTTCTATGACCGCCCGGTCCATGAACGCGCCCGGGTCTCCTTCGTCGGCGTTGCAGATCAGGTATTTGCGGCCGGTCTCGCTGACGGCGGATCTGGCGGCGTTCCACTTGAACCAGGTGGGGAAACCGGCGCCTCCGCGGCCTGCCAGGCCGGATACTTTTATGGTGTCGATGACTTGTTCGGGCGTCATGCCTAAAAGCACTTTGCGGATGGCCTTGTAGCCGTCGGCGTCAACGTATTCCTGGATGCTTTCGGGATCGATGTTGCCGCAGTGCCTGAGGGCGATACGGGTCTGTTTGGCCAGGAACGCCTTGTCTTCGTCTTTGATCGCGTATGCAGTCAACGCAGGTGCGTCGAAATTGCCGCTCTCGACGGCGACGGCAAGCAGTCCGGCAAATTTTGCGTCGGCGCGCACGTAGGTGGTCCTGGCGTTGCCGGCGTATACGTCAACGATGGGCTCGAGATAGCACATTCCGATGCAGCCGGTGATGGTCAGGCGCGCTTTCGGGGCGCAGTTCCGGGCGGTCAATTCTTTTTCGATGGCGGTGTATACTTTTCCGGCTCCGGCGGCGATGCCGCAGCTGCCTTCTCCGACTTTTATGATATATCTGAGTTCACTCATTGCCGCGCCTCACTTTCCTGAAGGATCGCCGCTCTTCGCGGCGTCGCGCAGTTCCCTGATGATCCTGACCGCCTTGTCGGGGGTGAGGGTGCCGTAAGTGTCTTCGTTGACCATCATTACCGGCGAGAGGGAGCAGCAGCCCAGGCAGGCGACCGTCTTCAGCGAGAACAGCCCGTCGTCGGTGGTGCCTCCGTCTTCGATCCCCAGCTCGTCTTTAACGGCGGCAAGGACAAGCTCCGAGCCGTTGACGTGGCAGGCGGTGCCCTGGCAGAGCATTATGAGATACCTGCCCACGGGTTTGAACCGGAACTGAGTATAAAAAGTGGCAACGCCCAGGACTTTGGCGGGTTTTACGCCGGTGCGTTCGGCGACGTGCCACATTACGTCCGTGGGAAGATATCCGTATATCTCCTGGGCGTGCTGCAGGATCGTGATCAGACTGCCGGGGACTCCGGCGTATTCCTGAAGCACCGGCTCCAGCAGATTCAGATCGCTGCCTTCGGCTCGACAGCGGCAACCGTTGTTTTCCATATTACTTTCCCTTTCTCTGGCAGCCTTTTGCTGCCTTTTTGGTGCCTTTGGCTCGCGTTCGGCTCGCTTCAGGTTCGCGTTCGGGTCGCTGTTTGGGCGATCCTGTTTTCCGTACTGCTTAACTTAATTAAAACGGGTGAAACAAGGTGCTGGCCTCATTTCACCGCGTTATTGTTTCTGTAGATCTCGTCTTTTGTCTTTCGTGAGACCGTTTTCTGAGAGCCGCTTTCGCCGCTGCTTTTGAAGCTGCGCTGGCCCTGAGTTCAGTGATCAGCCTCCGTTGTTTTCGCCTGCTCCGTCGTCCGTAGGCTCGGATCCGCTGTCGGTGGAAGTGGGCTCGGGCTCGTCGGTGGGCTCCGCAGTGGGTTCGTCGGTGGGCTCGGCCGTAGGCTCAGCAGTGGGCTCGGCTGTGGGTTCAGTGGTCGGCTCGGTCGTGGGCTCTGTGGTTGGCTCGGTCGTGGGCTCTGTGGTCGGCTCGGTCGTGGGCTCGGTCGTGGGCTCAGTCGTGGGCTCGGTCGTGGGCTCGGTCGTCGGCTCAGTCGTGGGGACATCAGTAGGTACGTCGGTAGGTACGTCGGTGGGTACGTCGGTAGGTACGTCGGTGGGTACGTCGGTAGGCACGTCGGTAGGTACGTCGGTAGGTACTTCAGTGGGAACCTCGGTAGGCACTTCGGTCGGTACTTCAGTAGGAACTTCGGTGGGTACGGGCGTCACGCGGTTAGTGGGCGTAGGTGTGGCAGTTGCCGGAACCTGAGTGGCGGGAACGGCGGTGGCCGTAGGCACTTCGGTGCCGGGCACGTCGGTTGCCGGAACGTCCGTAGCGGGGCCCTGAGTAGCGTCCGTAGGCGGAACGGGAGTGATCGCGGGTTCCGTCTCGAAAGGCGTCTCGCCTGCGTCCGGCGTGGCGGTATTGACCACGGGAGCCACGGTGGGATCGGCCTTCTTGGAGTTCTTGTAGAATTTGACGCCCAGCACCACGAACAGTACTATTATGACGATGCAAAGCAGGAATACGACGACTGCGGGCCAGATCTGGGTGTCGCCTCCGTCTCCGCCGCCGATGCCCAGGAAGTTCTTGATGCGGCCGATGAATCCGCCGCTCTTCTTTTCTTCGATGCCGTCGTTGGGGTCAAGCGTCTCTCCCTCTTTATGCTCGTCGTGCACGAACAATCCGTTTTTCTCGGAGCTCCTGGTCTGGGTGGCTCTGGACGCGGCGTCTGAGCGGGACGCGGTGCGCCTTACGCCGGGATCGGAACTCTGGTTCCTTGCTCCGGCGGCCGTGGGAGCGAACATGCTGTCAAAATCGTTTCCCGCAGCTTTTTCGCGCCCGGATCCGGTCTTGCCGGCAAGCTTAACGTCTCCGTCCCCGGCATCCGCGTCAATATCGTCGGCGAAGGAGAAGTCGAAGAAGCTGTCTCCGGCGGATGCGCTTTCTTTCGCGCCCTCGCCTCTCTCGTCTCTGAAGAAATCGTCGATCTCGCTGCTCAGTGATCTGGTTTCGTCTCCAGCCGCCCTGACGTTCTCAGCGGCGTCAACTTCGAAGTCGTTTGCACGCTTTGCACCCGCGGCAGCGGCTGCCGAGGCTGCGACGGCGGCTCCTGCGGCAACAGCCGCCCCTGCTGCGACGGCGCCGGCAGTTCCAGACTTAGCTTTGTCGGCAGTCTTGCCGGCGGCTTCGTCAGCTGTTTTTTCGGCGTCGCGGACAATTTCTTCCGCGTTTTCTTCGGCTTCTTTTATTTTGGCTTCCGCGGCGTCGGTCAGGCCGGAAGCGGCCTCTCCCGCCGTTTCCGCGGCCTTGTTTAATTCTTCGTCGAACAGCGTTCCGGCGCGGTCGATCTCTTTTGCGGCATCGCCGGCGGCTTCGGCAGCTGTTCCTGCGGCGGCCCCGGCAACTGCGCCGACAGCGTTTTCTGCGGTCTCTGCTGCTTTTTCGGCGGCCTCTTCCGCCTTCGCGGCGGCTTCGGTCCCTTCTTTGGAGGCCAGGGCGGCAGCGCCTGCTGCGGCTCCAGCTCCTGCGGCAACGGCTGCTCCCGCGGCGGCGGCCACTGCGCCCGCGCCCGTGCCCGTGGTTGTCCGCGACGCGCCTGCCGCTTCGGATGCGCCGGATGTTGTCCCGGCCATCTCGGCGTCGCCGGGCAACGCCTGGATTGCCACCAGCGTGGTGTCCTCGGAGAAGCCGCTTTCGGCTACGGTCGACATCAGGCGGTCGACGATCTCGGCTACCGTGTCGCAGCTCTTTATAGTGCTCTGCATCTCGTCGTGGGTGATGTTTTCGTAGAAGGCGCGGCTGCAGATCAGGTATACGTCGCCGGGCTCGGATTTCATCTCGAAGATGGCGGGCATCAGCGGGTTTTCGGCGTTGTGCACGCCAAAATACTGGGTGAGCTTGTGGCGCTTGGGGTGGGCGGCGGCGCGCTCGGGCGTCAACAGGTTCAGCTCGACCATTTTCTGGGCCTGGGTGTGGTCCTCGGAGATCTGGCGGAGGACTCCCGCGCGGTAGTGGTAGATTCTCGTGTCGCCCAGGTTGGCCGTGACGACCTTTTTGCCCTTGATGCAGACCAGCGCCAGCGTGGACTGAAGGTTCCTGGCCTTGTCGCCCACCGCGTTGACCCGCGCCTTAACCGCATTGTTCGTCGACTGGATGTACGCGCTCACGAACGCCGCCATATCAACGTTAGCCGTCGATTGACCCGCCTGCCTCAGCGACGTCAGCTCGTCAACCTTTTTGCTGTGATATTTGAACAGATTTTTCACGGCAATGAGCGACGCCTCGTCCTGGTAAACGTCCGCGCCGTATCCCTCGCTGACCGCGTAGATCTGAAGCCCCTTCTGGTCTTTTTTCTGCGTCAACAGCACCTGCGACGCACAGTATTCTTCGGTTATATATTTTGAATTGAGGTAGAAATTGTTGCTGTTGTAGCTCTTCTTTTTACCCGGGCAAGTGGCCGCTGCCGCTCTGTAAACCATATTTCAGCGCTCCTTTGTTAATACTGTCAAAGCATGTCTGGAACAGACGGATTTATTATAGCACGGACCCGGCGGTCCTGGCAAGTGGCGCCGGAACGCCCGCGGAACCGCCTCGGAACCGCCTCGAACGGGGGACAGGTACCTGTTCGAGGTCTCCCCAGAACGGGGGACAGGTACCTGTTCGAACGTATTTTTCGCCCGGTCAAACCACTTCCCTGAGAGAGCAACAAAAAAAGGGATGGTATCGCTTTCACCAAAAAACGAATACCTGTCCCCCGTTTCTTATCCTGTTTTATTCCTGTTTCCGCCCTGCTTCAGCCTCTCAACCGGGTACCTGGGCCTCTCAAACGGGTACCTGTCCCCCGTTCTGCTGCGCCTGTTCCTGGGCGATCTTGACCCCGGCACTGGCGCCTAACCTGTCAGCACCGGCGAAAATCATTGACAGTGCGTCCTCATAGGTACGTATGCCGCCGGAAGCCTTGATCTTGACGTGAGGGGTTGACCCTGCGCTTTCAAGGCTGTCGAGGGTGGCGCGTATGAGCGAGACGTCGGCCGTCGTTGCCGCGCCCGCGGAGAAGCCGGTGCAGGTCTTGACGAAATCGGCGCCTGACAACGCAGCGACGGTCGTTGCCCGAACTTTTTCCTCGTCGGTGAGCAGACCCGTCTCGATGATGACTTTCAGGATCTTGCCGCGGCAAGCCTCCCGGACCCCGCGGATGTCGCCGGCGGCAACCTCGTCTTGCCCGGCCTTTATAGCGCCGACGTTGATCACCATATCGATCTCGTCAGCTCCTTCGCGGACGGCGTACAGCGTTTCGAAAATCTTGGCTTCCGTGGCGCAGGCGCCGAGCGGGAACCCGATGACGACACAACAGTTAACTCCGGTCTCGTCTTTTTCTTTCAGCAATTTGCGGCAAAGCGGCAGGTAAAACGTGTTCACGCAAACGCTGGCGAATCCGTACTCTACCGCCTCGCGGCACAATTTAACAATGTCCTCTTCGGTCGCGACCGGTTTCAGCGCGGTGTGGTCAATCCGATCGCAGACGTTTATCGCGCCGCCTGCCGGGTCAAAAGCGTCCTTCTGCTCCGCCTGTTCCGTCAAAACGTTTTTTTCGTCATTCATAATAAAATCTCCTCCTTTTAAGATACGCGCTCCGGACCGACCGCAGAATGGGGGACAGGTACGTGTTCTCAAAGACGAAATCCCCTGTTCCGGCATCTGTTTTTAGCTCCGTCCTGAGCAAAAAGCGAATCGCGAACAGGTACCTGTCCCCCGTTCTGCGGCACTTTCAGCCCCGCACCTGGCCGTTGCCGTTGATCAAATACTTAATAGTTGTCAGCTCCTTCAACCCCATCGGCCCGCGGGTGTGAAGCTTCTGGTTGCTGATGCCGATCTCCGCGCCGAGACCGAACTCGAACCCGTCGGTAAAGCGGGTGGAGGCGTTGACGTACACGCAGGCGGCGTCGATGGAAAGCTGGAAATCGGTGGCGGCGTTGTAGTCGGAAGTGACTATCGCCTCGGAATGGTGGGTCGTATAGCGGGACACGTGGTCGATGGCCTCCTCGAGGGTGTCGACGATCTTGACCGCAAGGATCAGGTCGTCGTACTCGGTCGCCCAGTCGGACTCGTCGGCAAGCTTGAATTGACCCGCAGCAGATCCGTCGGAGGTCTGCACGTACCCGGAAGCGGCGAGGATCGACGCGCACTTGCCGCACACGCGAAGTTCGACGCCTCGACTTAAAAGTTCGGCGGCAATTTCCGGAAGGAAGCGTTCGGCCACCGCCGCATGGATCAGCAGCGTTTCCATGGCGTTGCACACGCTGGGGCGCTGGGTCTTGGCGTTGATCACAATCTTCGTTGCCATCTGCAGGTCCGCGGCCCTGTCGACGTAGACGTGGCAATTGCCCGTTCCCGTCTGGATGACCGGCACCGTTGCCTGAGTCAGGACCGCCTGAATGAGGCCCGCGCCGCCCCTCGGGATCAGCACGTCAACGTAACCGTCGAGTTTCATGAATTCCGTGGCCGTCTCCCGCGACGTGTCAGTGATCAGCCGGACGCAATCCTCGGGCAAATCCGCCTCCGCCAGCGCGTCCCGGAACACCCGGGCAATAATTTCGTTGGAATTGATCGCTTCTTTTCCGCCGCGCAGGATGCAGGCGTTGCCCGATTTAACGCACAACGCCGCCGCGTCCGCCGTAACGTTCGGCCTGGCCTCGTAAATAATGCCCAGGACTCCCAGCGGGACCCGCGTCTTCACGATCCGCAGCCCGTTCGGCCTCGTGCCGCCGTCAAGGACATCGCCCACCGGATCGGGCAACGCCGCGACCTGCCTCAGCCCTTCCGCGATGTCGTCGATCCGCTTTCCGGTCAGGCGGAGGCGGTCCTGCATGGAGACGGACATGCCCTTCGCGGCCGCCGCGTCAACGTCGACCCCGTTGGCAGCGATTATCTCGCTTTCCTTCTCCTTCATCATCCTGGCCGCCGTCAACAGCGCCCGGTTTTTCTGGGCGGTCGACGCCCGCGCCAGCGTTCGCTCTGCCCGCACGGCTGCTTCGCCGAGCTTTTTTAGGTAGTTCTGGATTTCAATTGTGGAATTTGACATCTTGGCTCTTCGGCCTCCTTTGCATCGTTCCCGTGGAACGGGGGTGGAACGGGGGACAGGTACGTGTTTTTGCGTTTCAGATTTGCGTCTTTCGTTTGTGCCTGAATCGTTCTCTGTGGAATCGGACATCCGAGGTCAGCGAATGGAACAAGTTCTTGTGGTTCCCGGAACAGCTGTTCAGCTTCTTAGTAGCAGGTAGATGCTCACCTCAGAACGGGTACCTGTCCCCCGTTCTTTCGCTTAACTACTAAGATTTCTCGTTTTCACCATATCCTCATCTGTAATGTTTGCGCAACACTTAAATGCTTAAAAGGGTAATTGAAAGAGAAAAAACGAATGCGCTCAACCGAGCTTCAGCACGTTCGGCACGAAAAGGGTGCCAACGTCGTTGCCGTCGAGCAATTGATGGATCACATTCGGATCCCGGCCGTTGGCGATGACCGCGCAGATGCCGTCCGCGGCAGCCAGTCTTGCCGCATGGACCTTAGTAAGCATTCCGCCGGTCCCGAGCTTGCTCCCCGAGCCGCCCGCGGCCTCCTCGATCGCCTCCGACAGATCCGTGACCGTGTGGTACATCTCCGCGTCGGGCCGCTCGTGCGGGTTGTTCTTATAATAACCGTCAATATCCGTCAGGATCACAAGCAGATCGGCGTTGACGATGCGGGCAACGACGCAGGAAAGCGCGTCATTGTCGCCGAATTTGATCTCGTCCACCGCGATGGTGTCGTTTTCATTGACTACCGGCAACACGCCCATCTCCAGAAGCCCCGTAAAGGTGTTGACCGCGTTCTGTCGCGCCTCGGGCATATCGATCGTCCCACGCGTCAACAGGATCTGGGCCACCGAGTAGCCGTACTCCGCCATCAACCGGCTGTAGACCTGCATAAGGTGCACCTGCCCCACCGCCGCCGCTGCCTGCCGGCCCGAGACAGTAGACGGCCGCTCGCCGAGTTTAAGGACCTCCGTGCCCACCGCGATCGCGCCCGAAGTGACCAGGATGACCTCCCGCCCCTCGTTTTTCAGGTCGGACACGACCCGGGCAAGCTTTTCGATCCTGCGGAGGTTCATTTTTCCGCTGGGATAAACGAGCGACGACGTCCCGATCTTAATAACGATCCGCTTCGCCCGCGTCAACGCGGCCCTCGGGTCCTCCGCTACGGCTCCGTTTTCCGCCGCCGTTCCGGCCGCTGTTCCGGCAACACACGCTTCGCATTTATCTTTATTGAGTTTTTCTATGGGGTTTTTTGTGCCTTTTTTGTCTTTTGCATCAATATCCGTTGAGATTCCGGTCAATTCCATTCTACCTCCCTGCCTTTGCAAGGTCTGACTGCGGTGGAATTATAACAGATTGCGCTTCCTTAAACAAGTCTGCCTGAAACCGTCAGAACTGGGGACAGAGAACTGGGGACAGGTATGCATTCTCACGGGTGCGTGTCCTCGGCAGCGAGACTTCCGGATTGCCTGGCATGTAGAAACATGTGGAAAAACCAAAAATGTCTCTATAAGGCCTTCAATCAAACCTCTTTTATCCGAATTCGAACTTTAGACTCTTTTAATTGTTACGCGCCGGAATCGCACAAATGAGTGTTTACGAATACATATTCACAAAAACAAAAATAGTACCCGCAAACTGGTACCTGTCCCCCGTTCTGTGGTACCTGTCCCCCGTTCTGCTGCAGCAAACATATATCGGGTCCTCCGTTCTGGTTGTTTTTCCTTTCGGTTTGAAGTGGAATTGGGGAAACGTCGAAGATCGTCGAAAAACGTCGGAAAATGTCGGAAAATGTCGAACGACGTCGAAAAAGAGAGTCTAAAAACGTCGAAAAGTGTCGAAAAAAGTCGGAAAACGTCGAAGAACGTCGAAAAGCAGCAGATCAGGATGAAAATGAATTGGCCAACTTAAAAGCGGTACTTTTTGAACAAAGCAAAAACTCGGCGATCTGCCGATAGGACAGACCACGCTTGCGAAATTTCTTCAGGATCAAGAAGATCTTGTCAAGACCCAGGCCCCTAAGTTGAGCGGCATCGATACACTGAGAGATTGACCGCATTGCCTCGGGAGCGAGCTCGTCAGGAATGCGCGGTGGGACAAATTCATTCATTTTGAGGAATTTCAGGTCGCTTCCGGAAATTTCCGCGTTATTAAAGCCCTCAAATTGTGCGCGGTCGATCACTTCGAACACGTCTCCGGCGTCAACGATAGTTGGATCGTCCCTCAAATAATCACGGTAACTGCTGTACTCATAATCTTCCGGACGAAGGCATAAGCCGGACTTGACCGGATTTTGATGGATATAGCGGAGGACGTTCGCAAAATAAGCGTTATCCTCTACAGGCACGCTCTTGAAGCGGCCCTGGAACAGATGCCCGCACCGACGGTGGACAGCGTTGAACCAATTGACGTAGGCCGTTTCCAGGTCGTGCATAAATGCGCTGACGAGCCCAAGCTCCGGCTCGTTAACAAGAAGGTGAACGTGGTTGACCATAAGGGCGTACGCATAGATCTTAAATCCGAATTTTGCCTTAATTCGTCGCAAAATGTCGAAAAACGCCTTGTTATCACGCCAATTTAAAAAGATTTTCTGTCGATTGTTTCCACGGATCATAACGTGGTAAGTGCCGGTGGAACTCATTTTTCGGGCAACGCGCGGCATGGCGGCCACCTCCTGTCAACAAGATATCATCTCATTTTCAACGGCTACCGCGTCAACTACTTTGTTGAAATCAGATTGATTGGATGGGTCAATCTTGCCTCAACCGAGATCATTTGTCAAGTGAAAAAAGCGCGGCGAACCGGGGACAGGTGCCTGTTTCACCTGCCAGTGGCGCAAGGCTAACGTCCCTAAAAAGGTGAAACAGGCCGGAGCGGGGGCGGGCACCCGGCGGGCGAATCGGACCACAAGAATGGAATGCTTACGACCGGGTGCCTGTCCCTCGTTCCGCACCTGTATTTGCGGCTCGGTCCGGCAGCTTTCGCGCCGCAAATACAGGTACCTGTCCCCGGTTCGCTCGGTTCGCCGCGCTGTGTCCCCCGGTTCGCTGCGCAGCCCCAGGCGCAAAAAAACGAGGGGGACAAGGCATCGCTGCCTGGTCCCCCTCGCTTCAGTCACTTAACACTTAAGCCATTCGACTCAACACTTAAAACAGTCAAATACTCAAGCTTTGACCCTCTTCTTCCTCAGCACCACGGCCGCTCCAAGAGCAACCACGGCGATGGCAGCAAACGCGAACATTGCCGCGTCGCCGGTCTGCGGGTTGTCAGGACCGCCGGTCGTCGGAGGAACGACCTCCTCGACTGTCAGTTCGACACCCTCAGTGCCGTTGACCAGCTCATAGCCGTCATTGGCAAACAGGTACACTACGTAGTCGCCGGCGATGAGGTTGCCCTCTGCGTCGAACAGTTCGTCAGGACGATTGACCACCTGGCCGTCAACAGGCAGGGTGTACGTTCCGCCCTCAGCGTCAACGTAGAAGTAAAGGATGGAAGCCGTGTCACCGGGAGTCTCGCCGCTCTTGTAAACGCCGATCCAATCCTTCTCACCGAACTTGCCGGTCACGTTGATGACGATCTTGCCGTCAGAGATCTCAGCCTCAAGCACTGCCTCGGTCTCGGGCTCAGACGTCTTGATCAGTCTGAAGAACGGAGAAGCCAGCGTGGACGCCGCGTCGGTACTGCCGGTAGCAGAGATCCGCTTGCCCTCGGTGGCGTTGCCGGAACCGAGCACGAACCAGGTCTCGATATCGTCGGAGATGTTGCAGCCGTCGAACACCAGCGTGTACTCGCCGGGAGCGTAGGCAGCATCGGGCTCGAAGAACGTGTAGAGGAAGTTGCCCGCCATGGTGAAATCTTTCTCAAGCACCACGTTGCCCTCAGCGTCGGTCATTGTGACGTGAACGGGAGCCGCAGCGTTGGACGCGTAGATGAAGGTCTCGAAGCCGTTGAACCAGCCGTCCGCAGTGAAGGTGATAGTAGCGGTAGTGGTCTTGTTGAAGGGATTCGTCCACCAGCCGGTAGAAAGCGAATCGTTGGCATCGAAGAAATCGTAGGCGTCGTTGAACAGCATATAAACTTCGGTATCCCTGTCGTGGATCGCCTTGCTGTTCAGCTTGACAACGGTGCCGTCCTCAAGCAGAGCCACGGCCATGATGTCGTTCACACCGCTGAGTCCGTTGAACGGGACAACGATGTAGTAGCGCTGAACGGTCTCGCCGGATCCGGCCCAGCCGTCCCACGCGTCAACGGTAGGAGCAAGCGTAGGCTCGTTCGCCATGATAAACGCCTTGTCGAGAACGATCTCGCCGTTGATCATGTAACCGAAAGCCACAACCTTCTGCTTGAAAGCCACCCAGCCGTTGTAGCCGGTAGAGGTGCCGTTGTACCCGAAATGATCGGCGTGCATCGCGCCGGAAGGATTGCCGAAGTAATCGATCATAGCGCGGCCGGCGCCCAGATTGCCGCCGCTCCACCAGAAGCCGTCGAAGGACATTCCGTAAGCGTCCGCATCGTCGAAATCGATGACGTCGCCGTAAGTGAACTCTTCACTCTTGTTGAAGGTAATGGACTCGATGACCAGTTTGCCGCCCGCGGCCGCGCCGGGGAAGCGGATACCGGTCAGTTTAGTGCCTAGCATGGTAGTGAACTGGGTGCGGATGGAGAAGGTCTTCTCCGTAGCGCCGTCCATACCGGGGCCTGCCCAGGTGCCGGCAACTCCGGAATAACCGGGATTCACGGCGGTGTCGCGCAGGTAAACGTTGTTGGCATGCATAGCTCCGTCAATGGAATACTTGACGGTGAAGGACGTGTAAACGCCGGCGTCGATATTGTCCAGAGGAATGGATACCCAGGGATCGGCCGCGTCGGCAGCGGAGGTTACGACAAGCTTGCCGTCTTCGGAAGTGAGGGTGACTCCGGCAACCGCGTCGGGCTGCACTTTGGTCTCGGTTCCGTCAACGATAACGGTAGCCACGGGCACTTCCTGGACTCTCAGCGTGAATTTGGCCTTGACTTTGCCTTCCGTTCCGTCGTCGAAGACGGCGCGGATCCTGACGGTATAGACTCCGGGATCGAGATTGCCGATGCCCACGAGTTCCATCAGATCTTCGTCATGGCCGAATCCGGAATTGCCGAGATACTGTGCGGGAACGCCGATGATATCTGCGATGGCTTCTCTTTCCCTGTAGGTGTCGGAGCACTCCATCGTAACGATCTCAACGCCTTCATCGTCGAAAGCGACGCCTTCCGCGGCGATGTACTGCCAGACAATCTTCTCGACGTTGGCGCCGTATTTGGCGACCCAGCCGAGGATGTTGACCTTATCGCCCACGTTGATGGTGATATCGGTAGCTTCGTTATAGTTGGTGGAAACAGGATATGCATCCTCGTTGACGGCGACCGCGTCAATGCTCTGCTGAACGTCGCCCTTGACGACAAGCGTAAATTCCTTCAGGACGCAGCTGACGCCGTTCTCGAATTCGGCAATGATCTGCACCTGGGCGGTGGTCTTCTTGGCAACTTTATTGATGTCCGTAAGTTCCATCAGATTGTCATCGAGGCCGAATCCGGAATTGCCGAGATAAGCGGCGCTGTAACCGGTGTGAGCGGACAGATCGCCTCTGGGCCTGTAATTATCGGAGCAGGCTTTCTCGACGCCGTCAAGAGTCCAGTAGACTCTCTTAAGGGAAGCCATGGAGTTGGCGGCCCAGCCGAGGATGTTGATGGTCTGGCCTTTTTTGATGGTGATGACGTCTGTGCCGGCGTAGTCGGGCTCGGTGAAGCTGAGGGCGTCATAGTCGATATATACGCGGTCGAGGGACGTCATGGTCTGTCCTACGGCCTCCACTGCGTAGTTGGTGCCGGGGCAATGGTTCGTTTCGGCTCCTTTGAGGAACACGGTGGTGGCAGCGCCCTTGTCGCCGCTGCACCAGAATCCGACTTTGTTTTCGCCGGTGGCGGAAATGACGATAAGCAGGTCGCCGTTGACTTTATTGTCGAAGTTGAACACAAGGTTCTGATTGTCCTTGTGGTTGAGCACCGATGCGGTGGCAAGGACTTCTCCGGCAACGGAGGTCTCGTAATCGGTATTCCAGGCGTAGATCTTCGCCTCGGCATTGCTGCCGTCTCCGTTATTGTTCCAGGTCGGGCTTGCGAGGCCTGTCACGGACTTGAGAACGTGATCGGCGTCAACGTTTAATCTGATGCCGAAATCGCCGCTTCCAAGAAGATCGATGGCGTCGCCGCCTCTGGGGCAGAGATTGCCTTCGATGACTTCGATCTGGCCTTCGCAGGTGGAAAGTCTGTCAAAGTAGGAATCAACGTCCGCTTTTACGAAATTTACGTAGAACCCGAAGCTCGAAGGAGTGAACTGCATCCTTACGCTGGAATATGCGGAAGCTCCGTCGGGAAGTACGAAATATCCCTGGTCCGAAGCGGCCTCAAAGGCAAGCACGTATTCGCCTGCGGAGAATATCTTGCCGAGATCGATCTCTACTCCTGCAGATTCGTCTTTGGTGGGGTTAAGCGTCTTTGTAAAGACCGGAGTTCCGGCAAGCGACGTGGCGATATCCGTGTCGTATGCATAAAGATTAACGTTGAGCGTGATGTAAGGCGCGTTGCTTCCGTTGCTGGCCCAGTAGATCGGCAGACCGATGCTGGCAAAACCCGAGGCGGCATTGAAAGCTACCGCGGCTTTCGGGTTGTGGGACCCGCTCTTTCCGACCCAGACTCCTATGCCGCCCGGATTGTTATAGCTGTTTACTCTTACGAGTTCGACCTTCGGCCCTGTGTAGGCGGCGGCCTTCGCCTCGTCGGCAAACAGCGCTATCCACGCGTAATCCGCGCTTCCGCTGTCAACGTTGAGCGGATCTAGGCGGTTGAACTCGCCGACCCATTTGTCGTTGGTCCCTCCGTTCGAAATGTCGACAACGGCAATGTGCCACTCTCCGTCGCCGTTGAGCGCAACGTCAACGTGCGGCTCCGCGACCTTCGCATACAGAGACGCGGTGGTGTTGTTGACCGTGGTGCGGTATTTGATCGCGGCGTACTTGTTGGCAACGTCCGTCGTGGGCGTCGGCTGGATCAAGACCCAGGGATCTGCCGCTTTGGCTGTGAATCGCACAAACGTGGCGCCGTCTTCTTCGAGCAGCTCGTGCCCGACTTCGTTGAAGTAAGCGTTTCCGGCAGAACCGAGCTGGCTCGCCGTGATCAAAAGCGCCGGGTCGTCATCGGCCGCGGCCGCGCCGAGCGCCGCCAGCGAGAAGAGCATAGCAACCGTTAACAAAAGTAGCAATACTTTCTTCATATGAACCCTCCTGAAATAAAAAATGTTGTAAATGATCCGCAGCCCGCCGGCTGCGAAATATATGGCAATTGTTAATATACCACGCTCCGGCGGGTTTTTCAAGCCTTTGGGAACGGGGGACAGGTGCCCGTTTCGGCCGCCCGGGCGCCGATGAACCGGGCCAGGCGCCCGGGGGCGCCTTATTAAGGTGGGGCTGCGGCCGAGGCAGGCCAAGGCAACAGGCCGTAGCAAGCCGAAACGGGCCGGAACGGGGGCCGCGAAACGGGGGACAGGTACGGGTCTCTCCCCGTTCCCGGCGCAGCAGTCTCCGGGCGGGCACCGGTTTGGGAACAAAAAAACAGGCGCCGCAAACCGGTGCCTGTCCCCCGTTCCCCACGGATTTCCGCTGCGCTCATTGCCCCTCTTCCGCCGGCGGAAACCCGTACCTGTCCCCGGTTTCAAAAGGCTCGCGCTCCGCAGGATCCATCAAAGCCCGTTGACGAGGCGCTTGAACGTGTTGCCACGCTCCTCGAAGTTCTTAAACATATCGAAACTGGTGCTGGCCGGAGAAAGAAGAACTATGTTGCCTGGCAACGCGTTGACCCGGGCGGCGCTGACGGCTTCTTCGTAAGTGTTGACCCGGATGATCTTGACGGCGTCACCGCCGGGAGCAGAAGCGACCGCGGCTGCGATTTTTTCCGCGGTGGGACCGGTAAGGATCAGGACGCGGACTTTTGAAACGATCGCCGGACCGATCGGCCCGTAGTCGAGATTTTTGTCTTTTCCGCCGGCGATCATCACGATATTTCTGGAGCTGAATACGGAAAGCGCGTTGATGGTGCGCTCGGGGCTGCTGTCGATCGAACTGTTTATATAGGTGACGCCGTCAAGTTCACGGACTTTTTCGAGCCGGTGCTCGACGCCGCCGAACGTTGACGCCACCGCAGCCACGTCCTCCGCCGAAACCTCGTCCCGGGTGAGCAGAGCGGCCGTCATCAGATTTTCGATATTGTGCTTTCCGGGGAGCAAGAAAGAAGCCCGGTCCAGTTCAAAGCGCTGACCCGTGCAGCCTCCGGATCCGCAGCCGTTGCAGAACGAATCGATCACTATCTTGCCTGATTGACCGCCGTCGTCTCCTTCTGCGGGCTCAAAAAACGCCGTCGACCCATTGTGAGGGGTATAAAGGGGTATTTCCCGACTTTTCCTGGCGGAAAACGTGTCGACTACGACTCGTTCGCGGCCATTTTTCCAGCCGCAGGATGCAAGATCGTTAATAATTGCCAGACTGACGTCATTGCCGGCGTTTAAAACCACACGTTTTTTGGCGTTATCTCCCACCGGACCTTCAGGAAATCTCGGGAAATTGGCATCGTCTGACACTTCTGCCGGGTTTTTAGCGTAAAACAGCGCTCCGTGAAGCGGCTTCTCGAAAACCGCCCGCTTGCAGTCAATATACTCCCTGTAATCTTTGTGCACGTTAAGGTGGTTGGGGGTAATGTTGGTGATTGCCGAAACGTCGGCAGAAACGCTCATCTGCATCAGCTGAAAACTGGAAAGTTCCAAAACCACACGGTCCTCGGGGCCGATATCGTCAAGCCGGTCAATAAGCGGTGTCCCTATGTTGCCGCCAAGCCAGACACAGACCCGGTCCTCCGCCCTGCTGCGTTCGTTAAAATGGCTGAAATGCTCCTCCAGAAGCAGCGCGGTCAACGTCGTGGTGGTGGTCTTGCCGTCGCTGCCGGTTATTGCAAAGATCCGGCAGGGGCAATGCTCCATAAAAATTTCCATTTCCGACGTGAGCCTTGCTCCCGCCCGCACCGCCGCGTCAATATGCGCTTCGTCCGGCCGCATGATCGGCGATCTGAAGATCAGGTCGAAGCCGCCCTCCGGCAGCTCTTCCATGTATCCTTCTCCAAACCGGTACCCGGCGATCCTGCCGGCGGCTTTCATTTGTTCAGCCTCGCCGACCGTCTCTCCGTCCGTCTTCATATCAAAAAGGAAGACGTTTTTCGCTCCGTTGTCCGTCAAAAACCTCAAAAGCGCGCGGTTGCTGACGCCAAACCCCAGCACCGCGATCTTTTTCTCCGGCAAACTCTTTTTAAACTGCACCAGCGGTTCGTTGACGTAAGTCAAGTTTCGGAAACCTTTTAGATAATCATGCGTCGGATTGATCATTCATCATTCTCCTAAAATCTGGAACCGGGCTGTGGAACGGGATAGAACGGGGGACAGGTTCCCGTTTCGGCAAAAGTTTCGGTCTCTGTTCCCGGTCTCCGGAGGGGTTCAAAACGCTCCGGAACGGGTACCTGTCCCCCGTTCCGGACTCAGTCCAGGACCTGCCCGAGTCCCTGTGAAACCGGGGTCTGTCCCCCGTTGCACCCCCGTTGCAAGGGTCAGTTCTTCGCCGCGATGAGGTTGCCCACGGCGATCCTCAGCGAATTAAACAGCGCGTCGTCGTCGCTGTAATTGCCCAGCGACGTGGTGATCTGCTTGATGATGAGGTCGGAGGTGCCTTCGCCGTACAGTTGATCGAGGAGGGTGAAGTAGTCGTAATCCTCGGCGCCGTCGCGGACGGACTCGAGGCGAAGCGAACCAACCGGGTAGGCGTAGAAGGACTTGTCCGCCACCTCGTCGTAATGCTCGCGGCTGATGTAGGGATCGCCGTTGGCGTCCTTGAAGCCGTTGTACACCAACACGCCGTTGCCGTAGACGTTGTACGGGTACGCGTTGTTGGTCTCATGCTTGGAACCCCAGATAGTGTCGAGCCACCAGTCGTTGACCATGTAGTACAGGAAGCCGTCGACGTTGTACAGTTTCTGCTGCCAGAACAGTAGTCTGTGCTCGACCTCGGGGTCGGAGATGGAAAGCGTGATCTCGGGGTGATGCGGGAAGCGGGTCACGTACCACCACACCTCGTCGCCGCCGGCCTGCTCGGCCGCCATGCGGTCAGCGAAAGTGCCAAGATTCTTCTCGAGCATTGCCGTGTAGTACTGGAACATCAGCTTCGGGTCGTTCTTGTAGTCGGCCAGCGTGTTGAAGAAGTAGGTCTTGGGGCACCAGACGTTGACGACGCCGGACACGTAGCTGAAGAAGTCGGAGGTGGATTTGGAGTCGAGGGCGCCGTTCAGGTGCATCGGGGCAATGAGTTTGTACCTGGTGCCCCAGATGCTCTTGATCAAGTTGCCGAGGCTGATCAGGTTGTCAAGCATCCCCTGGTTCTGGGGCTCGTCAACGGGATAGAAATATGCTTTTTTCAGCCACTCGGGGTTCTGGGACAGGTAGTTGTACGCGTTCTGCACGCGGGCCTGGGTCACGTGGTCGGTGCCGTAGCCCACGGGGTTGAAGCACTGGACCCTCGGATCGTTCAGGTACTTGTTAACCTTGGGATCCGGGAACGGGTTCGCGTTGTCCTTGTTGGAATCCATATAAGGCAGATTGTACGCGTTGACCTTGTTCTCCAGCAGGAACTCGTAGTAACGGGCGTAGCCGACACCGTCGTCACCGGCATAAGTCCAGGGCGGGTTGGCGGAGTAGATGTTCCACCAGGAAAGGTCGGCCTGGATCTTGCAGTTGGAAGCGTCGGGCAGCGCGAAATTCCATACGTAGGCGTAGACGAGCGCCTTTTTGACCTCGTTGCCGCTGCCGTCCTTCACCGAAACGGTGGCAGAGTATTGACCGGGCTTCGTGGTCTTCTCGGTGTAAACTTTAATGAGGAACGTCTTGCTCTTGCCGGATTTCAGGTCGAAAGCGCCTTCCAGCTCGGGGATCGGGTCAACGATGGACTGTCCTTCCACGTCGTCGAAATAATAGCCTTCGCACACCACCGCTTTAAGGGTGTTGCCGTTGCTGTCGGTGAAGGGGGTCAATTCCAGCGTGAGGCCGCTCTTGGCCTTCTTGGAAGCCAGCAGCAGCTGGACGCCTTCGATCTCGTTCTTGGCCAGGCGGACCTGGTAAGTGTACATGCCGCTGGACTTGGTGGAGCCCTCCGGCGTCTTCACGTAAGAGTGGTTGAACCAAAGATCGATGTCGCTGTCCTCGTGGGCCGCGGTCTGCTTCGTGTTGGAGACAGCCGGGGCAGCGTCCGTGGCGCCGTTGATGAGCTGTTCTGCCCTCTTCTGATCCGCGGCGGACAATGCGTGGAGGTCTTCTCCGGTGCCTCCGATGTACGGGGAAACGTCGTCCATGCTCTTGACAAGGATCAGCTCGCCGAGCACGAAGCCCTCTCCCGCCGCGTTGGCGGTAAACATGTAGTCGAAGCGGAATCCGTTGATGGTGCCGCTCCAGCCGTTGGAGGCGCTGAGGTCGAAAATGATGTACTGCCAGTCGGGATCGGAATTGTCGAAAGCGCTGGTCTTGCTGTATCCGCCCGCGGCGCCGTACATATTTCCGGCGTAATAGAAGATCTCTGTTTGGGTGCTGGAGCAGTTCTCCTGCCTGATCTTCAGGATCACGACCTTGTATTCGCTGGCGCTGGCCGGGGTCAATTTGTGGGCGGTCATGTAGCTCTTATAGTTGAATGAGATGAACGGGTCGCCGGATTTCTGGGTGGTGACCAGCCGGACGGTCCTGCCGTAGTCGGCGTCGTCGATGAGCTCCGCTTTCACGAAGTTGCCGCCGGTGAAATATTTCAGCACGTCGTCGGCGCCGAAGGTCACGTCAACGGCCGAATCCGGATCCCTGCCCGGCTTCTGGGTGGGAGTCGGGGCGGCGGTTGGCGCGTCCGTTACTGCCGGTTCGTCGGTCAATGCCGGCTGTTCGCTGGCCTGATCGTCCGGTGTCTCGGTGGGCAGCGCCACAACTTCGTCCGTGTGCGCCTGGGTAGGCTCGTTGGGCTCGTTTGCCACCGAGCATCCGAAGGCAATGACCGTCAACAGCGCCACTGTCAACAACAACGCTATCTGCTTTGGCTGTCTTTTTTTCATCTCTGTTTTCTCCTCCCTTGAGCTGCCTGCAACTGCTGCAACTGGGGACAGACCCCGGTTGCGCGCCCGGCTGCAGGCCCTCGTATCCGGGCCGCGCAACCGGCTGCGAAACGGGGGACAGGTACGGGTTTCAGGCCTTTTTGCGTTTGCCCGCCGCCCGTTTCGCAGTCCCGGCTTCGCTCTCGCTCCACTATAGTATATTATGTATCTTTCGAGGCACCGGACGCAAGAGCGAAACCGGGGTCTGTCCCCCGTTGCGCCTTAAGTTTTTCCGTTTCCTCTGTATAAAGCCCCTTAAAAATCAGCTCAAGTACTTTTCCGGCGGCGCGGTCAAGAGCCTCTCGATCGAGCGCGCCGCCCTTCAGAGCCTTCTTCAACGCCCTGAGGACACGCTGATTGCCAGGCATGATGAGATCGTTGCCCGCGTTGATGGACTCGGGCACTGAGCATTTGTTTGTTGCCCACCAGTCGGTCATCACCAGCCCGTCGAACCCCCACTCGTCCCTGAGGATCCCCGTAACAAGCTCCTTCGAGTTGCAGACGTGCAGGCCGTTGACCCGGTTGTAGCTCGACATGACCGTCCACGGGCGTCCTTCGTTGACGGCGATCCGGAACCCGCGCAAGTAAATTTCGCGAAGAGCGCGCAGCCCGACGTTGGCCGAGACAGTAGTGCGGTTGTCCTCCTGATTATTGCAGCAGAAATGCTTGACCGACGCGCCCACGCCGCCCACCGACTGAACTCCCCTGGTCAAAGCCGCCGCCATCTTGCCCGAGACCACCGGATCTTCGGAAAAATATTCGAAATTCCGCCCGCACAAGGGGTCGCGATGGATGTTCAGCCCCGGCCCCAGCCACACCGACACGCCGATCTCCTTCGCTTCGGCCCCGATGGCGCCGCCGACTTCCTCCAGCAGCTTCTCATCCCACGTCTGCGCCAGCACCGTCTCGCAGGGCCACGCCGTCATAAACCGGAAAATCCTTTTCCCGCCGCGGGATAGAAATATTATCAGTTTTTCGGTACGCCGCAGCCATCCCCAGCGCCATTCCTCGGGCAATCCCCCCGGCAGCAGCGGGAACCCTCCCCTGCTCACCCCAACGTCCGGCAACACGTTCAGCCCGGCCGGCCCGTCGGACAACACGATATTCGGTATGCCTTTCTTTTTTAAAAGCTTCGTGCACGTGTGCCCCGCCGCCCCCAGAACGTGATTGTACGCCCTTACCGGATACCCGCCGCCCGTGACAAGCATGCATTTTTCCTTTGCGCTCAGCCTCGAAAGGCTCTCTGCAACTGGTGGCGCAACGGGGGACAGACCCCCGTTTTCCGGGGCAGGTGCAACGCCTGCAACGGGGGACAGACCCCCGTTGACCAGGTCCCCGTCCGCCGCTCCGCGCCCGGGATAAAAAACGATCTCGCGGTCCAGAGCGAAACTGCCGCAGACCTCGTTTTCCAAATAAACGGCATATTGTCCGAGTTCAAGGCAGAAAACGCTGCGCGTTTCGTCAAAAACAGCGATATTTTCAAGGTCAAAGCGGATCTCGAGGGTCTGGGATCCGCCCGGATCGAGGATCTGAGTTTTAGCGAAGGCGGCCAGAGCGCGTTTTTCGTGGTCAAACCGGCCTTCAGGCTTGGAGATGAAGACCAGGACTGCTTCTTTTCCGGCAAAATCACCGGTATTTTTGACGCGCACCACCACTTTTTCGGAGTCGACAGCGCACACCTCTTTCTTGAATGCGGTATAGCTCAACCCGAACCCGAAAGGAAACCGCGGCGCCACGCCGTTCTTCTCGAACCAGCGGTAACCCACATAAATGCCCTCGGCATAATCGTCGTTGTCCGGGTCGCCGTCGTTGCCGCCGACAGTGCCGGACGAAGGATAATCGCCGTAGCTGCGCGCCCAGGTGTCAGTCAGCCGCCCCGAAGGGCAGACTTTGCCTGTCAACACGTCGGCGAGCGCGTTGCCGCCCTCCATTCCGCCCTGCCCAATAAACAGGACCGCGTCGATTCTGACCTCATCCATAATAGAAAGGTCGACTACGCTTCCGCTGTTGACGACGAGCACCAGTTTTTTGAAGCGGCCGGACAATATTTTCAGGTTTTCTTTTTCGGTTTCGGACAATTCGTAATCGCCGGGGCAATCGCGTCGGTCCTTCCCCTCGCCCGCCTGCCGCGAGATCACGTACAACGCAGTGTCAGTCTCGCCGGTCAGGTCATCAGGCGTCAGCGGCAAACAGACAGGCTCGGGCTTTGGATATTTCCTGACCTCGGAAAACATTTTTGCGGTGCGAAGCGGGCCGTACCATCTTATGGATTGCTCGACTTTATCCCGCCACTCGGCGACGTCTTCCTGATATTTTGCTTTCAAGCGGTCGATCCACGCAGGATTTGGAAACGAAAAACCGGCGTTTTTCAGTCCTTCCTCCGCCGAAACGCTGTACCGTTCGCGCACGTCTCCGCTGCCTGTGCCTCCTTTTACGGTAAAGCAGCTTCCCGCGCCGTAAAGGCCGATCGCGCAAGGAGCGAGGGGAAGAACGCCGTCATTTTTCAGCAATACGATGCCTTCGGCAGCCGCTTTTCTTGCCAAGGCTCTGTTGTCTTTTTCTCTTTGGCTTTCCTCCGGCGATGAAGCGCCGAATTCACGAAATTTTATCATTATTTCCTACGGTTACGTAATATTTCCCGATGTTTCCTGCGATTCATTTAAATTTATGACAATTTTGCACAATTTTCGTAGTTTTTCGAAAATTTAATGCATTTTTTGAAAATTTACGAATGTTTTCGAGAATTTTTCGGGCACTCACATATTATTACAAATATTTCCCGGCAATAACCCGTTTCCTCCACAGCCCGAGAACGAATCTCCGGTCGTCTCGTCGCCGGCAAGAAGCAGATAAAGGTCTTTTATGCTGTCAAAAACGTAATCCGGTCTCCCCTCCGGCGGCGCAGCGTCAATATCTTCGAGCTGCGATTCCCCGGTCAACACGCAAACCGAGATCACACCGGCATTGACAGCGGACAAAATATCCGTGTTAAGCCTGTCGCCCACGACGGCGACCTCCTCCGGCCGCAGACCGTACTTGTCCATGACCATCTGAATCATGCAAGGATTGGGCTTGCCCGCAACGAACGACGGCTCGCGTCCCGTTGCCCCCTTAAAGAGCAACAAAAACGCGCCCGCATCCGGAACGGGATGCCCCGGACGCATTGGACAAACCATATCCGGGTGAGTCGCCCAGAACTCCACCTCGTCGCGAAGATAGTCGCAGGCGATCCGCAGCTTCTCATAAGTCACAGTCGTATCGAATCCTAGGACAACAAAATCCGGCCGCGCCTCGGGATCCTCCGTGTAATCGTCAACCAGGACAAATCCGTTTTCCTCGAGGTATTCTGCAAGCGGAGGCGTCCCCACAAGATAGATCCTCGCCCCGGGCAACACTTTCTTGAGATTGTACACCAGCGCATGCGCCGACGTGCAAAAGTCTTCTTCCGTCGTTTCTATCCCGATATTATGAAGCTTTTTGATATACTCTTTCGTATTTTTTGACGAATTATTGGTGATATAAATCGCCCTTTTTCTCTGTTTTTTGAGAATATCCAGAAAATCCAGTGTTCCGTCAAACAACGTCGTGTCAAGATAGATCGTCCCGTCCATATCGAGCAGAAAATATCTGACGCCTCTGAGCGGGGCAACATCTTTATTATTCCTCAGCATCCCTTTTTCCTCCTGAAAGCCTCGCATCGAAAGTGGTGCAACGGGGCGTGCAACGGGGGACAGACCCCGGTTGCACAGACCCCGGTTGCACGTCCCCCTGCGCTCACTTTTTGTTTTTATCCTGCTTTGTGCTTTTTCTCCACAAAACTATGGTTCTGCCGACTATCTGAACGACGTCCGCACCTGTCAACGCCGCCAGTTCCCCGGCAATTTCACCTGCATCTGAAGGCGCGGTATCCAGCGCCTTGATCTTGATAAGTTCCCTGCTCTCAAGCGCGTCGTCAACCTGTTTCACAAGATTCTCTTCGATCCCGATTTTCCCGATCTGGATGATCGCAGGAATCTTATTCGCTTCCGCTCTCAATTCCGCTCTTCTTTTACTCGTAAGCATCTGTAAAAAATCCTTCCTTCTATAGGGCTTAAAGGCAAAGGCAATATGTCAACCAAGAGCAGACGTTCTGCTCAAGGTGCGAAGCCGGCCACGGCACCAGGCAACCCCCGGCAACCGGGGTCTGTCCCCCGTTGCACCAATGCAGCACTAAAATTCTCAGCCCTCGATCGCGGCCTTTGCCACAACGAATTGCCGAAGCGCCTCGTAAGGGAACTTGGGCTCCCTCTTATAAGTATACAGCCCGTTCTTCTCCTGCTCAACGTCCGTCAGCTGCGTGTAGCAAAAAGCACACACGCCAGGGTCGTTCAAAAGCATTGTCACAAGCGAGCCAAACCGCTCGATGAACTCATCTTCGGTTGCCGGACCCACGCCGTAGCCCCAGCCGGCCTCGTCGGACTTTGCCCACAGAATGCCGCCGAATTCGCTGCAGAAATAGGGCGTGTCGGGACGCCACACGGACCGGTCGGTGACGGGAGCGTACGGAGGCACGACGTTGACGCCGCCATCTCCCGCGATGTTGTCCGAGCCGTTGCCTGCGCCGCCGCCCGCGCAGGACCTGATCTTGTCCGCAAGCGACGACGCCTGCTGGTCGTAGTCGTGAAAATCAAAAACGTCCGTGCCCGGGCCGTTGTCCGGCGCCAGATGGTGGTACCAGCCGCTGGTGTCGATGACCGGCCTCGTGGGATCCAGCCGCTTCGTCAGGCAGTAGATCGTCCCGATGGTGTCGTCGCCCTTGGGCGTTTCGTTGAACGGGCACCAGCCCACTATAGAAGGACTTGAATAATCGCGCTCAACGATCTCGCTCCACTCGTTGACGTAGGCGCCGAGGGTCGCGGGGTTGCAGACGTCATAGCCCCAGTTGGCGTGTTCGCCCCAGCACAGGTAGCCCAGCTTGTCCGCCCAATATAGGAAGCGCTGCTCGACCACCTTCTGGTGCAGCCGGGCGCCGTTGAACCCGTAGGCCATCGACCGCTCCACGTCCGCGCGCAGTTCGCTGTCGTCGGGGGCCGTATAAATGCCGTCGGGGTAGAATCCCTGATCAAGGATCAGGCGCTGGAACACGGGCCTGCCGTTTATGAGGATGCATTTCGGCGTAACTTCCACGCTTCGCATACCAAAATACGCGTTGACCCGGTCCGTCAGCTCGCCGGGAGCCGTCAATTCGATCTCCAGGTCGTAAAGATACGGTTTTCCGGGCTCCCAGAGCGTTGCCCCGGGCATGGGCACGTCGATCTCCGTCTCTCCGTAGGTGGCGGCGGCGGTCAACGACCTTAAGATCTGCCCGTTGTCCTTCACCGTCAATCTGATCTGGGATCCGGGGGCAAAATAGCGCCCGGGCCGCAGACGGACGGACAACTTTTCGTTTTTTACGTCGGGGGTCAGGAACATCTGCCTTATATAGTGCCTCGGAACGTACTCCATCCAGACCGTCTGCCAGATGCCGGTGGTGCGCGTGTAATGGCAGCCGGCGGAATAAAAATCGAAACTTTGCTTGCCGGAAGGCTGGAAAACCGACCGCGTGTCGTCCTCCGCCCTGACCGTCAGCCTGAATTCCACGTTTTTTCCGCCGTTTTCAGCGACAATTTTGCGGATCTGCCCGGTCACGTCAAGCTGAAACGACACGTATCCACCCTTGTGAGCGCCTGCGTACTCGTCGTTGATCCACACCTGGGCAAAATAATCCACCGCGCCGAAGTTTAGCAGCACGCGGCCCTTCTCCAGATCCCAGCCCTCGGGCAACTCCACTCTGCGCCTGTACCAGACGCACCGCATAAAATCCTTATATTCGACGCCGGACAACTTGCTTTCCGGGCAAAAAGGCACGACGATCTCGCTTCCGTATTTCGCCTCGGCCGCGTACAATCTCCTGCTGACCCCGCTGTTGCCGTGGTCGATCTCGAATTCCCATTTTCCGTTCAGGTTGATCCAGCTCTTTTCGCCGCGGTCAAACTGCGGCCTCGGATATTCGCTCCTCGGTATGTCGGACAATTCGTTTCTCATATTCTCGGCCCCCTTCTTGCCTTCTTAGGTTATTATACTGATTGGCGGGGGGGTCTGCAAGCAGGGGCTTAACGGGGGACTTTAACGGGGACGGTTAACGGGGGACAGACCCCGGTTGCGGGTGCATCGGAATAAGCCAACGCAACCGGGGTCTGTCCCCCGTTAAGTCTGTTGTGGTAAGCCTGAGAACCTGAATTTCAATTGACAAATTGCCCGAATAATGCCATAATTTACGCACGAAGAATTCTACGCAGCAAACCATTTTTACCCCGTAAGGAGTTGATTTTTGATGGCCAGAAAGCCTCGCGAAATCAGCAGCAGCGGCGTTTACCACATTATGCTGCGCGGCATCAACAAAAAGTGTGTTTTTCACGAAAAAAGCGACGAAACCAAATTTCTGGAGATCTTGACAGACCTGAAAGTCGAGTATGATTTCGAAGTTTATGCCTATTGTTTCATGTACAACCACGTTCATATTATGTTAAAAGAAAGCGAAAGCGGCCTTATTAGCAAATTTATGAAAATTCTGCTTGTTCGCTACGTGGGTTGGTACAACGTTGCCCATCACAGGTGTGGAAGTCTGTTCCAAAGCAGGTTCAAAAGCGAACCGGTCGATTCGGCCAAATATTTCCAGCAGCTTGTCCGCTACATCCACCGTAACCCCGTCAAAGCCGGGAAATGCAAGCACGTGTGGCAATATCAGGGCAGCAGTTACCGTGCGTTTTTCGCCGAAGACTCCGGAATTATTGACCGCGACAAGGTATTCGAGTTTATAGACCCGGCCGAATTCGAGCAATTTAACGACAGCCAAACGGTCAACGGCTTCGATGACAATTGCCTTGACCTGAACGAGGCGATCCGGTTCCGCGTCACGGATGAGCGGGCAACAAAAATCATGCAGTCGGTCTCGGGCCTCTTCGACCTCTCGCTTTTTGGCTCGATGGACGTTGATCTGATTCGAAAACTTGTTCGCAAATTCCGCCAGCAGTGCCTTTCTTACGGTCAGATCGCCAGGGCGATCCAACGCAACAAAGGTTCCGTTTACCACTGGGTCAACAGACCCTTGCCTTTTTCTGCCTGACTTTCGACGTTCTGCGTCAATTAAAGCCAATCAAATCTCTTCTGTCCCCCCGACAACGATTTGGCCGTTGCCTGATATTTTTATTTCGATTTTAATGAAATTCGGCGCATTTTGAGACATTTTTCGCTCGATTTCGCCCAAAAAGCCTTTTAAAAAGTTAATTGGTGCGACGGAGGTAATCAATCATGACAACTAGGGACAGACCCCGGTTGCTCAACTCGGGTCTGTCCCCAGTTGCTGGCAGTTGCCGTAGCAATCCCCTATCACTTCTCTGCTATTGTGCTGCCTTGCCATAATTGTTATTTTACATCGTTGCGACCTCGTCTTTTCACAAAGTTGTCATATTTTGTAACAAAAAATGCCAATTGTCAGAGTATAATAACAAGTACAGATCATTATCCCCGTCACTATAGCGGCACGGAACTAAATCGAAAGGAGATACAGCGATTATGAAAACGAAAAGTCACTCACATTTGAAAAATAACCGGGGTCTGTCCCCCGTTGCCGGATTTGCCGGACTGTTGTCTTTTCTCCTGGCAATAACCATGACCGCTTGCGGGACACATAATAACAACGCAAACGAGACCGCGCCCATAGAAGGTGTTGTCACCGACAGAGTGGCACAGGCTCAGTCGACCCCGTCGGCAACAACTTTAATTGACCCCTCCAAAAATCACTCGGTCACCGAAGAGAACTTCAGCATTACTTCAAGCGACGGGAATCTTGTCACCGCTTCGAACGGCACCTACACCATCACTTCATCAGGAAATTACACGGTCAAAGGCCTGCTGGACGGCGGTCGGATCGTAATAAACATCCCCGACACCAAAACCGATTCCGGAACCGTCAAAATTCTGCTTGCGGAGTCGTCAATAACTTGCTATTCGAACGCTCCAATTTCCGCGATCAACGCCTCAAAAGTCGTCATCGAAGCGGTCGAGGGGACGTATAACGTCATCACCGACGCACGCGCAGAGTCTTCTTCGTCTACGTCATCATCTGAATCTACGTCTACAGCTTTGTCTCTTTCCTCTGCCTCTTCGATCAATGACAATTACGAAACCGATGCAACCTTGGTCGCTGCAACCGAAACCGATGCAACCGGGGTCTGTCCCCCGTTACAGTTACAGCAGCTTGCAGCAGAAACCGAAAGCGAGGACGAAGTCGATGAGGACGGAGCTATCTTTGCCGCATGCGACCTGAAGCTCAGCGGAAAAGGCACGCTTGTCGTGAGCTCCGGCTACGACAACGGCATCAAATCCAAGGACGACGTCACGATAAAAGAGTTGACCCTTAAAGTGACGGCGACGGGGAATGCGGTGAAGGGCAATGATTCGGTCACCGTCGAGTCGGGGAGCCTGATCTTGATCTCGATGGCGGGGGACGCTATCAAGACGTCGAAAACGGACGTTTCGGAAAAGGGCAATCAGCGCGGAACGATCACGATCTCGGGAGGACAGGTTGACGTTTATGCCGCAAAGGACGGGATCAGCGCGGCGTACGACGTTGTCGTGACGGACGGGGCGACGCTGAACGTTTTCACCGCATCCTACTCGGATTACGGGGACGAAGCCGCCGGAGCAGAGAAATACGTTATTGTCCCCCGTTCCAGCTACTCGACTTCCAACGACTATTACGCATATTTTTACAGCGAAGACCCGTCGTTTGACGGCGCAGGCGAAGGCGCTCAGGCGAGAAAATGGGTGAAATGCACGTACGAGTGCATGGTCTACAGCGGCCGCACATCCTACTACGCCCTGGTCTACAAGGCGCCCTCCGGCTACGCGGGAGTGCGGTTCTGCGTTATGAAGGCAGGCTCGACACCGTCCGGCAGCGTTGTCACAGCCTCCACGTCCGGCGAACCGCTGAACACCTCGATGAACGCGTTCCTGTTCACGTCCGTGTCCTCGTCGAACATTGACGGCGAATGGGTCACCCTTACGTCGGGGTCGGGCAACTCGAACAAGACCACTTACTCTTCCAAGGGCATCAAGGCGTACAACGAGGTCCTTATAAGCGGCGGGACGGTCAACGTCTCCTGCGGCGACGACGGCATCCACGCGAACTCCGGCACGGCACTGGAAAACGGGAGCACCGGGAAGGGCAACGTTGTCATTTCCGGCGGGACGGTCACCATCACGGCGGCCGACGACGGCATCCACGCGGACGGCACCCTCACGATCTCGGGCGGGTCGGTGAACGTGGTCAAGTCTCACGAAGGCCTCGAAGGCAACGTCGTCAACGTTGCCGGCGGTTCCACCCTCGTTTACGCCGAGGATGACGGAATCAACGCCTGTAAAGGCAGCGCCTCGCCGCTGGTCAACGTCACCGGCGGCTACCTCGACGTCACGACCCCCTCCGGCGACACCGACGGCATCGACTCTAACGGCAGCATAACCGTCAGCGGCGGCTTCGTGCTGGTCAAGGGCGGCAGTTCATCGGGCAGCATGGCCGGGTCGATCGACGTTGACGGCTCCATCAAAGTGACCGGCGGCACCGTGGTCGCTCTCGGCGGCATCTGCGAGACCCCCTCCTCCGGCTCCGTCAACACCTATGTAAGCCGCGGCACTTCGTTCCAGTCCGGCAGCTACACTTTAACCGACTCCTCCGGCAACACCATCCTTTCCTTCTCGCTTTCGGCCAATTACAGTTCCGTCTGGATCGCCTCCGACGGGCTCGTTCTCAACGGTCAATACACCCTCTCCCGCGACGGCTCTTCCGTTCTTGAGTGGACTCAATCCTCGTCGACCGAAGGTTCTGCCGGCAGCAGCTGGGGCGGACCCGGCGGCTGGGGTGGACCGGGCGGCCGGCCATAAGGGGTTTTAACGGGGGACAGAACCCCGTTACGGCAGGGTCAAAGATAAACCGTTAACGGGGGACAGACCCCCGTTTTTCTTTGTTCCGGGTCTGTTCCCGGTTTCTCAGGTCAATGCTGCAACCGGGGTCTGTCCCCCGTTAAAACCCACTTGAATTAGCGGCCGCCCCAGTGTAAAATTATACCCGGCAAGAAAACAAAACCTTCCGAAAGGAGAAAAGCACATGAAAATGAAGACTGGATTGCAGCTCTATACCGTGAGAGAAGATCTGGCCGCAGACTTCGAAGGAACCATAAGGGCTGTTGCCGCCATGGGGTACGAAGGCGTCGAGTTCGCGGGCCTGTACGGCAGATCCGCTAAGGAAGTGCGGGAATTGACGGACGAGCTCGGGATCATTCCGATATCCGCTCATGTGTCGCTGGCCGAAATGCTGGAGGACCTTGACGGAGCGCTGAAAACATATAAGGAGATAGGGTGCGAATACCTCGTTGTCCCGTACCTGCCGGAGGAATACAGGCCGGAAGCCGGGAATTTCGAAGAGACGCTGAAGATCATTGCCTATATTGGCGAAAAAGTGAACGAGGCCGGATTCAAGCTCCTCTATCACAACCACGACTTCGAATTCACCAAAATCGACGGCGAATACTACCTTGACACGCTTTACCGCAGGATCCCGGCCGAACTGCTCCAGACGGAGCTTGACACGTGCTGGGTCAACGTCGGCGGTGAGGATCCGGCGGCGTACCTGCGCAAATATGCCGGAAGGGCGCCCATTGTCCACCTGAAAGACTTTTTCATGCGCGGCCGCCAGAAAGAGGGGCTTTACGAGCTCATCGGGATCGACAAGAAAGTCGAGGACAAGGGCGAAAACTTCGGCTTCAGGCCCGTGGGACACGGCATGCAGAACGTCCCTGAGATACTTAACGCGTCGATCGAGGCTGGAGCTGCCTGGGTGATCGTCGAGCAGGACAGGCCGGCGCCGGGTCAGACGGCAATGGAATCCGCGAAGCTTTCGGCGGATTATCTGAAAACTCAGGGCCTGATGGCTTAAAACAATTGCCGCGGCACGGTACGATCCGGACGGACAAACAAAGAAACGAGCTACGGAAATCCCACGGAAAACATCCGTAGATTATCCGGGAAATATCCGGGAAATGATCGTAAATTTTGGAAAACGCCGGGAAATTTCGGGAAATACGAGTAAATTCCCGTAAACCGGCAAACAACACAAAAAGCCGTGCAAAGCAAAAACTGATAAGTGTAGTGTGAAAACGTATAAATACATAACAATTTGGAGGTAAATCATGGCAAATTCATCCATTCTTGACGAATTCAAGACCACGCATCTCGCAGAGGAAAAGATCGACACGAACCGCAAACTCAAGGTCGGTATCATTGGCACCGGCTGGATCGCCGACGCCCATATGAACAGCTACCTGAAGCAGCCCGACGTAGAGATCGTTGCCTACGCCGACCTGATCCCCGGCAAGGCCGAAGCGTTCATGAAAAAGTGGAAGCAGACCGGCCGCGTGTACCTGTCCGGCGACGAACTCATCGACAACGAGCCCGATATTGACGCGGTCAGCGTATGCACATACAATTGCCAGCACGCCGAACCCACGATCTACGCCCTCAAGCACGGCGTCAACGTCCTTCTCGAAAAACCCATGTGCGTGACGCTTGACGAAGCCGTCGAGATCTGCAGGGCCGAAAAAGAGAGCGGCAAAGTGCTTTCGATCGGCTTCCAGCCCCGTTTCGACGCCAATATGAAGATGATCAAGCGCATCGTCGAGTCCGGCACCCTGGGCAAGATCTACTACATCCAGACCGGCGGCGGCCGCAGGCGCGGCATACCCACCCCCTTCGGCACCTCGTTCATCGCGAAGGACACCGGCGGCATCGGCGCTCTTGGCGACATCGGCTGCTACTCCCTCGACATGGTCCTCAACGCCATCGGCTACCCGAAGCCCCTCACCGTCACCGGATACAAATCCGCGTATTTCGGCACCAACCCCAAGTACATGCCCTGCAAAGAGTACGCCGAAGCATTCGGAGTTGACGACTTCGCGGCCGGATTCGTGCGCCTCGAAGGCGGCATCGTGCTGGACTTCAGGATCGCGTGGGCAATGCACCTCGACACCCCCGGCGACACCATCATTATGGGTACCGAGGGTTCGCTCCGGATCCCGTCAACCGACTGCTGGAACGGAAGCGTCGGCGGGGCAATGACGATCTACCACGATCTGTGCGGTACTCAGACTCAGACCACCGTGCCGATCCTCCGCACCGACGCAGATCTGTTCGACCTCAAGATCCGCTCCTTCCTCGACGCGGTTAAGTACGGCCGTCCCGCTCCCGTGCCGTCCAGCCAGATCATTTACAACCAGGCGATCCTCGACGGCATCTGCCGCTCCGCCGAACTCGGCCACGAGATCGAGATCGAGATCCCCGAGATCTGACGGTGGTCAACGGCGGTCAATCGCCTTTGGACTGGCAACGTCTGTGAACAGGTTGCGTCTGACAATCAATAACCAATTAACTAACTAACCGATTTGGCTAATGAGAGACAACTAATTAGTTAAAAAAAGGTAACGCCGGGACCCGGACCGCTGACCGCGGCAAGGTCCCGGCGTTTTTTATTCGTTCCTTGTGGCTGCAATGAGGCTGAGGGGGCTGCAACGGGGGACAGACCCCCGTTACGGCAAGTTCAAAGATAAACCGTTAACGGGGGACAGACCCCCGTTTTTCTGTGTTCCGCGTCTGTTCCCGGTTGCTCAGGTCGGGTCTGCAACCGGGGTCTGTCCCCCGTTGCAGACCTTTAGTTTTTGCTGTCAAGATTGGGGCAATGCTCGATGATAAACGTTTTGACGAGCTCGAAATCTTCCTTTGAGGTGTAGACCTGGTTCCTGCTCAGGTAGCCGTTCAATTTGATGAGCGACTTGCGCGGATAGGCCTTGACCTTGCGGACCCGCTGGAAGTCGGAATACATTTCGGTGCGCTGCGCTGCCATGCCTGCGCCGGCTGAGCTGAAACGGCCGGAAAGAAGCCCCGAGACGGTTGCCGCGCGCCCTACGGCCTTCGACTTTTTCGCCTGAGACTCCTCCTGAATGTGGTTGACGCCCTTCTCCGTCATCTCGAACCGGACAACATACTTCCCTTTCATCATTGCCGCGTAGATCAGATAGCCGAGACCCACGACAATTGTCATCCCGATCAGGAAATATCCGGCAAATTTCAGGTTGTTGACGAACATTTCGCGCAAATTTTGGGGATATAGGATGAGGTCAACCAGGTTGATCATCAAAAAGATGACCAGGAAGATGAAAAAGAAGATCTTCCAGACCAGGAAAAAGATCGAGGGGTTCTTGAACAGGTTGATCTCATGCTTCCAGCGATAGACTCCGTCCTCGCCCAAAGTTACGTTGTCGCTGATCTGCATTGGCAAATTGTCATCCATTTTCTTCCTCGCTTTCTGCGGTGCAACGGGGGACAGACCCCCGTTACGGCAAGGTCAAAGATAAACCGTTAACGGGGGACAGACCCCCGTTTTTCTGTGTTCCGCGTCTGTTCCCGGTTGCTCAAGTCGGGTCTGCAACCGGGGTCTGTCCCCCGTTGCAGGCCCGTTGCACTCAGGTTGCGCCCGCCATCTCAAGCTCCCAGTAGCGGCCCCGCCTCGCCATCAGCTCCGCGTAAGTGCCCTGCTCCACTATGTTGCCCCCGTCCACCACCAAAATAAGGTCGGCGTGCCGGACCGTTGCCAGCCGGTGGGCGATAATGAAGGAGGTGCGGCCGCTCATAAGGTTGGCGAAACCCTGACGCACGTACTGCTCGGTAACGATGTCGACGGAGCTCGTTGCCTCGTCCAGGATCAGCACCGGAGCGTCGGAGAGCATTGCCCGGGCGATGGTGATGAGCTGGCGCTGGCCGCCGGAGAGGTTGCCGCCGCCGTCGCTGACCACCGTGTCGTAACCGTTGGGAAGGCGCTTGATGAAATTGTGCGCGCAGGCCGCCCTGGCAGCCTTCTCGATCTGCCCGTCGGTCGCCCCGGGAAGGCCGTAGGCGATGTTGTCCCGCACCGTGCCCGTAAACAGCCAGGTCTCCTGAAGCACCATGGAAAACGCCTCGCGCAGGCTGTCGCGGGTCACCGTCAGCGTATCGGTCCCGTCAACGCGGATGGTCCCGGACAAGGGATCGTAAAACCGCATCAGCAGGTTCACGATGGTAGTCTTGCCGCCGCCGGTGGGGCCCACGATGGCAATGACGCTTCCGGGCCGGGCGGAAAAGCTCAGGTCGCGTATCAGCGGCTTTTCGGGCACGTACGAAAATTCGATATGCTCCGCGGAAATGTCGCCCAGAGGCCGCTCCAGCCGCGCAAGGCCGGTCTCGTCGCTCTCGGGCGCTTCCTCGCGGATCTCCTTGAGCCTGGCGGCGGAGGCAAACGCGTTCTGGATGTGGGTGGTGACGCCGGCGATCTCGTTTATGGGCCGTGCAAACTGGGTGGCGTAGGACAACAGCGTCGCGATGACGCCCACGGTCATGGGCCAGCCCCCCGCAGTGACGTTATTGACCGCGAACAACGCACCCATCAGCCCCACGGAGATGTAGGCCACGTTGTTGACCAGCCGCGTGGAAGGATTGACCAGCGCCCCTCCGAACTGGGCGTTCTTGCCCACCTTATACAGTTCGGCGTTGACCCGCCTGAATTCCTGCTCCGCCGTCTCCTCCATAGAGTAGTCGTGGACCGTGCGGATCCCCGAAAGCATCTCTTCCGTATGGGCGCCCAGCTCCCCCATCTTCGCCTGCTGAGCCGCGAACAGCCGCGCCGTGCGGATGACCACGAACCGGGCGATGATCAGAGACAGGGGCGTGAGGCACAGGACCGCGGCAGCGATCACGGGGCTGATCACGAACATGGCGATCATTGTCCCGACCACGGTGACGATGCCGGAAAATAGCTGCACGAAGCTCTGCCCCAGGCCGTCATAAATGTTTTCGCAGTCGGTGGTGATCCGCGCGATCACGTCTCCGTGGGGCCTGGTGTCAAAGAACCTTAGCGGCAGCCGCAAAATATGCTTAAAAACGTCAGAACGTATGTCTGTTACGGCTCTGGCGGCGACTTCTCCTGACAATACCGGCGAAATATAGGACAATGCCGCGCCGCTTAAGTAGAATATCAGCAAAAATCCGAGATTTTTATACAGTTCGTCCCACCTGACGCCGCCGGATGCGGTCAACGCGTCTATCGCCTTCCCCAGGAACAGCGGTCCCACCAGCAGGAGCGCCCCGGATGCCGCGGCGAACAGCGATGACAACAACAGTTTGAAGCGGTATTTTTTGAGATATGAAAGGAGCCATTTCAGCATGCCGCATCGCCCCCTTCTTTGGGTTCCGCTTCCCCGGACAGCCTGCATATCTCCGCGTACACCGGAGACACGCTCAAAAGTTCCTTATGAGTGCCGAGCCCCGCAGGCCTGCCGTCGTCCAGGACCAGTATGAGATCTGCCTGGCGCACGCTGCCAACCCGCTGGGACACGATGATCATAGTCTCGATTCCGGAATTGCGGATGGAACGGAACATGGAAGCCGCGGTGGCGTTGTCAAGGGCGCTGAAACTGTCGTCCAGGATCAGCACTTCCGGCCTGCCGGCTACGGCCCTGGCCACGCTGAGCCTCTGCCTCTGGCCGCCGGAGAAATTGACGCCTCCCCGCTCCACCGGCGCGTCCAGCCCGCCTTTTTCCGCCACGAACCCGTCCGCCTGGGCGATCTTCAGCGCCTCCAGGCACCGCCCGTCGTCAATATCCCTGCGCCCGGCGGTGATATTGTCCCTGACCGTTCCGGAAAACAGCGTGCTCTGCTGCGACGCCACGCCGACGGTCCGGTGGAGCTCCGCACGGTCAATATTGTTTATGTTTCGTCCGAGGATCAGTATTTCGCCTTCGGTGGGGTCGTAGAGGCCGGTCAACAGATTCACCAGGCTGGTCTTGCCGCTGCCCGTGACGCCCACGATCCCCAGCACGGAGCCCCGCGGGATCCGGAGGTCGATCTTTTCCAGCGCGTTGGGCACGTTTTCGTCGTCGATGTATCTGAGGCTCACATTTTTGAGCTCAACGGCGATGCCGCCGGCTGCGTCCATCTCAGCCGTTCCGTCAGCGTTTTCCGTTCCGCCCGCGTCATCGCTTTCACCAGTTCCCTCCGCGTTCGCCTCATCGTTTGACTCCGCCTTTTCTCCGGTTTCCCCCGCTTCCGGTACCGCGAACACTTCCATCACCCGCTTGTACGAGGCCGCCGCCTTCGTGAAAAGCGTAACGAGATTGGCCACCACCAGCAGTGCCGTGACCATATACGAAATGTAATTGATGAACGCCACGATCTGGCCGCCGGACATATCGTTCGAAGCGATCATTTTGCCGCCGAACCACAGCACGGCGATGACCGCCAGGTTCATAATGAGCGTCGTGAGGGGATTCAGCACCGCAGAAACGCGGTTGACCCGGACAACTGCCTTGTTATACCCGTCGCATTCCTCCTCGAAGCGCTGTTTTTCCTTCTCGGAACGGGTAAAAGCACGGATGACCCGCGCTCCCGACATGTTTTCCCGGGAAATAACGGCAATATTGTCCAGTTTTTTCTGCACTTTTGCAAACAGCGGCACGCCGCGGCGGGTGATCAGCACCACGACGGCGACCAGCAGGGGCAACGCACAGAGTATGACCAGGGTGAGTTTCAGGTTGAGGAGCGCGGCCATCACCAGGCTGCCGACGCAGATGAACGGGGCGCGGATGGCAAGGCGTATGAGCATGGCAACGGCCTGCTGAAGGATGTTGACGTCGTTGGTGACGCGGTTGACCATGCCGGAAGTGCCGATCCGATCCGCGTCTTTCTGGGAGATCCTTAAAAGGTGGGAAAACAGCCTTGACCGAAGCTCCGTGCCGAAACCCTGGGAGGACAGCGAGGCGACGTACTGGCAGACCAGGGCGCTCAGATAGCCGGCGGCCGCGATCCCCAGCATCAGGGGGATCATGCGCATCACGTATACGCCGTCTCTGCCGGTGACGCCTCGGTCGATCACGTACACCATCAGCGTGGGGATGAGCAGTTCGAAAACCGCCTCCACCAGTTTGAAAAACGGCCCTATCAAGAACCATTTTCTGTATTTTTTGGCGGAGGCGAGCACCTGGTTTGCGCCTTTTAGGTTTGCGCTTTTTTCTGCGTTTTCCGCGTTTCCTGCTTTTGCTGCGCTCATTTCACCGGTCTGCTTCGGGTCAATCTTTCTTGAAATCTACTGAAAAATTCATTTTTCCCGCAAGATTTTTGAAATAATCCACTGCGGAGTCGAATTTATCGTCGGGTCTTTCGGATCCGGTCTCTGCGGGTCTTTCGTCGGGAAGCGCCGGCTCTTCATTTTTTGCAGGCCTGCTGTCCGCGGTCGCCGCCGAGGCCGCCGGTTCAGCCGTGGCAACCGTAGCAACCGATGCAACCGGGGCTGCAAAGGCCGCAGAGGTCCCTTTCGCCGCGTCGATCATCTTCTGCGCCTCTCCCGTTTCGGCGACCACCTGCTCCATTTTCCTGCCGAATCTGGCGGCAATGGCCTCGTTCACCACCTTGAGATTGGCCGCGGTGGATTTTTTCAAAATGCTGACGGTCATGTCGTCGTCGAAAGCGATCAGCAGCCTGTCTCCGGACAGCTCGTACTGGGCGGTGCTGTCGGAGTACCAGGTCAACATCGACATCTGGCCTCTATGTTCCATTTCGCTGCAAATGTCCTGCCATTCGGCCGCAGTCAATTTTCTGCAGCCACCGGACACGGCGTCCGGGCCGGTCCCGACAGCAGCCTCAGCTGCAGTTTCTGCTTTCGGTTCCGCCGGTTCGTTGGCCGCCTCCGCTGCAACAGGCGCCGTTGACGGCTTTTCCGCTTTGTTTTCGGGAATTTCCTCATATTTCCCGATATTTCCCGAACTCTCCCCGCGGTCGACTTCAGCCGTTTCGTTGACCACTGCCTCGGCAAAACTCCCGGAAAGACCGTCGTTTACGGACTTTTCCCGATAAACTATCCCTCCCGCGGCAATATCCGCGATCCTGTCTTCCAGTTCCGAAAGCCTCGTCTCCACGGACGCAGTCTCTTCCCGCCAGCGCCTGTCGGACGCCGCCAGGATCCCGGCTTCGAAAACGATCTGCCTCGACACGGCCCAGCGAAGGTTGTTGTCCAGTCCCGACAGTTCGCGGATGAGCATTCCGATCTCTCTCACACGCAGGCCTTTTGCCAGATTTTTAAGCTGTTTTATGCCCTCGGCATCCTCGAAAATGAGGTCCGAAGGGTCCTTGACCGACGTGACGATCATCATATTCCGGAGCACTTCTATGAGTTCCTTTAAGAAGGTGGAAGGGTCCCGGCCGTCCCGGAAGATGCGGTTGCTGAGCCGCAGCAGTTTTTCGCTGTCCGAATTCAATATGCCGGAGACGAAATCCCAGAGGAACTCCCGGTCAAGCGATCCGGTGGCGGCTCTGGCGGTGGCAAGCGTGATCCTGCCTTCGGAGGCTGCGGAAGTCTGGTCCAGCAGGCTAATGGCGTCTCTTAAAGCCCCGTCCGCTTTCTCCGCCAGGAATCCCAGCGCCTCGTCCGTGGCGTCGATCCCCGATTCGCCGCAGATATATTTCAGCCGGGCAACGATCCCGTCCCTGGAAATTCGTTTAAACTCGTACCTCTGGCAGCGCGACAGCACCGTCACGGGCAATTTCTGCGGCTCCGTGGTGGCAAGTATAAAAATGACGTTTTCCGGCGGCTCCTCCAGCGTCTTCAGCAGCGCGTTGAACGCCGCCAGCGACAACATATGCACCTCGTCGATTATGTACACCCGGTACCGCGCCACCGACGAAGAATACGCCGAATCGTCGATGACCGTGCGGATGTTGTCAACGCCGTTGTTTGACGCCGCGTCGATCTCCGACACGTCAAGTATCTGCCTGTTCATTATCCCCCGGCATATCTCGCACTCGTTGCACGGATTGCCGCCCCGCGGGTGAAGGCAGTTCACCGCCCTGGCAAAGATCTTGGCCAGCGTCGTCTTGCCCGTGCCCCTCGTACCGGAAAAAAGATACGCGTGGGCGATCCTGTTCTGAACCACCGCGTTCCTCAGGATGTTGACAACGCCCTCCTGCTCCACGACCTCGTCAAACGTCTGAGGCCGCCATTTTCGGTAGAGTGCCATATAAGACATAGTATCGCGCTCCTTCCCGCTCCTTCCGGCAACTAAAACGCCGGCTCCTAAAAGTACCGTCGGGGGACTTACGGCACACGAAAGGGTTCGCTTACCGCTGCTTCCTCCCGGACCTGACGGGGTTCACAAAATTCCGTTGCGTAAGACCCGGCGGCACTTTTACGAGCCGGCGTAACGCCATTATAACCCAAGCGCCGCCCGTTTTCAAGTGCAACACAGGGCCGCCTGCAACGTGGTGCAACGGGGGACAGACCCCGGTTGCACAGCGAAATTCGCACTGGCGTGCGAGCTAAATTGCGTGCCAGGCACGCAGCGAAATTTGCCCTTCGGGCAAGCGTAGAACGGGTACCTGTCCCCCGTTCCAACGGTCCGCCAACCGGGGTCTGTCCCCCGTTGCACCCACCGTTGCACTTTAGTACAGCGCGACGAAAAGAGCTGTTTTGCCGGAGGGCAGAGAGACTTTGACCGCGCCGCCGTCGAGCCGGGCGGTGTAGCCCAGGAGCTTCGGGTACACGTCCGAGATCCGGCAGGAAGCGAAGGCGTTGTCCCCGGAAAGGCCGGGGAATAGTTTTGACAGGGGGACCGTCGCCGAAGCCGGGCCGTCGCCGTTGTTCCACACCGCCAGCAAAACGGTCCCGGACGAAGGATCGCGGAGAGCGAAGGTGTTGACGGTGTCGGAGTCGATGTCGAAGGTGCCGGTGGGATACAGCGGGAAGGCGGAGGCGGTGACAGACCGGTACCGTTTGTACAGCGCGCAGGCGTCCTTAATAAGGCGGCGGTTCAGCAAGTCGGCGCAGTCGATGCGGCCAGACAGGTACATGAGCCCCATGAGCCCGGTCACGCAGTTGTACGCGGTGACGCGGCCGTCGGTGAATTGGGCCGTGAACTCGGGCGAGGGCGTAAAGCTCTGCCGGTAGTCGATGCGAACGGGGTACGGATAGGCCCAGATGCCCAGCCGCTCCGGCGGAATGCAGGCGGCGGAGCCGGAAACGATCGAAGGCAGCCGGAAATAGTCCTCCTGGTCGCTGACGGACTGCAGGTGGAAGCGGGACAACGTACCGATGTCCGAACGCATTGCCCCGGAACCGCAGTTTTCGACGAGGAGGTCGGGAAATTCGGCTCTGACCGCGTCAATAAACGAGCTGAACGCCTGGCTGTGCCCGTGCAGCGAGGAGGCGCCGTCGGGATCGATCCCCGGCCCGGTGTTTGCGTTGTAATCGTTTTTGATATACCTCACGCCCATATCGTACAGGGCGCGGATCCGGCCCATAATATGTTGCCTGACGCCTTCCTGCCTGAAATCCAGCAGCAGACGCCTCCCGCCGACGGGGTCTCCGCGGCGCCGCAGCACGTATTCCGGATGTTCACGCACGATCTTAGACTCGATGCCAGCGGATTCGATCTCGAACCAGATGCCCGGCAGCATCCCCGCGGCCCTGATCCGGCCGGCGATCTCCCGGTACCCGCCTTCGCCGAAAACGGCGTCGTTGACCTCCCACATCCCCAGGTCCTGCTCCTCGTTGCCGCTGACACCGTACCAGCCCGCGTCGATCACGTAATACTCGCAGCCGCCCTCGGCGGCGGCCTCCACCAGGCGCAGCGTCTTTTCCCTCGTGGGAAGCGCCCAGAGCGCGTTCATATAGTCGTTGTAGCAAAGCGGCGGCACGCCCTTCGGGAACTGAGCAGCCATCGCGGCCCTCGCGGCCTTCGTCAATTCAGCCGCGGCCTCTTCGAATCCACCTTCCACGCAGCCCACCACGGCATAGGCCGTTGCCACGGACTCGCCCGGCGCCAGTTCCACGTGCCAGCCGTCGTTGCGCTCCATGCAGTCCGTTGCCATCACTGTGATCTCGGTATCGTCCCTGTACCCGCGGATGCCCGCGTCAATGCACCACCCGTGGCCGCACTCGATGCGCGTGAACCAGCTGAGCCCGGTCAACGTGTCCTCCACGATCAGCACGGGCTCGTGATAACATGTGCTCCAGCTGCTCTGGGACGCCAGCCTGAACGAAGTCTGGGACCCGTGATTGTACGTTTTATAAAGCCCCGCATCCTCCGCAAACGTATGGCGCCACTGGGCCTCCCCGGTCCAGGCGCTGTGGGCGAAATGCAGCACGAAACGGTGTTTTTTCCAGGGCTCTCCCCCGCTGCGGCCGATGCCTGCCAGGTACGACGCGCTGAGCAGTTCGACTCTCACGGGCACGCTGCCTGCGTTGGTCAATACCGTGCGCACCCGCCGCCAGTTCCTGCCCTCGTCGACCGTCTCGACGCGCACTTCCGTCAACGTCTCCGTAGTTCCGGTAGGGTCGGTCAATCTGAACGTTCCGGGGCCGGTCTCTTCCGCTCCCTCCCTGCCTCCGTTGCCGGAGAAGTAGTAGCAGTTGTTCTGGGCGTTGATGATCAGGTAAAAATCAGGTCGGTAATCGAATTCCATAAAATGCTCCTGGATAAATAACGTATTTCAGCCCGTCCGGACCGTTTATTACACGGGAAATACGGATCGCGTAAATTTTCAAAAATCCCGTTTGGCCGTTCAATTTTACGTTTGTTTAATTGTTAAATCATTTAATAGCTCGGCAAACGCCGCCTCGTTGACGGCCGCTTAATTCCCGCTTGTGCCGTTGCCCGAAGTTGACGCGGCGGAAAGGCCCCGGCGGGTCTTGCGGCGCTTGACCGCGGTCCAGATAAGATAGATTATCCGCACCACCGCGTCGGTGACGAGCACGATGCCCACCACCAGCGTAAACACGGAGAGCCAGGAACCGCTGACGATCAGGAAGCCGATGCCCGCGGCAATGCACGCCACGAACTCGATTATGTTGAGCACCCGCATAAATATGCGTATCTCCTTTGCCGCCTGCTGTATCGAAATGTAGGCGAAGACCAGGAAAAGCGCTCCGAAAATGAAGCTGCCAAGTACGAACAGCGCGTGCTCTTTAAAGATCAGCACCGGGATCACGGCCAGCAGCGCGATGGCGATCACTATCCTCTCCCGCATGCCGTCCAGCCGCCCTTTCGCCTTGATAAGGCGCCGTATGATCACAAATATCTCCACCGCGGCGATGATCGACACCAGGGCGATGGAAAGTATGTCAAGCGTCTTGCCCCTGGCGATTATGATGCCCGTGCCCAGAAGTGCCAGTATGACGGCGATCACCAGCACGGAATTCTTGAAAAAGTTGGCTATCCTGGTGCTGAGTTTTGGCTTTTCCACGTCATCCAGCAGCATCTTCCTGGGCAGGCTGGTCATGACTTTTCTGGTGGTGGCGCTCTTTCCGCTGAGGCGGATGATGAGGTTGCCGAAATACTCCGGCGTGATCTCCTGAAGGTCCTGGACTCCCGCCTCTTCCATGGCGTCGAACAGTTCCTCCACGAAGACGGCTCTCTCCTCTAAAGGCAGGCCCGCGATCCACTCGTCGGTAAGGTCGTTGATCCAGCGGCTGCCCGCGGCATTGGTCGGCGCGGAAGACAGATCTCCGTGATCCACCATCCAGGACGCCAGCGAATGCTGCTCGATGCCCTTACGGTAGCTCTTGACGATGCGCGTATCGGTGATCCGCGGCTCGAAAAGCTTGCCGATCACGTCGAATTCCGGAATGATCCGGGTGGTCTTCGCGTCAACGCTGCTGATCAGCTGCTCGTCAAACACTTCCGGGCAAAGGCCGGGGCCGTCGAGCATGTAGATGCGCTTCACCAGGTCGATCTGCTCCGGCGGCAGCACGCACGCGGCGGTCAGCGCCAGGTTGCCCCCCTTCGAATGGCCCCCAATGTACCAGTCGCAGCCCGGCTCGATGAGCTGGCAGGCGTATTCGCCGGCAAGGTTCTGGGCCGTTGTCCTGGTAAACGAAATCATAAAGTTCTCTTCCCACCCCGCCAGCGAACTGTCGGTGCCCCGGTAGGCAATGAAAGAAAACTCGTCCTTATACCTGAAGCACATTGCCGCAAACTGCAGCGGAGGGTCCGTGGTCAATTTATCCACGTAATCCGTGATCGTCAACTCCCCGAACCGCTTCGACTCCGCCGCCGCCCGGAAAATGCCCTCGTTGCCCATATCGCCGCCGGTGATCATCAGCTTCGCCCGCCCCGCGTCAAGCAGTCCCGCGCACTCGCTGAACTTCGCGCTCTTGCGGCCGTCCGCGAACAGCGGCAATATCTCGAAATACACTGCCACGCACAACACCAGCGCGTCCGCCTCTCTGAAGGGCATCGTGTCGAAGTCAAAATCCCCGATCCACTGCACGTAATCCAGCAGCGTGGCGTTCTTCGTCTCGGATAACACCCTTTCTTTTTCGGCGTCGCCTTTCTGCATCTGCTTGCGCTTCCGCTTGATGTTCATCTGGTCGATCCTGCTGAGTTTTCCGTTCATACAATCACTTCTTTCTTAAAAGGTGCCCCGTGCAACCGGGGGTGCAACCGGGGACAGACCCCGGTTGGGAAACCGTGTTGCACAGCTAAATATGCCCTTCGGGCAAGCGAAATTCGCACTGGCGTGCGAGCGAAATTGCGTGCCGGGCACGCAGCGAATTCGCCGCTTCGCGGCAGCGTGGAACGGGGGACAGGTACGCGTTCCATGGAATGACTGTCTCCAACCTTATTTAGGGGGAAGGCGAAGCCGTTTGAACGGGTAAGAATTTTGTCTTTCCCAAAATTCATGCCGTCAAACGGTTTGCCAACTGGGGTCTGTCCCCCGTTGCACAAGGGTTTCTTCAGCCCTTGCGCCCTGTATTCTTCCGCTTCCTTATATAGAGCAGCATCACCGCAAGGGCAACGATTGCGGCTATCAGAACGGCAACGATCCATCCGATGCTGTTGTCGCTGCCGGCGTTGCCGCTGACGGTCCCGGTCTTATCGTCCGTGGGCAACCGGGGTCTGTCCCCCGTTGCGCCGCCCGCCTGGCCGCCTTCGGTCTCTTGAGGCACCGCAGTTCGCGCCGGGTCACCGGGCTCGGTCTCGGGGCCGCTCTGCCCGGCGCTGCCCGACGGCAGAGCCGTCGCGGCGGGCGACGGAGACGGCGTAGGCTCTGCCGTCGGCGAAGGGGTGGGTGCTTCGGTCGGGTCGGGCTCGAAAACGACGTGCTCCAAAAGGTCGTTCTTCTCCACGTCCTCACCCACGGTTGACCGGAAAAGCCCGAACTGACGGCAGTCGCCGTAGCCGCTCTGCTTGACCTTGAAAGACGTCCAGGCCTGCGACTCGTGGCACTTGTACCCGTCCTTGGCAACGTCCAGCGCCGAACGCCCGCCGAATTTGTCCAGGAGTTTGGTCTCCCAGTCTATGATGACGCCGTTGTCCCTGTTGTACAGGTGGCTGTAAAACTTCTGCGTGTCCCAGACGCCGTATTTCTCCGCCGAATCCGGATATTTTGACGGATCAGCCGCCGCCGGAACGCTGAACTGGAGCATTGTCCCGTTGATCCGGTGCGCCCCGTGGCCGTACTCGCCCTCGAAATCGTGGCCGACGATGACGTATGGCTTGAACCGGCGGATCATCTCCACCTGCCAGGCCTCCACGTTGTCCTCGCCGTACATCGCCGCCGCGTCCTCGAAGGTCTTGGAATACTCGTCAACGAAATCGCCGAACACCGGATAATTCCGGATCCCGACGGTCCAGAGGCCGTCAAGCTGCTCGTGCACTCTATAGGGCTCGGTGTATGCGTGGTTCGTCATGTACGCTACCTGGACCTTGTAGCCCAGCTCCGCGCCGTAATACGGCATGATGCCGCCGAAAAACAGGTGCTCGTCGTCCCCGTGGGTGGGGAAAAGCAGGAAATCCGCCCTTTCCAGCGGCGGCTGCCACACCTGGACCGAATCCGGAAGCTTCCCCTCCGTGTAAAAGATCAGGTCGCACAGCACCGCATCCGCCGGGATCCTGAACACGATCTCCTGCCCCGGCGCCGCCTTGCCCGCAAGGTCGACGTACTCGTGTATCATACCGAAGCGCCCCTGCTTCAGTATGGTGCCGCCGGTCTCCAGCGTCCACTCTCCCGGGACAAGGTCCCATATGACGTACACGCCGCCGATGGAATACCCGCTGTCCGCCGGCAATTTCGCCCGCACGACGTCTTCTTCGCCGAACGTCACTTTGCTGTACCGGTCCGTGTCCTTGAGATTCTTCAGCGATTTCCCAGAATCGGCGGTCAACTCGAACTTCTCGCTGACGTTGCTCGCCTTCTTCTCCTCAGCTCCGATCTCCCTCCGGCCACCCGCCGCGGCAACAGCCAGGCAGATGCAGCACAACAAAATGCCCAACGCGAAAACGTTGACAACGGCCCTTCTCCCGGGTCTCTCGGTCAATTCTCCCTTGCCCTTTCTTCCGCCAGCCATCCGCGCCAGCACACTCCCTCATCCTCCGCCGCCCCGCCGTCAACCGCGGACAACGGCTTTTTTCTTTCTTCGTTTATTTTACACTACTATAGCTTATATGTGCAAGAGCCTTCGGCCCTGGTTGCAACGGGGGACAGACCCCGGTTGCAGAGTCCTTCGAACGGGGGACAGGTACCGGTTGCACAGCGAAATTTGCCCTGCAGGCAAGCGAAATTCGCACTGGCGTGCGAGCTAAATTGCGTGCCTTGCACGCAGCGAAATTGCCGCTTCACGGCAGCGTGAAACGGGGGACAGGTACGCGTGCAACCGGGGTCTGTCCCCCGTTGCAGGGCTTGTCCGAGGCAAAAAAAGACGCGCCCTTGCGGGGCGCGCCTTGAGATCATTAACAAGATCTTAGCTTAGTTTGCCGTATATCAGAAAGCTCTCTTCTTCAGGAGAACGACTGCGGCACCCATTGCCAGGACGGCCAGGACAACGAAGGTTGCCACGGTGGCGTCGCCGGTCTGGACGTTGGTCTCGGGCTCGGTGGTGCCGGGCTCGGTCTGAGCGTTGCCGGAAGTGGCGTCGAGGTCAACGGCGAGGAGGTTGCCCTTGTCGGCGAAGATGACTCCCAGTCTGGTGGTGATGCCCTCGTCGAGCTCGCCGTTCATATAGTAAGCAGCTTTCTCGTTGGGCCACTCCTGCTGAGTCATGGGGATGACGAGGTAGTGATCCTTGGGCTCGGCGGAAGTATCGGTGGTCTCGGCGATCTCGATCAGGTACTGGCCTGCTTCAAGAGCGGAATTGAAAACGATCATGATGCCGGTCTTGGAACCGTTGTAGTTCTTAAATCTGCAGTTCGTGCCCTCGGCGTCGAATTCCTGGTTCAGGTTGTCGTCACCGGCAGGAATGAAGGTACCTTCGGCAACGGCGCCGCCGGCCTTGGAGGTGGCGTAGTCTTTATTGTACTTGTAAACGGAAACGGTGATCGCAGCCGCAGCGGGAGGAGTATCTCCGTTAGTGGGGTTGCTGGCCCAGAAGTTGACAACGCCCATCGCCTCGACAGCATCGGAAGCGTTGATAACGATACCGGTGGTCACGGTGGCGCGGGAAGTGGAAGTGTCGTTGGAAAGCCAGTAATTGCCTTCCCAGACGATACCACCGTTGTCGCAGGTGAATTCCTCTTTCTTGCGGGTGTCGACAACGACTTCGGATTTCTCAGTGCCGTAAACTTCGATCTCGCCGAATCCGCTGTAGTAATAGCTGTTGTCGGCAATGCCGCTGGCTTTGGTGACCGTAACTTTGACGAAACGCACGTCCTTGTCAACGCCGAAGCTGAAGGGCTCGGTCCTCTCGCCCGCGTTACCCTGGATGTCGCCTACAACGTCCCAGCTGGAACCGTCGGTGGATACCGCCACGGTGAAGTCGCTGGGAGCGCTCTGTCCGACAAGGAACTTCTGAGGGACAAGGTCGATCCTGGACACTACCGCCACCATCTCAAGGTCGATGGTCAGGGCAATGTTGACCTCCTGGGTCGTGGTCCCGGCGTACCAGCCGAGGTGATTGAACACGCCGGCTTCGTTATCGGGGTTAATGCCGTCGGTAAGGTAGTTTTTATCCCAGAAACCCACGTCCATATTGGGGTCGCCGGCGCCTTCCGTCATTTCAACTTCCACGTTTTTACCAAGCGCAATATTGGTGTCTTCGGCAAAAGCAGCCATGCCGAACAGAGCCACCGTCATCGCTATAACGAGGAAAAGGGCAACAAATTTCTTCATAGAAATCTCCTCCATGATTTTTTGAATTCACAACACGCGGCAAGGGCAACGAAACAACGCCTCTCCCGCACATCGTGAAGATTATATCATATAAGGTCAAGTTGCGCAAGCGGTGCAACGGGGGACAGTGCAACGGGGGGTGCAACGGGGGACAGACCCCGGTTGCTCAGCTAAATTTGCCCTGGGGGCAAGCGAAATTCGCACTGGCGTGCGAGCGAAATTGCGTGCATTGCACGCAGCTAAATTTGCCCTTCGGGCAAGCGGGATCATCGCCAAAGGATGACGTTCCACGGTCGCCGTATTTCTACCGCCGGTAGAATTTTGCCGAAAATTTACGAAAATCGCCGGTTAATTTTCAAAAATCCCGGGAAAAGCCGCGAACGCAAGTCTGTCCCCCGTTCGCGGCGTGTCCGGCAACCGCGGGTGCAACCGGGGTCTGTCCCCCGTTGCGGTGTCCCCCGTTGCAGCCTCCAAGTCCATCCCGTTGCACTTGCATTTTCCCGCAGGGAAACGTAAAATTAGCAAATCGCCCGGGAACGCGTTGCCAGACGAGGCCGCGAAGAGGCCCGGGCGGCCTTTAGACGAAAGGAACCCTCCCATGCTGAAGATCCTGAAGCAACTGGCAAGATCGGTGCGCGAATACAAAAAACCGTCGATATTGACCATGATATTCATTGTCGGCGAAGTCATAATAGAATGCATCATACCGTTTATTGTCGCGAACCTCACCAACGACATAAACGACGGCTGCGGCATTGACGTCATCGCCAAAAACGGGCTGATCCTGGTGATAATGGCGGTGTTGTCACTCACCTGCGGCGGCCTGGCCGGTTTTACGGCGGCCAAAGCTTCGGCGGGATTCGCAAAAAATCTGCGCCACGACCTGTTTTTCAGGATCCAGACCTACTCCTTCTCCAACATCGACCGGTTCTCCTCGTCTTCGCTGGTGACCCGCCTCACCACCGACGTGGCCAACGTCCAGATGTCATATATGATGATCATCCGCATCGCCATCAGGGCGCCCCTTATGTTCCTGTTCGCCATCATAATGGCCTACAGGATGGCAGGCGTGCTGGCGACCATGTTCGTTGTCGTCGTACCGGTCCTCATCGCAGGACTCATCGGAGTTGCCCGCCACGCCATGCCCGCCTTCCGCCGCGTCTTCCGGAAATACGACCGGCTCAACGAATCGGTGGAAGAAAACGTGATGGCCATGCGGGTGGTCAAAGGTTTTGCCCGGGAGCAGTACGAAAAGGACAAGTTCAACGCTGCGTCTGACGACATACGGGTCGACTTCACCAAAGCCGAGCGCATCGTTGCCCTCACCGGGCCCCTTATGCAGGTCTGCCTGTACTTCAACATGGTCTTCGTGCTGCTGTTCGGCTCGAAGCTCGTCATCACCCAGCACTACATCAACGTAGGCCAGCTCTCCGCCATGCTCACCTACGGCTTCCAGATATTGATATCTTTAATGATGATCTCGCTCATCTACGTGACGTTGACCATGTCTGCGGAATCCGCCCGGCGCATCGACGAGGTGCTGACCGAAGAATCCGCCCTTAAAAACCCGGCGGAACCGGTCCGCGAACTGAAGGACGGCTCCATCAGGTTCGAAAACGTGGAATTCAGCTATTCCAAACGGGCGGAAAACGCCACGCTGTCCGGCATCGATCTTGACGTCCCCTCGGGAAGCACGGTAGGCATCCTGGGCATCACCGGCGCGGGCAAGACTTCCCTCGTCCAGCTGATCCCGCGGCTTTACGACGTGACCGGCGGGTGCGTGACCGTAGGCGGCGTGGACGTAAGGGACTACGACCTGAACACGCTCCGTGACGGCGTGGCAATGGTCCTCCAGAAGAACCTGCTTTTCTCCGGCACGATCAACGAAAACCTGCGCTGGGGCGATCCGGGGGCAACTCAGGAGGAGATCTCTGAGGCCTGCAGGCTGGCCCAGGCGGAAGATTTCATATTGTCCTTCCCCGACGGGTACGAGACCCAGATCGACCAGGGCGGCACCAACGTGTCCGGCGGCCAGAGGCAGAGGCTGTGCATTGCCCGCGCCCTGCTTAAAAAACCGAAGATACTGATCCTCGACGACTCCACCAGCGCCGTGGACACGCGCACTGACGCGCTGATACGCGAAGGTTTCCGCAAATACATCCCCGAGACTACCAAGATCATAATCGCCCAGCGGGTGGCTTCCGTTATGGATGCGGATATGATCGTGCTGCTGGACCACGGCAGGATAACGGCGGTGGGGACCCACGACGAACTTATGAAGAACAACGCGGCCTACAGAGAGACGTACGAGCAGCAGAACCGCGGAAGCAACGCAGCCGCAAGCGCGGCCGGCGAGACCGTCAGCGAATGCGTCAACGAAACCGCCGACGAAACCGCATCCGTCGACCGGACCGTCAATGACTCCCCCGCCGCATCCTCCGAAGGAAAGGAGGCTGATGACAATGCCTGACAACAAAAAAAAGACCCGCCGCATCGACTTCAAAGTCCTCGGCCGCATCATCAAGCTCCTCTTCAAGTACTACCCCGGCCTGTCCACGCTGACCGCCGTATTCATCATATTCTCCGCCGTCGTCAGCTCCATCCCCTCCATGTTCCTCCAGAAGGTCATCGCCACCATCGGCAAATATTACGAATCCGGCGACTGGGCCGCCGCCAAGCAGGAGATCGTGCCCCAGGTCACGCTGCTCATCGTGCTCTACACCCTGAGCGTCATCGCCATACTCGTATACAGACAGTTGTCCGCCTATATAACCCAGGCATTCCTGTTCCAGATGCGCAAGCAGATGTTCAACAACATGCAGAACCTGCCCATCCGCTACTTCGATCGCAACAGCTACGGCGATATAATGAGCTACTACACCAACGATATTGACGCCATCCGCCAGGTGGTATCCGAGACGCTGCCGGTGGTGCTGCAGTCCGGCGTGATAGTATTGACCGTGCTGTTCATAATGGCGTATTTCAGCGTCTGGATGATGCTGCTGGTGCTGCTGGGCGTCGTCGTCATGCTGCTGGTATCGAAAACGGTGGGCGGCAATTCTTCCAAATATTTCGTGCGCCAGCAGAAGGCCATGGGCAAGACCGAGGGCTACATCCAGGAAATGATGAACGGCCAGAAAGTGGTCAAGGTCTTCTGCCACGAAGAGCAGAGCGGCAGGGATTTCGACGCGGTCAACGACGCCCTTTTCGAGGACAGTTTCCGCGCCCACGCTTTCGCCAACATGCTCGGCCCCATCATAATAAACCTGGGCAACGTATTGTACGTGCTGGTGGCGCTGATCGGCGGCATCCTGATGATCAACAACGTGCCCAACCTGTCGTTGTCCGGCCTGGCTTTCGGCATCAGCATCCTCATCCCCTTCCTTAATATGACCAAGCAGTTCACCGGCAACATCAACCAGGTGTCCCAGCAGGTCAACTTTATTGCCATGGCAATGGCGGGCGCCCAGCGCGTATTCTCCCTGACCGACGAGGCGCCGGAGACCGACGACGGCTACGTGACGCTGGTGAACGCAGTGATCGACAGCGAGGGCAACGTCACCGAGAGCGACGTCAAGACCGGCCAGTGGGCCTGGAAGCACCCCCACGGCGACGGCACCCTCACCTACACGCCTCTCCGGGGCGACGTCCGCATGTTCGACGTGGACTTCGGCTACGACCCGGACAAGCAGGTGCTCCACGACATATCGCTGTACGCAAAGCCCGGCCAGAAAGTAGCCTTCGTGGGAGCCACCGGCGCCGGCAAGACCACCATCACCAACCTGCTTAACCGCTTCTACGACATCGCAGACGGCAAGATCCGCTACGACGGGATCAATATAAACAAGATCAAAAAGAGCGACCTGCGCCGCTCGCTGGGCCTGGTGCTCCAGGAGACCAACCTGTTCACCGGCACCGTCATGGACAACATCCGTTACGGCCGCCTTGACGCCACCGACGAGGAATGTATTGCCGCGGCAAAACTTTCCGGCGCCGACGGCTTCATAACGCGACTGCCCGAGGGGTACCAGACGCAATTGTCCGGCAGCGGTTCCAACCTGTCCCAGGGCCAGAGGCAGCTCCTGTCCATCGCCAGAGCGGCGGTGGCGGATCCGCCTGTAATGATCCTCGACGAGGCCACCTCCTCCATCGACACCAGGACCGAGAGCATCGTGCAGCGGGGCATGGACAAACTTATGGAAGGCCGCACCGTTTTCGTCATCGCGCACCGCCTGTCGACTGTCATGAATTCCGACGTCATTATGGTGCTGGACCACGGGCGGATCATCGAGCGGGGCAATCACGACCAGCTCATCGCGCAGCGCGGCACGTACTACCAGCTGTACACCGGCGCCTTCGAGCTGGAGTGAGGCCGGAGCGAGGCTGGAATGAGGCCAGAGCGAGGTCAGAGCGAGGCGGCAGCAAGGGGGAAGTGAAGCGTCAACGAGGCGGAAACAGCGTACCGCCGCAGCCATTCGACGTTTGGAAGAAGGTGCAAACGGCAATCTGTCGCTTTCCTTCCCAGTTAGGGAGAAGACGGCGCTGTCTGTGCGCTTGAATCGAGCGAGAAACACCCACATTTTGCCGCTTTTTTCAAAATAATGGGCGTTTTAAAGAAGGTGGCGCTGCTTCGAAGCCCAGAATGAGTGCAAAGCAAAAATGATCCACCTTCGTTCCGCGCAGCGGAATTTAGCTGAAAGCTATCGGCTTTCAATTTAGCTCAGCTGCCAGGCCGAATTTAGCTGTGCGCAGCACAATATCACTCGCCGCAGGCGAATATCACTCCGCGCAGCGGAATATCACTCGTGCCCCAGCACGAATATCACTTTCGTTGCCGCTTCCTTTTTTATTGACTAATCCCGCCGAAAAGCCTATACTGAAAACCGGCAATCAAACGCAAAAACAAACGATCGTTGACGCAAAACGATACGAAAAACGACGAATACAACGTTGACCCAAAACGACACGCAGATCGTTGACGAAAAACGAAAAAAGATACTTAATCGGAGGACGTTATGAAAAAACACACACGCGCGCTGCTTCTGATACTTGCCCTGATAATGGCAGTCTGCTCCTCATGCGCCGGAACATCGCAAAACGGCCAATCCGGGGACGACCCCGCCAAAGCCACCGAAGAACCAGACGAATGGAAGGATTACACGATCTGGACGTCGGGCCGGGAAGCGGGAGAAGCCTTCACCGACACCACTAAAGTGCCCGAGCAGTACGAGCCCGTGGCCGGAACAGCGCAGGAATTCACCGTGGCCAACTACTTCAACAACGACATGGTGGTACCCAGGGACCGCAAGATCGTCATCTGGGGAACGGCCCCCGAATCCGAAAACGGAAAAGTCGTTGCCGCGGAATTCAAGGGGCTGAAAGGATCCGGCACGATCGAGAACGGAGAATTCTGCTTTGCGCTCGCGGGAACGTTGCCCGCCAGCGGCGAGAAAGGCCACACGCTCACAGTAAAGGGAGCGGAAGGCGTTGTCAAGGAATACACCGACGTGCTCGTGGGAGACATCTGGGTAGTGTCCGGGCAGAGCAACGCGGACCTCACCTTTACGGGCACGGTGGCTCAATCCACCACGGACCTCAGAAAACTCTACGGAGAATACCTTGACGGCGCCACCGCGGAGGACAACATCCGCATAATGCGCCAGATCAACTGGGATCTGCTTAACAAAACGGGCCAGAAGCGTATGGCGACACCTCAGACGGACGTGCCCAAAGCCACCAAATGGCAGATCGGGGAGCGCAAGAGAGTGTACGGCGGCTCCGGCACCAGTTTCTCCATGCTGGGCTACTTCTTCGCAAAAGAGCTCTACACGCTGAACCCCGACGTGCCCATCGGCATCATAATGGCCGCCTGCGGAGGCGCGCCGTTGTCCCTGCTGGTCTCCGAAGACGCGCTGCAAAAATTCCCAGCTTCCCTCAGGAACCGGTCGCTCACGCTGAACAACATAAATATGCCACCCGCCGGGATCTACAACGCGTTCATGGCGCCGTTGACCAAAGTAGGCATCACCGGCATGATCTTTTACCAGGGCGAATCCGACACGGACGAGTCGGATGACTACACTATAGCGCTCAAGGCCACCGTGGAAGATTACCGGGCAAAATTCGGTTCCGACCTGCTGTTCCTCAACGTGCAACTCACGTCCTACGGATACGAGAGCGGCGGCGTCAAGCTCGAAGGCGTCTGGGATACGGTGCCCGAAATGCGCTACGCCCAGTCCGCGGTCAAGATCGACGGCAGCATCTCCAATTACGAAGTCATTCCTTCCATCGACGTGGGCTGGAAAGACGGAGACGGAGACGGAGCCCATCCTTACTACAAGCTGGAGCTGGGCCAGAGAGGCGCCCAGATGGCCGCGGCGATCGTCTACGGCATCGGCGATATGGAAAACGCCGGGTTCCCTGTCCCCTCCAAGATCGGTTACAACGACAAGGAGATCCTGGTGGAATTCAGCTACGCAGGCGGCGGACTCAAGACGGTCGACGGTGCGGCGCTGGCCGGGTTCGAGGTCAAGGTCGGGGGCAAGTGGCAGAAGGCCGAACCGGTCATCGAGGGCAACCGGATCCGGATCGCCGTTGACAACGCCAAAGGCGTGAGGTACGCGCCCGAGATCCGCTACTTCTCCACCGACGAGGCCAATCTCTGCTCCGGCACGGGCAACATCGCCGTCCCGTTCTGCGTGGAATTCGATTGACGGGCCGAATAATTACGAAAAAAAAGCGGAAAGAATCGCAGCAAACTGCCGAAAAACGGTTGTTTTTACGATTTTTTCCGCTTTTTGCTGTTGTAATCCAAAGCCCGGCTATGTTATAATGTATATGAATCTCGGCTTCTTGTGTAAGCCGCCAGTCAATAATCAGGAGGTTTTTAAAATGAAGAGAATCGTTCAGATACTTTTGGCGATTGTCATGGTCATCTCTCTGTCTACGTTTTTCGCGTCTGCAGAAGAGTCAGATACTGTAACGCTCGACCTTGCCGCGCTCGGCGGCAGCCAGTCGTATACGCCGCACGGATATGCCGGAGTGACCGGATTGATGTTCGGTTACGGCACGGTCGTCGATCTCGGATCCTATGACCTTTCCCAGTACGGAGCGCTCAAAGTTACGTATGCTACCGATATGGGCTATAAAGCGTATCAGGATGGTATGACCGCTACTGCTATGTTTGCTTTGAAGAGCAACGCTACGACGATCGGTTACGCCAACGTCGGTCCCAACACCGAAGGCCTTATCGCTTCCGCAGATTGCGTTGACGCTTCCGAGGTCAATCCGGAGGGAGTGAACTGGGGCAAAGGCGAGCGCGCTGCCGTTATCGATCTTAAAGATGTTGATTACAACGGTGAAGTTTACCTTTCTCACTTCAACTCTTCCGGCAACGAAGCGCTTGTCGTTAAACTCGAACTGCTCCCCTATAAGAACGTTGCCCTTGGGAAAGCCGTATCCGAAACGCTCAACGGCGGAATCGCGATCCGGAGCGGATACTGGGCTCCCGAAATGCTTACCGACGGAGTAGTTCAGGATACCAACAATGGCAACAATCTTGGATGGGCTTTTGCCACTCTCGTTGCCAACGGTCTGGCCTGCAATGCCGACGCCTATGTCGATCTCGGCGCTGTCTATGAGATCGACTCCATAAACGTTGTCAATATGAAGTGGTCGGGCGACAATACGTTCCCCGGCGCTTACGAGCTCAGCGTTTCTACGGACGGCACGACCTGGACCCAGGTTGGCGCGTGCGCCGTCGGAGAAGCCACCCCCAACGGGACCGACACTTACACGTTCGATCCTGTTGAAGCGAATTACGTACGCCTTCACGTTTCGAGCCACGCCGGCGGCTGGGCTGACGCCAACGCGTACTATTCCGGTTTCGGCGAATTGGAAGTTTACGGAAATTATGTAAACGATTCCGAAAACGGGACCCCTGCCTACGTGCCGATGGAATACGTGATCGCCCGCGACCAGCTTCTTGCCGACGAAGCCGACGTTGCTCTGGTTGGCGGCAACTCCGCTGTTACGATCTGCCCTGCGCTTATGGATAAAGCCGGAGCCCAGGTCAGAGTCTGGGGTTGGGTCGTTTCCAAGAGACCTATTGAAAGCTACGGTTATTCTATAGATGGCGGCGATATTGTATACGACACTGCTTTCCTGTATCCCGATGCCGACGTTGCCAACCTTGCTCAGAACTGGGGCTGCGGACCTTACGGCGGAGGAATCAGATACAACATCTACGTTCCTTTTGACACAGTTTGCGATGAGATCCGCGCGTTCGCTAAGATCGACGGTCAGGACGTCCTTGTCTGGACCATTAAGATCTCTAACGTTTACAAGAACTATACCGGCACTGTAGCTGCCGGCGACGCAGGCGGCACCTCCGCATGGACCGGGCACACTTCCGGAGCGCTTAAGTGGCAGGCCGCGTTCAATACCGACGTGAGCTTCACCGGGATCAATTTCCCGTCTGCTTTCGCTTTCCCCGGAACTCCTCTTAAAGTCACCCTGGCTCAGGACGGACATTTCGACGACGGCATCGTTTACACCGGCGAGATCGTGCGTCCCGGCGACGGCGGCTTCATCGTAGAATTCGGTCAGGAGATCCCTGCCGGACAGTACGTCATCAAGTTCAAGATCACCGACGAAACGCTGGTGACCGACGGTCAGTATCAGTGCTATGCCGTTTACGGTTACGCTACCGACCCGCTGGGTGACGAATACGTTCTGAATTCCCACGGAAGAGCCGCTTTCGAACTCCTTACCAAGGAGGAAGGCATCGGCTTCATTCCTCGCGAAGTCGTGATCAGAGTCAACGTTGACGGCGTCAATGCCGGCTCCAACCCTATCGACAAGAACGACGGTTCCACCACCAATCTTCCTGTTGACGCGACTGCAATGTCCTTCAATGGCTGGGTCGCTTCCAACTTCCCTATTGAGAAGTACGGATACAAGATCGACGGCGGCGAGACCGTTTATGACGAAAGCTTCAAGAAAGTAACTGAAGACGCGGACTACACCGGCATTATGGACGCTGCCGCCAACCTCTTCGGCTTTGCCGCAAACGGCACCGGCTACCGCTTCCTGGTCCAGGATGCCATCCCGCTTACCGGCGGAGAGCATACCGTAGAGCTCGTTGCCTACATCAACGGCGAAGAGATCCACGTCAGGACCTACAACCTCAACATCGCGGAAGTTGAGCCCACTGTAAAAGTGATCGTTGGCACCGAAGAGTTTGACCTTACTCCCGACGCCGTATCTCAGGTCAACCTGTCCATGAACGAAGGCGGTCTGGCTGTCGAAACCATTGCCACCGCAAGCGATCCCTGGATCTCCATCCCGCTGGACAACATCGACACTTCCGTCTACACTTCCTTCACCATCAAGTACAAACTGGTAGGTGAGAGCGGATTCGCGGGCAACAACGTTTATCTGCGCGCCAAGGATTTCAACCCCGGTTACTCCGGTGAAAGCGGCACCTGGCACGGTCCCGATATGAACGGCAAGACCGAGAGAACGTTCGTCATTGCCGACGAGTTCCCGGCTATGGTCGGACAGAAACTTACAGGCGTACGCTTCGTTGCCTGCTCTGCCGGCGGTACCTTCATCATCGAGTCCATCACCTTCAACAAGGATGAAAACGCTGACACTTCCGTCGAGATCGAATCCGCGACCGCAGGCGGCGTAGGGAGCGTGTGGCTCAGACCTTCCGACTCCGAGTCGATGAAGATCCTGTTCAAGACGAACCAGGCGTTCACCCAGTTCAACATTCCTGAATACTGGGCCAGCAATCCTCCTCAGTTCGGCGATCTGAAGGCCAACATCGAAGTGTCTCTCTACAAGTTCGACACGAACCTTGAGACCACTCTTGCCGGAACTCCCGTTGCCACCGCTAAGTACGTTGAGAACCTTGGCGACAACAACGTCAATAATCCGTTCACCGCGGAAGGCACCGGCGCTAAGCTCACCAACTATAACGCCGCCAACAAGGGCTTCAGCCTCATCCTTGACAACGCCGCAGAGGCCGGCCAGTACGTCGTGGTCATCACCAACGACGCGGGCGCTGGCAGCTACGTAGTGCTTCCTTCTACCGGCGACGCCGCTGCTATCACCTACGGCACCGATTACATCAAGTACTTCTACACGAGCGATACCGAGTCCTTCCAGGAGGCCGTCAGATTCACTCTGACCCTCGTTGACGAAGGTGCTTTCGTCGAGCTTGATCCCGAGCAGGTACCCATCCAGCCCGGCACCGTGCCTGTTACCGAACCCACCACCGAGCCTAACACTCAGACCGGTGACGCCGCTGTGGCGCTGTTCGCAGTGATCGCCGTCCTGGCAATGGGTGCCGCGGTCGTCTTCGCGAAGAAGAGATCCTTCTGATCTTCGGTCAAGTGAACTAAAATCCTGTTAAAGATTTCAAGGCGCGCCCCGCGAGGGCGCGTCTTTTTTTCGCATGGAGCTCCCCTGCAACCAGGGTCTGTCCCCCGTTGCACACGCGCTTCCTAATAAGGGGAAAAGATGATATATTGGGAGCAGCAAAAGCGAAAGGATTGACGGCAATGATCCGGGGACTACTATAACAGCTACGTGATCCAGCCTATGATGATAGATATCGCCAGGACCTTCGCTGAGGCCTTTCCTGAGGCCGATACGGGCAGGAAGCGCCTCGGTACGTATCTACGAGGGGGACAAGGTACGCGGCCTTACAGGAGGCTCTGATAGCCCCTGACGGCACCTTCCCCGCCATCGGCCGTTCCATCACCTACCGCACCGGCGCGTTCCTTGCCCTGGGCCTGCCTGCCACGGACAATTTCTGGAACAGCGGCGCCGCGGAATAATCTTCTCAAAAAATAAGGGCGGGAAAAAACGTCCCCGCGGATCACTCGATCTGAGAGCGTTCCCCGGGGATATTACGTAAATTCACGCAAGTTTGTAAATTTTCGGAAATCGATTTTCAAATATTAGTGCGCCTCATTTCGAGTCAATTCATTTTTTATGAAAAAGCAAAACTCATTAGAACTGTCCCTCCAAAGAACCGGTATTTCCGTTATCTACTCTCGACCAACCTAAACACGAAAATGGATTTATTGTTGACGTGCCGGAAGATATGCTTATATGTCTGGCGAGACTAGTCGTATTGACTTTTTTTCGTGACACTTTCCGCGTTTATTTCATATTTGACGCTCCACTCTCCAGGAGGATTGATTTCGTTCAGCTCTTGGATTTCGTTGCTGAAATAGACTGTAACAATATCTTTTTCTTTCAGATCACCAAAATCTGTCAGGAAAACACGGTATGGGAATCCTTCAGAATCATACGCATAGAAGCAATACGGCTTACCATCCTTGTATTCAAATACCGCATGACTGGGTTGCGTTTCTGCAATGGTCAGTATAATCGTTTTTTTGTCCATAATATTTTCGTTTCCAACGTTCAGCATCTCATTGATCCTTTGGCGCTGTTCTTCGGACACGGTGAAACTTCTTTTATTGGTATAATCGTTAAACGTTCCGCACGCCGAATGATATCTAACTTCCTGTTTCTGCGTGAAAAACACATAATCACTTTCACATTCTGTCATATCACTAACCCAGCTGCCTTTGTTTAAAAGGTCAATAATAAAGTTTTTGTCCTCGGCGCTGAGAACGATTTCTTTATTGCCATCAATCTTGACACAAAACTGATCCCAAGGCAATTCATAAGTCTTACCGCATCCTGAAGCTAGAACAAGCATAAGGAATGCAATGATCGTAATCACTAATATTCTTGTTTGTTTCATGACCGATCCACCTTGTTTTTTTTATTCATTTACCGAGACAAGTGCCGCCCCATTCCACAACGGTAAATCCTTCACGGACAAATGGCGTAAATGTTTGCTCCGTCAACTGAACGTATTCACTGGAGGAACGGTATGCCATGAACACACGAAGCATAGAATCCGGCGTTGGAGTAATCTCAAGCTTGGCAGCCTCGGTATATTCTTTGCCGAAGAACTGAATGAGATTGTACTCGTTGTTCTCCATGTGCGGGAGCCAATAGTCGATAAATTCGGTATATTCGTTCTCCAAAAGACCTATTTCCGGCAGTATCTTTTCAAGGAATTCACGGGTTTGACTTCCCGCAACGCAGAATCCTTCGGTGATCGATAATTCGATATTCGGAATGCCCTCCCAGAACAGATACGGATATTTTTCTCCGTCTTCGGCAATGAGTTGACCGTCGGGACAGGCGGTTACGCGCCAGCCGTCACGGTAGGATGGAATAGTTTCGGTGAGATATCCGTCGAAGTCAAGTTTAACGAAAACATCGATCATCTTTTCGGGATAAAGGTAGATGACAGGCTTGTCGAAAACCGGCTCGCCTGCCTCCGGTTTCGAAATACGGGAGAAGACGACCTTCTTTATGATTCTATTGTACTCGTCCTCATACGGATCGCCGAACTGATTTACGGTTATCGTGCCGTGTTCTTCTACAAGATCTGTTTTGTAATACTCGACTTTAACGGTGTTGTAAATTTTATATCCGTGATTCTTGCCGCAGATAACCTTTGTGTCATTGCCGTAAATCCAATCGTCGCCATAAGCCTCCACATAGATATACACGATATCCATATCAGCCGTAAGCATCGGTTCTTGCATTTTACAGCCGGCAAGAGGTAATGCGGCGAAGATGACCGCCAACACGAAAATGAACATTTTTTTCATAAAGAACACCTCCTCAAATCCCGGTTTGTCGATATGATTATGTCACATCGAACACGTTTTTTTACTTAAAACGGGGCTGGAACGATTGATTCCAACCCCGTAGTGGCGGAGAATGTGGGATTTGAATCCACGCAGCGCTGTTAACGCCCTACGAGATTTTGAGTCCGTTTTTCGCCTCTAAACTGCCCGCGCCACAGTCGGACGCCCGGCGTTCGAACCGCTTCGCCCTGCGCTCAACCCAGCGCTTCCTCCAGGCCTGCCTCGATCTGCCAAAGCTCCGCGTCGGAAACGTCCTCGCCTCCCGTCGAAACTCCCAGCAGCTCCTCCAGCTCAGAGACCGGCAGCACTTCGAAAGAAAAATCATCCTTGTCCAGGACCCTGGCCATCTTCAGATACGCCAGCACCTCTTCCTCTCCCAGAACGTTCTCCAGGACCGCGCCGGATTCAGCCGTACGTTCGCCGTTGTCCGCCGCATATCGCCGGGCGTTCATCAGCACGACGAACATGTACTCGCCGCCCTCTTTCCAGGCGTAAATATTGACCCGGGCAGACCCGCCGTCGTCACGCTCGCCCGCTTCGTTCTTCGGATCTTCTCCGATGTGGGAAGGCGTCAGTTCCGTCGCGTACCCGTTGTCGTCGACGTACGTCGCCTTGTTGGGGCCGCCGGGCTCAAAAGTGGCATCTTCGGAAAGGCCGTCTTTATCTATAACGGTGACGGCAGGCTCTCCGCCGTAATTGTCCGGAGCGTTTTCCTGCTCAGCTGCCGGACGGTAGTTATCGAGGACAGTGCCGTAATTGCCCGAGTTTACTGCGTCGCTGCTTTTGTTGGTCATATTCCCGTTCAGGAAAGACACGGTGCCGATCCCCGCCACCACGAGGACGACAACTGCCGCGATACCGGCGCCCATCCAGGCCACGATCCTCGACCGGCCCGAACCGTTCCGTGAACCACGCACGACTTTGAGCTCGCCCCTGTTCCGGCCCGCGGCCTCCGTCTGCTCCGCCGTATGATCCGCCGCTTCAAGAATATATTTATCGTCAATGGCGTTCCACGCCTCTTCGATCTTTTTGCGTCCCGCGTCATCGTATTTGCTCATTGCAGGATCCCCTCTTTCATCAGTCTGTCACGGAGCTTGGCCTTCAGCCTTTCAAGCATCATCGCGACCTTGCCGCGGCTGTACCCATAGCGCCCGGCGATCTCGCCGTACTCTTCGCCGTACCAGTAGCGGCTGACGAATATCTTGCGCTTCTCCTCGGGAAGCTCCGCCAGGAAGGCGTTCATCACCGCCGTGATCTCGGAACTTTCCGCTTTCTCCTCCACGCTCCGGCCGTCGCAAATGGTGTCGCTCAGTTCGTCGAAGGGCAGCATCGCCTTCTCTCCGCCTCGCTTCAGGCATTTGCCGGCGCGCACTTTGTTCAGGGCAATATTCCTGGTGATCTTCCCCAGAAACACGGACAATACCGTGGGTCTCGCAGGAGGGATCGCTTCCCAGGCTCCCATCCACGTGTCATTCAGGCATTCTTCCGCATCCTCGTCCGTCTGAACGATGTTCCGGGCGATGGACATGCAGTAGCGCGAATATTTCTGATATGAGGCTTCTATTGCCTTCTCATCCCGCGCCCAATAGAGAGCGATGATATCCGCATCTTCCACGGAAGGGACTCCTTTCGCTGCCTGAAACGGTTCCGCCGCGCATCGCTGCGTCGCTTTGCCGCTCTGACAATAATACAGTAACTATTTTTCGGTATAATTAACGGCGCGATCCACGTTATTTACGCCGTTTTCGAAAATTTACGCGAATTTACATAATATTTCCCGCCCGGGAAATATATCCGGCCGTTTTTATTCCGGTTCGTTTTTATTTCATATGCACGTCGATCTGCTGAAACGGTATGGACACGCCTTCTTTATCGAACTCCGCCTTGGCGGCCTCGATCATGTTAAAGTAGACGGTCCAGTAATCCTCGCTGTTGACCCAGCAGCGGGCGGTGAGGATAACGGCGCTTTCGCCGTGGTCGCTCATATTGACGGTGGGTTCCGGAGTCTTGAGCACTTTTTCGTTGCCCCGCATAACGCCCAGCAGAATGTCCCTGGCCTTGGCGAAGTCGGTGGAATAGGCCACGGAGAACTTGTATTCCACACGCCGGGTGCCGCTTTCCGAGTAGTTGGTGATGTTGTTGGAGGGAAAAACGCTGTTGGGTATGTACACGATCTTGTTGTCCGGCGTGCGCAGCTTGACGGTGATCAGGCGGATGTCCATCACGGTGCCGTCAACGCCGTTGACCGATATATAATCGTCGATCTTGAACGGTTTCGTCACGGCGATCAGCACTCCGCCGGCAACGTTGGACAACGCCCCGTTGACCGCCAGCCCGATGGTCACTCCCACGGAGGCGATGAGGGCGCTGATGCTGCTGGTGTCAATGCCCAGGAAGCTTACCGCCGCGGCCACCACCACGCACTTGGCAATGATCTTGCCTATATAGACGAGCGTTTTCACGGTGGTGTAATCGAATTTTTTCGTCTTTTCGTTGCGCTTCATTATGCGCCGGGCGATCAGGTTGATGAACCTGAACAGCACGTACATAAGCACCAGCGTGATGACCAGCTTGATGCCGGTGCTGAGCGCCCAGCTTACTATGGTTTGCCAGATCTCGTCCCAGGACATAATCAAAACCTCCGATCGGTTATTGCTCCTCGCCTGCTATCAGGTCGTATACCTCTCCCACGCAGTCCGCCAAAACGGTTGCCCCGGCGGCCGTGAGCACGTCCCGGTCCCTGAATCCCCAGGTCACGGTAACGCAGTCCAGGCCTGAATTAGCCGCGGTCTCCACGTCCACTTCCGAATCGCCTATATAAACGGCGTCTTTCCGGTCAACGCCGAATTCGTCTATCATTTTCCACACGCCGTCAGGCGCAGGTTTTTTAGGCACTCCGGGAAGTTCTCCCCGGGCAATATCCACGAGCCCGTCGAAATATATCTTCATCAGGTCCTGCACCGCCGGATCCGCCTTGTTGGAGATCACACCGATCTTCACACCGGCCCCCCGGAGCTTCTCCAGCAGCTCGCGCACCCCGGGATAAGGCGCCGTGGCGTCAGCGCAATGGACTTTGTAGTGCTCCCGAAAACCCCGGAAGACCTCCGAGGTCAATTCCTCCGAAGTTCCTTCGGGCACCGCCCTGTCGATCAGGTTCTTGATCCCGTGCCCCACGATCGCCCGGATCTCCTTATATGTACGCTCCTTCAGGCCCTGCTGCCTGAGGGCGTAGTTGGCGCTGTTCATAAGGTCCGTCAACGTGTCGAGCAGCGTGCCGTCCAGATCGAATATCGCTAATTTGTATTTCATATCTCGTTCCCAAAATGGCGTTGCCGCCTTCGGCTGCTGCCCGCGCTCCGCCGACCGTTGCCGCCTTCGGCCGCCGGCTGTGCCGCCGTTCTCCGCCCTACGAAAAAACCTTCGGACCACGCGCCCGAAGGTCAATTCTGCCGGGCCGTTGCCGGGCCGCCTTTGCCGTGCTTACACAGGCGCGGACAATATCATTCTTCCCAGTTGTGGTATACGTTCATCACGTCGTCGTTGTCCTCGAGCCCGTCGATCAGCTTCTCGATCTGCTCCAGCTGAGCCTCGTCCGTAAGCTTCACGTAGCTCTGAGGCACCATACGCACGTCGGCTTCCAGGAAATTGTACCCTTTCGCTTCCAGCGCCTCGCGCACCGCGCTGAAATCGCCGGGAGTGGTCTCGATCTCGAAAACGTCCTCGTCGGCGCTGAAATCCTGGGCCCCCGCGTCAAGCGCGTCCATCATAACTTCATCTTCGCTCTTGTCGCCGTCGTTCTCGATGACGATTATGCCCTTCTGGTCGAACATAAAGGAAACGCAGCCGGGAGTTCCGAGATTGCCGCCGAACTTGTCGAACACGTGGCGTACTTCGGCGCCGGTGCGGTTGCGGTTGTCGGTAGCACATTCGGCGATGATGGCAACGCCCGCGGGTCCGTAGCCTTCGTACACGATCTCTTCGATGACTTCGTTGGCGCCCTCGCCGCTGGCACGCTTGATGCTGCGCATGATGTTGTCGTTAGGCATATTGGCAGCCTTTGCCTTGGCGATCACGTCTTTCAGCTTGCTGTTGGCGTCGGGGTTGGGGCCGCCGGCCTTGACGGCGATCTGCAGTTCCTTGCCGATCTTGGTGAAAAGATTGCCGCGCGCCGCGTCAGTCTTGCCCTTTTTATTCTTAATATTCGCCCATTTCGAATGTCCGGACATAAATTTCAAACTCCTCCCGTCCATCGGCAGCGTTTTTCGTCAAAAACCATCCGTTTTCTGCCGCGGACAAGGAAATTTTACCACTTTTTCGTTTTCGCGTCAATATATCCGGGCGCTGCGGCAGGGCGGCTGGCTGCGCAAACGCTCCCTGGACCGATCATAACCATACCGCCGCGGTCTTGCGTCAATATCTGAAAAACTCCTCTATGTCTACCGTCACGGTCTGCCTGAGCAGCTCCTCATGCTCCGTCAGGTGGTACCGGTCGCAGACCACCAGGTCGAACTGCATCGTGCGCACGTCCCTGAAAGCGTCCGCCTGCAGTCTGTCGGAATACTCCTGCAGCGCCGGATAAAGAGGCCAGCTGAGCTCCAGCACGTTCACGGCTCCGGCAGGGAAACTGCAGAACAGCGAAGGAGACGTCTGGAGATACATGTCCGAACCTTCGAAGATCCGGATGCCGTTGACCGTCAGATCCTCTCCCGAAAGCACCAGGTCGCCGCCGGTCTTGTTGATCAGGAACATGTACAGTTTAGGCGCGACGATAAGATCCCCCGTGTAATTCATTGCGGCCACGTCGAAGAGGTACAGAGAGAAATATTCGTTGTCCGCCAGCTGCACCAGTCTGTCTTTCCGGGTGTAGTCGTAAAGCGTCACTTTGTCCGGGCCGAAGGGATAGACCGTCACCTGCTCCCGAGCCACTTCCGAGTACTTTCCGTTTCCGGTGCCCAGCGAGAAGATCATATCCATAGTGATCACGGTGGGATCCACCATGCCGCTCTCCTTGAGGAGCTCCTTCGGGGTGCATTCCGAAAGCGTCACGTACAAGTAGCCTTTTTTGGTGGTGTCATAATAGTTCAGACGGCGGTCGATCCGCACGTAAAGGCCATTGACGGCAACGTTATTGACGTCGATCTTCATGGCGGACTGCTTCGTCTTGTTCTCCACGTACACCTTAAGCTGGTAGGCGCCCAGCTTGTCCAGAGAGATGCTCTCGATGGCGGCGTAAATGTTTTCGTCGTCAACGATCACCTGCCTCGTGAACGTGATCTCGTTCATCCGCTTGTACGGAGAGTCGATGATCCCGGCGGTGGCGGTGGGCAATTGCGGCGCCGTTGCCGGAGCGGTGGGTTCGGGAGTTTCGGTGGGCGAAGGTTTGCGCGTGCCGGACTCCGTGGGATATTCCGTGGGCGTCAATGTGGGCGACGCCGTTGCCCCCTCCGGCGGAACGTTCTGCCCGTTTTCCCTAAAGGGCACAATGTCTCCGTTCCTGTACAGCCGTATGCCGTCGGACAATACCAGGTCTCCCTCCGATAAGCCGATGGAGAGCGACTCCTCCCGCGTGATCCAGTTATAAGATTCAGCGGGAACGTCAGGGTACGTCAGGTAGTCCCTGAGCAGCACTTTCAGGCAGCCGCCCTCGTCCCGGACAAGCGAAAAATACCAGTAGTCGCGGCTTATGAAAGTGGACGTGTAAACCAGGTGTCCCTGCCGGAAAACCTCCGCCGAAAAAGACGAGACGGAAGAGACCGCAAGGGGCCCAAAGCTCAGCATGACGACCTCCCGGGTGCCGTCGCTGTCGATATCCGCCGCGGCTATCATAGAGAGCGCGGGATAGGCGTCGGCCCGGATGACCTTGCCGCCGTATATGTAGCAGAATCTGGTGGAGACGCATTCCCGGTCAACTCCGTCCTGGGCGTCGGAAACGGTATATCTGTGAGGCGCCAGGAAAACCTGTATGCCTGTCTCTTCGAAAAGACCCCGGGGAGTAACGTCCAGGGGCTTGTGATCCCAGTCCGGCAAGGCGGATATGATATCTGCGGCCTCTTCTTCGCTGACGCTGCCGCTGTGCGACGGGGAACGTTCGAAACATACCAGTTCGATCCGGGTCTTTTCGGAATCGCCGGTATTGGCGGAGGCGGTGCCGCTCTGGAATATATACGCGGAATCGGAGTAGATAAACGCGCCGTATTTCTCCTTTTCTACCGTGAATCCCGCGGCTTCCAGCCGTGCGTGATATGCAGCCTCTTCCGCTTTCGTCAGATCGTATTCTTCCTCCCTTAAAAGGAAGTCGTTCCAGCCGGAGGCCTCCTGTTCGGGAAGCATGCTGCTGCCGGAATCGACGCAGTGGTAACTCGGCCAAAGGGAGAAGTCGGTGATATCGGGAAGCGCCGCCAGAGGGTCTGCGGTGACGTACGAAGGTATATCGGTCTCGCCCGCCGGTGTAAGGCTGCGGTTCCTGTGCCTGATCACGCTGACGACGGCAATCGTGGCCACCAGTCCTGCGGTGATCAATGCCACGGAGCCGATGACGCCTGCCCTGCTGCCGGAAGAGCCGCTGCGGTTCCGCCCTTTTTTGCGAGTCTCGGAGGACGTTTCCGCTGCTTTCGAAGGCAAGGCGGTTTTGTCAGCCGCCGAGGCCACCGTCGCCGCTTCCTCCGCCGCGAACTGGTCAAAACGCAATTGACCCACCTCGTCCAGCAGGTCGTCGTCAATATCAAGCATTGCCCGTTCGAACGTCTCTTTTTTCATACAAAACCCTCCGCTTCAAGTCCGTCGCGCAGCTTTCCTTTGATCACGGCCAGCATCTGGTAGACCGCCGAGGGGCTCAGGCCCAGTCTCGCGGCAATGGTGTTTACGCTGTCTGAATAATAATACCGGCACAGGAAAACGTACCGCTGCTCCTTTGGAAGCCTGCGCGCGAAGCCGGAGAGATATTCGGAAAGCAGCCTGGAATCCACTTCTGACTCCACGGTCCTGCCGCTCTCCAGGACTTCATCCAGCTCGTCGTAGCTGTCGAAGCCCTCTGCGGGCGCGCGTTTTTTGCGGTTCATTTCCTTGCGCCGGTCAAGCGCGATGTTCCTGACGATCTTTGTCAGGTATGCCGGAAAACTGCGGGGGCGGTCCGGCGGGATGTGGTTCCAGGCCGACAGATAAGCGTCGTTCAGGCACTCGTCGCGATCCTCGGCGCTGTCAAGGACGTTGTCCAGGACGGCGCGAAGATATCTGCCGTATTTTGCCTCGGTCGCCTCGATGGCGCGCTCGCTTCTGGCAAAATAAAGCTCGACGAGTTCCTCGTCCGTTGCCGCAAAAGTCGCTGCCGTATCAGGTGATTTGCCCGGTTGCATTCCGCTTGAGACCTCCCTTCACTGATACAGACGACAACTGCGGAAATTTTTACAGTTTCTGAGAATAAATTTATGAAAAAAGTTTGAATTTCCGGAATTATCTCCAGAGCCGTTCTATATTGTAGAACTGGCGCTCTTCCTCTAAAAATACGTGCACCACCACGTCAATGAAATCCAGCAGGATCCAGCGGGCCGTGTCGTAGCCTTCGAGATGCGCGCATGCCACGCCGGCTTCCTTCATCTTTTCCTCGATCTCGTCGGCGATACCTCTGAGGTGCGTGGAGGAAGTTCCGCTGCACAGTATGAACGCGTCGGTGATCGGCGTCTTCTCCGAAATGTCGATAACTTCTATCGCTTTCGCCTTGCGGTCCTCCATCGCCTTGACGATGATGTCAGTGTACTTCTTGCTGTTTTCCTTGTTCATCTTTCTCTCCCTTCTGAGTTCGTTTTTTGCCCATATCATCGTTTCATACGACCAGCGGCAGTTCGGGGGCAATCCTTCCGGATCCCTTATATCCGCCGGGTCGATGCCCTTTTTCCCCAGCCAGTAGTTCGTGGACAGCTCCGCCTCTTTCTCCACGGCGGCCATCAGCCCGTTTTCCGCCAGTTCGGCCCGGACAATATCGAAATGGGTCCCTTTCCGTCCCGGTTCCGTATAATCCGCCACGAAAATGATCCGGGCCAGTTCTCCCATCCCGGCTTTTCCCGTGGTGTGCCAGCTCACTGCCTCCAGCACGTCCGGGTCAACGATCCCGAACCGTTTTTTGCCTTCTTCCGCCGCTCCGGCTCCGTGCATCAGCACGTGGTCGTAGCGGCCCTGTTCCGGGTCCAGCGCCCCCGGTTCTTCCGTGAGGCCGAGGGCCTCGTACTGCTCTTTAGTATATTCTCTGCATATATCGTGGAGTATCCCCGCGAGATAGCATTTTTCCGGGTCTGCGCCCGTCATATTGCCTATGCGGACCGCCTCTTCAGCCACGCTCAGGCTGTGCTCGTATCTGCCTATGCTGAGGGTCTTTTCGGCGTATTTTCGGATGTTTTCAGATATTTCCCGCATATTTCCCGGTATTACTCAAATTTACACGTTATCACCGGATATTTCCCGGCTTTTCCCGGTATTTCCCGGGTGATATTTCTCAGTTTTTAAGGCTCTGCATGGGCGCCGGGATCCTTCCGCCGCGCTCCACGAAAGCCAGGCTGCTGTCGGCGCCGCCGTATTGACGCACGCTCATGACCGGACCGGAGCCAAGCAGTCCGCCGAATTCCACCGTGTCTCCCACGACTTTGCCCGGGGCGGGAATGATCCTCACCGCGGTAGTTTTGGAATTGACCATGCCCACCGCCGCTTCGTCGGCGATGATGGCGGAAATGGTGTGCGCCTCGGTGTCACCGGGGACAACGATCATGTCGAGCCCGACGGAGCAGACGCAGGTCATTGCCTCCAGTTTCTCGATGCACAGGCTGCCGCGGCGCACGGCGTCGATCATGCCTTCGTCCTCGCTCACGGGGATGAACGCGCCGGAAAGGCCTCCCACGTGGGAAGACGCCATCAGACCTCCCTTTTTGACCGCGTCGTTCAGCAGGGCAAGCGCGGCGGTGGTGCCGGGAGCGCCGCAGCGTCCCACACCCATCTCTTCTATTATCCGGGCAACGCTGTCCCCTACCGCCGGTGTCGGCGCCAGTGACAGGTCAACGATCCCCGAAGGTACTCCCAGCCGTTCGCTTGCCAGTTCGGCCACCAGCTGACCGGCCCGGGTGATCTTGAACGCCGTCTTTTTCACCGTCTCCGCCAGCACAGTAAAGTCCTTGCCGCGCACGTGCTCGATGGCGCTCCTCACCGCGCCCGGGCCACTGACGCCTACGTTGATCACGCAGTCAGGCTCCCCGACGCCGTGGAAAGCGCCTGCCATAAATGGATTGTCCTCGGGAGCGTTGCACAGGACCACCAGCCTGGCGCAGTTGGACCCGCCGGTAGCTGCGGACAATTCGGCAGCAGCCTTGATCACGCGCCCCATCTCCCCTACGGCGTCCATATTGATGCCCGCCTTGGTGGTGGCGACGTTGACGCTGGCGCACACTTTAGTGGTGCTGTTGAGCGCTTCGGGTATGGACCTGATCAGCGCCCTTTCGGCAGGGGTAAAGCCTTTATGGACAAGGGCGGAATAGCCTCCCAGGAAGTTGATCCCCACGGCAGCGGCGGCGCGCTCCAGCGTCACGGCCAGTTTTACGCAGCCCTCGGGGTCGTCCGGGGCGATCAGGGAGACGGGAGTGACGGCAACGCGCTTGTTGACGATGGGGATGCCCAGCTCCAGCTCGATCTCCCGGCAGACTTCCACCAGCCTGCCGGCGCAGGATGTTATCTTGTCGTAGACTGCGGCGCAGGTGGCGTCGATATTGCCCCTGGCGCAGGAGAGCAGGCTCACGCCCATGGTAACGGTGCGGATGTCCAGGTGCTCCTGCTGTATCATTGTCACGGTCTGGATGATTTCGTCAGTCGAAATAAACACGGCGGCACCTCAGATCTTGTGCATCGCGTTGAAAATGTCCACGTGGCAGAGCTGCACCCGGAGGCCCATGTTCTCGCCTTCCTGCCGGAGCGTCTCCGCCAGAGGCCCGAAACCGCCCTTCACGTCGGTGACGTCTACCAGCATAGTCATGGTGAAAATGTCGTCCATGGTGGTCTGGCTGATGTCAAGGATGTTGCAGTTTGCTTCTGCTAAAATACGGGACAGAGCGGCGATGATGCCTACCCTGTCCTTGCCGATCACGGTCAATACGCCTTTTATCATTAATTTGTCCTCCCCGGACCCGGTCCGCAGGCACGGCGCCCGTCAATATCTTTTACTGTTTCACCGCCGCGTCGATCGCCGCGAAGCCGTATCCCTGGTCTTTTGCCCAGAGGATGTAGTTTTCGAGGACGGCAACGTTGTACTTCGACGAGGAGAGCTGATAGATGGCGCCGGAGGCGGTATTGTCCTTCAATTTCTGCAGCGCCTTGGAATTGGAATAATAGTCGTCCCAGTCGCGGTAGTCGAAGGTGCGGAACACCACCGTGTAGCCCATGGCCTCGGCCAGCGCCATATCTCTGGCGGAATAACTCTCCGGACGGTAGAAGTACGTCCTGGTGTTGTCCCCCGCGATGGCCTGGTACAGTTCCTCAACGCTCCACATCGTGTCGGCGAACTCTTTCGTCCCCAGGTAGACCATGCCGCGGTTTGACCCGGACTTGGCGTTGATGTCTCCTCTGGAACCCACGGTGTGGCCCTCTTCGATGATCCTGCGGACAATACTCTCGTTCTCTTCTATGTAGTTTTTGGACACGAAGAACGTGGCTTTAACGTTGTTGCTCTTCAGCAGATCAAGTATTTTCGCGGTGCTTCCGGCGGTGTCTTCGTAGCCGAGATTGAAAGTCAAATAGATCGTTTTTTCCGGCCCGTCAACGGCGCGGTAGATATAATCGGTCCCTTCAGCGGCCTTCTGGGCGGCGCTGTCGATATCGTATTTAACGGACTCCCGGTCCTTGTCGTCGCTCCAGTTCCCGGTAATGCCCCAGGACACGGATTTGGTGGACAGGTCGCTGAAGTCCGACGCATTGATCACGGGCCGCACGACGGCCTCCGCGGTAGGCTCCTCGGTAGGCGCAGCGGTAGGCGTCACGACAGGTTCGCCGGTAGGCGCCTCGGTGGCTTCCGGCGCGTCGGTGGCAACAGGCGTGGGCAGCACTACGACCTGGTTGGTGGCTGTGGGCGCGGCAATGCTCTTCTTCGGGCTTTTCCCCAGGAATGCCATGACAATAATAAACACCGACACCGCGGCGAACATTATGAAAAGTGATATGACATTGCTGCGCTTCATTTGCTTTTCCTCCCTGTCCCGGTCAGCGGGATCATCTGCCTTAACAACTCTCCTGCCGCCTATATAATACCAAATCCCGCGCAAAAATTCAAGGCAACGCAGAAGCCCCGTTCCGCGCTTGCCCGAAGGGCAAATTTCGCTCTGCAAACGGGTCGCCAACCGGGGTCTGTCCCCCGTTGCACCACTTGAAATTCTGCGGCGCGTATGTCAAAATTGTCTCAACGAACGAGCGGCAGACGAGACCGGAGGGAGAAAGATGATAACACACGAAGAGAGCAAAAAGACGTTGACGCCGGTCTCGGCGGAAAACGGGATCGAGATATACAGATTGACCGGAGCCGGCACGTACAGGTGGACGGAGGAGCTCAGGGACGTGTTTTACAGCTGGACGCCGCTGGGAGGCAGGGACCACAGCATCAGGCAGTGGTGGTTCCCCAACGCGGCGGAGGCCATGTACCAGTTCGGATCGCCGCTGATCGCAACGGTCGACCCGGAAGACAGAAACTGCGTCACGGCGGCGTTGTCGGACACGGTTTCCCGGTCGAAGCTCACCGTCAGCGTTGACGACCTCAGCCAGAAGGACGAGATCCTTTTCTCGGTCCGTATCGAGGAAAGCTCCCGGGTGAAGCGGGGCGAGGAAGTGCTGCTGCGGATCGACCGGAGGAAGATCGACTATTGCCGCGCCATCAGCGAAGCCGGAGAATGGATGCGGTCGTTCCTGCCCGGAGGCCAGGTGCGGGTGCCGGACAACGCCGAGCTCCCTCTCTATTCGTCGTGGTACAATTTCCACCAGGAGCCGGACGGGCAATTGCTGAAAAAAGAGCTGGAACTGGCGGCTCAGATGGGCTTCCGGACGTTCATACTTGACGACGGCTGGCAGTTCGAGGGCAAGAACACCGGCGACTATTACAAGTGCGGCGACTGGAGCGTTGCCCGGGACAAGTTCCCGGATTTTAAGCGTTTTTGCGACAAGGTCCACAGTTTTGGCATAAAAATGCTGCTATGGTTCCCCGTGCCCTTCGCCGGATACGCCACCGAAGACTACAGGCGGCTGAAGGACAAGATCGCATACAACTCGGATGCCTTCCGGGCGGGGGTGCTTGACATCCGCTACCCCGAGGTCCGGGCGTACATCATAGGCATTTACGAGAGGTTCGTGAAAGAATACGGGATCGACGGGCTGAAGCTGGACTTTATTGACGCGTTCCGGACCGACCCGGCCAACGTGGCGCCCTTCGCCGAGGGGATGGACGTGGAGGACCTTGACGACGCCGCGGTGATATTGATGGACGAGATCTACGCGAAATTGACGGCGGCAGATCCGGATTTTCTGTTCGAATTCCGTCAATGCTATATAGGCGCCGCCATTGTCAACCGCTGCAACATGCTCCGTGTAGCCGACTGCGCCGCGGACTCCGCCACCAACCGCGTAGGTATCGCGGCACTTCGCCTGGTCAACGGCGGCACGGCCATCCATTCCGATATGCTCCTCTGGGGCAAGCGCGAGTCTCCCCTGAACTGCGCCCGCCAGTTGATGAATATAATGTTCTCCGTGCCCCAGATCTCCGTGCGCCTCACCGAGATCGACGCCGCCCAGCTCGCGGTGCTGGACAATTATATCAAATACTGGACCGCCAACCGGGACCTGCTGCTCCACGGCCGGTTCCGCGCGATCCATCCAGACGCCAACTACACCGTTATGTCTTCGGAATCGGACAACAAAAAAATAACCGTCCTCAGCGGCGAGCCTCTGTTCGAGGCCTGCGGAAAAACCGAGGACGTGTTTAACAATACTTCTTGCGACTATATAGTTTGCGCGGGCGGAACAGGCGATCCGTTCGAATACGAGATATACGATCTGTACGGCCATCTGACGGGTTCGGGAACGGCTCTGTTGGGAGCGCAGGCTCTAAAGCTGGACGTGCCGAAAGGCGGCAGGCTGTCGATCCGGTAAAGTCACTTCTTCAGCGGCATCATTTCGGTCCTGTCGAACCTTGACCGTATCTCCACTTCCCTGTGGGTCTCGCCGCTCACCGCGAACCCCTCCATGATCTCCAGCACGTGCAGCGTCTGGCTGCAGTTTGCCCGGAACTTCCCGGAACCGTCCGCCACCGCCCTTGCCATATCCGACAGGCCGAGGCCGCGGCTGTTTTCGCGGTTGTCGAACGCCAGCTCCACGTCCTTCTTGCCCTCTCCCGCCAGCATCACCCTGACGGGCCCGTCGAACATATTCGGGTCCGGAACGTACAGCGTGCCCTTGGTGCCGTAGATCTCCAGGCAGTTGTTGTTGGCGGAATTGTACACGTCAAAAGTGGTGATCAGCGTGCCGATGGCGCCGTTCTCGAACCGGATCGTACCGGCGTAGAAGGTAGGCACGTCAACGTCGATGATCTCTCCTCTGTGGGGCGCGCTGGTGATGGTGCGCTTCAGGAACGTGCGCTTCGTCATAGCAGAGACCTGGGCGGCGTTGCCCACCAGGTTCACCAGGCAGGTGACGTAGTAAGGGCCCATATCCATCATGGGGCCGCCGCCCCGCTTGTAATAGAACTCCGGATCCGGATGCCAGCTTTCGTGGCCAGGGCAAAGCATCCATCCCGCGGCGCCGACGATGTCGCCGATCACGCCGTCTTCGATGAGTTTGCGGCAGGTCTGGATCCCGGCGCCCAGGTAGGTGTCAGGCGCTCCGCCCAGCAAAAGGCCCTTGTCCGCGGCAAGCTTCACCAGCTCCCGGCCCTGCTCCAGCGTTGACGCCAGCGGTTTTTCGCTGTAAACGTGCTTGCCCGCCTTCAGCGCCGCTTTGGTCACTTCGTAATGCTCGTCGGGGCGCGTGATGTTCAGCACCACGTCCACTTCCGGGTCCGCGAAAAGCTCGTACATATCGTCGTACAGCCTGGGGATGTTATACCGCTGCACCGCGTTCTCCGCGCGCTCCCGGATCAGGTCGCACACGCCGATGACTTCCACGTTGTCGAACCGTTTGGTGATGTTTTCAAGGTAGATGCCAGAGATGGCGCCCACGCCGACGAAACCGATCTTGACCGTTTTGTTCTCTTTCATATTGCCCCTTCTTTCGTTTTGCACGCTTTATTCAAATTGTGCGCGTCATTCATATTTCCCGCGCCGTTCAAATTGCCCCGGCCGTTCCGCCGTCAATACATTTTAGCGTTGTTCATAAACCGCTCGTCCGTGAGGCCGTTGTCAACGGCGTACTGTTTGCCCTCGGCGGCCCATATCATTCCCCGGCGCATGATCTCCTGAGAAGAGGGGAATTTGTCGAACACGTCGTCGTGGTGGCCCAGCGAGGTGTAGAAGACGCGCCCCAGGCCCCAGAATTTCGTCCAGGCCACAGGCATGTCCACGGGCTTGTTGGAAGAGTGATAATAATTCACCAGCGGGAAGCGGGTCGTCGCCAGCACTTCGATGGACGGGTCAACGTGCAGATAATAATGCTCGCTGCGGACAACGAAGTCCTCGATCCCTTCCACTATCGGGCTTGAGCCTCGCCGCACGTTCACAACGTACTCCACGCCGTCCCCGCCAGGGTGGCTCACCCATTGTCCGCCCGTCATAAACTGCCACTCCGTATCCGTCCGGAAAGCGTCGCACATGCCGCCGTGGCAACCCGCCAGGCCCGTGCCCTTGCCCACCGCATAAGAAACGTTGCGGCAATACTCTCCCGGGATCGTCCCCATGGTCCAGCAGGCAACGATCAGCGAATACTCGCACAATTTCTCCCTGTCCGCCAGGCAATCCTGGTTATCGTAAATTTCGGCCCTGTACCCGGCCTCCTCCATAAGCCTCGCAAACCGCGCGGATGTCAATTTCGGCTCGTGTCCGTCCCAGCCTCCCTGAAAGATCAGCACTTTCTTCTCCATGGCAGCGTCTCCCCCTGTATCCAAAATGTCGAACGTTCGTCATGGGTCAATTATAGAATACTCTTCCGCCCGAAGCAAGCAAAAACTTGCAGCGCAACGGGGGACAGACCCCGGTTATGGAGCGAAATTTGCCCTTCGGGCAAGCTAAATTCGCACTAACGTGCGAGCTAAATTGCGTGCCGGGCACGCAGCTAAATTTGCCCTTCGGGCAAGCGAAACGGGTACCTGTCCCCCGTTCTATTTCGCTCCGCAACCGGGGTCTGTCCCCCGTTGCAGGCTTTTGGACAAATAAAAAAGGAGGCAGGATCTCGGGATCCTGTCTCCCCTGTCTCTCGCCGGAGGCGCCGCCCGAACATCGGGCCGGGCGGCGCTCAGGCGAGAACCTGATCTAACCGTTATTATTCGTCAATGTCCGCGTCGTCCACCGGCTCCGCAGGCACTTCGAACTTCGGGCCGGAAGCGGCAAGCTTGCCGCCCAGCATTCCGTACAGCAGGCTCTTAAGGTCGATGCCCATGCCCTCGGTGATGCCGTTGGTGATCTGGTTGGTGCTGTTGACGATGTCGTTCACCAGCTTGGCGCTGTTGCCCTCGCCGTACATCGTGATCTTGTTGACCTTCGACAGAGGCTCCGCAACGTTCTTGGCGATCTCGGGCAGCGCCTTCATCACCATCTCGATAACGGCGGCCTCGCCGTACTTCTTCATAGCCTCAGCCTTCTTATCGATACCCTCCGCCTCGGCCAGCGCCTTCGCTCTCGTTGCCGTAGCTTCGGCCTCGCCGACCGCTCTGATACCTTCCGCTCTCTTGGTAGCTTCCACCAGCTCGGCTTCGGCCGCCACTTTCTTCGCCTCGGCCTCCCTCTGGACCTCGATCAGTTTGGCCTCGGCCTCCAGCTGCCGCTGGATCTTCTGGGCCGCAGCCCTCTGTTCCGCCGCGTACTTCTGGGCGTCCGCCAGCTTCTCCGCCTGGTATTTGTCCGCGTCAGCCTTTTTACGGACTTCAGCGTCGAGTTTGCGCTGCTTGACTTCCGCCTCTTTCTCGGCTCTGAGTATCTCTTTCTCCTGAGCCGCGATAGCTACGTCCGCTTCGGCCTGCTTCCTGATCTTTTCCTGCAGCTGCTCCTGGATCCGTCCGGCCGCAGCGGCGTCGGCGGCAGCCTTGTCCGCCTGAGCCTTCAGTTCGGCTTTCTTCAGAGCCAGCGCAGTGTTCGCCTCGGCGGTGAGCTTCTCAGCCTCGGCTCTCTTCTCTGCAGTCTCCCGGGCCGCGTTGGCCTTGGCCACTTCGATGTCTCTCATGGCCGTTGCCCTGGCCTGCTCCGCGTCGCGCTTGACTTCCATCTCGCGCTGCACGCCGATGGCCTCGACGACACCGTGGCGCTCGCCGCAGTTGTCCACCGCGTCCTGGATGTCCTGGATGTTGAACGTAACGACTTCCAGGCCCATCTTGGCCAGGTCGGGCCGGGCGTTCTCGATGACGCTCTCTGCGAATTCCTTGCGCTTGGTGAGCACGTCGATGACGGTCATTGTAGCGACGATCTCGCGGAGGTTGCCCTGCAGCACGTCGTTGACCTTGCTGGAGATGGCGTCCTCATTATATCCCAGGAAGTTGGAGATGGCCGCCTGCTGGCGCATGGTGATGAACTCCTTGCGGTTCTTGCACCCTGCAGCTTCGATCTCCTTCTGGCTCACTGTAGAGCTGTTCGCGTACACCTGGATGGTGACCACGGCGTCCAGCCACAGCGGCACGCCTTCGAGGGTCTTAACACCGGTCTGCGGAGTTTTGACGTCGACTTTCATTATCCGCATAAGAAGATGGTCAACGCGCTGCAAAACAGGTATCACGACCGCTCCCTTACCGGAAATGACTTTCGGTTCGCGGTGACCCACACCGGTGATGACGAGCGCTTCCGTCGGGGGCGCTTTTTTGTAACAGGCCGCGGCAATTATAATAAGTACGACTGCTGCAATGATCCCGATGATCACTCCCACCGGGACTCCGCCGGACGACTCCGCCGCGGCAATTAAAATGGTACCGATTCCGAAAATTTTCATCTTTCTACCTCCTTAGACCAAATTTTCTTCATGTCTTTTCGTCCCGCAAAAAACCGCGCCGGAGATCCGATCAGCAGGAACTCCGACACGACACAACACAGATGTGTTCCGGCCTCGGGACGGTTTAATTATACCATGCCCGGAGGGGGTTGTAAAGAAAAATCGGAGGGGCCCTGCGGCAGGCCTCCCCCGATTCGGTCAGCTGATACGGAGGCCGGTCTCCCCCGCCGCTCCCCTTTTAAATCACTTCTTTTTGTTCTTCTTGACGATCAATACTCCCGCCACGGCGATGCCGGCAATGGCAAGCGCGGCCACCGCGATCTCCGCCGCGATGATCAGGCCGTCGGACAATTTCTTCCGCGCCGCTTCCCTGGCGTATGAACCGTCGTTGTCGACGATCCCCTCTCCGCCCACATAGAAATAATACGTGCCGCCTCCGACGCTGTAGACGAGTTCTCCGTTGTCCCCTCTGCCCACGTATCTGATCCCGTCGCCGTCCTTTTCGAACACGTCTTTTCCGGACTCGTACAGCGTATTAATGCCGGAGACCGGGATCACGACGGTGGCGGTGGAATTGGCCGGGACACGTATCTCCCACATAAGCTTCCCTTCAGAATAGCCCCAGTTGGAAACGAACGTTCCGATCACCGAATCAATGGAACACTTGACGGAAGAAAGGCCGCTTTCGATGCCGGGACGCATAAGTACGCCGGCGTAGCCTGCCACGGTCTCCCGGATGCCACCCAGACCCTGGAACATCCAGCACGCGGGGCCGCCGCCCAGCATCACGTGATTCAGGGAATCGAAGAAGGCAAGAAAATCGCCTGCGTGAGAGTTGAAATTGTTGCCCGGCGTGTCCCAGTATTCCCACAACGAGGTGGCGCCGTGGTCGATCATAAAGCCGTAGGAACCCTTCTGGTCCGAGATCGTCATATCCAGCAGCAGCTTGTGCTCGCCCGCCGCGCTGAGAGCGTCGTAGAGCGATTTGGTGCCCAGCACGCCGGTGCCCAGCACGCGGCCCTTCTCGTCGCAGATCTGCCTAAGCGTATCCAGTACGGTATTCTTTTTGTCCGAAGGCACCAGCCCCAGGTCAAGCGCCATGGCGTTGTTGGTCTGGCTCCTGGTTCCGTAGCGGTCGGAGTGGAAATATTTCTTCTGGATGGCGTCGTACACCTTGCTCAGATAAGCTCTGAGTTCGGAATCGTCACGTCCGACGATGCGCTTCATCTCCGACAGCAGCGTGCCGCAATAATAATACGTGGACGCGGAAAGGAAGCTGCGGTCGACGAGCCCGGCGCCGTAGTCGTCAAGTCCCACCCAGTCTCCGTAAACGTTGTGGGTGACGATATAATTCTCCTCGTAGGTCCTGGCGTACTCGAACACCTTTATGAGCGTGTCTAAGCTGCGCTCGATATAGTATTTGTCCCCGGTCTGCATATAAAGTTCGTAAGGGAAAATGAATATGGCGCTGGCCCAGGTGATGTCGTAGGCGGCGCCGCTGTCCGTGCCCGTGGGCCTGGGGACAACGATCTCCGGCCTCCCGTCTTCCTTTACGTCCATCAGCATAGCGTCAAGGAACGCCTCCGCCGTTGACCAGTCCGCCAGCAGCATGGCGCAGGCTTCTTTCGTCACCGCCGCGTCGCCCAGCCAGCCGTTTTTCTCACGCTGGGGGCAATCGGTGTAGTTGCCCATCATATTGGACCGCTGGGACACGTTGTACATCTCGAACACCTGGTTCAGCCGGTCGTTCGAGGATTCGAAGAAGCCTGTCTGGGGCACGTCGTCGCTGGTGAAGCAGGCGGTGAATATGCCGGGATCGAATTCCGTGCCTTCGGGAGGCGTCACGCGGATATAGCGGAAGCCGGTGTAGAAGAAACGTGGCTCGAACACGTCGCTGCCGCCGGACAGCGTATAGGTGGACACGGGTTTGTGAGCCGTGGTATTGGCCCAGATGTCACCGTTTTCGTCAAGCATCTCTGCGTATTCGATCTTGTATTTATCCTTGGCATTGCCCGCCGTTTCCAGCTTCACGTAGCCCTGCATATTGACGCCGAAATCGATTATATAGGCGGTCTTTTTGTTGACGGTGATCTCGCTGCAGGATACGGGCTTGATCTCTTTTAACACTTTGGTGCCGCAGGTGGCGGGCACGATCTCGACTTCGGAGCCCGGGAAGTTCCATTTGGTCGTGTCAACTGTGTCGAAGTTGTCTTCCCAGATGACTTCTCCGTTCTGGATGACGGTTATCCGGTCGTACGTGGCGATCTCATCCTGGGCGGCGCGGATCCCCAGGGAGCCTTTCGTCTGGCTTGCGGGGAGGTCGACGGTATGCACTTTTTCGTCGTTGATGTAGGTGGTGACCGTGCCTTTGACGATCTCCACGCGCATGGTCACTTTTTTGTTGAGCCCCAGCCCTTTTACGGAAGGCGTGTCGATATCCGTCCAGCCTACTTTGTGAAGTCTCAGTCCGGAGGCGCCCACCTGCCACAGGAGGCAGTTGGAGTCGCTGTTCGTGACGCCGAATTCGATGGCCGCCACGCCCTGTTTTACGGTGACGACGGCTTCAATGGTGTAGTCGCCGCTGAATTTTTTGTAGGTTTTGAAGGTGCCGGCGTTGGCGGGGATGGTCAGCTCGCCGTTGACGGAGGAGAATACCACGGTTTCGGCGCTCTTCCAGCCGGAGCCTTCCTTAAAGCCCGGCGTGTCCCAGTCGGTCTTCTTGCCCAGGTTGATGTCTTCGCCCTTGCTTAAGTTTTCTGTGACGATCTCGGAGCTCGAGCAGGCGCTCCAGTCCGGGCCGGTCTTTACGGTCTGGACCGTGCCGTCCTTGTATCTGATCCTGAGCATCCCGCACAGGTCGTGGTCGAAATACGAACTGCCGCCTACGTAGGCGCCTACGCAGTTGTCGCCGTCAAGCAGCATCGAAGTGACGTCGTAAGTGTTGTAGTATGCCACTTTGTCCGAAACGCCTTTGCGGGGCCCCCAGATGAGGTCTCCGACCTTGCCGCCGTTTAGGCGGATCTCGATGATGCCGGTGCTGGCCAGGTAGCAGCGCGCCCGTTCCACGTTGGCCAGGGGCTGCTGAAGCTTGAAGACCTTTCGAAGAAGGCGTCCGGTGGCGATCCAGTCTCCCTCGACTTTGGAGGGAGCGGTCTCGAAACAGAGCTCTTTTCCGAAGCCGGTGGCAACGCCGTCCAGTGTCTTGACACTTACTTTCGCTTTGTAGACGGTCTCGGGGAGCAGATTTTCCGCCTTTATTCCGGTCTGGGCGCCGCTTTCCACCCAGCCGCTGTCCCAGGCCACGTTGCCCGCCTCGTCAGTGACGACAAGGTCGTACGCCGTCTGGTATACGCCGCGTTTCTCGGTCAATATCTTCCATCCCAGCCGTACGTTGTCCGGGTCGATCCCCAGATCGTATGCGGAGGAAGTCTTGAACACTTCCGTCGTTACGTCGCCCCCGGAGGAAGCGGCCGCGCCGGCAGGAACCGCGGAGGCGGCGCCTCCTGCCCAGGTGCCCAGCAAGGCGGCGGAGAGGCCTGCGCAGAGCGCTTTTCTTAATGTAAGTGCAAGGCGTTTCATAATCTTCCCTCCTGTATTCGGGGCCGTTTCAGCCGTTTTATGTGGTTTCGGCAGTTTTAAGGTACGTGCCCGCCGGCCTGCAGCCGGGTCTCGGGCGAAGCTTATTTTATCTCGGTGAGCCGAGGCCATTGACGGAGCGCCACTCTGGTGAACCAGAACGCCAGCCCCGCGGTGACCACCGCCTGGAACGCCAGCAGCGCCGGGCCGGGGACGTGGAATTTAAGGTAGAGCACCATGGAGATGCCTCCCATTGCCAGCGCCAGGCCGCCGCCCGCAAAGAAGGAGAACAGCGTGTTCGTATTCTGCTTGACGGCCATCGATTCATCCACCCAGTCGAGTTTGGGATTGCGGGCTTCCAGCGTGAGACCCACGCAGCACACGAACAGGTTGAACAGCACCGCGGACACGGAGATCACGATGGAAACGACAACGGAGAATCCGAACGCGATGGACATGCACACGGCCATCATAAGAGACGGTATCCCGGCGAACAGCATATGGAGGAGCATCTTGGAGCCGAGGACCTGATTGCCCGCCACGGGGAAACTCTGGAGCAGCCAGAGCGTCTTGCCCTCGATGGAGATGGAGGCGGAAGAAATGGTTATCATTGACGCGCTCAATCCGACGAGGGGCAGGGCAAGCAGCGGGAACAGGTATTCTCCGGAGCTTTCGGAGGCCCAGGCGTTGAAATAGTGGAGCTGGTTGTAATTGAAGAGCAGCACTACCGCGGCCACCGCCAGCAGCAGCGAAAGCAGCGCGGTGTTCATCAGATACATCGGGTTGGTGAGGTAGAGCCGTAGATCGCGGCGGAACAGTGCGGTGAACACGGATCTGGTCCTGGCCGCTTTTTCCACGTAAACTTTTTTCTTGAAGCTCTTTTTGGAAGTGATCAGCGAGATAAAGCTGCGGGACAAGAGGAAGCACGTGAGGGCCGCGCATGCCAGGGCAATGACGCAGAACAGCAGGAACGAGACCGTGTCGTTGACCGAGCCGCGAGCGTAGGCGTACAGGGGATAGCCGAAGGTCTTGACCTTTTCGTCGAACCCGAACAGGTCGCCGGTCAACGCTTCCATCAGTTTCATCCTGCCGAGATTGAACAGAAGATACACGCCCATGGCAACGATGATGGAGATCACGGTGACTGCCTTTTTTCCGCCCAGCTTCGCGGCAACGATCTCCAGCAGCCAGCCCAGCAGGCAGGATATGGCCAGCATCAGCAGCGTGAACATAAGGTACATCGCCAGGGCTTTCAGCAGCACCAGGATGCTGAATCCCACGAATATGAAGAAGATCACGATGCCGGGGATGAATACGATCAGCGTGTACATCAGGAGCAGCAGGTAGACGCTGAGCATGCGGGAGAGCAGGATGTCCGAGGGCTTGAAAGGCATAGCCAGGAGCGTCTCGTTGTCCTTGGCGCAGTACAGTATGGAGTAGGTGCTGAACATGCCTCCGATGAGGCCGATGGCGGCGGTGAAGACGCCCACGATTATGAAATAGATGCCCCCGGCCCAGTCGATGAGGGGATATTTGCCGATATTGCCCGTGAGGATGGAATAGCCTTCCGCGTTTTTCAGGATCTGGGAAAACGTCAGTATCGTGCCTTCTTCGCCGGACTGCCCGGAACCGGTAAGGATCTGCGGATCTCCCTGGAGGAGCATCTGGGCGAATAGATACAGCATGGCGGCAATGGAGACCATGGTCATCAGGCCGCAGAACAGGAGCAGCACCAGGTAGCCGATCAGGGCGCCTTTGGAACGGCGCTTGCCGGTGCGGCGGTTTGTCACTATGCCGGCCATCAGTCCGGCAAGTTGTTTTTTAAGTAATATTTTCAGCATTTTTTCGCACCGGTCCTGTCATTTCAGTTCAAGGAAGACTTCTTCAAGAGACGTGTCGCCGCGCACCTCGTCCATGGTCCCCGACCTGACGAGTTGTCCGTTCTTGATGATGGCGACCTTGTCGCAGAGCTTTTCGGCCACTTCCAGCACGTGGGTGGAGAAGAATATTGCTCCGCCCCGGTCGCATATGTCTCGCATGATCTGTTTGAGCGTGTGGGAGGCCAGCGGGTCAAGTCCCACGAAGGGCTCATCCAGCAGGATCAGGTCGGGTTCGTGGATCAGCGCTCCGATCACGGCAAGCTTCTGCTTCATTCCGTGGGAGTATTCGGACACGCCCTGTGCCAGCGACCCGGTGAGCTCCAGCGCTTCGGAGTATTTGCGGATCCGCTCCTGCCTGTCGGCGGCGCTGACGCCGTAAACGTCGGCAACGAAATTCAGATATTTAATGCCCGTCATAAACTCGTAAAGGTCCGGGTTGTCCGGGATGTACGCCATGTGCCGCTTGCATTCCACCGGATCGTCCACGATGGATTTTCCGCAGACGGTGATCGTGCCGCTGTCGAATTTCAGGATGCCGGCAACGCTCTTCAGCGTGGTGGTCTTGCCCGCGCCGTTGTGGCCGATAAAGCCGTATATCTCGCCCGGTGCGATGTGAAGGTCAAGGTCTTTCACGGCTGCCTTGTCGCCGTACATTTTGGTCAATTTCTCGATTTTCAGCATATTGATTTTACCTCCAGCGCGTCAACGACGCTTGTCCTGGGTCAATTATACCACCTCGGGCCGTGCCGCGCAAACCGGGCCGCGAACGGGGGACAGGTCCCCGTTCTTAAGCGAAATTTGCCCTTCGGGCAAGCTAAATCCGCACTGGCGTGCGAGCTAAATTGCGTGCACGGCACGCAGCTAAATTTGCCCTTCGGGCAAGCTAAATCCGCACTGGCGTGCGAGCTAAACCTGCAACGGGGGACAGACCCCGGTTGCCGAAATTCTACCGCCCGTAGAATTTCCCCGTAAATATTCGAAATATGCCTGTAATTTTTCGAAAATTCCGGGAAAAGCGGCGAACGCAAGTCTGTCCCTCGTTCGCGGCCGGTTCGGCAACCGGGGTCTGTCCCCCGTTGCAGGCTCGAGTTACTTTATAAAAATCATCGGCAACCCGCTGAAAAACGTGATTGCCGATGACTTTGATCTGTTAGCTTATTTATATTGTCCCCTTATTTTTTGTTCTTCCTGTTCCTGCGGACGATAACGAGGGTGACCAGGATCATTGCCAGGATCAGGACCGCACCGACTGCGATGGCAATGGAGGCGGCGTCGGAGAGAAGCTTGCCGGAGGACTTTTCCGACTTGTCTTCAGGCGGATCGGTGGGCTCCGGAACTGCCGTGACATTGTCCATGGTAACGACGGGCGAAGGCGCCTCGGTAGGTGGAATTTCGGTGGGATCGGCGGTGGGAACGGCCGTTGCCGGGGGTTCCTCTGTCGGGACTTCGGTGGGTTCGGCGGCAGGCTCCTCGGTAGGCGTCTCGGTCGGAATTGCCGTGGGCTCGGCCGTGGGTTCCTCGGTAGGCGTGGCTGTTGGCTCTAAAGTGGGTGTCGCCGTAGGTTCGGCCGTAGGCGTTGCGGTAGGCGCTTTAGTGAGAGCCGGCGTTGCCGTGGGCACCTCGGTAGGCGCCTTTGTAGGAGTCCGGGTCGGAGCAGGAGTCGGAGTAGCCGTAGGCGCAGGCGTAGGCGTCGCGGTAGGCTTAACCGTAGGCGTGGGAGTCGCCGGTTCGTCGCCGTTGAGCTCGTTCACGATGGCCGACGCCTCGGCCTTGGCATCCGACGCGGTCTTCGAAAGGATGACGTTGTGCACGTACATAACGTCCCCGTCCCTCAAATTCGGACTGTTGCCCGCGAAAAAGTCGATGCGCAGCCCGGTGATCGTCCCCTTCCACTTGCTCAGCGTAGAAGCATTAAAGGTCACGTACTCGTACCGGTCCGTTGCCCGGGTTGCAGCAAGCACGCTCTGGCCCCCCTCGGCTCCCCTGCCCTCGCACTGGCAGAACAGCTCCGTATAATAGCTTTTGCCCGCGTTGGTCGTAGGCATCTTGTACACCAGCGTGATGTACTTGTACGTACCCGCGCTGACGGTCTTCTTGATGTTCTGATAGCTCAGGCTCACGTACGGATCCGCCATCCCCGCCGTCTGGTTCATCTTGTAACCCGTCAGCTTCAGGCAGCCGTCCTCCCAGCCCGACATGGCCTGGTTCTCCCCGGAGATCAGCGACTTCACGTACCCCGAAGACGGGAAGCTGATGTTCAGCGGGTCAGTCACTTCGATGGGCAGCTCGATCTCGAACTCGCCCTGGGCCGCGCGCTCCGGGCCGTGGGCAAGAATGACCGCGTTGTTCACCGTGCGGTAGGACGTTCCGTTGCTGTCAACGGCGTGGCTCACCGGCGTGTATTTGGTGCCGTCGTTCACCACCATCGTCATGGACCCGCCTCCGTCAAGAATGAACGCGTTGTAGAGGTTCAGATCTCTGCACAGCTGCGCCAGCCTCGCTCCGCTGCCACCGGTGCCTCCCTGGCCCCGGCCGTTCATCGTAAGCATGATGAGCTTTCCGGAATTGTCGTAGCCCAGCAGCGTGGTGGGATAGCCGCTCTCCAGCCCGGCGCCCGTAAGCACGCCGTTCTGGACGTAAACGATATTGCCGCCCACGGAGTTGGTCACCCGGCGCCACTGCTCGGTATTGCCCTGAAGGTCGGTGACGGACAACGTTATGTTGATCCTGTCTCCCACGGCGAACTTCTTGATGGCGGCGATCTTGGCCGAACCTCTGGCGGTCAACACCATCTGCTTTTCATTGATCTTGCCGGGATTTACGCCGTTTTCGGGGCTGTATATCGCCTTCACCGTGCCGGTCACGTCCATGCCGTGGGCAGGTTTATAGTCGCTGTCGAATTCCAGCAGGATCTCGTATGCGTCGTCCAGGGCGAACCCGGTGTAGGTGCTCATGACCCGGTCGGTGTACATAACGATGGCGTTGTTTGCGGGCAGGCGGTTCACTCCGTCAATATTCATCGTGGCGGAATTCGTAAGGTCCGTGGCCTTGATATCCACCACCGGCTGGCCCAGCAGCGGGACAAAATCGTCGGTGATACCGAAAGCCCAGGCCGTTCCGGCGTAAGGCGTTTCCTGCTCGATGGTGCCGGAAGTGAATATCTCGCCGTCGACTACGTTGTAGGACCGGGATACGGTCAATTCTTTTTTGACCACCGCGTCGCTGTACCCGCCGTAGGACGTGCCGCTGCCCTCGATCCGGGCATGGGCGTAGGCAACCATCCACATATCGCCGTTGACCGCCGCGATAGCCGTCTTCCCCGGGTGCGTCTGGTTGTACTGGGTGATGTCGTTGGCAACCGTATTGAGCCGCCTGGCGTCATTGTTGTAGTAGAACGTCTCCAGGTACAGATCGCGCTGGGCCAGGTCGAAACTGACGATGTTGAAGTTCTGGTATCCGTACGCGGAACCCGAAGGCGTTGTCACGGAGGTCAGCGTCACGCCGTTGTACAGCTCTTTCACGGTGCGGGCAGATTCGCCGCTGAGCTTCGGAAGATCGTCCGCCGCGGAAACGGAGGCGACCGTGAGAAACAAAGCGGCGCATAAAAACAGCGCCGCAGCTTTTCTGACTATAAAGGTCGATTTCAATGTCATCTGTCCTCTCTGAAATATGACACGCCCAGCGAGGCCGGAGGCTGGTTCTCGGGCCTGTTCCGGATACTGGTGATGATCAGAACGATTATCGTCACGACGTAAGGCAGCGTCTTGATGAGGTTCGACGTTGCCATATCCACCTTAAGCCCGAAGGACGGCAGGTAGGAGCCGAGGATGTAGAGCACGCCGAACACGAAAGATCCGAAAATGCTCACGTAGGGCCTCCAGGTGGAGAATATGACCAGGGCAACGCTCAGCCAGCCCATCGCTTCCACCGTCAGATACGCTTCCTGGGAGCCCTGGAAGTCCACGATGTAGAACAGGCCGCCCAGCGCGGCAATGGCCGAACCGATTATAGTGGCAATATATTTGTATTTCGTTACGTTGATGCCCGCCGCGTCCGCAGTTGCCGGGCTCTCGCCCACGGCCCTCAGGTGCAGCCCCACGCGGGTGCGGGACAACACGACGGAGGATACTATTGCCAGCGCGATCCCCAGGAACACCAGTATGCCGATGTACTGGAGCGAAGAGGTGGTGTTGGCGAAGGGGAAGCGGAAATATTTGGTGGAGCGGGTGTAGAACACGCCGTCGACTTCCAGCTTCGCGAATATGAACTTGGCCAGGCCCACGCCGAAAATGGTCATTGCCAGACCGGTCACGTTCTGGTTCGAACGGAGTGATACGGCAAGGAAGCTGTACAGCAGCCCCATCAGCGCTCCGCCCGCAAGGGTGGCCAGCAGGGCGAGTATTACGATAAGGACGGGATGCACCGGGCAGCCGTCGCGGCACAGTACGTTGAGCACGGCGCAGCCGCAGGCGGAACCTACGGACATGATGCCGGGGATACCGAGGTTCAGGTGGCCGGCTTTTTCGGTGATGGTCTCACCCATTGAGCCGTAGAGGAACGTGATGCCGATGGCGAGCGCGTTTAAAAGGAATTCAAAAACGATCATTTTGCGTTGCCCTCCTTTTCGGTATCATTGACGGTCTCGTTGACGGCCTCGTCCGAACGGGCCTCTCCGGAAGCTTCGACGACTCCGCTTCCGTCTCCGCCTCCGCCGCCGGACCCTTCGCCGCTTTCCGATATGCCTTCGGCGACGTTGCCCGAAACAGACGCAGCCGCGGGAGCCTTCCTGCGGATGTGCACCTTATATCTGATGAAGAATTCGCAGCCGATCACGAAGAAAATGATCACGCCGACTACGAGATCCGGGAACGCCTTGCCCACGCGGAAATTCGTTGCCAGGCGGTTCGCGCCCTGGTTCAGGAAAACGATCAGGAACGCCACGCCGATCATCACCAGCGGGTTGAACTTGGCCATCCAGGAAACGATTATTGCCGTAAATCCGCGGCCGCCCACCGTGGTGGTGGTAACGGAATGGTCCAGCGCGGCAACGATCATGAAACCGGTGAGGCCGCAAAGGGCGCCGGACAGCGTCATGGTCCGGATGATGACTTTCTTAACGTTGATGCCGATATATTTGGCGGTGCGCTGGCTCTCACCTACCACCGAAATCTCGTAGCCCTGCTTGCTGTAATACAGGTAGACGAACAGCAGTCCCGTGATGAGCAGCACCGTCAGGATCAGCAGAAGGTACGGGTGGCCTATGGAGGGCAGGTGGCCTCTCTTAAGTTCGCCCAGTGTGCTGGAGCCGTCGGGAGTCCATTTCACCAGGCAGAACGCTACGAAATACGTGGCGGCGTAGTTCATCATCAGGGTGAACAGCGTCTCGTTTGAGTTCCAGATGGCTTTGAATATTGCCGGGATCACGGCCCAGACGATGCCCGCGGCCACCGCAGCCAGTAGCATAAACAGGAAGAGGAGCCAGTCAGGGAACTTGTCGCCGCTGTAATATACCACGGCCACCGCCGCCAGCGCCCCGATGAGCACCTGGCCTTCGGCGCCGATGTTCCAGAATTTCATGCGGAACGCGGGAGTTATTGCCAGGGCAATGCACAGCAGCACCGCCGTGTCTTTCGCCAGCTTCCAGATAACGATCTTGCTGGCCGCCGCGTTGATGCCGAAGTTGCCGTCCCAGAAGGTCTTCAGGAACTCCAGCGGATTGGCGCCGATCATCAGGTACGACAATATCGAGCAGAGCAGGAAGGCGATGGCCACCGCCGCGGCTCTGATCAGAAACGACTTCCAGAAAGGCATGGCGCTGTTTTTCGTAATGTGGATAAGCGGTTCTTTAGAAACCTCGTGTTTTATTACGTTATATGAACTCATCAGCTGTTTCCACCCCTCTCATCCGATTTCGGCCTGTCGTCCGACTTGGTCATAAGGAAGCCCACGGTCTCCTTGTCGGTGGTGCGGGCGTCGACGATCCCGGTGACCCTGCCGGAGTTGATGACCAGTATCCGATCGCACAGCTCGATCAGCACGTCCAGGTCTTCTCCTACGAAGATCACGGCCACTCCCCGCTCTTTCTGATCGTTGAGCAGGTTGTAGATGGCGTAGGAGGAGTTTATGTCAAGGCCTCTCACGGGGTACGCGGCCATGAGTACTGAAGGAGCGGAGGCGATCTCACGCCCCACCAGCACTTTCTGTACGTTGCCGCCGGACAATCTCCTGACGGGAGTCCGGAGGTTCGGCGTAGCAACTTCGAGGTCGCGGACAATATCTTCGGCCAGTTTTTTGGGATCGTTGCGGTTCAGCAATATCGTGCGGCCGGAACGGTAGCTGCGGAGCATGACGTTGTCCGTGATGTCCATGCTGCCCACCAGGCCCATGCCCAGACGGTCCTCGGGCACGAAGGAAAGCCGCACTCCCAGCTCGCGTATCTGAAGAGGCGTCTTTTTGCGGAGATTGACCCGGTCCCCGTTCTTGGGCTCTATGTAGGTGATCTCGCCTTCGTCCGGGCTGTATATGCCTGCCACGGCCTCCAGCAGTTCCCTTTGACCACTGCCCGCGATACCCGCGATGCCCAGTATCTCGCCGCCGAACGCCGTAAACGAAACGTCGTCAAGGACCTTTAGCCCCTCGGGATTGTGCCCGGAAAGGCCTTTCACCACCAGCCGCTCAGCGGTATCGTGGGGCTCGGTGCGGTCAATGTTCAGCGACACCTTTTTGCCCACCATCATCTCGGTAAGAGAACTCTCCGTACTCTCCGCCGTGTTGACCGTGGCAATATGTTCGCCCTTCCTCAGCACCGCGACTCTGTCGGAGATCGCCAGCACCTCGTGAAGCTTGTGGGTGATTATAACGATTGATTTGCCGTCCGCCTTCATCTGGCGCAGCACCGAAAACAGCACTTCCGTCTCCTGGGGCGTCAACACCGCGGTGGGTTCGTCCAGGATCAGTATCTCCGCGCCTCTGTAAAGGACTTTAAGTATCTCCACGGTCTGTTTCTGGGAAACGGACATCTCGTGGATCTTGTCTTTGGGATTTATATTAAAACCGTACCGGTCAGCTATCTGCCGTACGCGCTCGTTGACTTCTTTAATGCTGTACCTGGAGCCGTCGTTGACGCCCAGGACAACGTTTTCCGCAGCGGAAAACAGATCTACCAGCTTGAAATGCTGGTGGATCATACCGATCTTATACTTGTACGCGTCTCTCGGAGAACCTATTACAACTTCTTCTCCGTCAACAAATATCTGCCCTTCGTCCGGGAAATAGATGCCGGCGACCATATTCATGAGCGTGGTCTTTCCGGATCCGTTTTCGCCCAGAAGGGCAAGGATCTCGCCGTGTTTCAGCTGAAGATCAACTTTATAATTCGCCTGTATCGAGCCGAACGCCTTCGAAACGCCTTTAAGTTCAAGAGCATACGGCCGATTCGCGTTCTCCGTCAGGTCCCGCGTTTTTTCTGCAGGGTCAGTCATCTGTCGCTCCCTCCGCAACAATGTTTTTGGGAAAAAACAGAAAGGCAGGCAGCCGCCTGCCTTTCCGTGGATCCTGGATCGTCGTGTTATCAGAACGCAACGTTAATCCTGGTGATACCGTCGATAGCAAGATCGAAGTAAGGAGCGGATCTGTATTCAGACTCGTGGAAATATCCGTCTTTGATAACTTCGGTGTCGCCCTCGTAGTTGGCGTCGGTGTCAACGTCAGCCTTGTAGGAGGTCAGCTTCTGGCCGTCAACAGTGAAGTTGTTGGTGTCGAATACGTGGCGGGTACCGGCGATGAGCTCGGCCTTATACTGGTCGATAGTGGCCTGGGTATTGGCAGCCGCGGCTTTGTCGTTGACGTCGGTAAGTCTGACGGAAGCGGTCTCGATAGTTCCGGTCCAGTCGGTATCGATCTTCTTGCCGTTGATGACCTGGTTGCAGATGTACTCGAAGTAAGGAGCCCAGTCGATCCTGGAAGAAACGATGAAGGTGTTGGGGCAGGAGCTGAGCGTAGAGCCGTTGTAGGATACGTTGGGAACGTTCTTGTCCTCGCAGACGGAGGGAGCGCCCATGGAGTCGGCATGCTGGCTGATAAGCACGCAGCCGCCGTTGATCAGAGCGAGAGCGGCGTTGCGCTCTTCGTTCTCGTCGTACCAGGAACCGGTGAACTGAACGTCCATGGTGACGTTGGGAACGATCTCTTTAACGCCAAGGTAGAAAGAGGTGTAACCGGAAATAACTTCGGCGTAGGTGAAGGCGCCGACGTAGCCGATCTTCGGAACGATCGTGCTGTCAGCTTCCATCATGGCCTTAAGTTTGAGGCCGGCGGCGATACCGGCAAGGTATCTGCCTTCGTAGATGGACGCGAAAGCGTTGTGATAGTTGTCAAGGCCTTCGGTGTGGGCTTTCGTACCGGTAGCGTGGCAGAACTGAACGTCCTTGAATTCCTTAGCGGCTTTGATCATGTAGTCCTCGTGGCCGAAGCTGTCGGCGAACACGATCTTGCAGCCTTCCGCTACGAGCTCGGCAGCGGCTTCATAGCACTCGTTGCCTTCGGGAATGCCCTTTTTGATGATGACCTGGCTGTCCTTCAGTCCAAGCGCTTTCTGAGCGTCGTTGATGCCGTTGATGAAGTTCTTGTCGTAAGTGGAAGATTCATCGTGAAGCAGGATGACGCCGATCTTGAAGCTGTCTTTGCTGCTGTTGCAGCTGGACAATCCCACGCAGAGACCGGCTACCATAAGAATCGCCAGACAAAGAGAGAGAATTTTTTTGAACATTTTACCGTTCCTCCAAAAATGAATTTATGATCACCGGCCGTCCGGTACGGGCGCCGCGCAATCCGAATTAAATATGTAGTGGTTGTACTTCCGGGCTTTTTCGTCGAGCTTTTATCTTAAGTACTTAAGTAATTGACGTTGTAAAAAATTTGAGGGCGGTCCGTCCCGCTCAGCAGAACCTGATCCCGTCCTCGGTATCCATTGACGCTATCCGTGCCATCGACTCCACGCGCAGTCCTGCGTCGCGAAGCACGTCTCCGCCTCCCTGATATACTTTTTCCACGGCTATTCCGGCTCCCGCCACCGACGCCCCGGCCTTTTTGCAGATCTCCCAGAGCGCGTTCAGGGCGCTTCCATTGGCCAGAAAGTCGTCTACTATGAGCACGACGTCGTTTTCACCGAGATATTCTTTCGAAACGATCATGGTGTAGTCGTTTCCGTGAGTGTAGGAATGGGCTTCCGCGCTCCACACGCCGCTGGAGATGTTGGAGGTCCTGGACTTCTTCGCGAAAAGCGCGGGGCAGCCAAGGTGCAGGGAAACAAAGCAAGCCAGGGCAATGCCACTGGCTTCGGCGGTCAACACTTTAGTCACTCCCGTGCCCGCAAATCGGGCGGCAATTTCCGTGCCCACAGCATCCAGCAGCGCGGTATCGAGCTGGTGGTTGAGGAAAGAGTCTACTTTAAGCACGTCGTCAGGAAAAACCTTCCCGTCACGCAGTATTCTTTCTTCTAAAAGCTGCAAGGCGATAGCCCTCCCTTCTGCGAAAAAACACAAAAAGAATACGCGGTAATTCTACCACAACGGCGATGGCGTTGCAACTTATTTTTGGCTCTTTTCTTATTTTTCTTAAGTCTCGTTTCCGTGAATATCTGCCGGTGCCAAAGACGATTTTCGCCCTGTTTTCTCGTTTTTGCCGGACGGTTCTGTATCCGCATTTTGGAAAAAATCTCAAGTTAAGTAAAATCGTGTTTTTTCGCCGTTTTTACTTAACTCTGCTCTGCCTCTTCGCCGATATCGCTCGTTTGATCAAGGAGCATAGTTTGAATGGACGGCGCGGTTTTGCGACTATTGTTCTTATTCTTGTTCAAACGGCGATTTTGTGAAAGACGTTCGTCTGACGTCCGTGTTTTATACTGATCGGCGCCGCTGTCCTGCGCAAAATGGCGGACTTTTTTGACACAGAGGCAGCGCCTGACGTGTCAAATGAGCGACAATGTAAGTAAAACAGGAAAAATCGGGCCGTTTTACTTAACTAACATTTTTTGAAAGTTTGAAATGGGCAACAAAAAGGCAATGACGGCGCCGGCCGGTGCCTGCCGAGGCGGTAGAGCGAAACCGGAATATGAATACGACGTCAACAACGTTTACGGCAGTGCCTTGACCTGCTATTTCGCAGATCTTGCGCGTATCGTGCGCGGATTTTACGTATTTTTATCGCTCGAGACCCAGATCGGGCTGGTCCAGCCGAAGCGCCCGTCGGACAGTTCGACCCTGAGATAGTAGCAGTCACAGCCAGTCTCCCGCTCGTAGTCGAAGATCGTCTGGCTGACCCGGTTTCGCAGGACGATATAGTCTCTGAGGTTCTTTACGAGAGTGACCTGCTTCACGGGCGCGTCCGCCTTGACGTCGAACCAGACGGCCAGGTCCTCGTCTTCGTCCGCGGCAAATTCGGAGCCCATATAGCGGCCGTTTATGCGGAAATCGATCTCCATGCGGCCGCCCATAAAGGCGTAGCAGCGGCGGGCTTTGAGGGCGGCAAAGATGGACTCCACCGTATTATCCTCCGCCCACACGCCGGTGAGGCCCTGGAAGTTCTGGGGATAGGGACGGTCAAGGACCGTTGCCCCGCCGCCGGAATGATTGTCCGATCCGCCGATGCAGCCCATCCTGGCTCCGCGCCTGAGGGCGTCCTGCCAGAATCCGCCTTCGCAGGCGCTGTCGGTGTCGAAAGCGGGATTGCCCATATATTCGGCGGCGTCGGCGCAGGAATACAGCTCGATCACAGGCGTCAACAGCTCCTCGGGGATCCTGGCAAGGTCTGCTCCCGCCGAAAACATCCATGTGTCGTGAGGGATCAGCAAAACGTCGTCCCGCCGAAGCGCCGAAGCCAGTTCCTCCGCAGTGAATTCGCCGTCCCTGACGCCCCGTATCATCTCGCCCCCGTGGGAGCCATAATAGATCACCAGGTTGCAATAAAAAGGATAGGAATCCCGCTCATACGCTAAAAGAGTGGTGAACTTGCCGGGCTCGTAATATTCACGGACTTTTTCGCGGATAAGGTCCCACTTGGAAGGCGAGCCCTCCCAAAGCGCAGGGCGGCCCACTCCGCCGTGGTCGTGGTCGGAAAGGGCGGCGAAGTCCAGGCCTCTGCTCTTCAGATTCCTGAAATACGTGTCAATGTCCACGCTGCCGTCTGACAGGTTCGTGTGGCCGTGCATCTCACCTATATACAGGTTCAGTTCCGGCGGCTCCGGATCGAACTTGTGCTCGGCCGCGCGCAGCATCTGCCAGTTGGCGTCACCGGGCTTATATACAATATCCGTAAATTCCGCGCACCTCCCCGGCGTGTCGTACCGCCGGGCAAGCCTTTTCTCAGGATGCGTCATACCGCGCCTCTCCCCTTTCGATCGTTTGCCTTTTGATTCAATCCTTCGCCTTGATGGAATTGACCTCGAAAGACCTGATGATCACCCAGTAGGGCGACGACGGGTCTCCGTTCCTGAGACGCACGTACCTGGCGCGCACTCCCTCGGGCTTCAGGATGACCTCTTCACCCAGCTTCCCGGAAGCCAGCGTCGTCCAGTTGTTTCCGTCCTCGGAATACTCCACGATCATATTCGTAAGCGCGTCCTTGCCGCCGAAACCGGTGGTGATATACACGTTTTCGATATCCGTCACGAAGCCCAGGTCAAGTCCGATATATCCCACGCGGTTGCCCGAGGCAACGGCCAGCGTGCCCTGGGTCCAGAAATACGTGCCCTCGTCGCCGTCGTTGATATTGTCCAGCACGTAATCCTCGTAGGCGGCGCAGTCGCTGATGGCAACGGCATCTGCCCGACCGGACTCGCCTTTATACTTCAGGAGCCGGTTTAGGCGGCCCAGGGCGTTGGCCGAAAGCGGGGCAAGCACGTCCGGGCTCACGATGGCGCTGTTGCCCTTGGCCAGGTCTCTGGCGGCCTTGAAATCTGCATAGAATTTCAGGGAGGCCTCCTCGCTGATATTGTCAACGCCGACGCGGAGCGCCTCGGCTTCCACCTCGAACAGCACTCTGGCCTGGGCGGCGTATGACAACGCCTTGTCGATCCACCGGCGGGCATCGTCAACGAACGGGGGGTCCCCGTCGTTCTTCAGCTTCTCCAGATCCTCCCGGAGCTTGTCCATGGACGCGATCAGCTCCTCCAGCGCCTTGAGATCAGCCTCTCCCCTGTTATACCTGTCCACGGCCTCGGCCAGCGAAAAAGTGGACTTGCTGCCGTTGATGATGGAGGCGCGGCAAAGGTCCGCGAACGTCAGCAGGGCGTCGGCGCATTTGGGCATAAGGGCCGCGGCGGCGTTGACCAGGGCAGCCTCGGGATCGTACCCGTCGGGATCCCAGAGGAAGTCGGAAATGGTGATCAGCGGAAGCATTGACGCGTATCCCTGGTTCATCGGGTTGGACACGAAGCCGGATATGTCGCTCTGGATCTTGGGAGAAACGTTCTCGCAGGGGCCAAGGAAAAGATTATCCGCCATGGTGTCGTTCACGGGATAGTTCCACCAGACCAGCACGTTAGAACCGTATTTTTTGCTGATGGACCGCATGTCGCCGGACAGGATCTTGGCGGGGATGACGCCGGAACCGGTCCACATCATTATTATCTTGTCGTTCAGCAGCGGTGCGAATTTGTTGGTGTAGGACGTCAACATGCCGGTGCAGAACTCGGGGCTTATGGCGATCAGGTCGCCGCAGCCTTCGTGGGTCTCGATGAAGCCGGTCTGGAAATCGTTAAGCAGTTTGGCGTGGCCTTCCGCGTCCCTGGACTCGATGTCGTCCAGCAGTATGGCGAAATACCTGACGCCCAGTTCGTACAATTGCTCGCATTTCTTGAAGAGCGAATCCAGGTCTTTCTCGTACCCGCTTCCGAGCTTGATGTCAAGGCCCGGTGACAGCGCGTACACGAATTTGACGTGGTTGGCTTTGGCCGTATCCGCCAGTTCCTGCATCTTTTTCAGCTCTTCTCCGCTGTAGGTGGCTCTCCAGCGGGACCGGTGCTTGGCGTCGTCTTTAGGGGCATAGATGTACGTATTCAGCTTGTACTTGCCCATGAAAGTGAAGAGGTTCAGCCGGAACTGGTGGGTCCAGGCCTGGCCGTAGAAGCCTTCGATGACGCCGCGAAGCGGCACGGTAGGTTCGTCCTCGATGGTCGATTTGGGCAATCTTCCGGCGCGGCTCAATTGAGTAAGCGTCTTCAGCGCGTAATACACGCCGTCGTCGCTTCCGGCAATGATCTTGACGCCGCCCTCGTCCACTTCGACCTTGTACGCTTCGAGGCCCATGGCGCCGTCGATGCTTATCTCCGCTTTTTCGAGCAGCGTCTCGTACACGTTGAGATAGGGCAATTGCGTTATATCCGTCTCCTCCCCCACGGCAACGCTTCCGCCCTTCAGCATTATGCTCTTGGGCTTCGGCGTCAGCGCGCCGGCAACGGCGGCCCACTGTTCGTCGCTCGGTATCACGGTTGTCCCCTCCTGCGGCACCACGGTCGGATCCGCCGGGTCCTTCCCTCCATTGCTGTTTGTACAGCCCCCGGCGATCGCCGCGGCGAACAACGCCAGGGCAAGCAATATTGACGCGAACCTCAACGGCGTCCTTTTGTTTCTGACGGATCCTGCAGATCCGATACCTCCGATAGTTCCGACGGCTCCTGTAGCTTTGTCAGTTCTGCTCACGGCTGCTGCCTCCTCTCAAAAAAGCAAAAGAGCGACACACGAATATGCCGCTCTTCGAAATGCTTACGGTTTATAAAGACTCGTCCGTCCTGTCTCTGAATAATCTGGATTATTCAATGATCTTGGTAACGGAACCCGCGCCAACGGTACGGCCGCCTTCACGGATAGCGAGCTTCAGACCTTCCTCCATAGCGATAGGAGTGATGAGTTCGACTTCCATCTCGATGTGGTCGCCGGGCATGACCATCTCAACGCCTTCGGGAAGAGTGATAACGCCGGTAACGTCGGTCGTTCTGAAATAGAACTGAGGTCTGTAGTTGGTGAAGAAGGGCTTATGACGTCCGCCTTCGTTAGCGGTCAGAACGTACACCTGAGCCTTGAAGTGAGTGTGAGGATGGATGGAACCGGGTTTAACGATGACCTGTCCTCTTTCGACTTCGGTTCTCTGCACGCCGCGGAGAAGGAGACCTACGTTATCACCGGCTTCTGCGCTGTCCATGGATTTACGGAACATCTCGATACCGGTAACGACGGTGGATTTCTTCTCTTCCTTGAGTCCGACGATCTCGGCGGGATCGTTCAGCTTAACGATACCTCTCTCAAGACGGCCGGTAGCAACGGTACCACGACCGGTGATCGTGAACACGTCTTCTACAGGAAGCAGGAAAGGAAGATCGGTGGGACGCTGAGGAGTAGGAATGTAGTTGTCGACGGCATCCATAAGTTCGTGGATGCAGGCGTACTCGGGAGCGTTGGGATCGGTGGACGGGCTCTCAAGAGCCTGAGCAGCGGAACCGCGGATGATCGGAATATCGTCGCCGGGGAAGTCGTACTTGCTGAGCAGCTCTCTGATCTCCATCTCGGACAGGTCGAGGAGTTCCTCGTCGCCGGGCTTGATCAGGTCGCACTTGTTCATGAATACTACGATGTAGGGCACACCGACCTGACGGGCAAGAAGGATATGCTCTCTCGTCTGAGCCTGCGGGCCGTCGGGTCCGGAGACCAGCAGAATAGCGCCGTCCATCTGAGCAGCACCGGTGATCATGTTCTTAACGTAGTCGGCATGTCCGGGGCAGTCAACGTGAGCGTAGTGTCTGGCGGCAGTCTCGTACTCAACGTGTGCGGTGTTGATCGTGATACCTCTGGCTTTCTCTTCGGGAGCGTTGTCGATCTGATCGTAAGCCTTAACCTGGATCTTGTCGTTGCCCATAGCCAGAACTTTGGTGATAGCAGCCGTCAACGTGGTCTTGCCGTGGTCAACGTGACCGATGGTACCGATATTTACGTGAGGCTTGGTTCTCTCAAACTTTTGCTTTGCCATTTTGTTTTCCTCCTTAAAGAAATGACACTAAATATGCGCGTATGGTTATCATACACTATTTTTTCGGACGGCGCAACATTTTTTTGCGCCAGGCGCTTCTTTGCGGCTCCGCCCGCAGCAGGGCCCGGTCCGCTTCCGGACGCCGCCTGCTTCTTTCGGGACCCCGTTAAAAAGGCTCCCGGGATAAATTATGTTGACGGGCTTTTCAGCCCGGATAATATGGAGATCTTACAGCCCCGACCTGTCCTTGAGGACTGTGTCCTGCACGCTCTTGGGAACTTCTTCGTAGTGGCTGGGTTCGAGGATGAACGTGCCGCGGCCCTGGGTCATCGACCTCAGCGACGTGGCGTAACCGAACATCTCGGCCATGGGGCAGTAGGCGGTGATCCGCTTGGTGCCCGCTACGTCTTCCATTCCGTCGATGCGTCCGCGCCTGGAGCTCACGGATCCGATCACGTCGCCCAGATATTCTTCGGGCACCGTGATGCTGACCTTCATTATGGGCTCCAGAAGCACGGGATCCGCCTTCTTGCAGGCCTCTTTAATGGCCATGGATCCTGCGATCTTGAAGGCCATTTCGGAGGAGTCCACTTCGTGGTACGAACCGTCTACAAGGGTGACTCTCAGGTCAACGGTGGGATATCCTCCCAGCACGCCGGCCTGCAGCGCTTCCTGTATTCCCTGATCGATGGGGGCAATATACTCCTTCGGCACGACGCCGCCGACGATCTTGTTGACGAACTCGTACCCGGCGCCTCTTTCAAGGGGTTCCACGTCAATGACGCAGTGGCCGTATTGACCGCGGCCGCCTGACTGACGCACGAACTTGCTGTCCTGATGCACCGCCTTGCGGATGCCCTCTTTGTAAGCCACCTGGGGATTGCCCACGTTGGCCTCGACCTTGAATTCGCGGAGCAGCCTGTCGACGATGATCTCCAGGTGCAGCTCGCCCATTCCGGAAATGATGGTCTGTCCCGTGTCCTTGTCGGTATGTACCCTGAACGTGGGGTCTTCTTCGGCAAGCTTCTGAAGCGCTATTCCCATCTTCTCCTGTCCGGCTTTGGTCTTGGGCTCCACGGCGATCGAAATGACCGGATCCGGGAATTCCATAGTCTCGAGGATGACGGGGTGCTGCTCGTCGCAGAGCGTGTCGCCGGTGGTGGTGCACTTAAGTCCCACGGCCGCGGCGATCTCTCCGGTGTATACCTCGGCAACTTCTTCGCGGTGATTCGCGTGCATGCGGAGGATGCGCCCGATGCGCTCCTTCTCGCCTTTGGTGGCGTTGTACACGTAAGAACCCGCGGAGAGTTTTCCGGAGTATACTCTGAAGAAGCAGAGCTTGCCTACGAAGGGGTCGGTGATGATCTTGAAGGCCAGGGCGGAGAAGGGCTCGCTGTCACTGGGGTGGCGCGGTTCTTCCTCTCCCGTCTTGGGGTTGGTGCCGTGGATCGAGGGGATGTCGGTAGGCGCGGGCATATAGTCTACGATCGCGTCCAGCAGCATCTGCACGCCTTTGTTCCTGTAAGAGGAACCGCAGCAGATGGGTATCATCTTGACCGAGATCGTCCCCTTGCGGATGGCGGCCTTGATCTCGGGGACCGTAAGTTCCCCTCCTTCAAGATACTTCTCCATAACGTTGTCGTCGAATTCGGAAACGCTTTCGATGAGCTGCTCGCGGTAGGTCTCGGCCAGTTCTTTGTAATCGTCCGGGATCTCCGTGATGGACACTTTGGTGCCCAGCTCGTCTTCATACATATGAGCGTTCATTTCAACGAGATCGATTATCCCTTTGAAATCGTTCTCTTTTCCGATCGGCAACTGAATAGGAACAGCGTTTGCGCCCAGGCGCGTGCGGATCATGTCGACGACGCGGAAGAAGTCCGCGCCCATGATGTCCATCTTGTTCACGTAACCCATTCTGGGCACGCCGTACTGGTCTGCCTGGCGCCATACCGTCTCGGACTGGGGCTCGACGCCGCCCTTCGCGCAGAACAGCGTGACGCTGCCGTCAAGCACTCTGAGAGATCTTTCCACTTCTACGGTAAAATCCACGTGCCCCGGAGTGTCGATAATGTTTATACGGGTGTCTTTCCAGAACGCGGTAGTAGCGGCAGACGTGATCGTTATGCCTCTCTCCTGTTCCTGCACCATATAGTCCATCGTGGCAGCGCCGTCGTGGACCTCGCCGATCTTGTGCGTCTTTCCGGTATAGAAAAGAATACGCTCGGTGGTGGTCGTCTTTCCGGCGTCGATATGTGCCATGATCCCGATATTACGCGTATTTTCCAAAGAATAATCTCTTGGCATTGCAGTTTCTGTTCCTCTTCTTCTGTAATCTTTTTAGTAACCGTAATTCCGGCAGCGATATTGCGCGGCCGTTTTCCGGCTTACCAGCGGTAGTGTGCGAAAGCACGGTTGGCTTCTGCCATTCTGTGCATTTCTTCTTTTCTCTTGAAAGCGCCGCCCAGGCTGTTAAGGGCATCCATGATCTCCCCTGCCAGCCGATCGGACATAGTTTTCTCACTTCTCTTGCGGGCGAAGGTGACGATCCATCTGAGGCCCAGAGCCTGACGTCTCTCGGGACGTACGTCCATGGGCACCTGATAAGTGGAACCGCCTACGCGCCTTGCCTTGACTTCGAGCTGAGGCATAACGTTGCCCAGAGCTTCCTTGAAGGCTTCAAGGGCGTCTTTTCCCGTTTTTTCCTGAACCTTTGCAAACGCGTCGTAGCAGATCTTCTGCGCAACGCCTTTTTTACCGTCCAGCATGATGTTGTTGATCAGCTTGGTGACCACTACGTCATGGTAGATAGGATCAGGTAATACCTCCCGTTTAGCGATATAACCTTTTCTTGGCACTTGCTTTCCCTCCTTCTATGATAAATAATCATGGGTACTCTGCGGTATTTCACGCAGTCGTGCTCGCGTACTTCTGTACAGAATCGGTTACTCTTCCGCTTGCGGAGGTATTCGATCTATATTTCAGTACCCGGCACTGTCCGCGGAGCCTTTTATCTCCGTCGGATCGGGTCTGTTTTAACTGACAGATTACTTCTTGGAGCCTTTCGGCACCTTTGCGCCATACTTGGATCTGCCCTGCATTCTGTTGGCAACGCCGGCCGCGTCAAGTGTTCCGCGGATGATGTGGTAACGTACACCGGGCAGGTCTTTAACTCTTCCGCCGCGGATAAGGACGACGCTGTGCTCCTGCAGGTTATGGGCGATACCGGGGATATACGCGGTAACTTCCATTCCGTTGGTCAGACGCACCCTCGCGATCTTTCTGAGAGCGGAGTTGGGTTTCTTAGGGGTAGTGGTACGGACGACTGTGCAGACGCCGCGCTTCTGAGGACTGCTGAGGTCAAGGCTCTTCTTATGGAGAGTATTGATGCTTCTCTGCAGAGCGGGAGAAGTGGACTTCTTCGCCACGGTCTCACGGCCCTTATGAACCAGCTGGTTAAATGTAGGCATTCTTCTTTGCACCTCCTTGCTTTTTTTGGTCAATTTTTCGCAGTTTTTCTGCGTTTTGTGGTGCTTTTCGCTTTTTTTCCGCACCGTTCGGGGGTCAATTTAGCCAAAAGCAACACAAGCTCTTGCGTTTTTGGCGCAAAAGCTTGTGAATTCTACACTAAACCGCGCCGGTTGTCAACAAATTTTTTTGCGTTTTTCGCTTTTTTTCGGGCGGTTTTCCATGCGTTTTCCGCGGTCTGCGAAAAGCCCTGCGGAAAGCCTGACGAACGGAACGGCAGTCGACCGTAAAAATCCTCCGAATTTCGCGAAAACGGCCCGATTTGCGTTGTGCCCGGCAGCGCGGGATGATATAATATCATCGGCAAAACGCAATAAGATCGAAAACCGCATATTGCGAAAAACATAAAACTGAAAAAAGGACGGTCAAGCTGTATGAAACTTTATGACTTATCCGTAAACGGCGCCCGGAAAACGCTGGTGGCACCTGTCGAAGGGCTCAGGTTCAGCTGGAAGATCGAGTCCGAGAAGGACAATACTTTCCAGGTCTCCCGCCGCATTGCCGTGACCAGGACCGGCAGGGACAACGACGAGGTCGTGTACGATTCCGGGGAGCGTGAAAGTCCGGAAAGCGTACTGGCGTCGCCGGAGGGACTGAAGCTGGAGCCCGGTACGGACTACGTTTTCGCGGTGACGGTGACGGACAACCACGGCGACGTGGCCGCGGCGTCCCTCCCCTTCTCCACCGGGCTCGACGAAAAGGGCTGGGCAGGCGCGAAGTGGATCAGGCCCGGGGAGCATATCTCCGGCTGGGCGCCATATCTGCGCACCAAATTCGTTGCCGGAAGCGACGGCAGGAAGATCGCCGGGGCCAGGCTGTACGCCTGCGGCCTGGGCTGCGCCGAATATTATATCAACGGGCAGAGGACGGACGACTTCTTTGTTGACCCGCCGGCCACCAACTACGAGAAGACGGTGCTCTACCGCGGAACGGACGTGACGGCGCTGGTAAAAGAAGGGGGCAACGCGTTGACCGCCATGCTGGGAGAAGGTTTCTACTCCCAGAGCCGCGTCTGGGGCTCCCAGGGCATGGTCTTCGGCAAGGAATGCCTCATCGCCCTTCTGAAGATCGAATATACAGACGGCTCGGAGCAGCTGGTGAAGACCGACGTTGACGGCTCCTGGTCATATAAGTACAGCCCCATCTCCACCAACAACATCTACGCCGGCGAGGTGTACGACTGCCGCCTGGAGATCGAAGGCTTCGCGGACTACGATTCCTGCGACTGTGGCTGGGGCGAAGTGGTGGAAGACGAAACTCCCAAGGGCAAGCTGACTGGCTGCCTGATGCCTCCCGTAAGGATCATCCGGGAGATCCCCTGCAAGTCTGTAAAATGCGCCAGCGGCGCTTCCGACGGCTGCTGGATATTCGACCTGGGCGAGAATTTTGCCGGTACTTATGAGGTTAAGATCCCGGCCAACTCTCCCAGAGGCGCGGTGTACGTCTTCAGGACTTCGGAGGCGCTGAACAAGGGAGGCGGACTTGACCACCGCTCCACCGGCGCTTTCGCCACACAGTGCATACAGCAGGACGTGTATATTGCCCGGGGCGGTCCGGAAGAGGAGATATTCAGGCCGCGGTTTACGTATCACGGATTCAGGTACGTGGAGATCACAGGCATCCACGATTTCTCCAGAGGGTACGGCACGATGCCGCTGCATACGATGATAAAGGGGCTGGCGCTGTCCACGGACCTCAGGCAGACCGGGCGGTTCGATTCGGATAATATTGACCTGAACCGGCTCCACGGGATCATGCAGAATACGTTCCGGTCCAACTACCACGGGTATCCGGAGGATTGTCCCGCCCGCGAGAAATGCGGCTGGCTGGGAGACGCGGAAGTGGTGGTGAACTGGGGCCTCCTTAATTACGACACGCTGGCTTCCTACGAAAAATACCTGAACGACATCCGCACGTCTAAAGAGGTGTACGGCACCTGGCAGATGATCGCCCCCGGAAAACGGGGCTGCGGCGAGGCGACTCCGCTCTGGGGCTGCGCCCAGATCATCATTCCTTATTATATGTGGCAATACTACGGCGACGCTTCGGCGGTGACGGACAATATCGACCTCATGCGCCTGTGGGTCGAGCACGAGACCAACCGGGCGCCAGACTGCATAATCTCGGAAGGCCTGGGAGACTGGTGTCCTCCCGGCGGCAACGACGCTCCTCGCCGCATGCCCGTGCCTCACTCTTCCACTCTTATGTATTACGAGATCTGCGTCAAGATGGCCGAGATCTCCAGGGCCTTCGGGTACGGCGACGAAGCGCATTACGACGCGCTGGCCGAGAAGATCCGCGAATCTTTCAACCGGCACTTTTACGACGTCGAAAAGCACACTTACGGCTACTGGGGCACCAACGGCGCGGCGCTGCTCACCGGGATCTACCCCGAGGGCGAGAAAAAGGCGCTGCTGGAAGAGACGGTGCGGATGATCAGGGACGAAAAATATGCCATGCCCACCGGTATCTACGGCAACAAATACCTTGTCCCCGCGCTGATGAAAGCCGGTTACGGCGAAGACGCGCTCCGGTTCCTGTTCAACCGCTTCTCCCCCAGCTTCGGGACGATGATGGACGACGGCGGCACGTCGATGTGGGAGCAGCCCGATATGCATTTCGTGGAGACCCGGGAAGACGTGGGCGTTGCCTCCTACGACCACCCGATGGAAGGCGGCTTTATGTACAGCTACTACACGTGCATCGCAGGCATCGAGCCGTTGTCGCCGGGATTCAGGCGGTTCCGGGTCAAGCCCTGCCATATGCGCGGCGTCAACAGAGTGGCGGTCCAGTTCGATTCGCCTTACGGGGAGATCGAAGTGGTGTACAACAAACGCGACGACGCCCCGGGATTCAGGTACACCGTCAAGGTCCCTGCCAACACCCAGGCCGTGTTCGAAGCGCCCGGCGCTGCCGAGCCAATGATACTGGGCTCCGGCACGTGGGTGATATGACACCCGTACAGCATTCGGGGCCTGCTTTCGAGATGAGAAAGCAGGCCCCGTTTCCGGTTGTGAGAGCTTTAAATAGCATCGATCTTTGTGGGTATTTCTTCAAACTTTTGTACCCACAAAACGTTGACTCCTAAAGAATCAAAGTAGCTCTCATACACCAATTTATTCATTATCTTTTTTTAGTATTTCAATAACGGCTTTTTTAAAAGCCATTGCATTGATGATAGTATTATGGTCCGAATTATTCATAACAAATCTCCCGAAAATTATTTGCGCACTCTTCCGTCAATCCCGTTTCCTGCCCGAATCCCTCAGTTCCTGCTCGAATTCCGCCGGGTGCTTCAGATAATAATCCTGGTGGTACTCCTCCGCCTCGTAAAAGCCGCCGAAAGGCTCTACCGCGATATGCACCGGCTTTCCGGAATCGCGCTCCAGAGCTTCGATCCGGCTTTCCGCCAGTTGACGCTCCTCCTCGGACACGTAGTACACGGCCAGCGTGTAGGATCTGCCCCTGTCGATAAACTGGCCTCCCTCGTCGAAGGGATCCACGTTGGCAAGAAATACGTCCAGCAGCGTCCCGTAAGGCACGACGGCAGGGTCGTATTCCAGCATCACAGTTTCCCGGTGGCCGGTCTTCTGCGACTTCACGTCTTCATAGGCAGGAGCGGCTTCGCTGCCCCCGGAATAGCCGCAGACCACGTTGTCAGCGCCGTACAGCTTGAACACCGGCGTCATGCACCAGAAACAGCCCCCCGCAAAATAAGCTCTCATATTGTCCGTCCCTTCGTTCTATGCCAGCTCGGTAAGCCCGGTGTACAGTTCGTAATACCTGCCCTTCTGCGCCAGAAGGTCGTCGTGATCGCCGCGCTCGATTATCTCGCCGTGCTCCAGCACCATTATTGCGTTGGAGTTGCGGACCGTTGACAGCCTGTGGGCGATGACGAAGGTGGTCCTGTCTTCCATCAGTTTGGACAATCCGATCTCGATGTGGCGCTCGGTCCTGGTATCAACCGACGAAGTAGCTTCGTCCAGGACAAGTATGGGCGCCTTCGTAATGGCTGCCCGTGCAATATTCAGGAGCTGCCTCTGGCCCTGGGAAAGGTTGCCGCCGTCGCCCTCGATCACGGTCTGGTACCCGTCCGCCAGCCTCATTATGAAGCTGTGCGCGGAAGCGGTCTTCGCCGCCTGGATGACCTCCTCGTCGGTGGCGTCCAGCCTTCCGTACCGGATGTTCTCCATCACGGTGCCGGTAAACAGGTGGGTGTCCTGAAGCACCATGGCAATGTTCTTCCTGAGCACGTCTCTCTTAATGTTCTTCACGTCCACGCCGTCGATGGTGATGGACCCCTCGTCGATATCGTAGAACCGGTTCAGCAGGTTGGTGACGGTGGTCTTGCCCGCGCCGGTGGAGCCCACGAAAGCGATCTTCTGGCCGGGTTTGGCGTAGAGGCTGATGTTCTTCAGCACGGTCTTGCCAGGGATATAGCCGAAAGAAACGTTGTCCAGCACCACGTAGCCTTTCATGTCGGGCATGGGATCCGCGTCAACGGCGTCCGGTGTCTCGGGCTCCGTGTCCATTACCTCGAACACGCGCTCCGCTCCGGCAAGGGCCGAGAATATGGTTGCCATCTGCTGGGAGATCTGGTTGATGGGCATGGAGAACTGCCTGGAATACTGGGCGAAGACCGACAGGCCGCCGGGAGTCAGGAGGCCGTTGACCATGAACACGCCGCCGATGCCGACGGTGACAGCGTAGGAGATCTGGGAGGTGTTGCCCATGATCGGTCCCATGACGCCGCCCCAGAAAGTGGCCTTGAACTGCTTGCCGCGCATATCTCCGTTGAGCTCGCCGAACTCTTCTTCGCACTCGTCCTCGTGGTTGAACACTTTAATGACGTTCTGGCCGGTGACGGTCTCTTCGATGTAGCCGTTAAGGGCGCCCAGAGCCGCCTGCTGGCTGCCGTAATATTTGCGCGAAAGCTTTCCGATGGTGGCGCCGCCCCATGCGAAGATGGGCACGAAAGCCACGGTTATGAGCGTCAGCATCCAGTTGGTGGTGACCATGAATATCAGCGTTCCGATCAGTGTGATGGAGCCGGAGAAGATGGACGTGAGGGAGTTGTTCACCATAGATTCGATGTTGTCGATGTCGTTGGTGAAGCGGGACATAATCTCGCCGGTGGGTTTGGCGTCGAAGTAGCGGAGCGGCAGCTTCTGTAGCTTCTCGAAGAGGTCGTTCCGGAGCCGTTCCATCACGCCCTGGGTCATACGCAGCATCGTCCTGGCCTGGACGTAGGAGGTGATGATGCCTACAGAGTAGATGCAGACCAGCACGGTGATCGCGGCAACGATATAGTCCATCGTCTCGGTCCGGGCGCCCATGACGGAGCGGATAATGCCGTCGGCAACTTTCTCGGTGGCGGACATCTTGATAGTCGCCGCAGGATTGACGGCCAGGGTCAATTTGTTGACTATGGGTGCCAGCAGGTACGAGCCGCACAACGACGTGAGGGTGCTGAAAAGCATGCATATCAGCGACACGATGATGTGCCCCTTGTAATGTTTAAGGTAAGACAGCAGCCTGCCGATGGTCTTGCCCGTGTCCTTGGGCTTCCCCTTGGCGCTCTGGGCCCTGCCGGGGCCGCCGCCCATCATTCCCCGCTTCGCGCCGGGAGCCGCGCTGTTGTACTGGGCCTGAAGCTGTTCGAGATTTCTTGCCATGGCTCATTCCTCCTTTCCGCTCTGAGATTCATAGATCTCGCGGTATTCGAGGTTGTCCCGGAGCAGCTCGTCGTGCTTTCCGATGCCGGTTATCTTGCCTTCGTTCAGGACCACGATCATGTCCGCGTCCCGCACCGACGATATCCTCTGGGCAATTATTATCTTGGTGGAACCCTGCAGTTCCTCTCTGAACGCCTTCCTGATCTGGGCCTCGGTGGCCGTGTCAACGGCGCTGGTGGAGTCGTCCAGGATCAGTATCCTGGGCTTTTTCAGAAGCGCCCTGGCGATGCACAGCCTCTGTTTCTGGCCGCCCGACACGTTGGTGCCGCCCTGGTCAAGCTTGGTGTCGTAGCCGTCCGTAAACGTGCTGACGAATTTGTCTGCCTGGGCGTATCCGGAGATCCGCCGCACTTCCTCGTCGGAGGCGTTCTCGTCGCCCCATCTGAGGTTGTCCGCGATGCTGCCGGAGAACAGGGTGTTTTTCTGCAGCACCATTCCGATGCCGTCGCGGAGATTGACCAGGGAGTAGTCGCGGACGTTGACGCCGTCCACCAGCACCTCGCCCCGGTCGCAGTCGTAAAGCCGCGGGATCATCGAAACGAGGGTGGATTTGCCCGAACCGGTGGAGCCGATGATGCCTACTATAGAGTTGGCCGGGATCTTGAGGTTGATGTCTGAGAGCACCTCGTCTTCGCTGCTTTTGTAGTAGCGGAAGGATACGTTCCGGAACTCGATCTCGCCGTTCTCGACTTTTTTGTCCGGCTGGGCCGCGTTTTCGTCGGAAATGTCAAGTTTTTCGTCCATGACTTCGATTATTCGCTTGCCGGAAGCCATGGCCCTGGAGGACATCATAAGCATGAACGTGATCATCAGCAGCGAGGACAATATCTGTATAACGTACGTGATGAAGGCGGAGAGGTCGCCTACCTGCATGCCGTTGTTCAGCACGATCCGGCCGCCCAGAAGGATGACGACAATAATGGTGGCGTTCATGAACAGCGTCATAACAGGGGTCAGGAAGATCATCACCGACATTGCCGAAATGCCGGAATCTTTCAGGTCTTTATTGGCCTTTTTGAAGCCCTGAATGCTGTAGTCTTCGCGCACGAAGCTTTTTACCACCCGGACGTTGGTGACGTTTTCCTGGACGTTGGAGTTCAGCGCGTCTATCTTGGCCTGCATCCGGGAGAAGCGGTTGAAGCCTGTCCTTATTATAAATACTAAAGTGACGAGCATCAGGGGCATGCTGACGGCGAACACCACGGAGAGGGAGGGTTTGATCAGTATCGCCATTATAAGGGCGGCGATCATCATTCCCGGGGCTCTCAGGGCCATTCGCATCACCATGGCGATGAAGTTCTGCACCTGGGTGACGTCGTTGGTGAGGCGCGTCACCAGGGAGCCGGTTGAAAATTTGTCGATGTTGGCGAAGGAGAAGGCCTGAACTTTAGAGTAGAGGTCCGATCTCAGATCCGCGGCGAAATTGACCGAAGCCTTGGCGCTGAAGTAGGAGCCGCCCACGCCTCCGGCCATCATAAGGATCGCCGTCAATATCATCAGGAACATTATTCCGATGCTTCGTCCGGACGTCAGCGTGCCTTCGTTTGCGCTGTTGATGACCGTGGCCAGCAGCTTGGGCATCACTACTTCGCCTATCACTTCCACGATCATGCACAGCGGCCCTATTATGAAGTAGTTCAGATAGGGCTTGATGTACTTAAACCACCTTTTCATTCCCTGGTTTCCTCCCGGTCTTGAGCGTATTTGACCAAATTTTGTTTTGCTTTGCTGAGATATTTAGTGAAGACCGCCACGTCTTCTTCGGTGAAGCCGTCGAACATTGCCGCGTCTACCGCCAGGAACAGTTCCCTGGATTTTTTTACCATTTCGGCGCCTTTTTCGGTGAGTTTGAGGCAGTTGGTCCGTTCGTCTCCGGTCTTGCGGGTGCGTTCGATCAGCCCTGCGCTTTCGAGTTTTTTTGCGGATACGGCAACTGCGGAGGCGCTGACGTCGAAGGCCCGGGCAATATCGTTCTGGGCCGCGGGTTCGTTTTTGGACAAGTACATCAGCATCATATGCTGCGTCCTGTGGACCCCCAGCTGGGCGACTTTAGATTCTATTATGGCGCGGTGCTCCCGGTCTGCCTGGCCCAGCAGGCGGATCGCGGCCTTGATACTATTGGTCTCTTCCGGGCAATCGCTCTGGCAATTGATCGAACTGTCGTTCGAGCGGTCGTTCGGGCGGTCGTTCGAGCGGTCGCCGGAGTATGTTTTCGGATGGTTTTTCGGATCTTTCAAAACGGTTATCCCCTCTCCGGGCGCGGGTAGCCGCCCGGTTTCAGTTCGTAGACGCGGCGCTGCAGGCGGCATGCGGAAATGTGCTGCAGCACGGCTTGCGTCGGTGCGGCGTCGCGCGGCAACACGTTGCGGCGCGGCGTGAGGCTGCCCTGCCGGCAACTCGTCGCCGCTGCACTGCGGCAACGCCAACTCGTTAACACGTTAATTGTTAACGCGTTAATTATACTCCCGCCGGAGGCGGTGTCAACCGTTTTTTTCTTTTCGGCTCAGCGGGCATAATGAGCCCCGCCGCGGCACTTTTCGAAACCAAAAATGCCGCGGCGGGTCCTTCTCTTCTTTGGTGACGGCACGCGAACGCCGCTGTCAGGCGCCTCAGCCGTGCTGCCTGACTTTATCCTCTCGTCAGATGATGATGCTCTCGATCCCCAGCAAGCCGTTGACCTTCTCGATCTTCCGGCTCTGGTCGCCGTACACCATTGCCCAGTGGCGCCCTTCGTAGCATTCGGCCAGCTTTTTGATGCCGCCGGGCACGTCGATCTCCACCTGGGTCCTGCAGGACGGGAACGCGGTGTTGCGGACAAGATTTCCGCGCACTATGACCATCCGGTCCAGCTTGTCGTGGGATATTCCGGTGACGGTCACGGGGCCGGGCTGCTTGAGGATCTGCAGGCCGCAGGGCAGCGAGCGCATCTCGAAGTAGGCGTACAGATTGAACTGGTCCTTTTCGTCTGTTTTGTAGCTGCGGCGGGTGGGAGAAGTGCAATGGGAAACGAAAAGTTTGTCGTCCGCCGGGAACAGGTACGGGTTCAGCATGAACGCAGGCTCGTCGGAGGCGTAGGAGGTGATGATCATGTCGATGAGCGTGGTGGCGTCCGCTTCGCAGGCGGAGACTATGCCGGAGTCGTTGAGCCTGGACAGGGCGTAACAGGAGGTGGTGTGGCAGGCGGTGTGGACCGTGGATTCGAGGCAGTTCACCGTGAACGCGTTGACGCCGTAAGTCTCGATGAGTTTTTTGTATACATTGTACGCCTTCTCGCAATTGTCCGCGGAATATTCGGCTGGGAGCCTGTCTTCTTTTGCCATATTGCGGATAAGGCTGCCGTTGCCCGGGGCGCATTCCTCGAAAAATTTCTGGAACCGTTCTTTGCCCATCTGATACCACTTGATGCCGAATTTCGCCTGGATGAGGCGCACGATCTCGTAGCCCCAGTTGAAGCTGTGGTACGGCTCGTACATGGCCTCTCCCACGCACAATACTTTAGTGTTCCTGATCCGGTGGCGCACCGCCAGCGCTTCCATATGCTCCGCGAAGTCTTCGTCGCTCTCGGGAAGATACGTGTCGGGATCGATCCCCAGATATTCGTCGAGCTTGCGCACGTCGCGCAAGAAATAGGGGTAGAACACGTTGCCGTAGGACCAGACTTCCTTGTAAGGCAGCGTGTAAACGACAATGGGTCTGTTCTTGGAGTGGAGCGCCGCCATTACGCAGTCGATGGCGTTGAAGGGCACCAGCACGTAGGCGTCTGCTTCGTCAACGTCAAGGGCGTCGTTTTCCGTGAGGACCTGGCAGTCGAAAGTCTCCGTGCCCGCGGGAAGCAGGTCTCTCACCCGCCTGACGATGCTGCTCCTGAATTCATCGTCGGTCTGAAAGTTCAGTTTTTCAGGGTCGTTGAGATCGTTGTCCGCCACTTTGCGCTCTTCGGGCGTCAGGGTGTAGATCTTGCCCAGGATCACGATACCCACCTTCATTTTTATCGCGTTCATCATCGATTCTCCTTCCGGACGATTGCCCGTTATTATGTTTTTGCGATGATTATTATGGCCGATCCTGCTTTTCGCGGGCAATGGGCTATCGTGACCATATAGGGGGGTATTCTGCTCTCTGCTTTTTCGCCCGGGCTGCGTCGGGGTATTGCCGGGGCAATTCGGCGGGAGTATAATCGCGATCGAAGACGTGACAGGGCGGAAGAACCGGCGCGTAGCTTCCGAAAGGACGATCTTATGAACGAGTATTATACAAAGGGCGACACCCTCTTTCTAATAGAGCAAAGCGAGATCATAATCCAGAAATGCGTTGTCAACGAAAGCACTGAGTACCACAGGCACCGGTTTATCGAGATCGCCTACGTGGACGCGGGCAATGGCACCCACGAGATCGTTGACGGACCCGTTTTGCCTGTGGAAAAAGGCGACCTGATCATGTTCAATCCGGGCGTCGCCCACAGATTCCAGGTGACGCCTCCGGGCTCCCTCACAGTGTACAACTGCCTTTTCGACCCTTCCGTCCTCGACGCTTCCGTCTCCAGAAGCGACGATTTCATAAATATAGTCTACGATTTTATCTTCGAAACGTCCGTTGCCCGGCGCGACCCGAAGCCCTACATCTTTTTGAACAACGCTGAGAGCGCTGCCGAGATCGTCAAGGAGATGTTCCGGGAGTATACTTCAAAGCAAAACGGTTATACCAAGGTCAACGCCGCCAATCTTATGCGGCTGCTGATCGCCATATTCAGGCTGAAGCGCAGCGACGGCGCCTCGGGCGTGGACGCTTATAAGGCGGCGATCGCAGACAGCGCCATCCGCTACATCCGTACTTATTACGCGGACAACGTCCCCTGCAGCCTCCTGGCGGCCCGGGCCTTCGTCAGCACCGGTTATTTTCACAAAGTCTTCAAGGAAGTCTGCGGCGTTACCCCTACAGAGTACGTCCAGAGCGTGCGTCTGTCCGAAGCGTCAAAAATGCTGCTGGAGACCACCCTCCCCGTCAGCTCGGTGGCCGGGGCGGTGGGTTATTCCGACGTCAAATTTTTTTATGAGCTTTTCCGCCGCAGATTCGGCGTTTCTCCCGGTGAATACAGGAAAAATGCAGGCAGCGGCGAGGCATAGGTAACACCAGCCACGCTGCGGTTTACCGGCGTGCGGCTCAGACCGCCTTCCACCCGTCCGGCAGCGTGAGGATCGTTTCGAGTTCCCCGCCGTATACTTTTTTCCAGGAAAGAGAGATCAGTCCGTCTGATGTGTTGACGGTGCCCCGGGCCCAGCGCAGGCCGCAGGGATGAGGATCGATCTTGACCGTTCTGTTGACCTCGTCCGGCTCTCCCAGCCCCAGAATATCCCGCGTCAGCAGCACTCCGGCATGCGCCGAAAAGCCGTGGCAGCGGCTGGTGTTGACCACGTCCTGGGTCTCCCAGAGCGTTCCGGGCCCTTCTTTAAGGTTCGCAAAGTAGATGGCCTGCATCTCGGAATACATTTTTTCGTATTCTCCGAGCACCGCCAGCATATCCAGGCGGATGCACAGGCCGATGAACAGTCCGGCTTTTCCCAGCCGCGTGTCGCATTCGAAATCCCTGTCAGCGCCGGTGGTGTGGACCAGCCGCCAGACGTATCCGGGCATTTCCTCTTTAGTGAACAGTCCGGCCCAGATCATGGTATACTGGGCGCTTTCGGAATAATTGCCGCATTTGCGGAGCTTTCCGTCTTTGTATTCCAGCGCGTCCGGCAAAAAGCCGCCGATGTCTTTGGGCTTTTCGCTGCTCCCGGCCAATACCGTCCTTAATATGGAGCGAATTATTTCGCCATGTCGGGTCCATTCCGGTTCGCCGTAAAGCTCTCCCAGATCCTTCAGCATGCGCGCGTACAATGCGTTGGCAGCGGTGGATATGGGACGGCAATAATCGTTCGACATTGACCAGTCGATGAATATCCAGGGCATATTTTCAAGCAGCCCTGACTCTCCCCGGAGCTCGAGGCTGCCTTTTACGAACCGAGCCACACGCTCCCTGAACTTTTCGGCAAAGGCCATATCTCCCGTGCGCCTTACGTATTCGGGCAATTCCACCATCAGCCAGAAGGACCAGGTAAGGAGCCCGGGGCAGGCTTTGAAGTCGCCTTTCATTCCGGGATAGGATTCCGGGAAAAAGGCTTGCCACATTCCGTCGGGATCCGTCAGCAGGAAGTTTTCTATAAAGGCCCGCTCCACGGAAGCGTCGCCCATCATCATTCTGAAGGCCCTGGCGGTCCAAAGTGAGTCGCAGAGCCAGCCTCCTCTCTCCCGCTCGGGGCAGTCCATAAATATGTCGAGCGTATTCAGCCTCAGCGTCCTTCGGGCGGCTTCGTACAGCCTGTTTATATCGTCGTCGCTGCACTGGAAGGATCCGTTCTGGGTGTCCGGCGTGGTATATTCCAGGATCTCCGGAGCCTCTATGGTGATCTCGGGCGTGTTTTTGCCGGTCTGCCCGCAATATTTTCCGTCTTTGCGGAAATAGTCTCCTTCGGGGCGAACGTAAACGGTCAGCTGCCTGACGCAGGCGGGTTCAAAGCAGGTAAACTCGGTGGTCCCGGCCGGAAGATGTAGCCGCGTCACAGGATTGGCGCCGCCCGTTACTTCTTCTTTGAAGCCGAAATACAGATCGCTTTCCAGGTGAACCACGTCCAGCACGCAGGGAGCCGCGGCGTTGACCTTCAGCGAGATAAAGCCGAGGTAAAGTTGACCCAGATCGTAACGCACGTACGCTGTGGCCTCGGGCCTGATGCCGGTGATCCTGACGGCGCCTCCTTCTATATGACGGAACTTCGTCCCCGCAGACGCCGGGATCTCCTCGGTGCATCTGTAATCAAGCACGGGCCGCTCCATTGCCACGTCGAAATAGCCGGGAGAATTGCGGCAGAACCAGTCGATCCCCGGCACCCGGTCGAGATCCGTTTTTGCCTCTCCGAATTCCACGACTCTGCCGGGCTTCTGCCGCTCCAGAATAGGCAGCGCCATGCCTCTCTCTATAATGACGTAAGGGCAGTCGACTTCTTCGGTCTCTCTGTCACAAAGCGCCGGCTCGGTCCTCCAGGCCTCGTAGCGCCGGTCGAGAAAATAGTTTTCGGCAGCTTCGCGGCAATGGGATATTCGCTCGGCGTGGCGCACCACTTCCGAAAGTTCTATTCCTTTCCAGGCCGCGGAGGTGGCGTCAATTACGTCCCCGTCCGGTCCGTATATTTCCGCCATCAGCAGCGCGTTTACCCGGGCAACGTCGTTCGAATAGGGACCGAAGGGCTCTCCGTAGTGAGAAACCTCGAAAGCAAAGCAGTTGACCCCGTCCCGGATGAACCGGCTGACGTCAAGCACGTCTGCTCTGAGAAAGCCTTCGGTTGCCCTGGCAGGACCGTGGGCTGCGATCAGGCCGTTCACGTACAGGCGGTAGAAAGTTCCGGCGCAGACCGCGATCCGGACGTTGTCCCCCGCCTTCAGCTCCGCCGCCGCAATGAATCCGGCCCTGTAGTTTCCTCCTCCGTCGTAGTCACGTATGAAGACAGGCCTCGCCTTCTTGAATCCCATGAATGCTTCCCGGTCAATCTTTTTCTGCTCGTTTTCTTTCATTTCTTCCGCCCCTTTTCCGGTATTTCGATCAAATGGCATACACTTCTATTTTTATGCTTCCGTCAACTTCTTCGTCTGAAATGGCCTCGGGCTCCCGGAACCTCTCCATATACTTGTCTATCTGGCTTTTCGTGAGGTCGCAGAATCCGCCGCAGCAGTCGTCTCCCGCCAGCAGCAGAGGGCCCGCGTATATCTCCCCGTTTATCCTTCTGTTTCCCTTCATCCCTATTAATTTCGCTTCGTCGTTTCCGATCACGAGACAATTATCGTCGAAGGGATACGTAATTTCAATATATCCGTCCACACATTTTTGAAGATCGGGCAACGAATCTCGTATCCTGGCCAGAAACGGCCGCTTCCCCGGCAGCAGCACCACCATCAGATACCCGTCTCCGGGACCTGTCAACTCACCCTCGTCCGGCGCTTCCCGTGCGCTGCCGTCAATATCCAGATACTCCGGTTTCCGTTCCGTTTCCCCCGCAGGCTCTCCGTCTTTCAGGAGCTCGACGACGTACCGCTCCCCCGTTTCCGCGTCCTCCGGCACCCATTTACGCACCGCGTCGACGATCTCTCCCGCGTCGATATCTTCGGGAAACCATCCGTCGAAAACCGTCCTGCCTCCCTGTCCGCCTTCTTCGCCCAGCTCGTATAATCTCACATACATAGCTCTCACCCGTTCCCTTCCGGAACCGATCCTTTCGATAGAAATTCTGCTGCGTATGCTGCGAGTCAAGGCCGCGTTTGCTTCACACCGGAATCTTACACCGGATCCCGCCGGTCCACAAGCGGAAAATCACATTTCCCGGCAAATTCTACCAGCCGTAGAGAGATCCGCCGCCAAAACCCTGTTATTACGAAAATTAACCACGGATTTTCGAAAATTCACGAACCCCTGCAACGGGGGACAGTCCCCCGTTGCGGCCCCTTTTGCGGCAAAAGACCGATGCAGCCCCTGTTGCGCCTCGGCCAAAAAATGGTATAATTGAAGCAGCAAAACGAGGGGGTACTTAATATGTCTGATATATACAAGCGGAAACGCGTCCTGCTGATCCTGCTGACGGCATGCGCTGCGGCGTTGACCTTGCTGGCGGCGGCATGCGGAGGAGGCGGAAACGGAAGCGGAAAAGGGGGAAAGCCCGTGAAAAGCATTGACCTTCTGACCTTCGAACCGGCTTCTCCGGAAGGACAGAAATTGACGAAAGAAGGAAATTCTCCTCAGATAATTATACGAAACTATAATGAAACAGCCATCGACGCTCTGAACCGCGCCCTTCCCACTTCGGAAGAATGCGGCCTCCCTAAGAAGGACAGGTACGTGGGGCTGTTTTATTCGTTGTGGACTTCCGAAATTTCCGCCCCGGTGGACAACACCAAAGTCCTTGCCACGAATCCGTACGATCCCAACCACGGCACCCCCGGCGGCTTCTGCTTCTGGTCCGAGCCCGAAACGGGCTACCACAAAGCGAACGACGTCTGGCAGATAAAGCGTGACCTGTACTATTTCGCCATGGCAGGCGTGGATTTCCTGTATTTCGACATGACCAACGGTTTCCTGTACGAAAAAGCTATGACCGTGTTCCTTGACACCTGCCTTGAACTCAGGCAGAGCGGCCAGATGACGCCCTACGTAGTACCCTGGTGCTTCGGCTCCGACAAGCAAAACTCCACCGGAGATATAGGCAAATTCTACCGCCTGTTCATGACCGATGAAAAATACGCGGACCTTTGGTTCTACTGGGACGGCAAGCCCCTGGCCCTGATCAAACCCTATGACGACGGCAGCTTCCCCATCCTCGAAGACGACTCTTTCAACGACAAACTCACTTTCCGCAAATCGTGGGTAGGCTCCGGAGAATACTGGTGGGTAGACTGCGGCGGCATTTCCTGGAACGCATTCGGCTGGGCAGGCACCGAGGACAACGTAGAGTGCGTCGGCATCGGAACGGCGGAATTCGCCATGTTCGGATCGGGAAGAAGCGGCTACAAATCCGCGAAACGGCTCCTGGACAAATTCCTGGAGACCCCGACCATGGGCGAAGGCATCCTTTTCGAACAGACCTTCACCGACAACATGGAGCGCTATCCCGACGTAAAAGTGCTGCTGATCTCGCGCTGGAACGAATGGATCGCCCAGAATTTCACCTCTGAAATGCCCACCGACACCGGGTACGTCGACCAGTTCAACCGGGAATTCTCCCGAGACATCGAACCTATGAAGGGCGGATTCACGGACAATTATTTCTACCAGATGTGCTCGATCATCCGCAGGTTCAAGGGCGTGCTCCCGGCGGACGGCAACACCGGCTGCCAGACCGTGGATATTGACGGCGGGTTCGGACAATGGCAGGAGATCGCCCCGGTCTTCACCGATTTCGAGGGCGACACTTCCCACCGGAACTCCACCGACACCACAGGAAGGATCGCTTACGTCAACAACACGGGCCGCAACGACATCGTCGAGTCCCGCCTGACCGCGGACAAGAGCATGGTGTACGTCTACGTGCGCTGCGCCGAAAAGATCACAGGCTACGCCGGAGCCAAAAACTGGATGCTCCTGTTTATTGACGCGGACAACGACAAATCCACCGGCTGGGAGGGGTACGACTACCTGATCAACTACGGAGTATTGTCCGACACGCTTACTACCGTGTGCGCGTACCGGAACAACGTCTGGCAGGAGATCGGCTCGGCTGCCTACCGTCTTGGCGGCAGCGAAATGATGATCGAGATCCCACGCTCCCTGCTGGGCCTCACCGGCGACGCTTTCACGCTGAACTTCCACTGGATGGACAACGTCACCGATATCTACAGCCTTGAGTCCTGGTTCACCACCGGTGACAGCGCTCCGGAGCGCCGCAACAATTACAGTCTCACCATGAAAATACCTTATAAGGCATCGGACGAGCGGCTCCAGAAAGGCCGTGAAAGCGGCCGGATCGCCTATATGCCGGGCATCACGCTGAACACCGAAGAACGGTCCTCCCTGAAGAGCGGTCTCATCGTCACGCTGTACGACCTCCCCGAGGATTACGGCAAGGCCCCCGAGTTCGGGCTGCTGGATTCGCTGATCGCCGCAAAAGGAAGGACCTGCTCCGTTGCCCCAGACGTAATCGGAGATCTTGACGCAGATTACGGACTGGTCTTCGAGGGGCTGATCAAGCTGGGTTCCGACGAATCGAAGGAGTTCAAACTGACCTGCGACGACTCGGCGAAGCTGTTTATTGACGGGCGGCTGCTCATTGATTGCCCGTACGACAAGAATCGGGAGGCCGGCGAAACGGTAGAGGGCACCTGCTCCATTATGCTGGGGGCCGGTTATCACAGGATCCGGATCGAGTACGCCGAGACGAAGGGCGGCCAGCCGCGCCTCTCCTTAGAAGGCACCATCGAATTTTATACCGCCACGGATCAGGCAAACTCGGTCGAAGTGGATCTCTCGAAAATCAAGGGCGTTTACGGAAGCCCCGCAATATTCGATTACGCCGTGGAAGTTAGAAGTTACGGCACCGTGCTGGGCCTCGGGGAAATGGATCTGTCGCGCTACACGGAAGCGGTGATCCGGTATTGCTCCGACCGCAACGCCAAGCTGGACAGCGTGGGAAGCTATTTCGCTTTCGAGTCCAAGAAAGCCAGCATAACTTCCGCCAAGGGCAACAAGAACGTGCTGGCCAAGGGCAATATGGAGGACGCGGAGGGTCAATGGAGTGAGGACGTGCGGACCGTGTCCATCGATCTTTCCGGGGTGGATTACAGCGGACCGCTCTATCTGGCGGTCTATATGGGCGATTTCAACGGGGTCAACATCGTGGGGATCACGTTTATCGGCGAGTGACGCCGTCAACTCAGCCGGGCGCCGGAGAATGCTGTCAGGCCGCTCCCGGCCTGTGGAAAACCCGGAAATTCCGCCGATTTGCCCTAAAATCTGTGGAAAACCCTGTGGAAAGCCATATCCGCGCTGGGGAAAACCCGCTGCCCGCTGGGGAAAAACCGGGGTCCGATTACAGAAAACATACATCGAACAAGGCATATATAAACGAAAGGAAGAAAAAAGCATGAAACAATATCTGTTGCCCGCGGACCGCAGGCAGTACAAGGCGAATCTGCATTGCCACAGCACCTTTTCGGACGGAAGATTCGACGTGGCGACCCTGAAAAAGCATTACGTTGACCGGGGTTACAGCGTGGTGGCTTTCAGCGACCACAACTGCCTCGTCCCGCATCCGGAACTCAGGAGCGACGATTTCGTGCCGTTGACGGCCATAGAAGTCGACGTGAACGGCCCGAAGGGGCACACGTATCACCTGAATTTCTTCTCGCCGGACAAAGACCGGTCGGTGTTCCCCGCCATCGAGCGGGTCTACGGCACGGAGGGCATCAACAGGATCATAAAGATCTGCAACGACGCAGGTTTTCTCTGCCAGTACAACCACCCGCGCTGGTCTTTCCAGACGCCTGACGAGTTCATCGGACTGGAAGGTCTGTGGGGCTTCGAGGTGTTCAACACCGGCTGCGAGGTGGATATGATCGACGGCTGGGGCGATTACGAGTACGAAGTGATGTGCAGGGACGGAAAATGCAAGCCGGTGGCCACCGCCACGGACGACAATCACAACGGCTGCCGCGATATTGCGAGCCCCTACAACGATTCCTTCGGCGGCTGGACGATGATCTTCGCGCCGGAGCTCTCCTACGACGCCATCTTCGAGGCAATGAAGCGGGGCGACTGCTACGCCTCCACGGGTCCGGAGATCAGGGAACTCTACGCGGAGGACGGAAAAGTGGTGGTCAAATGCTCCCCTGCCCAGTCGATATTCATCCGCTTCGAGACCAGGCGCTCGGACAAACGCCGGAGCCACGGCGACGAGCTGGAAGGCGCGGAGTTCGATATCGGAGGCAGTTACGACCATTTCCGCATCGAAGTGAAGGACAGCCATGGCAACAAGGCGTTGACCCGCGCCTACCGCTTCGACGAGATACGTTGACCCGCGCCCGCCGCTTCGGCGAGATACGTTGACTCGTCGCCGGCTGGTTTGACGTGATCCGTTGACCCGGGCTCGCCGCTTCGACGTGAACGGCCACACGGAAAACGGCAACCGCCGGCCGGTTCGCCGATTGACAAACTTCGAACAAAAATGTTAGCATTGCGGCAATTCAGATATACCGTTTTCAGGAGGTATTTTCAGCATGGATAAGAACAAAAACTTCATACCGGCAGGCATCCGCGCGCCGGAGATCATCGACCGTTCCGAGCAGGACGTGCGCGTCCGCCGTTTTCTCACGCCTCAGCGCATCGTCTGGAAATCCGAGGGCGTAAGCGGCGAAGAGTGCCTGCTCGTGCCCCGTGAGAAGCAGATACATTTCAGGATCCCGGCCGCCATGTCGATCAAGACCGCTCCCGCGGGCGACGGTTTCAAGCCCGAAGGCGTGCTCATCGATTTCGGCGTGGAGTTCCACGGCTACGTTAAACTGTTCATTTCAGGCGTGCAGCCTCAGCGCGTAAAACTGCGCGTCCGGTTCGGAGAATCCGCCGAAGAAGCCATGGCGGAGCTGGGCGGGACCAAAAACGCCACCAACGACCATATTGACCGCGACCAGATCATCGACGTGGGCTTCCTGTCCATGCCCGAGATCGGCCCCTCCGGCTTCCGGTTTGTCCGAATCGACCTGCTTGACCCCGGCGCCCAGATCACGTTCATGGCGGTTTCCGGCATCTTTATCTACCGCGAACTCGAATATAAAGGTTCTTTCCACTCCAACGACCCGCGGCTGGACAAGATCTGGAACACTGCGGCGTACACTGTGCACCTTAATATGCAGGAGTACGTGTGGGACGGCATCAAGCGCGACCGGCTGGTGTGGATCGGCGACATCCATCCCGAAACTTCCACGATCCAGGCGGTGTTCGGATACGACAAAAGCGTGGAAAACAGCCTTGACCTGGCGCGGGACGAATCTCCGCTGCCTAATATGATGTGCGGCATCTCGGGCTACTCGGTCTGGTGGGTGCTGGTGCATTACGGCTGGTATATGCAGAACGGCGACCTCGAATATCTCAGGCAGCAGCAGACCTATATGAAGGAACTGCTGAAATTCTTCGCGAACTGCGTGGGCGAAGACGGGGAGGAAAAGCTTCCCGACGGCAGGTTGCTGGACTGGCCTACCAACGACAATCCCGCCGGCATCCACGCGGGTTATCAGGGTATGCTGGCAATGTGCTTCGACGCGGGCGCTTTCCTCTTCTCCGAACTTGGCGACGAAGAGATGGCGGCAACGTGCCGGGAGACCGCGGACAAGCTGCGCAGGCATCTTCCTGATCCGAACGGCTCGAAGCAGGCGGCGGCAATGCTTATTCTCGCGAACATCGCGAAGGGCGAAGCGGCTGACGAGCTTTGCAGGATGATAAAAAAGGACGGGGCGCACAGGATCTCCACGTTCTTCGGCTTTTACGTGCTGCAGGCACTGGCCGAACTGGACGAGACCGGCGCGGCGCTGGACATGATCCGCGACTTCTGGGGCGCGATGCTTGACCGGGGCGCCACCACGTTCTGGGAAGATTTCAATCTGGACTGGCTGGAGGGTTCCGGTCGCATCGACGAACTGGTTCCCGAGGGCGTTAAAGATCTCCACGGCGATTACGGCGCTTACTGCTACATCGGTTTCCGCCACAGCCTCTGCCACGGCTGGGCTTCCGGCCCCGCGGCGTTCCTTTCCCGGTACGTTCTGGGCATAACTCCTGTGGAGCCGGGCTGCAAGGCGGTGCGGATCGCTCCGAAACTGGGCGACCTGCGGTTCGTGGAAGGCACTTATCCCACTCCATACGGCAACATCCACGTCATCCACAAGCACAACACTAAAGGCGAGATCGTGTCGAAGATCGAGGCGCCGGCGGAGGTCAGGATCGTCAGGTGAGCGTGAAGGGCAAGGGCAAAAAGGCTGACCGCCCGGACGGAGGTCAAAGAAAGAAGCTTCCTGCGTCAAGGATCCTCTGCTTTGTGTTCCTGGGCCTTGCCCTGCTCTGGCTTGCGTTTATATTTTCCAATTCGCTGAAATCTGCCGAAGAATCTGCGGAGGACAGCGGCAAGGTCCTTGCGTTTTTGCAGGGACTTTTTCCGTCTCTGACCGTTGACGGGATCCGGAAACTGGCGCATTTTGCGGAGTTTTTCGTGCTCGGGGCGCTGGGAACGGCTTCGCTGTTCTGCTATTTGCTGGAGGAGACCGTGGTGCCGGAGCAGCCGCAGGGACAACCGCTCGACCAGTTGCAGGAGCAGGTGCAGGGACAACCGCAGGGCGAAGCGCCGGAGCAGCCGCAGGGTCAATCGCTCTGCGAAGCGCCGGAACAGACCCGTAGGCCGAAGCAAAAGCAGCGGCTGAAGCGGAGCGATCTCCTGCAGCACGGCGCGGTATTGCTGTTCATAGACTTGCTGGCGGGATTGACGGACGAAACGCTCCAGCATTTTTCGCCGGGAAGAGCGGCGCAAGTGGCAGACGTGTGGCTTGACGCGGCCGGTTTTATAGCGGGAGCCGTTATCGTGGCAACGGTCTGGCTCATCATTGACGCGGCAGGGCGCAAGGTAGTAAAATAAACGACCGAAAAAACGTTATTTTCCCTTGGGAGGGACAAGAATGAAAAAATATTTAATTATTATGATTTGTTTTGCTCTGCTCGCCGCGCTGGCGGTTGCCGCGCTGCCTTTTATGGCCGAAGAACCCGTCGCCGAATCGGGAGACTCTGAACCCGTCGCTATTGACGCTCCGGAGGAAGAGCAGGTCGAAATGGAATACGTGCGGATGATCGCAGCGGGCAACGACCCCTACGGCACGTTCCATTTTCATCTTGACGGTGAAAACACCACCATCGACCCGGACGAGACGCTCTGGGCCGCCGTCCGCTACCGCACCGTTTCTCAGTACGACTCCACCGGCGTGGAGTTTTCGGGCCAGTTTTACGTGATTCCCGAGAAGGAGCCCTGCGTGCCGCTCCATTACAATTTCACCGGCGAATGGGAGACTGCCATCGTCGATCTGACCCAGGTCAGCGCCCGCACCGAGTTCGAATCCATCTGGGATTCCGCCAACTATATCAACGTTGACGTGATCCGCTTCGACCCGCTGGAGCCCGACCGTGATTCCGAGGACACCCAGCAGGACGAAGTTTCGGGCAAGGTCCGCAAGGGCGACTGCATCGACATTGCCTGGATCGCCTTTTTCGAGACAGAATACGCAGCCCGCACCTACACCGGCCGCGAAAACACGCCGGTGGCAATCCTGGACGTGGATTCTTTCGTCAACATCACCAACCCCAACCATCTTAAGGTGACGAAGCTTTCCGAGATGGTCGTGCTCCCCACCGTGGCTCCGGCAACGGAAGCTCCTTCCGCTGCTCCTACGAAGGAACCCACTGCGGTCCCCACCGATGCTCCGGCAACCGACGCGCCTGCTTCCGAAGCTCCCGCCAGCGGTTCCGGCAGCTCCACCCCCGGGCAGTCGGACAATAAGGAGGAAAGCGGCAAGGGCGCCAACGGCGTGCTGATCGCCGCGCTGATCGCCGGCGGCGTGATTATTGCCGCCATCGTGGTCGTGCTCCTGCTGATCAAGAAGAAGCAGAAGAAGGCCTGATCCGCGGCCTGGCGCATCAAATAGAACTACGATAAAACGAAAAGCAGGCTGATGAAAAATCATCAGTCTGCTTTTATTATTCAGTCTCAAACGATGTCTGCGCAGCAGATGCGGCTGCATCACTTCGGCGCGTCAATGTGCTCAGTCTCTGGACAATTGACGGCCGATCTTTTTATTTCTTTTTCTTCTTCGCTATAATTACGGCTACGGCCACTGCGGCGCACAAGACGACCGCCCCTGCGATTATTGCGATCGTTATTGGCAGCGTGTTCGAGCCCTTTTTGCTGTCGTCATCCTTGTCCTTGTCCGAGGTCTTCCCGTCGTCGGTATTGACCTGTTCCGCCGTAGGAGCGGCAGTGGGCTCCTCTGCTTTTTCAGATACGGTCACGGTCAACGACTGCTCGAAGGACTCGTATTTGATATTGACCGTCTTCTCTCCCGCGGCCGAAGTATCGAACCCTTCCAGCATATCCTCCGTCAACGCCACTTTTTTCGTCTTGCCGCTCTCGTACGTCACCGTCAGAGCCGCTCCCGCAGCATCGAATTTCTCTCCCACCGTATAGGAAGTCTTGGGCGTACCGCTGAGTTCGATCTTCGAAACGGCTTCCGGATATTCTGAAATGACCACGTTGTCGACGTACCCTTCGTTGATGCGCATGCCGAAAGCCAGCACGCTCGTATCGGCGCACACCAGGGCGTTCTCGACCGCTTTCTTCTCTTCTCCGTTGGCGTCGAACACTCTCACCGTGGAATAATAGCTGTATTCCGTCAACAACTCTTCGTACCCGCTTACGAGATTCGAAAACTCCAGCGTGCAGACCAGTTCGCCTTCCACGAAGATCTTGGCGCCGGTGCCGTAGTCGGCAATGCTGACACGGCCGAAATCGGAGGTGAAGCTGTTTTTGGTCTTGAAGCTGAACGATTTGTTATTGATATATTTCCCGCCCTGATCCGACGTCTTTTTCTCGTCGTAGAATTTGATGTAAACTTTTACGGACTTTTCGTTGGGAATGACGTAGATGCCCGCGGGCCCGATTCCCAGGATCGAGTAGCCGCTCTGGTCGTCTTCAAAATAGGGGTTGATGTTGGTCTCGCCGTTGGAACGGAAGAACGCGCCGAAGCCCTGGTTCTGGGGCAATTTCATATCGAAGGAGAAAACGTACTTGTCCGTCAGGCCGTCGGTAAGATACATCTGGGAAAACGGTTCGAATTTCAGATATTTGTTGCCGTCGCTCTCCGCGATCTTGGTGATGTGATCGGCAGTGGCGTTGTTCACCGTCCAGTACTCCTGCAGCTCATCGATCGTCGAAAAATCTTCACCCGTCTCGAAGCTGTTAAAATCCAGCGTGTAATCTTTAACGCCCATCACGCCTGCGTAAGATTCGCCCCATCCGGCAATAAACTCTTCCAGCGCGGTCTTTTCCGCCGCCTGAGCCGCCTCCTCGCCGCTGGAAACGAAAACGGTCAATCCCGCTATCATCGCTATCATCAGCACCGCCGCGGTCAACGTCCTCAGCATTCCCGCCTTTCCATAGCGGGACGGTTCAAATTTCTTTTTATTCATCATTTCGACCTCCGATACATCGAGCTGTCTGAATTGTACTATTCCGCCCGCGTTTTTTCAAGTCCCACCCATTTCCTCCGTTGTCGCCCCGCGGCCCGGCCCTGCGCCCGCCTGTTACCCCGTTGCCGCCCCGCGGCCCGGACAACAGCCATAAGCAGGCATAAAAAGAAGGCCCTGCGCCTTTTTGCACAGAGCCTCCAAAAAGATCCGGCGGCTACATATTTTCACAGGTCGTCTCCAACCAACTATCGTCTGCATCGAAGAGCTTAACTTCTGTGTTCGGCATGGGAACAGGTGTGCCCTCTTCATCCTCGCCACCGGAAATGTCTCAGGTATTTCGGGTCTCCCCTATCATACCTTCAAAACTGAATATTACAACTAACTCATGAGTCGGTCTCAACCTTATACTTCCATTACTCGAATACCTGGTCAAGCCCTCGACCTATTAGTATCAGTCCGCTTA